>Ga0208698_100024_pt1 | contig 51662 bp, 46 predicted proteins | sample LakMenEpi20Aug08_FD_150717 | JGI IMG/M metagenome (GOLD analysis project Ga0208698, IMG submission 150717) | Freshwater microbial communities from Lake Mendota, WI - 20AUG2008 deep hole epilimnion (SPAdes) | ecosystem: Environmental > Aquatic > Freshwater > Lake > Epilimnion/Euphotic zone ... | reverse complement strand
CCCCCTTGCTAAGGGGGGAAACCGGAATCTTATCCCCTCTTGTAAAGGGAGGAAACCGGAATCTTGTCCCCTCTTGTAAAAGGGAGGAAACCGGAATCTTGTCCCCTCTTGTAAAGGGAGGAAACCGGAATCTTGTCCCCTCCCCTTAGCAAGGGTGAGGGTTAGGGTGGGGTAATTTGTTATTTAGAGATATTTTTGAGATATTCACCCAGATTCAAGTAAGTATTTTCACCTGAATTTTGCCAAGTTAGGTCTGAAGTTCTACCTTCTCTGATATCTTTAAGTTCAGCTAAAACTGTAATGGGATTTACACCTGGTCTGACACTAAATAAAATATTGTTTTTATTGCATTCACCAGGTTTAGCCGCACAGATAACTCCCAAACCATTCAACTTACCGGTACTTAAATAATCTAATCGGCCTTGTTGGTGAAATTGCTGGAATTTTTTACTTACTTGTTCACAGCGTTTTTTAGGAGTCCATTCACTACTGGGAAAAGAGTTAGATTTCCAAGCAATTATGGGTACATAAGGGTTAGATTTTTTGTCGGGAACGAAGGCCATGGTAGTGGGAACTTTTTCCGTATTACCTGGGTAAGAAATTGAACGACAAGCAAAACTAATTTCTTGCTTGGGAATCTCTTGACTTAAACCGGGGTTAACACTCACGGTAACTGTTAATGCAGTGAATGCTAAGATACTAGTTAATGCTGGTATTTGCATAATGTTTGACCTTTGATTACTGAATTTTGGCGATTATGGTGCTACTTTTATTTAAACTTTATAAGTGTTGGTGAGTGAAAATATGAATTTTTCTCACGCGGAGGCACGGAGACGGGGAGTTTGAGACCTGGAATTTTTGATTTTCATGTCTCAATTTAGCAACGCCACTTGATAATTAGTGTACAAATATGCACACACATAAGTGATTATATACTAATTTTTTGAAAATATTCAGATATTTACTCGGAATTTAATTTTATGATACAATTCATTTTGAGGGGTGGGGTGAATCAACTTGTATAAAATATGCTGTTTATTGATAGATAAACCCTGTACCTCTATTATGTACTATCCTATCTATCATGTACTATTGTACCCGACCGCACTGCCCTAGTCCCGAAAACCGTTTTCCCGACTCTCCAGATTCTAATACTACCTCGGAAATATTCTGTCAAGCTTGTGGAATGCCCCTAATATTAAGGGGGAGAAAGGGACATTATCAAACTATTAAACATCTGGGAAAAGGAGGATTTGGTGCTACTTTTCAAGCTATTGATTTAGATTCTGTGAATCAGCGTCAATGTGTAATCAAACGATTGAATATTAAAATTGATGAGATTCAAGCTGAACATGATAACCCGGAAATTGTTAATAAAATTGTTGAAGGAATCAAAGCCGCTTTTGATCGAGAAGCTCAGGTTTTAGAATTTTTAGGTGATAATAGCGGTAATATTCCCTCTTTATATGATTATTTTTCTCTGACTGCTCCGGTTTTTGGTCAACAAGAAGAACTTGAGTTTAAATATTCAGTACAACAATATATCCAAGGTGAAGACCTATCTAAGGAACTCAGAAGAAAAGGTCGTTTTTCAGAAGCAGAGATTTTAGATTTTTTAAAGCAAATTTTACCGGTTTTACAATTTATTCATGACCAAAATTCTATTCATAGAGATATTAAACCTAGTAATATTGTTAGAGAAACAGCAACACAAAAACTATTTTTAATTGATTTTGGGGCGGTCAAACAAGTTGTTTCTGGTGAAACAAATATAAAAAAATCTCTACCTATTTTTACAAAGGTGTACGCTTCTCCTGAACAAAGAGAAGAAGAAAAAATACGAGAAGTTTATCCGTCTAGTGATTTATATAGTTTGGCTGTTACTTGTCTGGAGTTACTCACAGGTACACCTCCTGTTGATTACCTTGACAATAATTACCGAAATTGGCGACAACAAGCTAGTAGAATTATTAGTCCTGCTCTAGCTAATATTTTAGATAAAATGCTCAAGGTTAACTCTAGACACCGTTTTCAATCAGCAGCGGAAGTTATGACGGTTGTAAATGAATCTCAAACAACTACGCAACCAGATCATTCAGTTAATAATAATAGTAATAATAATACAAAGCCCAGCACTAAACCATCTCAAAATTTAAAATTTTTACTCATAAAATCAGCTTTTTTAATACCTTTAATAACTGTTGGTGTGATAGGTATTAATATTTATTTGCAATCATCAATTAAAGTAGTAGAAGTAGTAGAATATGCAAAATCTGGGGTTAAATTTAAATATCCTAAAAATTGGCAAGAAACACCAGTAATAGATAAATTAACGCGAATTATCCCGAAAAATACAATTTCATCTTCTCTAACTCCAGAGTTTTCTATCACTATAGACGAGTTATTTCAGTCGGAGACTTTGGGAGATTATACTAAGTTTTCTATTCAACAAATTGAAGCATTAGGAAAAAATGCGAAAATTATCAAATCTGGACAAATACAACTTGCTGAAACACAAGGTTATCAAGTGGTTTATCAGTTCAGAGATAATGTTCACAAGGTAAATTTCCAAGAAATGCAAGTATGGATTGTTAATGGTAAAAAAGCCTATATTCTTACCTATCGCGCTGAAGATAAATCCTATCCAGAGTTTGCAAAAACTGTGGAAGAAACTATAATTAAATCCTTTAAACTTGAAAAATATAAATCTGAACAATCCACAAATTCAATCTGGTAATTAAGTCTTAATTACAAAAAAAAGGACCAGGGAATACGTTACAGGTTACAGTGAACAGATAAAAAACACTAACAACTGACAACTAACAACTTATTAGTCCACATTGGGCAATAATACTACACTTTAAGGACGTGAAGACCGATCTAGCAATTGCGCCAAATATTTTTACAATAATCTTATTAAACTGTAGTTTGTTATTCTAAAAGCTTATGCAGCCAACCAACCCCAATCAATTTACGGAAAAGGCCTGGGAAGCTATCGCCCATACACCCGATGTCGCTAAACAATATCAGCAACAACAACTAGAAAGTGAACATCTGATGAAAGGGTTACTGGAACAGGAAGGACTGGCCAGTGCGATTTTCACCAAAGCCGGCGCGAACCTGCAAAAAGTCCGTGATCGTACTGAGCAATTTATTCAACGTCAACCCAAGGTATCCGGTTCTAGCACTTCCGTATATTTAGGACGCAGTTTAGATACATTGTTAGATCGGGCAGAAAAATATCGTCAAGAATTTAAAGACGAATTTATTTCTATTGAACACCTTCTACTAGGGTACGCCAAAGATGACCGTTTTGGCAAGAGTCTCTGTCAAGAATTTGGTTTAGATGAAAACAAACTCAAAAATATTATCAAAGAAATTCGGGGGAAACAAAAGGTGACTGACCAAAATCCAGAAGGTAAATACCAATCACTAGAGAAGTACGGACGAGATCTCACGGAAGCCGCCCGTAAAGGTCAATTAGACCCTGTAATCGGTCGTGATGATGAAATTAGACGTACAGTACAAATTCTCTCCCGCAGAACCAAAAATAACCCGGTTTTAATTGGTGAACCTGGAGTTGGTAAAACCGCAATTGCGGAAGGTTTAGCTCAACGCATAGTTGCGGGTGATGTTCCCCAATCTCTCAAAGATCGTAAACTCATTAGTCTAGATATGGGGGCTTTAATTGCGGGAGCAAAATTCCGAGGTGAATTTGAAGAACGTCTCAAAGCTGTATTAAAAGAAGTCACCGAATCTGGCGGCAATATTGTATTATTTATTGATGAAATTCATACTGTTGTTGGTGCCGGTGCTACCCAAGGGGCTATGGATGCAGGGAACTTATTAAAACCGATGTTAGCGCGAGGTGAATTACGCTGTATTGGGGCGACAACTTTGGATGAATACCGCAAATATTTGGAAAAAGATGCAGCTTTAGAAAGACGCTTTCAACAAGTTTATGTAGATCAGCCTAATGTTGTTGATACAATTTCTATTTTGCGCGGTTTAAAAGAACGTTATGAAGTTCATCATGGGGTAAGAATTTCTGATAGTTCTCTTGTGGCTGCGGCTACTTTATCTAATCGTTATATTAGCGATCGCTTTCTCCCTGACAAAGCTATTGATTTAGTAGACGAAGCCGCTGCTAGACTGAAAATGGAGATTACTTCTAAACCCGAAGAACTGGACGAAATAGACCGGAAAATTCTCCAATTAGAAATGGAAAAACTCTCTTTACAAAAAGAAAGTGATCCTGCTTCCCGTGAACGTTTAGAAAGATTAGAAAAAGAACTAGCTGACCTCAAAGAAGATCAAAGAACTCTCAGCACACAATGGCAATCTGAAAAAGATATTATCACTAAAATTCAGTCAATTAAGGAAGAAATTGACCGCGTGAATTTAGAAATTCAACAAACTGAAAGAAACTATGATCTTAACCGGGCTGCGGAGTTAAAATATGGTAAATTAACAGACCTACATCGTCAATTACAAGCGGTAGAAACCGAACTTTCCCAAACTCAAAAAACTGGAAAATCATTATTACGGGAAGAAGTCACAGAAGCCGATATTGCAGAAATTATTTCTAAATGGACAGGTATTCCTCTGAATAAATTAGTAGAATCAGAAAAAGAAAAACTGTTACATTTAGAAGATGAATTACATCATCGTGTTGTCGGTCAACAGGAGGCCGTTACCGCTGTAGCAGACGCTATTCAACGTTCTCGCGCTGGACTTTCTGACCCTAACCGTCCCATTGCTAGTTTTGTCTTCTTAGGTCCCACTGGTGTTGGTAAAACTGAACTTGCCAAAGCTTTAGCGGCTTATATGTTCGACACAGAAGAGGCTATGGTAAGAATTGATATGTCCGAATACATGGACAAACATAATGTTTCCCGTCTAATCGGTGCGCCTCCTGGATATGTCGGCTATGAGGAAGGAGGACAATTAACAGAAGCCATTCGTCGTCGTCCTTATGCGGTGATTTTATTTGACGAAATCGAAAAAGCACACCCTGACGTTTTTAATATTTTCCTACAAATTCTCGATGATGGTCGGGTAACAGATGCTCAAGGTCGCACAGTGGACTTTAAAAATAGTATCATCATCATGACCAGTAATATCGGTTCTCAATATATCCTTGATGTAGCTGGAGATGATACCCGTTATGATGAAATGCGAAATCGAGTTATGGAAGCAATGCGAAATAGTTTCCGTCCAGAATTTTTAAACCGTCTGGACGAATTAATTATTTTCCACAGTTTACAAAAATCGGAATTACGGCATATTGTCCAATTACAGGTAGATAGGTTAAAACAAAGATTAACAGACAGAAAAATATCTTTGAAATTATCAAGTTCTGCCCTTGACTTTTTAGCAGAAGTAGGATATGATCCTGTCTTTGGTGCAAGACCATTAAAAAGAGCTATTCAGCGGGAATTAGAAACCCAAATAGCCAAAGCCATCTTACGGGGTGATTTTAGCGACGGTGACACCATTTTTGTAGATGTGCAAAATGAGCGTCTTTCCTTTAATCGCTTACCCGCAGAAGTGTTTACGGGTTAGATTTGAGAGTCCCTTCAAGTCAGGGAATAAATTCCCTGTCTAAAAGCTAAAGTCGGTTAAAACCGACTACTTTGGCATAAATAGGATAATTTTTGATTTTGAGTTAACCAGAGTGGATTTTAATGTACTTTAGCTAAATTGGTAAAGACTTGACAATAATTTGAGAATTATTAAAAAAGGAAAAATTATGCAATCTCCTCTTTACTTTTTCACTGTCGAAGAATATCTAGAATTAGAACAATCTAGCGATATTCGTCATGAATATTTTGCTGGTGAAGTCTTTGCTATGGCTGGAGGTAGTAAAGAACATAATATAATTACTCTCAATATTGCTAGTAGACTACGTTCCCAGTTACGGGGTAGTTCCTGTAATGTTTTCATGTCAGACATGAAAGTGAAAATAAATTTAGGCAATGACAATAAAACTATATTTTACTATCCTGATGTGATCGTTAGTTGTGACACTGAAGATCAAGACCGTTATTTTTTGAATTATCCTTGTTTAATTATCGAAGTGCTATCACCAAGTACAGAAACTATAGATAGACGGGAAAAACTGGTTAATTACCGCAGTTTAGCAAGTTTAAAAGAATATGTTTTAATTTCTCAAAATGAAATCAAGGTAGAAGTTTATCGTCAAGATGAAAAAGGAAATTGGACTATACAAACTTTGATTAATCGTGATGATAAATTACATTTAGATTCCGTTGGGTTGATTCTAGAAATGGCAGAAATATATGAAGATATTATCAATATTTAATTGTTTAATTTAGTTAGAGAAAAAATAGCAGATAGATTAAATAGACCACAATTCAGACGGAAACTTCTAATGAAGAAAATATCCCAACCTGTAGTACAAGCGTAGAGGTTTAGCAGTGCTAAACCCCTACCCGCTAAACGACACTCAAGTTTACTTTGACAATAATATCATTTATCTACGGTTTCTATTGGGATACGTTCTCTGTTATTTTGATCATTGAATGCCATCTGAATTTTTTCTTTGTCACTTAGATAGCGCATTTGCTTAAAGCATAATTCAGAGAAAGTATTGCACTGAAAAAGAGAGTTGTGGAAATAACCCCCTTTTTTAATGCTTTGTGACTGGACAAATTAAAATGTTTAATTGTGATAAAAAACTTATTTATGCTTATTAAGATTTAATAGAATTTTCTTGAAGCCATTTGGATATTGAACAAATACAGTCGAGTCATAAACCAATTATTCTCACCGTTAATGGTAAAGCATCCGTGATCATGCAGGATACAGCATCTTATCAAGAATTACTGGATGAGTTAGAACTAGCAAGGTCAGCCGCAAAAAGTCGTCAAGGCATAGCTGAAGCTGCTGCTGGAAAAGACAAAAGACGCGGTAGAAGCACTAGAAGAATTACGGTTAAAGCATGAAATACCTCGTTAGAATTACTCCAATAGCACTAGACGATGCGGAGGAATTTTATTTGTGGATTTCTCAAGATTCTCCTGTAAATGGGGCTATGGATTACTTACAGCTACAAATCGGTTATCAGTGAAAGGAAATAAAAAATTTACTTACAGCAAATTGTCATCAAACCTGGAACAAGAACCCCACCCCCAACCCCCTCATCGCTTACGGGGAGGGGGCTGGGATGTACCTTATATGACTGGAAATCGCTGTAAATGAGAGAATTAAAAGTTTCAAACTTACATAGAGTGCGGGGAAAAATAACCCAGTCCCCAACTTAAAATGAAGAACCTGGTTCTTCCAAAAATTCCTCCTCCTCTGGGGTGGAAATACGTCCTAAAATGGCGTTACGATGGGGAAAACGACCAAATCGGGAAATTATTTCTTTGTGTCGAAAAGCTGAAGCGATAGCTTCAGCACTACTAGGTTCATGACTAAGTTGTTGAAACAGTTTAATACACTTCCTTTGATCAACTGGGTTTTCACTGTGTTGAAAGGGTAGATAAATAAACCAGCGTTGTACAGCTAGTAGTTGTCTGTCATAACCCTTGTTTATAGCTTGTTGCGCTAACGATAGTGCTTCCCAGTCTGTTGCAAAGGCTTGAGGAGTATCACGAAACATATTCCGGGGAAATTGGTCCAGCAACAGAATTAAAGCCAGACAAGTTTCTGGTGAATTTCTCCAATCATGCAAATATCCTGCTACCGCTTTTTGGTAATCTTCTAGAAACAGGTTGCGGACTTTAGTATCGAAATCTGGTTGTTTATCAAACCAGAATGGTTGAATTTTCCCATAATTGGGATCATTTGGATGACCAAACCAAAAATCTAAAATGGTAGTTGCCTGTGACATTGCTATTATTGTTGTCTGTAACATTGCTATTATTTATTATTACAAAGCACTTGTCGCATTTTACAGAGATTTGCTGGTAATTCCAAATTCATCGCTTGTTGAATAAAAATTGAAGGAATGGGAATATTTGGGGTGGCTTGTACAGTATAAGCTAATAGAGTACCATTGCCCATGTCTTTAAGTTCTAAATTAGCATGAAAATCTGTAAATGTGCCTCTTTCCATGCGAAACTGAACCTGTTGTCCTACTACTTCCACCACACGCACATAAACTTCTACTTGAGCCGTGAAAAATAAAAAAGCTTTTTGTGCAGATTGATACAGATGTTTAACATCACCTTTAGAGATAACTTGGCTTGTAGTAATATCAGGAAAATATTGTACCCAACGAGGGTAGTCTGTAATTTGTTGCCAAACATGGGATCTAATTAAGGGAATATACATACAAGCGGTAACAGCACCACCCCAATTAGTATGGGATTTAGTTTGTACTAGCACTTCCCCCTCAATCAATAATCTTTGCTGATCTTGATTCCAGAGAGTATCTGATAGTGGTAAGGTAGTGTAGGCGATATTTTTAAGATTTGACTTTGACATAATATAATGCAGATATAGTGATTTTGGTAACGTTTTAACTGATTAACCTTGAAGATCTAATTGAGTTTAACTTACTCAATGCTAATTACAGTTCAATGGAATCATTATTTTCATATCCAGCACAAATTGGAGTTAACAGGAAAACACCGTGAGTCAATCTTCCTTAAATGGCAAATTAATCCAGGGTTTCGGTATTCTCTTGGGTATCAGTGTAGCCCTATTTCTACTCAGAGGTTTTGGTATTATTACTGTTTTCCCTGGTGGTTTAATTACTTTACTATTTTTCGGGGCGATCGCATTGGCAATTTTAAGTTATTGTTCCAAGAGATGGTGGCGCTTATAGTCTCAGGAACAATCTTAAACTAAAGTGTCCCCGATTTATCTATTTGAGTAGACTGGAAGCCCACCCCACAGAGTTTATGAAGCCCAAAAAAATGACTTTGAGTTATATCAAGAGTAATATGGAGACAGATCCTCAACCTTTTGAAGAAGTCGGGGGTCTGGATGTTACGGAAACTTGTGATTTTTGATTTTGTTACCTTTGCAAATTGTCGTTATTGGTGGTGGGGCTGCGGGATTTTTCGGTGCGATTGCTTGTGCTGAAGCTAATCCCCAAGCTCATGTTACTTTAATTGAAGCCAGTCGTCAACCCTTGGCGAAAGTGCTGATTTCCGGTGGAGGTCGTTGTAATGTTACTCATGCTTGTTTTGAAACACAGCGTTTAGTCCAGAATTATCCTAGAGGTGGTAAAGCTTTATTAGGTGCATTTACCCGTTTTCAACCTTTAGATACTATTGCCTGGTTTGCGGCTCATGGGGTAAACTTAAAAACTGAAGCCGATGGCCGAATGTTCCCCATTACAGATCGAGCGGAAACTATTGCGGAATGTTTGATTAAAGCTGCTTTTGCGGCTAAAATAGAAATCTGCATTGGTACACCTGTAACTGCTGTCACCCGCAAAAATGACGAGTTTGAAATTCTCCTCAAATCGGGAGAAAGTAAAAAATGCGACCGTTTACTTTTAGCTACAGGTAGTAGTTTAGCTGGGTATAAAATCGCTAGGGAATTAGGTCATCAAATTGAACCGCCTGTACCCTCTCTTTTTACCCTAAATATTGCAGATAGTCAATTGCGGGAATTAGCAGGAATTAGCGTTAATTCTGTAAATTTACGGTTATCGCTTCCTGGTAAAAACCAATTGCAACAAACAGGACCCTTATTAATTACCCATTGGGGTGTAAGTGGTCCAGCAGTGTTGAAACTTTCCGCTTGGGGTGCGAGAATCCTTCATGAACATCGGTATCAATGTCAATTATTAATCAACTGGTTGCCCGAATTATCACAGGAGGAAGTCAAACAAAAACTTTTAAGTGTAAAATCAGAATGGGGAAAAAAAGCGATCGCCTTACATCGTGGTGTAGAATTACCTCATCGTCTTTGGCAATATATTATCAATCGTGCCAATATTACCACAGAAGACCGTTGGGCAGCCATATCTAATAAAACCTTAAATCAGCTAGTCCTAGAAATATCCCAAGGAGAATACGCAATTAAAGGTAAAGGTGTATTTAAAGAAGAATTTGTCACCTGTGGAGGAGTCAATCTTAAAGAAGTTAACTTTAAAACAATGGCAAGTAAATTAGTACCAGGCTTGCATTTTGCTGGGGAAATATTAGATATTGATGGTGTCACTGGTGGCTTTAACTTCCAAAGCGCTTGGACAACAGCCTACTTAGCTGGTCAGTTCATGATCAAAACAACAGAAGATCATTAACTTATTTCTTCCTTTGCGAGAGACAAAAAACCCTGGTAAATTGCTGTATTTCTGCCTTGGTGTGAGACAAAAAGCTGTAAAATTTTTTATTAAATAATTATGAAATTCAGTAAAATCATCAACCAATTTAGTGAAGCGGTTAAAGCTGACAGCCTGACCATACAACCAGACCAAGACCTAGAAATCACTGGAGTAGCAGCTATTGGTGAAGCTACATTTGGGACATTAAGTTACGTAGAAGGGGTAAAGTTCGCGTCTTTGATAGATTCTACGGGCGCAAGTGCCTTAATTTTACCAGAGGATAAAAAATTACAAATCCAAGCAACAGCCAGGGGTATTCCCTGGTTAGCGACGAGGGAACCACGTTTACTATTTGCCAAGGCTATCACTCTATTCTATCAACCATACCATCCTAGTCCAGAAATTCATCCTACGGCAGTTATTCACCCCACGGCTCACATCGGGAATGGGGTCTATATTGGTCCCCATGTTGTCCTTTCTCAAGGTGTGGAAATTGGCAATTTGGCAGTAATTCACCCCAATGTGGTTATTTATCCAGGGGTGAAAATCGGCGATTGTACCATCTTACACGCTAATTGTACCATTCACGAACGGTCCCAAATCGGTGACAATTGCGTAATTCATAGCGGTGCTGTGATTGGTGCAGAAGGTTTTGGCTTTGTACCTACTTATACAGGTTGGTTGAAAATGGAGCAATCTGGTTATACTGTTTTAGAGGATGGGGTAGAAGTAGGTTGTAATACAGCTATAGACCGTCCCGCAGTTGGAGAAACGAGAATTGGTAAAAATACCAAAATTGATAATTTAGTGCAGATAGGACATGGCGCTCAAATTGGTTCTGGTTGTGCCATAGCTGGTCAAGCAGGTATGGCTGGAGGTGTGAAGGTGGGAAATCGAGTAATTTTAGCTGGACAAGTGGGAATTGCCAATCAAGTGAGAATTGGGGACGGGGCAATTGCTTCTGCTCAAGCGGGGATTCACAGTGATGTCGCACCAGGAGAGATTGTTTCTGGTAGTCCTGCTCTGCCTCACAAATTGTACCTGAAAGTATCGGCAATTTCTAGCCGTTTGCCAGAATTATATCAAAGTCTCAAAAAATTACAACGCAAATTTGGTCATGAATAAGTAGGTTGGCATTAAAAATTGTCGTTATAGCCTAGGGCTATGTATAAACCAAAACGGAAGATTATGCGGAAATTAACTAAGGTGTTTGAGTGGCGATCGCTAATTTTGCTCCTTTAACTTGACGCACCCGATCCATCACCATTACTACTTGACCATGAGTAGCATTTTTATCGGCATTGATAATTACTACTACTTCCGTATTTTTGCCCATTAATTCTTGTACATTTACGGTTAAGGTATCAATAGTTACTGGCTGAAGATTTAACTTCAGAGTTCCTTCTGAATTGATAGTCACAGTAATTGGTGCTGCTGATGATTGGGCTTTTGCTGTTGCTGCTTTGGGTAAATTAACTGGTAAGCTTTGGGAACGATGTAAAAATAAAGTGGACATAATGAAAAATGTCAAAATAGCAAAGATGACATCAATCATGGGCACAATATTAATCTGCGCTGGTAAATCAGGTTCATCTGGTAGACGCATGGTAATTAGCTCCCCTTTCATAGTAACGACGGTAAAGTAATTCTAACTGACCACCATATTCTTGAATCCAAGCAATTTGCCGTAAATACATTCCCCGAAAAGTATTTGCAAAAAATAAAGTAATAATAGCGACAATTAATCCCGATGCTGTAGATACCAAGGCTTCACTAATCCCAGAGGTGACACCAGCAGTTTTTGTTCCACCTACATCACCAATATTTAATGATGCAAAGGAGGTAATTAAGCCCAATACTGTACCTAGCAGTCCCAACAAGGGGGCTAAACCAATAATAGTATCGAAAATGTTTTGAAACCTTTTTAATAGGGGAATTTCTGCCTGAGCTTCACTTTCTAAGGCCAAGCGAAATTCTTCTGGGTTGGCCCCTTCCAGTTCTAAGGCCGCTAAAAAAATCCGGGCAATCGGTAAATCGGCATTCTTGTGTAGTATGTCTAAGGAGGTAATTACATTACCTTGACGATAATAACTTAGCACATTCTTGACCACACGATTTTGACGACCACTAATTCCTATCCAAAATACAATCCGTTCGATAATCAGGGTGATTCCTAAGATAGAAAAAAACAGTAGTGGCCACATGACCAGGCCACCGGCTTTGAATAAGTTACTAATGTCCATTGAGTTTTTTCTTAATCCTTAACCATGCTAGATTAACAGATTTTGGTGGATTCATTGCCTATGAGTCAGGATTTATAAGATATTCTCAATGATCAAAAAAGTTCCTTTTTCGGTTTTAGGGTTATACAGGTTGAGAATGAAAAAATGAAAATGGGGGTTGTAAATTTTGTGCCTCATTCAAGTGCATACCGTTAGGACTGATATTAGCTATACTAATTTTTTAGCTGAAACTTCTGTAATTGCCAGTCCCTGACAAATCAACGTACATTTTTAACTAAGGTAACTTAACGTGACTGCCCATACTGATGAAATTTACCAACTAATTGTCGATATTGATAACTTACTATCTTACAGTCCTAAAGGTCTTTCTAAATTCCTGTCCAACCAAGGACAACAGGAAAAAGAGGTTTTACAACGAGTGCGTGACTTTTTGGTGCGACTACAGGAAGATGAGGTATCAAAAAATCAAGTATTAAAGGATGATATTTTACCAAAAATAACTGACTCAGATTCTAAACCAGCATTTTCATCTCTATTAGCGCAATTTAACCAACAGAGTCAGCCCGTATCTGCTTTAGATTCTTCTTTACAGCAACTAGACTTAACTGGTATTGAAACAGTACAAATCAAGCAAGAATTAACTGTCTTATTGCAACCCTTAAAAACAGAATTATCGAGTTTATTGGCGGAAAGAGCCGATTTAACCGAAGAAATTAAGAAACTAGAGCAAAAGCGACTACAAAACCACTCATTAAGTCAGCAGTTAGCTAACCGAGAGAAAATGATTTCTGAATTTTTAGAAGTCCTCATGAGTCGTTTAGTACCACATTTAATATCAAATTCTGGGTCAATAATTAACCCTAATTTACATAATTTAGAAGCAATTAGCTCGGCTATTCAGCCTATTTTAGAATCAGCAGAACGGGTAGAGCAGTTAGCAAATTTAGCTTATAATTTAGATCAACGTTTACTATCTCTAGATGGAACTGTCAATATTGTTTTTCAAGCTCTAGAACGTAATATTAACACCTATTATCAGTCTTTGTCTCAAGCATTAGATAAAATGCACGGTCAGGGGATGCAAGGTGAACAATTAATGACAAATTTCCTTAATAATTTGACTCGATATTTACAACAGCAAGTTTTGATTAATGAGCCTTCTATTTCTCATGTCAATACTCAGGCTATTTCTGTATCACCATTATTAGATCAATCCCTACCCATTGAAGATTTAAAACCTTCAGAAGATATATTTATAGAAACTTCTGCTGCGGAAATATTGCCAATTAATTTGGATACAGGGTTATTAGATGAACAATCACAATCTGCAAAGGATCTAGGGTTAAAAAATGCTGATGATGTAGACGAACTTTATGCAAGTTTCTTTGATACTGCAACTTATCAATCTCTAAATTTCTCATTTTCTGCTGATATTTTACATGAGGAAAATCAAGGTTTATCTAATGATTCCACAGTGGTTAATGATGATTTATCAGCGGTAGAAATTAGCAGTTCTTCAGTTTCTATGATGGACGACAGCACTATTTTAGCAGAAGAGGAAAATTATGATCTGCCAGTTATAGTTTCTAATGTTTCTACAGAGTTTGAAGTTACATTTTTACCAGATAAAGGAGAAGTAGAGCATCACAAAGAGGTAAATCCTGCGGATACAATTGTAGTTCTAACTGATTTATTGTTAGATACTAGTTATGAAGAAAGATCATCAGAAGTCCTGAATCAATGGGATGATTCAAGAAGACAAGCTGAAAATCATGATCTAGCTTTAGATACCCAGCAATCGCCAGTATTAGGGCAAAATTTGGCTGATTTTGACCAACCATTAAATTATACTGGGGAATCTATAACTGAATTAGACTCTGAAAGTCAGGAAGTAGATTTAAGTTTAACAACTCAGAAATATATAGAAGTTGAAAAAATAGATTCTTCCTGGTATTTAGGAATTGATATTGGGACAACGGGAATTTCTGCGGCTTTATTAAATCACTCTAAATTGGTAGTTTATCCAATTTATTGGTCAGCCGAAACTCAAAATGGTAGTCCGGCCTTTCAACAATCTTTCCGATTACCAGCAGAAGTTTATTTACCTACTAATCCAAGTTCTCATCATAGCAAAAATGGAGAATCAGAATCTGCCCCTCATCTTTATTCAGCACAGTTAAAGCCTTATTTACAAATAGCAGTTCCCTACCAACCAGAACGACAAAAATGGGAACCAATGTTGCAATTAAATGAGTTTTCTGCAGGTCCATTAATTTGGGTTCTGCGATCGCTATCTAAGTTATTATCAACTCTGAGATCTAGTCAAACTAGTACCACACCGGCTTTAATTGCTAATGCTGTGGGCATGAATACACCAACATTTTCTGAAGTAATTAAGAATATCGCTGGTGTAATCTGCACTTGTCCTTCCAATTGGACAGAACAATATCGTTTTAATATTCGAGAAGCAATTGTCACCAGTGAACTGGTTTCTCATCCCCAACAAATCTTATTTTTAGAGGAAGCGATCGCTAGTTTACTGCCAGAATTAGACAGTGCTAATGGTCAATCTATCCAAATTAGTGAAAATCAGGGTTTACGTCCCTTAAAAACCAGTAATTATCCCCTGCTAGGGAACACTTTAGCCATTAATATTGGAGCGACACTTGTAGAAATGGCTTTGGTTGACATACCAGCAAATCTGGGAGAATTAACACACAAAGACTTTATGCTCCATAATTTTGCCTACTCTGGCAAGGGCATTGAACAAGATATTATTTGTCAGTTACTACTACCACCAAAATCTCGGCAAACCCGGCAACCGGGACAATCCGATCATGAAGCAGCTAATACTAATCCTTGGCATTGGCAACCGTCAATTCCTGGTTTAGACCAAATGCAATTTTCTAGTTTGGGTTTGGAAGCTTTGACATTACCTAAGGTAGGAGAACCAGATACAGAAGCTCGCATTCATCTCCAACAACGTTTAGAAAGTTCCCTTCTCGGACAAGCTTTATTAGATGCCGCTTTGGCTTTAAAATTGATTTTACAGCACCAAGAAACCTTTACCCTAGAATTTGCCGACCAACGTTGGGTATTACAGCGCCGAGATTTGGAAAGTCAAGTCTTTGTTCCCTTTGTCCGTCGTCTTAATCGAGAGCTTAACAAATTATTAGTGGCCCGTGGTATTCCTACGGAAGCTATTAATCAAGCTGTCCTTAGTGGTGGTGTGGCTTCTGTGGGCACTATTAACCGTTGGTTACGACAAAAATTGCCTAATGCCAAGATTATTCAAGACTTATATCTTAGTGAAACTGGCGCTCCTAATTGTAGTCGAGTTGCATTAGGTTTGAGTGTGTTATCTTTGCATCCCCAATTTTTAGACATATCTAAACAACAATACACAGATTATTTCTTGTTTTCTGAATTGCTAAAACTTTTACCTAACCGTTCTTTGTCTTTTGGTGAAGTTTTGCAGTTATTTGAAAGTCGTGGAATCAATACCCGTACCTGTCAACAGCGGTTATTAGCTTTCTTGGAAGGTGAACTACCACCGGGCTTAATTCCTGCGGCTTCAGATCACCTTTGGCTTACCCATCAATCTCAGGAAAATCCTGACTACAAAGCCATTTCTTCCTTAAAATCAGGTATAGATTCTCCACCACTCTTTGAAAAACAAGGTAATCTCTCCTATCGTCCCAATGCTCAACAGGTCCAGTTATTACTGCATTATTTAGATGCTATCAAATCCAGTAACGTTCAATCCTTTGACGAACCATACAGTTATATATTATAGCAATTTTACCATCTTTCATGGCACAAACATCATAACTGCTTAATGACAAACTTCAAATTGTGTAAGGGGATATTTGCGGATACTCTAGGACAAGTTTCAACCCGTGTATGTTGCGTCCTTGTTAGTGTAAATTGTGGGTGTACGTCACAAATTCAATGGGCATATCCGGATATTCTTTGTCCCTTGAGAAGACATATAATAGGGTTTTAAGGCTTTTGAGTGGCATAATAGAAATGAATAAGGCAAAAATTAAAACGGAGTAGGAAATAGAGAATCTTGTCTCTGACAACTGACAAAATTTGTATAATTGTTGGCATTAATGAAATTATTGAGAGGAGGAGTGATCATGAAATTATTAGCACGTTGGGGCTTAACATTGGGTTTAGCTGGCAGTGTGGTGTTTACCAGTATACTGGGAATTAATAATCTACAAGCCTTAGCTCTACCAGAGGAAGAGGTGATAAAAACCTTACAACAAGTACCCGTTTTTACACTAACTAATCCCAAGGGAGAATTTGTAGTTATCTCCAGAAAAGACCAATCCAAAACTATTTCTCAAATAGGATTTTTTATTAGTAAAAAAGATGCCCAATTTTTCCTAGAAGACCGAATTAAAAAAGAAAATCCTCAGTTAGCAAGCACTATCCAAATTACACCTGTTTCCCTAGCAGATTACTACAAATTAGTGGTAGAAAATAAGAAGAAAAAAGATTCTGATATATTTTTTATCTTAGTTCCAACAAAACAACAAGTTGATAGAGCTAAAAGTATTTTGACTTCTAGTGGGAAACCTGTTCAGCAATTTAATGGTGTTCCTTTATTTGTGCTAAAATTTAAGCAAGAAAACAGCTATCTAACCATTCCTAATGGCAAAGATAGGTCTATTCCTTTCTATTTTGAAAAAGAAGGGGCAGTGGCTCTTTTAGAAGCCTTCAAAAAGGCTCAACCAAAGGAAGCAGCAAAGACAGAAATTCAGGTATTAGATTTGTATGGGGTGATTGAAACACTCAATAGTAGTAATGATTCCAGCACTAATAAAATCTTATTATATCCCTCACAGGAATCAATAGAATTTCTTCGTTCTATAGTTCCAAATCCACCAAAGAAATAGAAAATAATCTTTACCTCCTAATATGTTAAAGCCAAATCAAGTAGTTTCTGGATTAGAACTTTGGCAATGGCGAAAAACCGCAATTCAATCAGCTATAACTGCGGATATATCACCAATGGAGGTAGATTGGCTATTATTAACAATAGCTAATTTAGACCGATTGGCACTGCGTTTAGAGTCTTTCAAAACATGGCCACGGATTCCCATAGAATTGTCTTTAACAGAATTAGATCATTTATGGCAAAGGCGATTACATGAACATTTACCAGTTCAGTATATTGCCGGAACGACGGCTTGGCGAAAATTTCAACTCACAGTTTCCAATGCGGTCTTAATTCCTAGACCAGAAACAGAAATATTGATTGATTTGGCTGTAGCTGCTGCTCAGGGTGAACTCAAAGCAGGTCATTGGGCGGATTTGGGAACCGGAAGCGGAGCTATCGCCCTCTCAATAGCTGAAGTATTGACAAATGCCACTATTCATGCTGTAGATATTAGTCCAGCCGCTTTAACCATTGCTCAAACCAATGCTGAAAATTTGGGTTTTAGGGAACGGATTCAATTTTATCAAGGTTCTTGGTGGCAACCTCTAGAAGCCCTCAAAGGTCAGTTTAGCGGTATGATATCAAATCCGCCCTATATTCCTAGGGATACTGTACTGACTTTACAGCCAGAAGTGGTTAAACATGAGCCACATTTAGCTTTAGATGGTGGTACAGATGGTTTAGACCATATTCGGCATTTGATCACTGTTTCCCCTGCGTATTTGTCTCCTGGTGGGGTGTGGTTAATTGAAATGATGGCAGGACAGGCGGAAACGGTGCGGGAATTATTAGAAAATAATGGCAATTATAGTCATATTTCTATTCATCCTGATTTAGCGGGAATTGAACGTTTTGCAGTTGCTTATATGGCTAATTGTAATTGATATTTGGGCAAAATCTTGAAAACCTTATCTGACTCTACCACCATTTTAATAGTTGATGACAATCCTATTAATTTAAAACTTCTTGATTATATCTTGAGGCAAGCAGGTTACACGGTTAAAATGGAGATAAATGGACTAAATGTCAGGAAACAAGTTCATGCTAGTATTCCTGATTTAATTATGCTAGATATTATATTGCCTGATATTAGCGGATTTGAAGTTTGTGAGCAACTTCAAGCTGATCCTTTAACTCAGGGTATTCCTATAATTTTTATGACCGCTCTGGCTGATACTGTAGATAAGGTCAAAGGATTGAGTTTAGGTGCTGTAGACTATATAACTAAACCATTTCAACAGGAAGAATTACTGGCCCGTGTACGGACTCATTTACATTTAAAGAAGTTAATTAGATCTTTAGAAACCCAAAATCAAGAACTTAGACAACTCACACAACGGAATGAGGATTTAGAAAATAGAGTTGCGGAACGAACAGCAGCATTAAAGCAATCGCTAGAAAAAGAGAAGGAGTTAAATCAATTAAAATCACGGTTTATTGCAATGGCATCCCATGAGTTTCGCACACCTTTAGCAATTATTTCTTCATCATCGGGAATTTTACAAAAATTTAGTCATCGTCTGACTGAAGACAGAAAACAAGAACATTTAAAAACCATCCAAAACACTATTAAACATATAACTCAAATCCTCGATGATGTGTTAATGATCAACCGTGTGGAAGTGGATAAAATAGAATTGCATCTAGAAGCATTAGATATTATTGATTTTTGTCAGCATTTAACAGCAGAAATAGAAGCTAGTTATAATCAACATAAAATTGATTTTTCTGTAGATTTAGAAGCGGAGATAATTAGCAATTCTTTAATTATTCAGTTTGATCAAAAACTGTTGCGACAAATTATTACTAATCTATTGACTAATGCTATTAAATATTCCCCTGAACATAATTTAGTTAAATTTAGTTTGAATCAAGAAAATAATCAAGTTATTTTTACAGTTATTGATAGTGGTATTGGTATTCCTGAAGTAGATAAAGCTAATTTATTTACATCTTTTCACCGAGCCTCAAACGTTGGTAATATTGCAGGAACAGGTTTAGGACTATCCATAGTTAAAAAATGTGTAGATTTACATAAAGGGGAAATTAGGATAGATAGTCAATTAGGAAAGGGAACAACAGTTACAGTTACTATTCCTTACCGCCGGCTAAATCAAGCATAAAATAATACTTATACCTATGATTAAAGGTTGGGTCAGAATATTACCCATAGAATTTTTTAAGAATTGGATTTTTTTAACTTTTGTTTTTTCCGACGTTTTTCTGCAATTGCTACACCATGTTCTACTGGATAACCAGCTATAGGAATTACCTGATATTTTCTATCTTCTTCTAAATTTTTTAGTTCTGTGTAATCAACCCAGTGAATACAATCAACAGGACAGGTATCTATTGCTTCTTGAATTACCTCCTCCATATCTCCATCTTGACGGAGGACACGCGATCGCCCATAATCTTCTTCAATAAAAAAAGTATTTCGAGCAACATGAGCGCAATGCTTACAGCCAATACAGGTAATTTCATCAACATAAACGCCTTTTTGTCGTACCACACCGCCTAATTCCGGTTCTAAACCAGAACGTTCGGGGACATCTCGTAAAAAACTCCCTAATTCTGGTTCTAAACCGGAACGATTATATTCTTCTTCTTTTGACGACGGCGGCTTAGACATTACGCACTCCAGCGTTGTACTACTAGACGAATAGAACCATCTTCATTTTTTTGTTGTTCCGCTACTTGGAAACCAACTTTAGTAGTTTCTTTGACCACTGTTTGATAAGCATAACGTTGAGTGACTTGGCGGAGAAATCCATCCACGGATAGATTTTGTTGCCAATATTGTAAATCTGCAACTAATTCGTATTCTTGACCATTCCATCTAAAACCGATATCATAGCCGTTTTGCTGCTCGATTGTTACTTCGGTGGACTGAGTTTGACCACGATAACCGCGCACCTGACCAGGTCCAGGTTTCCAGTCTATTCCCAAGTCGGAAAGGGCATCTTTTAAGGATTCGAGATTACGGATTTGTGTTTTAATTTGGCTAAAGTGTGACATAGTGGTTTGTAATCAATGAACATTAACTAGTTGGAAAATTTACCATTCACTGTGGGCGGTTTGTGGATTCCCGACCATGTTTTGTTGGGGGTTAGTGGCGAAAAATTCTGAGGTTGGTTCATTACTCAACACTCGTCCTAGCTGGGCTTCTATGGCTGCTGTCACCTCAGTACAGGATGCACCGATAATACCGGTGACTTTTTCCTGTACTCGACCATCTGGATAAATGATGAATTCTAATGTTTCCATGTGCTGAAAGCCAACCTAAGTAGTATATTTGTATTTTTCTAGTTTACTAGACTTACTCAAAATTTAGGGGGTAGGAACTTAGATACAAATTTGCCACTTGTCTCATAATGTTCCATACTTAAGGACATATAGTTCATAATTTTTACAAAAGTTATTATTTTAGTTGGTATTCATGTTTATCAATTATCAGTTTCTCTTAACCTGATCAATTAGTCAAGATGAGGACTGCCAAAAATCAGAAATTATCAAAATCTCATTACATCAGGATTTTAGTGTTTGTTAGCAGGTATAATTGTGACTGATTGAGCATGATGAATATTGATAACCACTATAGTATATTAACGATTTTCAATCAAAAATATGAAATTTAGAGATTGGGCAACTAGAGTTATTCTGATTTTTCTGATGTTAGCTACCCTGATTTTAGCTGTATTTCTTGGGGGTGCGAGACAGCGACAAGATCAAACAATTGCATCTACTACAAAGACAACATGGAATCAGTCTACACAATTACAACCAGCAATCAAACGGAAAGAAAAGCAAGATTTTATACCGTCTCCCGCAAAGGTTTATGACATTAATCCTTTGTACATAACTACTAGAGATTTTGCTAATTATAGACCTCCGCTTGCTCAGTTTAAAGTTGATCCTAGCAATTATGGCGATCGCTATACAACAGATGTTAATGGTATACCTTATAATAATCAAGCCATTATTGTCCTTCATGAAACCACTAATTCTGCTTCTAGTGCCATTAATTTCTTTCAAACACCCCATGATGATGAAAGTGTTCAGGCCAGTTATCATGCCATAATTACATTAGAGGGAAAAGTGATTTATTTAGTACCCCCAGAAAAACGCGCTTTTGGTGCTGGTAATTCGGTATTTAAAGGAGCTAATGGTGTGGAAACTGTGCAAACTAATCCTAATTTACCCCCGTCTGTCAATAATTTTGCTTATCATGTATCTTTAGAAACTCCTCCAGATGCTTGGGGAAAAAACAATATAAAACAACATTCAGGATATACAGAACCTCAATATAATTCTCTAGCTTGGTTAATTGCTCAAAGTCAAGTTTCTGATGAAAGAATTACTACTCATCGTATGGTAGATGTAGGTAATGGCAAGGTTGATCCTTTAAGTTTTGATCGTGAAAAATTTCTCAATAAATTGCATTCTTTCCGACAGTTAAAAACTTTTCATTAGTTAGTAGAATAAGCTAAATATGAACAAAATAGGAATTACGCAAGTGTCACAAAAAAGGGAACAGGGAAGATCATTTAGCATAACAAGTACCGAAGATCCAAAATTCTATTAACGGAGGGTGAGCTTTTTGTCGCTTAACCCCTATAACAAGATTTCCGTTCACTATCATGTTCAGGATATTGCCAAGAATAAGCAAAATGACTAACTCCCTTAATTTTAGGAGAAAATTGCCTAAGTGCTTGCATTTGCGCTTCCAAGGACGGACGATTACTAATTGATTCTCCCCACTTACCAGCTAAAGCCGGAATGACTTTTGTACCTGGTTGCGCCATTTTCAAAACCTGTTGAACCTGCGCCACAATACAATTAACATTACCACAATTTGCGTAAGACATGGGATGCCATTGTAAGGTACTAGAAAACCTATCCCAAGGTTGTAAACGGGAATCATACCCTTGTCCTAAAGCTTGATTACCTTCGGGGAAAAATACCACTCCAGCAGGAATACCTTGTTGTTTTGCTGGGTAAGTTGCTAAAGCTACAAAATCTAAAATACCTTGCATAGCGTGAGCAACGGTAAATAACCACAAATCTAATTGCAAAACGCGCTGTTTTTCCTCTGGAGAAGGCAAAGATTTCTGGTTTTTTGCAGGAATACGTCCTTCCCACATTGGTTCTTCTTCTTGAGGATAGCGTTTATCTACCTCCGCTATATCACCAGCACTGACATATCCCCTAGTTAAAAACCGACGAATTAATTCTAACCCTTTGGAATTTTTGGCACGACGAAACAAGACCTCTTGGGTGGCCGGGGTAAATAGCCATAAATCATGAACCTTGGTAGCAATAGAATCACTACCAGTTTGGCGAGGATAGCGAACATAGTCAAAGAGAATACCATCTGGACGACGGCGCAAAACCTGCTGTACCATTAGGTAATAATCGGCTTTAGCTTGAGTATTATAGGGATCAATAAAGACTTGAGATCCATCCTCTACTACGGATAAACTGGTTTGATTCTTGCCATTACGAGCGATCGCACTTTGTCTATCAATCCGTTGAGCATAAGTAGATCCAAAGTTATTTGTAAACATCCAAGCATAAACTTTTAAACCGCGTTGCTGTCCTTTTTTAATAGCTAATGCCAATAAATCAAAGGTTTCTGTACCAACAGTGCGAACTACAGCAGGCCAAACAGTGGGATTATCTGCGGCTGGTAATAGCACCCTTCCATCATAAAATACTTCTAAATAAACTTGATTATAGCCTTTATTGACAATACGATCCATAATTTGCTCAACCGCACCCGGTCTGATGTCACAAGGATATAAGCGCAACCATAAGGCTTGAGTTTCTGGCCAAGTCTGACTACGACAACTTTGTAATTTTTGTTTATGCTGTTTTAGAAGTGTTTGATAGCGATTTGCTGCATTCTTATTGCCTTTAAGAGCTAATAAGCGGAAATTTTCTTTTTCTTGAACTGCTTTTAATGATACTCGACAATCTGGTATTTTTTGAGCAATAGCTGATTTAGCAGCCAGGTTGAAAATCAATAAACCATTAATAATAATAGCAGACAGACTTTGCCAAGACAAAATCAGCCTTAAAAATTTCCAGTTGTAATTAGACATACAGCAGAAACCAGGAATCAGAACTGAAAACCGCTTGATAGTTGATAGCACAGCACGGAGTAACCACAATATTTGTAATTACTACAAAAAACCTCACAAATAGAACAAGAGTCAGGAAAGAGTAAACCAAAGGTTTTTAACTTTCTCCCAACTCCGTCTTAAACAAACTAATACATTCAGTGATTAACCTAAATGGGCAGTACCAGACTCGAACTGATGACATCCTGCTTGTAAGGCAGGCGCTCTACCAACTGAGCTAACCGCCCTTTTGTTTCACTTAATCAATATAGCATAGCCTTTAAAAATTTTGCAAGTCTTTTGAGAAAAATTTTTTTTGAACTGGGAAAGGCTGATGTGAATGGGATTGAGCTATACTGATTTAGGGTTTTACAGTTTTGATATTTGTAGTTTTCCAAGATGCCCTCAGGTCAAACTCATGATCGCATTACTATTTGGTCTATGCCTGTTGTGGCGGGTATAACGTTAATTTCCACTCACAGCAGTAATATGACATTGTTAGTGGCGGGTGGGTTTATGTTTGGGGGGCTGATGTTTGGTCCCGATTTGGATATTTATTCCCGTCAATTTCAGCGTTGGGGTGTTCTGCGGTGGATTTGGCTACCTTATCAAAAAAGTCTGCGACATCGCTCTTTTTTATCTCACGGTCCGATTATTGGAACAACATTAAGGGTGGTATATCTGACGACTTTTTTGGCGTTGGTTGCCATTCTCATCGTGATGATTTTCACCAAGTTGGGAAATGTGGCCTGGGATTGGGGTAAACTGTGGGGAAATGTGGGGAAAACTGTCTACACATATTCTAAAGAATTTTTTGCCCTCTTTGTCGGTTGTGAACTCGGTGCAATGAGCCATTCTGGCAGTGATTGGACTGTTTCCGGTTATAAACGCTTTCAAAAACAGGGTGTTCAAGGTTTACTCCCCCGTGGCAAAATTAAGAAACGTAAAGTTAGCCCCAGTCGTCGCAGTGTCAAAAAGCGTTAAAAATATGGAAGTTAATCAGACTTTAGCGGCATTACAAGAGTTAATAAATGTGGTGGCGAAATTGCGATTCCTACGGAGCGCTTCGCTATCGCCTGAAGGTTGTCCTTGGGATTTGGCACAAACCCCATCAAGTCTAACTCCCTATGTGATTGAAGAGGCTTATGAGGTAGTAGACGCGATTCAAACTGGTGATAAACAGGCTATTGCTGAAGAATTAGGTGATTTATTATTACAAGTAGTATTACAGGCGCAAATTGCCAGTGAAGCGGGTGATTTTTCTCTACAGGAAGTAGCTGAGGGTATTGCTAAAAAGTTAATACGTCGTCATCTTCATGTATTTGCTGATGTGAATGCAGTAAGTATGGAAGAGGTACAAAAAAATTGGGAAACGATTAAAGCAGCGGAAAAAGGAGAAACTTTAGAAGAACAAAAACTCAGTGATAAATTGAACCGTTATCGTCGTAGTCTTCCCCCCTTAAATGCGGCGATGAAAATATCTGAAAAAGCTGCTAAAGTTGGTTTTGAGTGGAATAATGTAGAAGAAGTTTGGGGAAAATTCCATGAAGAGTTAGGGGAATTTCAACAGGCTTTAGCTGAAGAAACCAAAGAAAGACAAGAATCAGAATTAGGTGATTTACTATTTGCTATTATTCAAGTTGCCAGATGGCATAAACTTGATCCTAGTGCAGGTTTACAAGGAACAAGTCAGCGATTTATTCAACGGTTACAAAAAATAGAAACTATGATTGAACGACCGTTAACAGATTATAGTTTAGAAGAATTAGATGCCCTTTGGCAACAGGCTAAAGCTCAACTTGCTAACAGAAATGTTTAATATTAAAAAAAGATTTAAAAAGTGCCATTCTCATGCGACCTTATTACCAAATCCCCATTATTGAATGCGGTGAACCTTTAGTACAAATTCCTCTAGAATTATTTGCAGTAGAATCTCCTCACCCTTATCAAAAGTTAGGTGCTAATTACGAAGGACATTCACCCTATTATTTACGACAAACTGTGATTACAAATTTGATTCAAGCTCAAAATCATTTACAATTACTACATCCCCATTGGCATATTCAAATATTCGATGCTTATCGTCCCGTAGCTGTTCAGAAATTTATGGTAGATTATAGCTTTCAGGAAACATTAAAAACTAGAGATTGGACAGAAAGAGAATTATCACCCCAGCAACTGGAAGAAGTATGGAACGCAGTTTATGAAGTTTGGGCCTTACCCAGTTTAGACATAAAAACCCCTCCTCCCCACAGTACGGGCGCTGCGGTGGATATTACCCTAGTCAATGACCTTGGGGAAATTGTCAATATGGGTTCACCCATTGATGAAATGTCTAAGCGCTCCTATCCTGAATACTATCTGAATAGTAATCAAGAATATCATAAAAACCGTCAATTATTGCGGGATGTGATGTTACAAGCCGGACTTCAACGCAATCCTAAAGAATGGTGGCATTTTTCCTTTGGTGATCAAATGTGGGCTTGGTTATATAATCAATCTCATGGCCAAACCTTAATGACAGCACGTTATGGAAGATTAAATTAAGATAAATATAGGAATTTTAAACATATTATGTTATAATCCTAATGGCCACCATTTTGGAGAGGTGTCCGAGTGGTTGATGGTGACGCACTCGAAATGCGTTTTGGGGAAACTCAACGGGGGTTCAAATCCCCCCCTCTCCGTTACTGCGGTTTTTCCTCCTTTTGCGGTTGACTTTCGGGTACTTGATTTGGGTTTGTTTCTCCAGTAGGAACGACCACAGCAGCAGGATTTTCTGGTTGAGATTCCCTGGCTGGGGTGACTATAGGACGAGATTCCGGTAAAGTATTTTCTGAGGGTGGAGGAGGAGAAACTTTTTCGACTTCTTTACTGTCGCGCGGAGTATCAATTAAGGATGGTGAGAAAGTAACAACAGGTATTGATTGTTGGATTGTCGTATTGGGAGGTGAAGTGGCTTGAGAGTTATTTTCAGATGCTTTTTCCTCGGAATTGCTATTAATAGTAGGAGTTGGTTCTGGAGAAATAGGAATATTTTTGCGTTTTTTCCTCACTTTCCGAAGTGGTGTAGATTCGCTAAAAGGGGAACTTTGGATTTTTTGATTTACAGATGATGGTGATACTTCTATAATAGATTTCGGTGAATTAGATTCGGGAGTAGATTTTTCAAAATTTGGTTTCGGTGATGATTGTAAATTAGGTTTGAATAATATCCGCATCATACTAAAACCCGCTATAGCTGCAAATAAAGCAATACTAATACTAATCACTCCCTTAGATACACCTGCATTTTTTCCCTTTGATGATGTTTTCAGAGAATGAGAAGTAGCTTGTTTAGATAAATATGCTGATTTTAAATTAGCTAAATTAATAGTACGTACCGCTGGAGTTGGTAAAATGGGTGATGTCACATTTGATCCATTTTCTGGTAAGAGTTGTAGCCATTCTGCTACTGTTTTAGGACGAAAATGGGCTTCTACAGCCATTCCCCGGCTAACTGCTTGATCAATAGCCGCACTTAGATGAGGTTGTAGTTCACGGGGAGAGGGCATTTTTTCCCGGTCTCGCAATAATGCAGGTATAGGAACTTGTGCTGTTAACAGTGCATATAAAGTTGCTGCTAAACCATAAACATCTGTAGCAGCCGTGCGTGGGGCTTGAGTTAAATACTGTTCAATGGGTGCATATCCCTCACTGACTAAGCCTGTATGTGTCTGTTTTGCCCCATTATTAAATTCTCTAGCAATGCCAAAATCAATTAGTACGACTTGCTGAGTTCCTTGACGCAAAATAATATTATCTGGTTTAACATCCCGGTGCAATAAACCATTATGATGTACTACTTGTAATGCTGCCCCTATTTGGCGGATATAATGAATAGCGGTGGCTTCTGGTAGGGGTATTCCTGGTAAAACAAATGTTGCACCTAAAGTATCTCCAGGAATGTATTCCATGACCATGTAAGGTAAACTATCTTCCTCAAAAAAGTCACTTACCCGAACAATGTGAGGATGAACACAAGTAGCTAATCTTTTGGCTTCATCTTGAAATTGGCGCTGGAACTTAGGAAAATCGGGGTGTTGTCGCAATCTTTCATTAATAGTTTTCATCACCACTTCCTGACCTAAATAGTGGTGTATAGCTTTAAAGGTAACACCAAATCCACCCCGCCCTATTTCTTGGATGATGGTATATTTTCCATTCTGCAAAATTGTTCCTGCTAACATGATTTTTTCGGTCTTAAATAAGCAGATAATTAACTGGGTTATAACATTCTTATCTATATATTTATTACCTATTTCCTATGCTCAGGCTAGAATCTGTTAATTTTTACGGGCAGTTACAGCACCAACACCAATACCCAATTCTACAGGATATTTCCTTGAGGGTATCACCGGGCGATCGCTTGTCCATAGTCGGTGTATCCGGTGCTGGTAAAACCTCTTTATTGCGTCTTATTAACCGTTTAAGTGAACCCACCAGTGGCAAAATTTATTTCAAAAATCAGGAATATAGCCAAATTCCCGTTATTCAACTGCGTCAACAGGTAATACTCGTCCAACAAGAATCTAAACTATTGGGGATGACAGTTGGGGAAGCTTTGGCTTATCCTTTAATTTTGCGTGGTTTACCAAAGCAAAAGATTCAGGAAAAAGTCAGTTATTGGCAAGAACAACTGCAAATTCCTGAACAATGGTTAGGACGAACCGAGGTACAACTTGCTGCTGGACAAAGACAGTTAATTGCCATTACTCGCGCCCTAGTTACGGAACCCCAGATTTTACTTTTAGATGAGCCTACATCAGCCTTAGACAGTCCCACATCCACTCATTTAATAAGTATACTCACCCACCTAAATCAAGCCCATTCCTCGGCGATTTTGATGGTAAATCGCCAAATTGATTTAGTCCAAGAATTTTGTACCCATCTTTTACATCTTCAAAAAGGTCAATTAGTTGCCAATCGACCCGCCGCTGAGATAGATTGGGATCAGTTAGCGACCAGCCTCACTCAAGCCGAAACTCAAGCACTAGCAGAATGGATTTAACTTACCGTTCCCTGGTTTCTGATACCCGCTTTAGGAACTTTGGGTAGTGAGTACAGGAATTTGATTAATAAATCTTTCTCTTGGTAATTTTGTTTGTGTTTGCGGAATATTGACATTCAAAAATTCCATGTTAAATCTGTATCCCACATTGCGGATAGTTTGAATTAAGCTGGGTTGACGTGGATCAAGTTCCACTTTCTTCCGTAGGGATAAAACATGAGTATCAATGGTGCGTGGATTATCAATAGCATCAGGCCAAGCACGACGCAATAATTCCGATCTACTTAAAGCCATACCTCCAGCTTGTGCTAAAACATACAATAAGCTAAACTCCTGGGGTGTTAAGTCAATAAATTCTCCTTGAAAACGAACCCGACGCTGAACTAAATCAATTTGTAAACTACCATAGTCTAAATAAGCGGGTGCGGTAGGTGTCCGGTTACGGCGGATAATTGCCTCAACCCTAGCCAAAAATTCTTGCATTCCAAAAGGTTTGCTTAAATAGTCATCCGCGCCCGCTTTTAAGCCCGTAACAATATCAGTTTCATTAGTACGAGCGGATAACATGAGCACTAAAGGCTGTTGTTGATGATGTAGCCAGCGACAAAACTCCACGCCATCACCATCTGATAAATCCGCGTCTAGAATGACTAGAGTGGGTTGATGGCTGATAAATACTTCCTTAGCTTGATAAATACTGGCAGCTTGATGAACTCGGTATTCTAGTTGTTGCAAGTGCCAACCCAATAATGACCTTAGATGGGGATTCCCCTCAACGATTTCTATACAAACCGAACCCACAGTGGTAAGACCCCTTTGCGTTGATGAATCTCAAATTAACAATCTCATGCTCAAGGTTTTGTAGTTTTTGTTACCCTAATAGAGATATTCTTTACATTTCCCTTAAAAAAACCTTGCCAAAAATTTATTTTTTACTTTATTTGCAGCCAAACTGGTAGCTTTGTTAAATTTTTATTACATTCATATTTATATCATATTAACACAGTTCTTTCTGCCGCCTTCTGTCTTTTTCTTGACTCCTTAGTTCTGACCCCCATTATTAAAGTTTATTTGTAGTGATCTGTCCTACTCCCTAAGAGATATGGTAGACTTGTGAAACAATCATTTACCATAGGGAGTAGCATAAAAATTACACCTAATTACTGCCAAAGGTAGAGACAGTCTGTTATTTATCCCCCGAAATTGCGAGGGAAGTTCGCAAACTTGATTTTACAGATTTTGCACTCATGGCTAGATTTGTATTTCTTGAGAGGAACTTACAAAAAATTGGCTAAAAGTCAATTACCCTCTGTGATTGTAAATATATAGCCAAGGGTGATTCAGAGCAAATTTTTGACAAAAAAAGTAAAAATACCTTACAAAATCACCATATTTCCCATTTTTTGGCTTAATATCTAATTAAGTTTTTAGCTGCTGGAGGGTCTCACCCAAGGTGAAAATATTAGCTTATGAGTTAATACATAGGCAAGAAGTGATACTTCATTGATCGTAAATCAATATCTACAGTTCTTATTCCTACGAGACTATACAACAGTTATGCTACAAGACACACAAACTATCCGCTACTACCAAAAACTTACCGATGCCTTCGTCGAATTATGGAATCGCGGTTATCGTCTGGATGATATGCGGATGTATTTGGATGGATACTTAGCCGCACTTCAACATGGTAACACCATTGAGCCTTACTGGATTCACCGTTTAGAAGAGGAAGCCAGCCGCTACTTGTATGATGTATCTAATTTTGCTATGGTTCAACCAGAACCAGAAAGACAACGTGGCTATTACTAAAAGTTCTGTATAGTTTTCTGGATTGATTTATTCTCGGTGATGATCATAGCACAATTTTTTGCTTTGGTCAATGAGTTATTGTGGGATAAATTTGGGAAATACTGCAATTGAATGGGAAAGCTTATTTCTGATATAGATTCCCGACTTCTTTAAGAAGTTGGGAATTTGGATTGTAAATTGATAGTTTATGGAGATAATTGACACAATTCTTCTAGACATATATGTTTTTCATTGTATAATTCTTCAATCTTCTTAGTAGCAGCTTCTAAAATTTCCTGACCACGTCTAATTTCGATGTTTAATTTATCTTTATTTCCATCAAAAATCACAAACAGGGATATACTTCTCTCAATAGTTTGAGTAGTACCTTTAATTTTAAAATCGGTGACAAATTTACCTTCTGTGGGAATATGCAGGGGTAAATTGGAAGTTTGAACAATTTCTTGAATATCTATAAGTTGTAAACTAGAAATTGGTGAAATTTTTGCTTCAATATTCACAAATTCTGTTAAATATGGCTGTTTAATTATAACATCTTCTAAAGATTGATGTTGAAATGTAATTTTCCCTGCTAAATTATCAGTGATTGCATAAATTAACACAGAATATGGAGGTTTAGGAACAGAACCTTGTTTATAAAATAAACTCCCTTCTGTGGTGACAGTAATTTGAGATGTATCTGCTAGAGTTTGTAAAGATTGTAAATTAGCAATCGTACTTTTAACAAATACAGAATCCAGTCCTAAAATAGATGCTAAGTCATTAGCTGTAGGGGGAGGATTAAATTCCATACCGGACCGAATAATAAACTCTTCTAAAACATTAAATTTCCGAGGTTCTTTAATAGTTAATTCTAAGGAATTTTGGGTTACATAATAGCGAAATTGACGCGCTGTTAAAACCGATAAATCAGGATTTTCAGCTTCTATTTTATCAACTAAATATTTTAAATTGTCGTCAATTATTTTAACTACAGAAATAGGAAACATCAATAAAACCTCCATGATAATTAACAGTATTTGCAACTTGAGAATACATATTACCAACTGTACCGGGTTTAGATGTAAATAAATCGTGACAACCGACAATTATTAATAATTCTTGAGCGCGAGAAAAGGCCACATTTACCCGTTCTGGTTTATTTGCAAATCCCACATCTCCTTGATGATTATTTCGCACCATACTGACAATTACTACTGGTCTTTCCATACCTTGAAATCTATCAACTGTACCCGTTCTAATTTGTAAAGAAGGAAAAAGTTCTGATTGTAAACGTTCATCAATTTTTCTTAATTGAGCGCCATAAAATGTAATTATAGCTATTTCTTTTTTTGATTCTCCATTAGCAACTTTATTAAACCAAACATTCTCAAATTGTTGACAGATACCTGCAATTACATCAATTTCTTTAGTATTAAAAAATGAAGTACCATTGCGTTCTTCTTGAAATTCATTTTCTCTAGGCATTTTTACCCAACATAAATGATGATAGGGTTGAATGATTTTTCCTGCTAAATTATGAGCGCGTTTGCTATCAGGTTCTAAAATCCCACATTCCAATTTACCATGATAAAATTGATTAATTGCTCCCATAATCATCGGGTGCATTCGATATTGAGTATTCAGCATTTTCTTAATACTTTTATCTGCGGTTTCAAACTGATTTTTAAATAATGATTCTTCTAAAAATTGCAATTCTTCTCTAGTATTACCCATTGTTTTCGCAACTTCTTCCACAGTGCTAGTATCAAGCATAGGTGGTAATTGTCGATGATCTCCTACCATAACTAATTTTTTACCTTTCAACGCGGGAATTAGTAATTCTGGAGGAGTACATTTACTAACTTCATCTATAATTACAACATCAAAAGATTGAAATTCTTCTGAGAAATTATAATTTGCAGCTTGAACGCAAGTGATACCGACAACGTTAGCATTATCTAAATAAATTCCCCTTAAATCTTTGCTGTCTTGTTCTGAAGGTTGACGGAGTTTTGTAATCCAATCTTGAACAAAGTTTTGATATTTATGCAGATAATTTTCTTCACTTTTTAATTGTTGTTTCCATGATTTAAATTTATTTTTGATGCTACGTAAAAACTCTAAATTAAATAAATCATCATGGGATAATTCTGGTTTTAATTTATCTGGTATAATTTGCCAAGTTGACTTCCACCAATTCCGTTCTAGAATTAAACTATCTGATAACTGTAATTTTAATTGTTGTTCTAAATCAGATATGTTTATTTCTAATTCTTCAATTTCTTGTGTATAAATATCAGCTTCTGCTTGCAAATTTATGAATTCTTGATTTAAAGAGTTTTTAATTGTTTCTAAAATAGTAAAAGGTGCTAATGATGAAATAAGAGTTTCTATTTCATTGACGCGATTTTCCCAAAATTTAACTTGCTGGAAAAATTCCTGGGGTTGTTCCCAAAAATTTGCTTGTCTATTCAGATATTTTTCTGCTAAAATCCGTAAAGGAGCGGGGATATTTTTCTGTTTACGAAATACTTGCAAACTATTTATAACTTCTGTAATTTTTAAATTAGCAGCTTCCTTACTTTGGTTTACCTGAGATTTAGCTTCAGATATTTGTTCTAAAGAGATTGTATTTTTCGGGAGTTCTTGTAATTGCTGTTGTAAAATTTGTAATTGTTGTTCAGCTTCAGTTTTAACCCTTAAAACACATTGACGAGCATGAACTAAAATAATATCTAGTAATTCTTGGGTAATACGGGTAAGAGTAACTTCAATATGATTCCATTCAAAGGACTTACCATAAGTTTTTTCCAATCTAATTAAAAAGACTTGAGTATTTTCAACTAGCAATTTTCGCTGTTTAGGATTAAGAAGTTGATAATTTTGGAATTTTTGATAGGTTGTTTGCCATTGAATTTGATCACTTTTTGATAATACTATAGGAATTTGACTAAAACTTTGCTGTAAAAAATAACTAAAATCATATTTCTTGCCTTTTCTATCCGTAAAGTTACCTTCGATTTCATAAACTATGGCTTTTGTTAATACTCCCCAATCTGGTAAACTGATTTTATAATTTTTAGGAACGATAGTTAATTTTAATGTCTTAGCAAACATCAATAAACCTAATGGTAAATCTACCATATTTTCTGTTAATACTAAATCAGATTGTTGACATTCTTTTAAAACTTGATACAAATTATTATAAGCTGTAGATTTCCATTCGACAACTGCTGCAACAATATAATCAATTTCGCGTTTGCGATTTTCCCAAATTTGAATTGTTGGCTGTAAATCGTTTTGGTTACTAAATTTTTGATAATCTGTTTCTAATTTCTCCAAGGATACAGAATGCTGTTGAAAAATATCAACTAATTCTGCAACTTCAGAAACAGCTACAGCTATATTATTAGCATTATTGAATCCCGATTTAAATTCAGAAAGATGAGTTTTGATGTTTTCCTGTAACCAAACCGCTAACCCAAATGCACCAAAACCAGGACGGACAAAACCAATTTCTTCACTATACTTAATAGCTTGACGGACATTTTCTCGAAAATCTTCTACTTGTTGATTGTTTTCTATATAGGGTTGAACACGGAGGAAAAAAGCTTTAGTTTCTGGAGATTCCCAATCTATATTTGTTGATTTTTTTAGTATATTCTCTAAACTAGTAATTAAAGATGCAATTTCATTTTTATTTACTAAAGTTTGATTATATTCAATTTCTTGATTTTGATAAGATAATTCTAAATTTTCTTTTTCATTTTTGAGTTCATTTTGTTGTTGATTAGTTTCTTCCTCAGCTAAAAAATAGGTTTTAAATCGTGGTAATAACGGTAATAATTGATTTAAGATTTTGATATTTTCGTGACGTTGATTAAGATTATTTTCGCAGTCAGTAGCGGTATTTTGTAGCCATGTACCAATTACTTGATCTTCTAAAAATGGCTGTCCTTCCTCTCCAACTTTTTCGGATTTTCCCTTTCTAATAGCACGAATAACAGGATTATGAACTAAGCGACTGAGGGCGTTATCAACGGCTAAATTAGCTTGAGATGTAATTAATGTCCGTCCACCGCGCAAGGCTATTTGATAGCAAATTTCCGCAATTACAGTAGTTTTTCCTGTACCTGGTGGTCCTTGAATTAAAACTAGATCCTCTGCTGAAAGGACTTTTTCAACTGCGGCTTTTTGTCCAGCATTAGCGGAGGATAATAATAAATCAGTTGATTTAAGTGTAATCCTTTTAATAATCGGTCTGGCCTGGGAAGCATCAAATAGAAAGTTACCTAAATAGGGATTTTGAGTACGTCCTTGTCTTAATTGTTCCAAGGCTTTTTCTTTACGTTCAATTTGTTTTATATCTCCAGCAGCATCAAAAAATAAGTAGCCATAATTGGGAAGTTGATAATTACCTTTGGCTATATATTCAATTAATTCTCGTTCTAATCGAACATGAATAGAATTATGTTTTTGATCAATTTTTTCAATAGTTCCTAGTTGACGACCATTGCGGCGATTTCTCTCTGTTGGTACAGATTCTAAAAATTTAACTTCTTGATTTTTAGCTTTTCTTACCCGTTCCCAAAAGTTCTCTACACCTAAAAAATGTTCTTCAGAACCATCTAAAGTAGCCGAATTAATTTTAATTTCTAAAGCGATTTGTCGGTAGTTTAATCCGTTATTATGATTTAGGAAATATACACAAAATTGTCGAGATTTAGCAATGCGTTCTTCAACTTTTAAAAAGGCTTTCCAGGCTTGAAGTTGATCTTCTGTAGGCACATGATTTCCGCAAATTGGCATATTTTTAATTTTTGCCAATAATGTTTTTGGAATATCTAAACGCTGTTGATGATTAGGAATTAGTCGCAACCAATAAGGTAAAGCATAGCCATCAATATTTCCCCGTGATTCTTGGATTAAATAAGCTGATAAAATTTTAAATCCACCATATCCATCTTGACGAATAGCAGCTTTAAATCCTAAAGTTTTTCCTAATTTTTTCAGTCTTTTTGGTAATTGAAAGTTATCTTGATCTGTAGCTATAGTTAACTCCCAAATCTCTTCTCCTGGTTCTTTAGCAGCTCCTTGACGACGAATATAAAATAAACCAGGTTGTTTACCAACTAAATCAAATAATAATTCATTGGCTCGTTCTCGCCGTTCTCGAAAATCAGGATATAATTGTAGGAATGATTGACCTTCAAAATGGCGAACTAAATTATCAACTGCTGAACCTATAAATGTATAACCACAATCTTCTATCTTTGTTTTATTATTCATCGTTTTGGTAAAAAATATCAGTAATAAATAATTTAATATTTAAAAATAAATTTGAAATTGCCGCCAATAAATATCAGGTGTTGGGTTGCGTTCCTTAACCCAACCTACACCTAATAACTAATATTAAGAAGCTAGTGCTACTTCTACTAGTTGTTGTAATTCACCTTTGTTGTACATTTCGATCAAAATATCAGAACCGCCCAGAAATTCACCATTAAGGTATACTTGGGGAATTGTTGGCCAGTTGGAATATTCTTTGATTCCTTGACGAATTTCTTGATCTGCAAGTACATCAAAGGTTTCAAAGGGAACTCCTAATGTATTAATAATTTGCACAACGTTATTAGAAAAACCACATTGGGGCATTAATTTGTTACCCTTCATGAAAACCATAATTTTGTTTTCTTTTACCAAACTATCAATTCTTTGTTTAAGTTCTGGGGTCATGATTAATTATTTCCTGTGTTGTTAAAAGTCAAAAGTCAAGACAATTTCAGATTTTGTTTTCTCAAGGCAATCATCTCAAATTAGTTTGTTGCTTGCCAAGCTTCGGGAGTGTAGGTTTTCAGAGCTAAAGCATGAATCGCTTCGCTTGACATAGCTTGTTGCAATGCGCCATAAACTAGTTGGTGTTGTTGAACCAGTCCCTTGTCTGCAAACTGCGATGAAACTACTGTTACCTGATAGTGATCACCACCACCCGTCAAGTCTTGTACTTGCACTTGAGCATCCGGCAGTTGTGCCTTGATCATTTCCTCTACCTGTTGCGGACTCATCATCGCAATTCCTGAAAAAACTTACTTCTCTATTATTAACAGATATGTAACGCTTGGCTGTTGCCTGTTAGCATTTGCCGATTATTTTTTACCTTGAGAAGGAAATGGTGTCTTTACAAAACCTAGTTCAAATAATTGTTGGTAAGCTTTTGTACCTAGTTCTCTGGTGGGGTTTTGACTTGTGATAATTTGCACTAGCAAAGGAATGGCTAATTCTGGCTGATTTTGCGCTCTATAGACCAGAGCTAATTGATAGGTAGCTTCATCTCGCTTTTGGGCAGTTGCTAAAGCATTTTTACGGTGGGAATCAGCAGCGCTAATGTCAATACCCGTAAAACTAGAATTTAGTTGTTGATAAAGGCTAGACAACTGATTATAAACTTGGCGTGCTTGTTGGAGTTTTTTGACAGCTAGGGCATAATCTTGACTAGTAACCGCTTGGTCGATCTCTTTCATCAAGCGATCGCCTCCCTCTATACTTAAAATATTATTACTGCTTTCTGTGGGACTAAGAATGTTAGACTCACCCTCTTCCATGGGTTTTGGTTGATTAGTCGGTTTTGGTTGATTAGTCGGTTTTGGTTGATTAGTCGGTTTTGGTTGATTAGTTGGTTTTGGTTGATTACCGGGTTTTGGTTGATTAGTTGGTTTTGTTTGACTAACAGGATTTGATAACTTTTGTCCCTCAGCATAGGCTGGTGATAGCAGTCCCAAAACTGCTATGAGTGATAAAGATGTGAAGCGAATTAAATTAGCAGCATTCATGAGTTTAATTAGTGCAACAATTCCATAGATAAGGTTGAGAAACCTAGTGTATCTTAACTCTCTTTGTCCTAGAGATAAAGTCAAGTCACTTGATCACCTTGAGTAAGTAGGAGATGATATCCTCCAACCGGTGCTAGAAGATATGTTCTCCATACTTTGTGTTAGTCGCAAGTTGCCTATTTTAAAGTTCCCAAAACAGGAGTTAACTCAGATGCTGGAATTTGCGGACTTAAAAATCCACTAGCATAAACACGGGGATTACTTTGGGAAATAATGGTATAAGATTGGCGAACATGAGCATTGACAGCCACAGTTGTCGCGTCATACATTTGCATGGCTAGTTTAGGGTAGAAACCGATGCCAATAATCAGCACTAGAAAAGAGGCAGCAATAAATACTTCTCTTGGTCTGGCATCAGTATATACAGTTTCCGTTGGTAAAAGGCAATCTGTACCAAAACAAGCCGTTCCTTCATCTTCTTGATTCTGAAAACCCTGATTGTTAACATCACATACCAGGTCAGCACCAGAACCGTAAAATACTTGACGCAGCATGGACAGCAGATAAATAGGTGTAAGAATAACTCCCACAGCAGCTAAAAAGACGGTGACGGTACAGAACGTAGAAGTGTAAACATCGCTAGTTGTTATGCCCACAAACACCGAAAGTTCACCGACAAAGCCACTCATACCCGGTAAAGCCAAAGATGCCATTGCCCCCATTGTAAAGAGAGCAAATACTTTTGGCATGGCTTGACCAATACCGCCCATTTCTGCCATCATCATGGTATGAGAGCGATCGTAGGTGACACCAGCCAGGAAGAACAACACCGAAGCAATTAAACCATGTGATATCATTTGCAACATTGCGCCATTGATACCCAAATCGGTGAAAGAGGCAATTCCTATTAATACAAAACCCATGTGGGAAATTGACGAATTAGCCAAACGCCGTTTCATATTCGTTTGGGCAAAGGAATTTAAAGCACCATAGATAATGTTAATAACACCGAGAATGACGAGAACAGGAGCAAAATAAACATGAGCATCGGCAAGTAGTCCAAGATTTAGGCGAATTAGTCCATATCCGCCCATTTTCAACAACACACCCGCCAAAATCATAGATACTGGCGAAGATGCTTCTCCGTGGGCATCAGGTAGCCAAGTATGTAAGGGGAAAATGGCCAATTTTACGCCAAAGGCAATTAACAAACCTGCATATAGTAATAGTTGCAGCGTCAGGGGATATTCTCTATTTGCGAGTTCTGCAACATTAAAAGTCACATTTCCGCCGCCATATAGCCCCAGTGCCAGGGCTGCTACCAAGATAAATATAGAAGCTGCTGCGGTATAAATCAAAAATTTTGTAGCTGCATAACGTCGTCGTTGTCCACCCCAAATACAAACTAATAAGTACACAGGAATTAGTTCGACTTCCCACATAATGAAAAATAATAGCAAGTCTTGGGCGACAAATACCCCAACTTGTGCGGAATACAACACAAGCATGAGAAAATAGAAAAGCTTTGGTCTGCGGTCAACTTGCCAAGCTGAAAAAATGGCAAGAGTGGTAACAAATCCTGCCAAAAGCACTAAGGGAGCGGAAATACCATCAACAGAAACCGCCCAGTTTAAGCCCAACTGAGGCATCCAGACATAATTTTCTACCAGTTGAAAACTCGCATTACTAGTATCGTAATGTTTCCAAAAAGCGTAACACATCAAAATAAAGTCGGTGATACCTATGCCCAGTGCATACCATCTGACAAGTTTGCCGTCTTTATCGGGCAATATTGGGATGAGAAAGGATGCTACAAGTGGAAATAGGACAATCGCGGTAAGCCAAGGAAATTGAGCCGCTATCATGTCAATAGGAAAAAATACTTATCAGTGAATATTGTACTAAACTTTTTAACAATTTCTTTATAGGTTTTTACCACAGTTTAGCATAAGGGAATATTTACTTAAATAAATCTTATGGTTAGGATTTTTTCTTTTAACTTAACTTTTATGTTTATGACCGTACCAGCAATTACAGCTTTCTCCAGATACATTGCTAGGGTGCGGAAAAGTCATCATATTTTGATATAATTCTCAACTTATCTTTCCCCCCGTTGCGGGGGGAGTGCGGGAGCTAGATTATCTTTTTGAGAGCTGAGAGACAGTCGCTAGAAATCTTTTCTTAAATCGTATCTGGGTCAATATTTAATTCCCGTAATTTTTTTGCTAAACGTTCGGCTTTTTGGGCTTCCTGTTCAGCGCGTTGGAATTCTTGTTCAGCACGTTGGGTTTCACGTTCTGCTTTTTGAGCTTCACGTTCTGCTTTTTGAGCTTCACGTTCTGCTTTTTGCATTTCCCGTTCGGCTCTTTTAACTTCTAATTCTGCGGTTTCTTCAGGTGTAGGAACTAAATCTCCTTCTGATGTAAAATAACGCAATAAACCATCATAAATTCCCAAATATAACCCTAATTGTCCACTCCATAAATGTCCTTTTTCATTGGGTTTTATAGGTTGATATTTTCCGTCTGTTATATGAAATCCTGCAAATTCTAAGGTATAAGGATCAAACCAAAAATACTCTGGGGTGCGGAAAGTTTCTTGATAAAGTTCTTTTTTTAATTCTCTATCAATCTTAGCTGTTGTTGGTGAGAGAATTTCTACAATTACATGAGGATATTTCCCATTTTCTTCCCAGACTACCCAACTTTTACGGGTTTTTTTCTCAGTTCCTAAGACCACAAAAAAATCAGGACCTCGGAAATTTTCCCTTTTCCTCTGATGTGGACTATAATAAATACTCAGATTTCCCGCTGCATAAAAATCAGTTCTATCTTTCCATAACCATTTAAGACATTTGATTAAGAGCATAATTTGCTCTAAATGTAGTTCTGTTTCCACGGGAGGTTCATCACTATATAAATCACTGGGTGGTAAAATTACATCTGATGAGATGTTTTCTTGAGATTCTATTTCTTGAGTAATCATCATGATATGATACCAAGTAGTATTTATTTATTTTAACATTAATTACAATCACTACAAATATAACTAAACAATACGTTCTAGGATTAAATGATTAAGTTCAGTTAATTTTGCTTCCCAGTTAGGTTCGACTATAATTGTGCTGATTTTCTCGACAATAATTGCAGGGTGACTAATTCTATCTCCCAGTTGTAAATCTTCTCGACGATAAACTGGTGTGTCATACCATTGATTATCGCTAAACATTTTCACGATTTCCATTATTTTAGGTTCTACATTTTCAGGACGGGTACGACTAATTAATGGTTCTTCAGGAGTATCCATTTTTTGAATTACTTCTACAGAAATAGATTCAATAATTAAGTCTTTTTCTGATTGCATGAAACCATATCGTAATTTATGTTCAGTTTCAAATTGTTCTCTCATTCCTGCTACATTAGTAAAATCAACAGTTAAAATAGAATTAGTTCCTGCATATTTTAAATTTACTTTCTTAATAATTTCTTGTTGAAACTGGATTTCTTCTATGTTTAATTCCCTACGAGATTGGGTTTCTAAAGATGCCATTAACTGTTCTAATTGAGGAATTAAGCTTTCATTTAAAGGTTGTTCTACTCCTGTGATTTTAGTCGCTCTAATATCGGCTAAACCCATACCATAAGCAGAAAGTACCCCAGCGAAAGGGTGCAGAAATATCTTTTTCATTCCTAAAGTATCAGCAATTAAACAAGCAACTTGTCCACCAGCACCACCAAAACAACAAAGTACATATTGGCTAACATCATAACCTCTTTGCAAACTGATTTTTTTAATAGCATTTGCCATATTTTCGACAGCAATCGCAATAAATCCTGATGCTACTTGTTCGGGAGTTCGATAATTTCCAGTGACAGATGCAATCTCTTTAGCTAATTCTGTAAATTTTTGAATAACTATTTCTTGATCTAAAGGTAATTTACCTTCACTACCAAAAACTGCGGGAAAATATTCAGGTTGAATTTTTCCTAACATGACGTTAGCATCTGTTACTGTTAATTGTCCTCCACGACGATAGGAAGCAGGTCCAGGATTTGATCCAGCGGATTCTGGACCAACACGATAACTAGAACCATCAAAATATAAAATTGAACCTCCACCCGCTGCAATGGTGTTAATTGCTAATACGGGAACTCGCATCCGCGCCCCGGCAATTTCTGAATCTAATTGTCTTTCATATTCTCCTTTAAAGTGGGCAACATCTGTACTTGTTCCGCCCATATCAAAGGTAATTACTAATTCAAAACCTGCTCTTTTACTAGTTTGAACTGCACCAACAATACCACCAGCCGGACCACTTAAAATACTATCTTTTCCCTGAAATTGTTCTGCGTTGGTTAACCCGCCATCAGATTTCATAAACATTAATTTAACTTGAGGTAAATGACTGGCAATTTGGTTAACATAACGACGTAAAATAGGAGTTAAATAGGCATCAACAACGGTGGTATCTCCTCTACTTACCAGTTTCATTAATGGGCTAACTTGATGGGATACGGAAATTTGTGTAAAGCCGATTTCTTGGGCAATTTTGGCTATTTGTTGTTCATGAAATGGATAGCGATCGCTGTGCATAAATACAATGGCACAACTTCTAATTTCTGTATGATAAACTGTTTGTAAATCCTGTTTTGCTTGGTCAATATTTACAGAAACTAATTCATGACCATGAGCATCATATCTTTCATCTACCTCAATTACTTGTTCATACAGCATGGTAGGTAAAATTATTTCCTGTGCAAAGATATTTGGACGATTTTGATAGCCGATTCTTAACGCATCTTTAAAGCCTTTAGTAATCAGTAAAACAACTCGATCTCCATGTCTTTCTAAGAGGGCATTTGTAGCTACTGTTGTTCCCATTTTCACTACTTCAATTGTTTGGTAGGGAATGGGTTCATTAACAGTGAGTCCGATAATATCCCGAATTCCTTGAATAACTGCATCTTCATATTGTTCAGGATTTTCTGATAGTAATTTATAAACTATAATCCATTCTTTGTTAGGTAAAGGGACTATTAAAAACCGTTCTGTAAAATTTGCCAGTCTGTCTATTATTGTCTCATTATTAGTGACAGCAACTATATCTGTAAATGTGCCACCTCTGTCTGCAAAAATTCTCAACATAACAATATTAAATGAAGTGATATGAATTATAAGATAGCGCTCTTTTTAGAAGTAGATCCCTGTCTTCTTTAAGAAGTGAGGGATCTTCAAGCAGTCAGCGATTTAGTGATTAAGAAATATCTTTCAATTCAGCAGTACGCACTGAAAGTATTTGTGTTTGATTACCTCTTTGGACTTTTATCTGCAAGGCTTGACCCAGGGTACTGTCTTCTACTACACTTTGCAACTGTTCAGCGGTGGTAATTGGCTTATTATCAATCTGTACAATTACATCTCCACGCCGGATACCTGCGGTTGCAGCGGGAGAATTACGGACAACTCGCATCACTAAAACTCCCTTAACTTCAGGAATGACAAACATGGAGTTAGGATCATCGTTATTTTGCTTTGCTAATTCCGGTGTTAATGTCACCATTTGTACACCTAAGTAGGGGTGAGCAACTTTACCATCACGTTGTAATTGAGCAGCGATCGCTTTAGCTTTATCAATAGGAATTGCAAACCCAATCCCCATCGCATCGGCGCGAATTGCCGTATTAATTCCAATTACTTCTCCTAACCCATTTAATAATGGTCCACCAGAGTTACCAGGGTTAATTGCTGCATCAGTTTGAATGAAGTCTAATCGTTTATCGCTAATACCAACTTGGGCACTAGAACGTTTGAGAGTGCTAACAATTCCCAAGGTAACAGTATTATCAAATCCTAACGGATTACCCACAGCGATCGCCCAATCCCCTACTTGGACATTATTAGAAGAACCTAAGGGAGCAATAGGTAAATCCTTACCAGCATTAATCTTGACCACAGCTAAATCTGTTACTTCATCAATACCTTTAACTTTACCCTCAAAGGTGCGTCCATCTTTTAAGCGGACTGTAACTTTATCAGCCTTATCAACTACGTGAGCATTAGTAAGAATTACACCACTTTTGTCAAGAATAAAACCAGAACCTAAACCACGTAACTGTTCAGTCGGTGATTGTTGGGGAAAGCTATCACCAAAAAACCGCCGAAAAAACGGGTCTTCCATCATCGGATCATTCCGGCGAGTAATCGTTCGTTCTGTATCAATTCTTACTACTGCCGAACCCACACGATTTACCGCTGCTGTCACAAAACTATGACCACTAATCACATTTGTAGCAGCAGATGGTTTTTGAGCAGCTTTTGTGAATGACTCAGTAACAGGATTTGGACCTGGTTCTGCTGCTGAAGGTAATACCCGTAGGGAGGTGACAGTCAAAATCACACCCATCAAAATCGCTAAAACATGGGTACTGAGTTGTTGGATAGACCGGGACATTTGGAAAAATCGCATAATCACAACCTAATCTACAAGCCTAATTTTTGCTGTTTCTTGACAAATCTATCTACAGCTATTTTTACAGATCAGACTCAGAATTGCCATTTACGTTCCTCTGCTCTGGGCTAAGATATTAATTAAAGCCAAAATGCCAAAACAAACCAAATATTAATATCATAGCTCATGAATGGAACAAACCCACCAACTAACGAATCCTTGACTACATCAGAATCAGGAGAACATTCACACCACCACAATTATACAGAGGATACGCATAATCAGGTTGATTCAGTTCATGTTCATCCTCATGTCCACAGTGAAGAGTCTTTACGGCGGATTATTAACCGACTTTCTCGTATAGAAGGTCATGTTCGCGGTATTAAGACTATGGTACAGCAAAATACTCCTTGTCCTGATGTATTATTACAAATTGCTGCTGTGCGTGGGGCATTAGATAAAGTAGCACGTATCGTTTTAGATGAACATTTAACTGAATGTATTGGTAGAGCCGCCCAAGAGGGTAATATAGAATCAGAGATTGCACAATTAAAAGCCGCATTAGACAGATTTTTACCTTGATTTTAAATCAATATCAATTTCACTATTCTTTAATTCATAAACCAAACAAACCATTAATTCTATTTTTACATGGATTCATGGGTAATGTTTATGAATTTGATCAAGCTATAAAATTACTATTTGATGATTTTTCCTATCTAACTATTGATTTACCCGGACATGGAAAAACTCAAGTTTTAGATGATGAATGCTATACAATGGCATCTACAGCTACAGCTATTATACAACTATTAGATCAATTAAAAATTGACCAATGTTTTTTAATTGGTTACTCAATGGGAGGTAGATTAGCTTTATATCTAACTCTGTATTTTCCCCAGAGGTTTATTAAAGTTATTCTAGAATCTACTTCCCCTGGTTTAACAACAGAAACAGCAAGATTAGCTAGGGTTAAAAGTGATGCTCAAATAGCCAGAAAATTAACTAGAATCGTAAATAATGATGATTTTTATCACTTTCTCACTAATTGGTATCAAATGCCAATTTTTGCTGATCTCAAAAATCATCCTCAATACCCATCTATGATAGCCAGTAGATTAACAAATCAGCCTCTAAATTTAGCAAAATCATTGCAATTTATGGGAACAGGTTCTCAACCTTGTTTATGGGAATTGATCACTAAAAATACTCTTCCTCTATTATTATTAGTTGGTGAAAAAGATGAGAAATTTATTAATATTAATATCGCTATGACTGAAAAATCTAAATTTGCTAAATTACAAATAATTGATCAAGTCGGACATAATATTCATCTAGAAAACACTTTAACATTTGTCCATAATATTCAATATTTTTTCTAACTATCCTCAATTAGTTATCAAAAACAAAAACAAGATCCCCAACTTTTTAGATAAGTCGGGGATATGAACCCATTAATTAAACTGTAACTTCTTCCATTTCTAAGATATTAATTTCATCTAAAATCCGCCAAATTTCCTGCATCATTGAATCTAAACCAGCACGAGTTACCGCCGAAATTATGAAAACTGGTGCTAAAGCCAGATGATTTAATTGAGTAGCTAAAGCCTCCAAATCAATAGTTTCTCTATCAACAGCATCTATTTTATTTAAAGCTAAAATTTGCGGACGTTTAGCTAAACCCCGTCCATAGGCTTTAAGTTCCTCTTGAATAGTATGAAAATCAGCAATGACATCTGCACTTGTCGCATCAATTAAGTGTAATAAAACCCTTGTCCGTTCAATATGACGCAAGAAATCATGACCTAAACCTGCACCATGGGAAGCACCTTCAATTAAGCCCGGAATATCGGCGAAAACTGTACCATCACCAGTGGGTTTTTTAACTACACCCAAATTAGGAATTAAGGTAGTAAAAGGATAATCAGCAATTTTTGGACGCGCGGCGGATAAAGAAGAAATTAAAGTAGATTTACCTGCATTAGGTAAACCAATAATTCCTACTTCTGCTAACAATTTCAACTCCAAACGTAAGACCTTTTTTTCTCCTTCTAAACCAGGAAGTGAATATTCTGGGGCGCGGTTACTATTGCTCAAAAAATGTTGATTTCCCAGCCCACCTTTACCACCTTCAGCAACTCGAAAAATTTGTCCAGGCTCAACTATATCGCATAGTAAAACGCTCGTTACCGCATCATAAACAGAAGTACCACAAGGAACTTCAATAATTAGATCTTTTCCCCCCGCGCCAGTGCAATTATTGGGACCACCACGTTCTCCATTTGGGGCTTTAAATAAATGCTTATATCGAAAATCTAACAAGGTTTGTAGATTGGTATCAGCCACAAAAATTACTGAACCACCTTTTCCGCCATTTCCACCAGAAGGACCACCGGCTGGGACATATTTTTCTCTGCGGAAAGCGACAATACCATCACCTCCGTTACCTGCTTCTACTTCAATTACTGATTGGTCTATAAATTGCATAATTAGTCATTAGTTATTAGTCAGTTGTCAGTTTTTAGTAGTCAATTATGCGAACAATTGACCACTAACCACTAATTTAAATATAAGGTGTAACATCCTCGCCACAGTCATCTGCTAGGTAGGAAAGAGCGCGGAAGCGTAAACCTACCATTTGTTCATAAAGTGGGTTAATTTTACATAATGGCGGAATATGAACTATTTTCCGGCCAAATAAGGTTACATCTCTTTCAAAGGGACATTGGGAAGGAATCATTTTACACAAAAACCGGGCAACTCTGGGATCTTGAATATCTAATCCATCTAACCAGTGACGCAAGGGAGTTAAAGCATCTGGGCGTGGGGCTTGAAGTCCAGCCGAGGGCAAATTTTCAGATTTTGCGGTATCTTCTAGGGTATGACGTAAGGCCGTGAGTAAATTCTCTTGCAGTTCTAATTTTTGGCACAATTGCTGAAGTAGATTATCTTCACTAGGAGAGTATACACCATCAGCGATCGCTACCATTACCGCTGTCCGCAAGAAATTTTCCGCCACAGGCGTACCTTTACCTAATATAGCTGCTAATTCATCCGGTTCAATGATCTCTAGAGTACCCCAGTCAATGGACGGAGCTAATTCTTCTTTGGTAAGATTGGTAATTAATTCCTGTTCTTGAGCATCAAAGTTACCATCAGCCCAAGCAATAGTCAGTAATCCCCGTAGCCAAGCCATAATTTGTTCGCTACTGTAAGGGGTTTGAGCAGTAGTTGTCATAAAAACACGCCTTGTAATTTTTATTGGTCAATATTAATTAATGTAACTTGAAAAGGACTAAAGTTCTGTACATTTAACTGGCAAAAATCCAGGAAATATAGCTTGGATTGAGCGAAGACAAAACTCAACATAATCAGAAATTTTCTTTGGTTTTCTTGGATTTCTTTGGGTCAACCTAATCTAGGATATAAGGACTTTTTAGCATTAACTTAGGCAGTATTTATTCACAATGACACAAAATATGGATATAATTAATTATATTTATCATTGATTAGGTATAAAGTATGTTTCGCTTTGGTATTGAACATGAAGTTGCGTTTTTCAATCATCAAGGGAAGTTTGCTGATTTCCAGAATACAAAATTTGCCGATTTTCAGCAAATTGTTGACAAACTACCTATTTATCCCAGTGACTATCCACAATTAAGAGTAGGTGATGCGGGAATTAAGAAAAAGCGCTGGTATATTGAAGGATTTGAAAGATTTAGTGATTCTGAAGAGGTAATTGATTGTTTAGCTAAAGGTATCGAAATTAGAACAACTATTCACCCTACTATTCAAGGAGCAATTGATGAATTAACAGCCAGTTTTGTTTTATTGAGTGACGTGGCTGCTAGTTTTGGTTTTTCCCCAGTTTTAGTCAGTTTTAACCCCTATAGGTGCATATTTAACCCAGAACCTCCATTAAATGATTTTGAAATTAGGCAATTACAAGCTTATCCAGATGAACAAACTGCTCATATTTATATGGTTTCCTATGGACCAGATTTAAATATTTCTTTGGCAAATTTGTCTACTGAAAAGTTAATTGATATTGCTAAAAAATTAACTTATTACAGTCCTTATATCATCCCTTTTAGTTATAGTTCTCCTTTTTATAATGGTGGTTTATGGGAAGGTTTATCAGTGAGAACATTGATCAGAACTGGAAAAAGATCCGCAACATTAGTTTTTGTGGAAACAGCCGAAGAATTAATTAAAAGTGTTCCCTCATTGACAAAAATTGCCCGCATTCCCTCAGAGGTAGGACGGATAGAATTTAAAGCTTGTGATAGTTGTGATAACTTTACCATTTACGCGGGTTTATTAGCTTTATTAAAAGGTTTAGTATTAGACGAAACTTTACTAGGTAGAGCTATGATACCTGACGCTGGTTTACATCAAATTTCTGCAAAATCAGGCTTTGAAAATGAAGACATTTTTATGAACTCTCAAAAACTTTTACAAGTTGCTGAAATTGCTCTTAAAGATGATCCTGATCTGGAATTTTTAACTCCACTGAAAGTAATTTTATCCGAGAAAAAAACAAGATCTCATCAATTAATTAATTCGTTCCAAAATCTAGGTTCAATTGAAGCAACTCTCCAACAAACCTATGGCAATTTTAGATTTTAGATTACAACTAACAAATGACAACTAACTAACTAATGACTAGGTGGAATTTGTTCGATAGGGATTAGTGATTCCATTACCGTTTTAACAATTGGTGCGGCTACAGTAGAACCATAGGCGTTTTCTCCCTTTGGTTCATCGACCACTGCAAACACCACATAACGGGGAGATTCCACTGGCAAAATAGCGACAAAACTGGTAATTCTTGCACCCTTAGTATATCCACCATTAGGACTAGCTTTTTGGGCTGTTCCCGTTTTTCCAGCAATCCGATATCCTGAAATTCTCGCAGCTTTACCAGTACCTGAATTTACTACTGTTTCCATCATGTCCACAACCTTTTGAGTAGTTGTAGTCGAGAAAATTTGCCGTGGATTTGGGAGAGGAGTTGAATAGTGCATTTCTCCTTGACTATCAATTAGTCCTCTGATAACGTGAGGTGTAACTAATTTGCCCCCATTAGCTAATGCACCGTGCAATTGTACCAGTTGTAATGGAGTTAGAGAAAAGCCTTGTCCAAAAGATGCCGTAGCTGGTTCAATAGCTGAAGAAATAAATTTTTCTTGACTTTTTAATTGACCACTAACCTCAAAGGGTAAATCCGTCTCAACCTTTTGTCCTAGCCCTAAACGGACTAGCCAGTTGTAGTATATTGATGGTTTTAATCGTTGAATGATTCTAACCATACCAATATTACTAGAAGTTTGTAATATCTCAGGAATAGTTAATTGTCGATAACCAGTTTTTTCTGCATTTTTGATAGTATGAGTGCCGATTTTTATAGAACCAGGATCTTCAAAAATATCATCTGCTTTGATGATACCATTTTCCAGAGCGATCGCTACATTTATAGGTTTAAAAGTTGATCCCGGTTCATAAAGATCAGCTACAGTCCAATTTTTAAACAAGGAAATATCCGATATAGCATATTGATTTGGGTTATAGGTAGGTTGAGAAACTAAAGCAAGTATTGAACCATCCACTGCATCCATGACAATCACCGCGCCCCGTTTGGCACTAAATTTAGTCATCTGTTCTTTTAACGCCCCACGTGCTACCCTTTGCACACGGCTATCAATAGTCAATTGCAGTTTCAAATCATCAGAATTCAGAAATCCCTGGGGTGCATAATCGGGCATTAATGAGCCATTTCCAGACTTACTCATCCGTACAGTTGTTCCCAAACGTTCTAATAACTTCTCTTGACTATATTCCACACCAGCTTGGCCACGACGGTCAAGATTAACATAGCCCAATACATCCGCCACTAAATCATCTTGGGGATAAAATCGGGAGTATTTTTGAATAAACTCAAACCCATTTAAACGCAGTGACATTAATTTATCAGTAATATCTTCTGAAACACCAGAAGCTAATAAAATTCCACTACGTTTACTCTGAAATATTTTGATCAGATCAGCTTTTTCTTTGCCGATAATCGGAGCAATTTTCCCAGCAACTTTCTCCTGAGACTGATCAAATAATTTGGGATGGGCATATAATTTATATACAGGACGGTCAATAGCCAAGATATTACTACCCCTATCTACTATTGAACGACGAGGTATATAAGGACGTAAATTAACCATTTGTTGGTTTCGTGCCTTTTGAGCCAGCTTTTTTCCTTGAGCAATTTGTAAACGATATAAATTAAATGCCAACCCTAACATAGCAATCATTAACACACCCCAGACAGCAAACATTCGTAATTTAATATTAACTGGGGTTTCCGGTGTTTTCGGCTCAATATTTTCTAGTTTAGGTGGTTTGGTGAATTTGCGTTGTCGTCTAAATTCTAAATTACGTAAGTTTCTAAATTTTGTTTTAATTGATGTCTTCAACATGAGAGTAATATATGGGAATCCTGCTTGATTCCTGAAGTTATTAACGATTTTAATATCCTAGTGGAGAAGGAGGTTCAGGTTGTGATTCTGGTTGAGACGTTGAAAATGACGACTTGGGATAATTATTAGATGTTGATGGTAAAAAAATGGTTTTCTCAGAAGTCGGTGATACCATATTCATATTAGGGTTTTCCGCTTGCTGTGCCATTTTACTGGTCAGTGTCGCATTGGCAGTGTTTAATTGTCGCTCATGACGTTGTAAGCTTTGTACTTTACGATAAGAGTCACTCCAAAGCTCTTGGGAATATACTGTCCAACCATAAACTATTAATGTCGCCACCACTAATAAAAACGCTAAAATTGATGAATAGCGATTTACTGTGTACATACGCAATAACCATATAGGTATGATTAAATCATCGCTTATTTTGTGTACAGTATTATTTGAATGTATATTATTATCAGGAGTTTGTTTTTTACCTGATTCTAAGTTTGTATTGCGAATTGATGTCTTGCTTCTGCGAGAACCTAAAAAATATAAATTCATCCAAGCGTTGCCGGAATTGGGTGATTTAACTGCTATGGGTTCACTATGAAGTCGGGAGGAAACCTGTGTTTTTTTATTCACACTTCGAGAACGGCGCTGATTTAATAACAAAGGCGAGTTGCCCCAGAACCACCTATTTTTGCTAGAAACTGCTGATTTACGTTCAAAAACCATGGTTTTTATGATAACAAATACTTTATTTTTAACTTGATTGAGATTTTGGCCAAAGTTGCATTTTCAGAGCCAGAATCCAAACCATTCTAACCGTTAATTGCCCTCTGTCCGTATTACATATAATCTACAAAAATGTTACAAGAGAAAATAAGTTGAAATATGTAATCAGAAAGTTCTTAAAAAAAATCAATAAATAAGGTATCTTATTCAACAGGCTGCATATTTTATTGCCACAATTGGTGAAAGAGGAGTTATGAAGAAAAAAGTTTTTGGTTTGGCTCTAATGTTAAGTCTAGCTACCATGCTTGGAGCTTGTGAAGGTGGTGGTGAATCACCTAATACCACAAGTTCCCCAGCAGCAACAAAAAGTGGCGAACCTGCGGATACTGGTACTACCCCGGCGGCGACAACCTCTCCTGCGGCGACAACCTCTCCTGCGGCGACAACCTCTCCTGCGGCTACCCCTAAAAAGCCCTAGTATAGGATAATACAACATCCTTCATGGGTAGTTGGCATCTTTAAAAATTATTGTCTACAAAACTCTAGTGAGAAGTGATTTGTAGATAAAAATTAAAGGTTCAACTGCCCAGTAGTGTTATGTTGGGTAAAGAACAAGAACATTATTAGGTTTTGGTTCTGGGCTAGATTTATTTCTCGCCCAGTCTTATTTTCTTATATTCGTTTTTTGACATACTCACCGACCTGAAGGTGCGGTGATTCTTGACACTTCAATGAAACACGCCACAAGTGGTCTTATCGTCCCTCCATGTCCGTTTAAAGT
>Ga0208698_100023_pt1 | contig 52433 bp, 48 predicted proteins | sample LakMenEpi20Aug08_FD_150717 | JGI IMG/M metagenome (GOLD analysis project Ga0208698, IMG submission 150717) | Freshwater microbial communities from Lake Mendota, WI - 20AUG2008 deep hole epilimnion (SPAdes) | ecosystem: Environmental > Aquatic > Freshwater > Lake > Epilimnion/Euphotic zone ... | reverse complement strand
TCTATGTCCGTTTAAAGTCTCCCAATGCCATAAGGCGACTATACCCAAATTATAACATAAAGCCGTCCTAGAAGGACGGGGCTTGTATCCCAGATTTTTGGTCAATTACCCTAATTTTACCATCATCACCCACAGTCCAGACATCGTAAGTACCAATGACATCGCCATTAGCATCAACATCTACATCACCGCTTGCGCCTTGGTAATTAATTTGTTTTCCTTCTTTCAGTAGCTTCAATCCTTCACAGACATCGCTAACTGGTGTACCACTACCAGCGGCTACTTCCCGCAGTTTACCAGCAATAGCAACCCCTGTATTTTCCTTAGCAGCTTGGGCGGCTAATACCAATAAGGCCGCAGCGTCCCAAGCTTGAGGTGCGTATTCCCCTGGGGAAGTTCCTTTTTTATCTTTCCAAAGTTTATTAAAGTTTTCCAAACCTGGACCACTAGAACCGGGAACTGTACCAATTGCTCCAGATAAGATATATTTACCATCACTACCTTTGCCAACTTGATCGGGGAAAGTAGGGGATTTTACGCCATCTGTCAGTAAAATTTGTACTCCTTTGGTTACACCTTGCTGATAAGCAGCTTTCAGGAATAAACTTCCAGTTTCCGCATATAATACTGCTAAAACTGCATCTGGTTTCCCAGCAAATGCAGATGCTGCTTCTGTATCAAAAGTTTGCGCCTTGGGATCATAGCGAACAGGCTTATCTTTATTAACTACTGTGCCGCCTAATTTCTCAAAAGTTTGCACAAATGCTTTTTCAAAACCTACACCATAATCATTATTAATCACTACCGTAGAAACTCGTTTAAAGCCTTTTTTCCGAGCGAGTTGGGCTAAAGCTAATGCTTGGTAAGTATCAGGAGGAGCAGTTCGCGCCCAAAAGCCTTTAAAGTCGCCTTTTTGAGCTTTCTCAGTAAATACAGGGCTGGTGCTACCAGGAGAAATCAGCATGACTTTACTAGGTACAGCTACGGAAACCGCTGCGGTAGAAACACTACTAGCAAAAGAACCGACTACACCACCAACTTGATCTAAAGTGGCTAATTTGGTCATTCCCGCAGCACCTGCTTTGGGGTCTGTTTGGTCGTCTACTTGTATTAAAGTGACTTTTTCACCATTGACACCCCCACAAGCGTTAACTGTATCTACCAGCAAGGGGACAGAACCAACCATTTGCTGTCCAATGGAAGCTAAGTCACCAGTGGTGGGTAATAAACTACCAATTTTCAATCCTTTAGTATCACTGGTTGTCGTGGTAGCTGTTGGTGAAGCGGTAGTAACTTCCATAGAAGGCGGTTTAGAACTTTCACAAGCAGCTAAAAAGAAACCGCTGGCTATTGTAGCTATACTTAAAGCTAGAGAGACACGAATTTTAGACATAGTTTAGTCACACTCCTCAGATATTTAGAAGACTTGATGTAGTCAAATTGATATCAAGTGCTTCAACCGCAAATAATAACATCTTTGTAACTTACCTACCAGAAATCAATTTCAAGCCTTATTTCTTCGTTTTATCGGTGTTTTCTATAGTTAATTTTTCCATTATGCAAACACTAACTTTTTCACCGGGGTGAGGATTTATTACCTTTGTTGTTAAATTGTTATTTTCCAATAAAGTCTGAAATTCTGCCGTATTTCCCCTAGTTTGCAGAAATTTTATCAATATTCCCTCAAAGACAATATCCCCTCCGGCTGCGGTAGGGAGAATAAATTCGGGTTTTACGGATTTTACCAGTTCTAGGGCACTATTCATACCTTTGATAATCGGACCAAGTAGAGTTAAACTTAAATCAATGATAGGTGTAATTACCACGTCAATGGGTGCTATTTCTTGGAGTTGGGGGGAATGATAGCCATGAGGTTCATAATACAATGTAGAATTATTGGCTAGGTCTTTGAGCAAATAGCCATTTTCTAATAAAGTAGGTCCTATGGGAGAACCGGGAAAAGCTTTGATTTCTATGTGATGATTTAAGGTGAAGGTTTCACCATGATTGAGATTGATAATTTGTTGATAACCCAGTTGTTTGACAACTTTAGCCGCATTGGGAGAAGCGACAACGGGGATATTTTTGTTAAGCTGTTTTAAGGTGGGTGGGTGTGCGTGATCTTCCAAGCCTTGAGAAAGGAGAATTAAATCTATTTTATCTGGTATTGACCGATCTTGAGTACGAGAACCTTTAAATAACCAATCTAAATTATTAAAGGTTAAATCACCAATTAACCAGGGGTCAATAAGTATTCGCTGTTCACCAATTTCAATTAACCAACTATTACTATCTAACCAAGTAAAGTTCATATTTACAAAAATTCTCAGGTTTTAACTTTTAATATTTGATCATCTACCAAATTAGTCAAAAATTCTTTCTTTTTTTGGTTCTTATTCCTGTTTAATTCATTGTCCTGCTAACATTTGTAAAATTTTATCCACATTATCCAAATTACCAACCATCCGTCGAATAGGATGGGGACAAACCTTAACTAAGGTAGGAGTAGCGGAAACTTGATCAATTTCTGCCTGTTCTGGATTTGTGAGCACATCAATCACTTTAAGAGTATAAGGATATTTTAGCGATCGCTCCAATAATTCGTGTAAGTTTTGTAAAATTTTTTCTGTAGTCACACTATGACCCGCAACAAACAAGCGCAAAATAAAACCGGGTGCACCTGAGATACTTTCTAGCACTGGTTGGGTATTAATAGCTGATGGCTGTAAACGCACAATTAAATCATGATCTTGCCAAAGCTGAGGAAATACAGTGCGATAAGTTGATAATACCAAGCGATCGCACAATTGATCCTGCCAAGGTGCTGATTGCCAGATTAAATTCCTAGTCCCAAAAATCGCATTGAGGACAGCTTGATGACGCATAACTGCGGGATAAGCCTCCGCAAAAACTTGAACTTTTTGAGTCTGAGGATTTAACCAGTGATCAATAGTTGCAGTATAACAAGGAACTAAAAAATGTGGCGGTTCTGGCAAATCGAGGATTTCCTGCAAAGCCGCACACAGATTTAAATGCCATCGTCCTTGTTTACTAGAATCAATACAATAAATTAGATCTCCCCCAGGTGTAAACAAGGCAATACCCTTGAATAATTGGGGTTTAGATAGTTTGTCTACATTTAACTTAGTCACAGGTACTGAGAACAGAGAGCAGGGAAAGATATTTCCCACGGACAACTAACAACTGACCAAGGACAACTGACAAATTAAACACGACCTCGGAGAAATTGCGCCATTTCATTAGGAGTTGGCGACATTTCTAAAGCAGTTTCTTCCGTAATCCGGCCTTTTTGATAAAGATTGAGCAATGACTGATTCATTGTCACCATGCCATCAAAACCAGCTTGTTTCATTAACTCTGCAATTTCATCATACTTACCGTCCTTCACCCAGTCCTTAACAGCTTCAGTATTAATGAGAATATCATGGAAAGCTGCCCGTTTACCATCTGTAGTCCGGCACAAACCTTGAGCAATGACAGCTACCAAGGATTCAGCAAGTGCTATCCGCATAGCATCTTGTTCTTCACCTGAATACAAATTAAGAATCCGTTCAATAGTTTTAACCGCACTATTGGTGTGCAGAGTTCCCATTACCAAGTGACCCGTTTGCGCTGCCTTCAGTGCCGTATTTACAGTTTCCTTATCCCGCATTTCCCCCACCAGAATCAAATCTGGATCTTCCCGTAAAGCCGCTTTTAAGGCGTGATCAAACTTGTGGGTATGCATTCCCACTTCCCGCTGTTTAACCAAAGACTTACGACTTTGGTGAACAAATTCTACCGGATCTTCAATCGTAATAATATGCTTAGGCATCTCCCGATTAATATAGTCCACCATGGCTGCCATTGTCGTGGATTTACCTGAACCAGTCGGACCTGTCACCAAAACTAATCCTTTGTGATAATGACAAACATCTCGTAACACTGGTGGTAAGCGCAACTGCTCCATAGACAGAATTTTCAGAGGAATTAATCGCAGTACCATGGCATAACCACGCAGGGAATCAAACACATTAATCCGTACACGGGCAAAATCATACTGCGTCGCACCATCAAATTCTAACTGTTCTTGAAACCTTTGAATTTCTGCATCAGTGAGAATCTCCCGCAACCAACTCATAAAAGTCGGTTTATCAGTTTCGGGGTAATTTGTGGTCAGAATCTCCCCACGGTTGCGGAAGCGGGGTATTTCTCCTACTCCTAAGTGAACATCAGAGTAATCTTTATCAAATGCTTCTTGAATAAGCTGTGCCAGCCTGAGTCCTGAAGGGTTATTTTTGGGAGTAGTTGAATTTACAGATCCTGATGGTGGCGCTGGTATTCGTGGTTTTGTTAATACATCTGTAGTAATTATTGGCAGTGGTGGCACTGGTATCTGTAAATCCTTTGCCGGTTGACGCTGTGTCATTGGCAATGGTGCTGTCGCCGCTGTTGGTAATGGTGGGGGTGGAGGAGGAGGTGTCATTCTCCGTGTTTGTGGTTCTGTCATATATTTTTACTTTTGCTGATTGTGATTTTTAGTGGGTAATTTGCTTGTTAGTAATTAGGAAAAAAATATTTTTCTTTTATGCCTTTTCCCTGCCTTGGTTATGCAGCTTTTTTTGTCGGTTATCCACTAATATACACATTTTTTAACACCTAGGATCTAACCTGAGTTTTCTGTAATCTCTATGTAATAAATCGGTAGCTAATAGCAAATATGATTACATATAAAAATACGGATAAAGTTCAGAAAGATTCCGAATAATCTACTTTTTGCAACCCATTTTTGATCACCTCTTGATGAATTATGAGAAATTACCCTGTTTCTTATAATAAATGTTAAGCATATCAGCAATAAGATCGCGGGGATCAATATTTAGTTCTCATCTATCCTTAGTCCATATTTCTGAAGACATACACCAAAACTCTTTTCCCTCCCTGGGGGTATACATGAATTGCCATTCGTCAGCCGAAAAATTAATTGTAAACTTTAGTAAAGAAATGCTCATTTTGCAGCCAAGATTTTATATACTAAATTTCAATGAAACAAAATCAGTTAATTCGCTTTCGAGTGATAAACAACTGAAATTTAAACTTGCTGTGTATTTAGGAGGAAAAGTCATGGTTTCTGCCCAAAGCTCTAATCTAGTTCGGACCCACTCCTTGTTAATGATGAGAAGCTTTTTAATCTGGACATTTACATTGGCAGTGTGCTTGTTAGTCGTCGGTTTTCCATTAGTTGTATTAATGGCTACTGTTGGCTGTTTATTGTCCATCGTTTTGCAATCTGTTATCCCTGCTAGTGCTGTATTAGTTGTGGCAGGTGGTTTAGTAATGTTTAATGTCATGGCAGTATTAGTTACTGCTGGAGTGCTAACCGCTAAAGGAATTCATCCTAAGGAAATAAAATGGTTAAATTGGTTACATGATAAAGGTGAAAAAGCCCAAACTACTGTTTATGCAGCTTGTCCCCTAACTTGTGAAATTAACCAATAATTACATTAGCTATAACTCGACAACAGTACATCTGCCCGGTTCGTCCGGGTTTTTTGATGGCAGTCCTAAAAGTCCGTATTCTGACAATCAGTAATAACTTACGAAAGACTGACGGAGGATTTGTATAAACTTTTAAAAACACTTGACACCTTATTCTACATACTGTACACTTAGTTTGTAGCTCAGATAGAAATGAAAAACAGAAAACAAAGGACGGGCGGGGGTGCTTTTAGACTTTTGTTCTCAAAATGGAATAAAATCTGAGTAAATAGGTCAAATTTGCATCGTTAAACTCATAGGATTAACCATGAATAAACTTATCTTGGCTTTACTAACTGTTGGCGCTATTGCCACTGCTGCTATTCCTGCTAATGCTGATGAGATTGGTAACGTCCAAACATCAGACCAAAATTCTGTAATTACAGGTACTGGTAACGTCACTAATCAAAGAGTCGACCAACGCGGACAAGTAAACCGAAAAGTTAACAGATCTGGAGATGGAGTCCCTGGAGACTCTGCAAATATCCAAGATGCTCGTCAAAATTCTGATGTGCTTGGAGATGGTAACCTAACTAACCAGCAGACAAGACAAGGGTACAAAGAAAAACGCACCCTCAGAGAGAGACAGTAAGCTCCTTAGGTTGGTAATTACTGCTTATTGGTAGATTGAATGTAGGGGTAATACAATTATTGGCTTTATCTCTACTTTTTCTCTGTAAATTTAGTTTAGGTACATTACTCGTGCAATTTGGCAAACTTAAACTTTTACTAGTTACATTGGCTTTGCTATTCCCTATGGTAGCTCAAGCGGGTGAAATGAATATGCAAGTGGGAAAAATCAAAATTAATAGAGACTATCGAGGAAATACTACGGTAAATACAGGGAAAACGAAGTTAAATTCTCGACCTGATATATCCCGTACCCGGAGAACTGTAGATTCTGTGAATAGAAGTAGAAATATCAACACATTGAGACGGAATTGTACTGAGTCTAACAATGAAGCTGTGAGCCAACAAACTATAAAAACTAGAGGTTCTAACCAGCAAAGAACTCAAACAAATACTGTATCCGTTTCTTGTAATTAATTGTGATTAGGAGGGTATAAATGCAGTGCAATTTTTTGTCTACAAGTAGTATATCGGCCTTATTAGTTCTGACATTGACAACAGTATTTACAGAATCTGCCTTTGCTCAGTGTGTAAATTCTCATGTTGGTGTCCAATTAAATATTTCCCGACTTCCAGCGAAACAAGGTTCTAATATCGAAATGGAAAGTACAGGACCTTGTACGGGAAATGTTAATTCTTCTACTGCAACACAAGTGAATATTGGCGGTCAAGGACAAGCTGAACAACAACAAAATGTAAATAAGCGAATACAAGGTGGTAGAGGTAATCCTACAGGTGTTAATGGACCAACTATTAACAATAGTGTAGTTATACCCATAAATGTTAAAACACCTAAGAATTTTAATCGCTAGAAATTAGGAATTTTTCCTTTTTTGTGATTTTTATGTAAGGGTTTAGTATTGCTAAACTCTTCCTAAAAAATTCAATGTTTAAAAAATAAATATTTTAATTACCAACACAATAGGACAAAGGAAAAATGAATATTAACCAAATAGTTAACATAACATTTTGTTCTGTTATTTTAACTCTGAGTATACCTGTTTTCATGCCTAATTTAGTTTTTGCTAATTCTCATTATCTCAAGGATAGCAAACAAGAAACGACTATTAATTTAACTGAGGATGATCTCCAGGAAGACTTGCTTTTAAAAATTAATACTGCGAATAATTTCGCTGGAAATATTAAAATAAATGGCAAGAATATTCAAAAAATAGAAGGTAATAGTACAAAAATTTCTATTTTTAAGCTTTTACAAAAAGGTAAAAATATTCTAGAAATTAATGGTGTTCAGAAATCTACTGGAGCTAATTTGCAAGTAGAATTAATAGGAACAAATACACAGATTTCTCAAGAAAGTGGAGGTAGTGGTAATATTCAGCATACTTTAGTTATTAATGTACCTTAGAACAATAGTTTTTTTGATAAAGTCAAAATTTTGTCTTCAATATCAGGGGTAAAAAACAAAATTATGTTCACAAGAAAAATCTTCTTATTTACTACTAGCATTAGTTATCTGCTAATATCGGAATTAATAGTAAATAGACCTGCTTTCTCTCAGTCTGCTCCCCAAAGCACTAATAGCAATTCTCAAATAACAGGGGAGTACAATAATGTTTTTCAGACTCCTAATCAAAATAGCAATCTTAATGTATTTAACTTTCCCAATATATACCCACTGAATCATTCTATTGATACTCCTGTGAATACAGAAAATGATTTTGGGTTTAATGTTTCTGCGGGTGTAAATACTCTTGATTCTAATAATGTAACAGTGTATCTAGGGGTTATTTTTCAGCCCGGTAGAACTGATTCACATAAAATCAGAATGCAAAAAATTGTTAGGGAAACAGAGTTATTAGAAACACAAAAAAAGATTGCTGAAGGACAACTTTTATTAGTGCAAAAACAAATTTCCGAAGCAGAATTGAAATTACAAAAGTTGTCACCCACAAATAATCAAAATGAGTAAAAACATAATACAAAACTAGGGAAATTTATTTAATTAGGGTGGGTAATAGTATTACCCATTACCCATTACCTATTACCCTAATTTAATAGTGTTACCAATGAGAGTGAGACTTTCCTCAAATAAAGCTTCCCGTCCCCAGCGTTGTACCTGTTGACTTAATAAAGCTTCTGCTTTTTGTTCGGAAAGAGAACTTACCTGTTGAAACAAACCAGCAGATTGAGCGCCTCCATGGGTTTCCATTCGCATACAACCGCCTGTTTCTGAACAAATCACAGTACCACAATTGGCTTGAGGATTAGTAGAACTTAAGCGTAAACCAATTAAATCACCGACAATTTCCCCAATATCAGCAATGGGAACCCCTGCTAATTCAGCTTCTATGTGTCTTTGGTCTGGAGAGAGGAAACTAATGTAGGTGATATCATAATCACCCTTTTCCTCCCTATAGGAAACTGGTCGCCATTCCAAGCGACTAGCTAACCAACCCAGATATAATAATGCTTGAGCAGCATTACCTTTTTCATAGTCAATATTAACACGATCAATATCTTTCAGGGCAGCACGACGATTAGGCGCGTCATAAGCTTCTGCGGCTAGTTCTTGCCATGCCGATAAACGTCGCCAATTCAAATCAGCCAGAGGTATACCAGACTCTACCAATTGTTGCAAGCTGATTAAATCATCTTCTGGTGTATTAAAGTTGCAAGAGTCAACAATGACATTATTGCAAACAGACGCTAAACGTCTAAACAAAGTATTGTCAGCATCAGGTGTAGCTTTCCACCAAAGGAACTTAGGCAAACCACCAATTAATAAAGCGGGAATCATGCCGCCAATGCGTTCTAAAGCTGTAACAGTACCAGTAAGGGTAATGTACTCACAACAGATAAGAGTGCTGGAAGATTGCTTTTGAATGGGACAATAGGCAGAAACTTGGGCTTTTACCCCTTCATCATCGCCGGCAATGGGACATAAAGCAATAATTCGGCAAGGGTTACGGGTAGCAATTTCGTCAGCAATCGTGGGACTGGTAGGACTAAAAGTATACCCCATAGCTGCACCATGATTATCTCCATTAGGTCCAGTGCGCTGCTTTTGGAAATATTCAGCCCGTAAAGCCGTCAGAGTTTCGGGTGTAGCAGTACCGGTTTCTGGAAGGTGGTGCTTTTTCTGGACTTCCTGTAAAGCTGTTTTTGTTTGGGGTCCGAGAATACCGTCAACTGGACCCTTGTAAAAGCCGGTTGCAGTTAACAAATACTGAGTTTCTTCGGGTTCATAAACTACTAAAGTAAATGTTGTGGCGCGGGTAGCAGCGGGTAAACCACCGTCTTCCCCTTGAATACCGTAACTTTGCCAAACTTGATTAAGTTCCACCTCAATTTCTGTGAGGGAAACATCCTTGGGTGCTTGCAAAGAAAAAATCGTAGAAACCATAGTTAATATTGTGTCTGTTGTTAGTTGTCAGTTGTTAGTTGTCAGTTGTTAGTTGTCAGTTGTTAGTTGTCAGTTGTTAGTTGTCCGTTGTTCGTTGTCCGTTGTTTTGCTACTTACCACTGACTACTGACCACTGACCAAGGACTAATTAAAGTCTGCGCCAGCGGCGACCGTCTTGGTTAATTAATAATTCTGCTTCTTCTGGTTCCCAAGTACCGGCTTCATACTGAGGAATATTCGCAGGATTGGCTGGTAAATCCCATACAGATAAAGCCGGTGTAACTACTTGCCAAGCCGCTTCTACTTCGTCCGCCCGTGTAAACAAAGTTTGGTCGCCCATCATACAATCAAGGAAGAGACGATCATAGGCATCGGAAGTAGCAGAAATACCTAGAGAGCCATAACTAAAATCCATATCTACAGACCGGGTACGGAAATCACCACCGGGCATTTTCACATCAAACCGGAGGGAAATACCTTCATTGGGTTGTATTCGCATGGCCAAAACGTTGGCGTTTGTTTGTTGAGCCGCAGAGGGGAACATTCTCGAAGGAACTTCGCGGAAATGAATCGCAATTTCACTGACTTTTTTCGGCATCCGCTTACCAGTTCGTAGGTAAAAAGGAACACCTTGCCAACGCCAGTTATCTACCATGAACTTCATGGCTACGTAAGTAGGGGTAGTAGATTCAGGATTAACACCTGGTTCAGTTCGATACCCTGCCACCTGTTGACCCTTCATCCAACCCGCGCTGTATTGTCCACGAATTGCTGATTTTGACAAATTATTAACATCAGCTAAACGAGTCGCTTGTAATACTTTAACCTTTTCCGTGCGGATACTATCAGCATCCATAGAGTTAGGCGCTTCCATGGCGGTTAAACAGTAAAGCTGCATGAGGTGATTTTGCAGCATATCTCGCAACGCGCCGGCAGTTTCATAATAACCCGCCCGGTCTTCTACTCCCACGGTTTCGGCTACAGTAATTTGTACATGATCTACAAATTGCCGATTCCATAAAGGTTCAAAAATGGCATTAGCAAAGCGGAAAACCAGCAAGTTTTGAACTGTTTCTTTCCCTAAATAGTGGTCAAGACGATAAACTTGGTTTTCTTTACAAACCTTTTGTACGACTTGGTTGAGATTTTGAGCAGAAGCTAAATCACGACCAAAGGGTTTTTCAATGACTAACCGCTGTTTTTCGGGGTCTTCTAGCATTCCCGCTAACCCTAGCTGTTTAATGGCTTCAGGAAAGAAATTAGGGGCAACAGAGAGGTAAAACATCCGGTTTCCCCTTGTTCCCCGTTTCTCGTCCAATTCAGCTAATAGGGTTTTCAGTTTTTGGTATCCTGCGGGATCATCTATATTCCCAGGACAGTAAAATAAACCTTGGGAAAAGTCTTGCCAAAGTTCACCTAATTCTACATTAGCGTGAGCTTCAGCCATGCCTTTTTGCATTTGCTCGCGGAAGTATTCATGACTCCATTCCCGACGCGCTACACCCACAATGGTGGTTTCTGCGGGAATACGTCTTTCTCTCCGCAATTTGTACAGTGCTGGTACTAATTTACGCCAGGTTAGATCTCCAGAAGCACCAAAGATGACGATAATTTGTGGTTCGGGCATCCCTTGCTGCTGTAGACCTACGCGCAATGGATTTTCTAGCAGACTGACCATAGGATTTTAGATTTTAGATTTTAGATTTTGCCAGAGGTAAAGGGTAAGAAGAAAAAGATCTCTACTTCCTGATCTTTTCCTAAATTCCGCAATCTCCTCTATAGGTGAGAATAGCTTGACTTGACCTTTGAAAGAGTTCATGAATGACACGGAAAGGACACAGACAGGTTATTGCAAGTACATAGAATACAGAATCCTGGATTTATTCCTGTCTGATGGTTAAATCGGAATTTTGTCTAATTACCTATTTTGATAAAAGACATCACTTTTTCTACATTCTCTTTACTACCAATAATCAAGGGTGTCCGTTGATGCAGTTTGGTGGGGACTACATCTAAAATATCCATTGTTCCTGTAGTAGCTATACCTCCAGCTTGTTCAATTAAAAACGCTAAGGGAGCAGTTTCATACAATAGACGTAATTTACCTTCTGGTTTTTGTAATGTTCCTGGGTAGAGAAATACCCCACCCTGTAATAAAATTCTGTGAATATCGCTCACCATTGCTCCACTGTAGCGAGAACTATATCCTTCTGTGCGATGAACATAACGAATATATTCTCTAAAGGGTTCATCCCATTGCCAGAAATTGCCATCATTGACGCTATAGGTCGCGGCATGATTGGGCATTTTAATATTTTCTTCACAGAGAATAAATTCACCCAAACTAGGATCAAGAATAAAGGAATGTACTCCTGTACCGATGGTATACACAAGCATGGTACTTGGTCCATATAGAATATATCCTGCCGCTAATTGCTTGCGTCCATTTGCGAGTAAGTCTTTAGCTTCACCATCAATATCTGCTCCTTCCTGTTGACGAATGGCAAAAATAGAACCTAAACTGAGATTATTATCTGTGTTAGATGAACCATCAATGGGGTCATAAAGAAGAGTATAACGACCAATGGGGCAATTTTCCGGGATATAGTAGGGTTTTTCCATCTCTTCGGAAGCGAGACGACAAACTAAACCGCTTTGCTTGAAAACAGAGATAAATACTTCATTAGCATAAATATCCATCTTTTTGACGGATTCTCCCTGGATGTTGATTTCTCCAGTAAATCCTAGAACCCCTTCCATTAAACCAGCGCGACTCAACCGACGAGCCACTAATTTACCCGCTAAAGCGATACGGTTCATCAGCGCACTTAAATCCTGGGCATGGGGTCCAAAACTATGTAGTTGCTGAAGGATATGACGGGATAATGTTGTACAATCACGGTCTAGAGCTTTATCTGTGGACAAATCTACTTGAGTCATGTTAGTTACTTCCTAGCAATTTGCTGTGAGATTATGTTCATCTATGACGATTGTTGGTCGCTGCTTCTATTTTAGAAAGGGAATTTGATAACTTAAATGTGATTTTAGATAAACTAAAGAATTGAACTTTTGATTTGAAGACCCTTTACCTCTTTCAGGGGTCGGAGGCTGGGTATGGAGTTCAACTTAATAGCGGTTCTGCTTTGATTAAGATACAACAACTCCACCCAAAACCGTTGGGGTAGGATATAATTAATTCAATATCACTAGTACCGCAGGGCGGAAGTCAAAAGTCAAAAATAATATAGAGTAAGCTTTTTGGCGATTGAGAATGGCCATTTTATTTACGCCGCAGTGTACTAGAGGTTAATTACATAAAAGATTGATCATGTTACAACGGGCAGAAATTCGTGTTCCCATTGCTATTAGTCTGGGAGCAATAGCTGGGGCTTTAAGTCGTTATTATTTAACTTTGTGGTTGACAAATCGCTTAGGTTTTGGTTTTCCCTATGGGACTTTTTTTATTAATATTAGTGGTTGTTTAGCAATGGGCTTTTTCGCAACTTTGGCTATGGAAAAAACAGCACTGATTTCTCCAGAAGTTAAGTTGATTGTCGCTACAGGATTTTTAGGTGCATATACTACCTTTTCTACCTTTGGTTTAGATACAGTTGGTTTATTACAACGTGGTCATTGGTTAGCTGCTACTGGTTATTTTTTGGGTAGTACAATTTTGGGAATTATTAGTGTTCTATTGGGGATGATGATTGCTAGAATCTTTAATTAAAAATTCCGGTTTTGCAAAATGATCCTCCGGTCTCATTTACCGGAGAGATCCTGTCTATATAGGCAATTAAAGGATTTTTTTCTCCCGCAGAGGTGATCTACAGAGATTCTTGATTTGAACTTTATCCTGCAGCATCAGGTAATGGTTTTTTGGGTGTTGCCAGTTGTAAGATGATATCTAGCAACCAAGGGGCGAGACGTTGACATAATACAGCTAAGTGAGATTGCCAACCTACTAGGATTTCTGCTGTATCTTTTTCGATTCCAATTACGAGGGCTTGGGCGACTTGTTCGGGTGTCATGGGGATCACTCCGCGAAATGATTTCAAGTCGCGTACCATGTCTGTTTCGGTGAGAGAAGGGAGTAAAGCAATAACGCGGATATTGTGTTGGGCGAGTTCTTGACGTAGTGCCTGGGTAAATCCGACAATAGCAAACTTAGTAGCAGAATATGTGGCCATGGTCGGTGCGGCAACTTTCCCCATTAAACTGGAGACATTGACAATGATCCCTTTCTTTTGACTAACCATGCGTTTGGCTATCAAGCTGGTGAGGGTGTACATTCCCAATAAATTGACGGAGAGTTCTTCTTGCAATTGGGGGAGTTTTGATTGCAGAAATGAGTTTTGATGTGCGACTCCAGCGCAATTTACGAGTAGATGAATTGGACCATAACTGCGCCAAAGTTGGGCTACGGCTATATTGACGTTGATTGAGTGAGTTAAGTCTAAGGCCATGATTGTAGTTTCTACGCCCAGGGACTCGATTTCTGCGGCTACTTCGGCTAACTTTTGACGATCGCGTGCTAACAATATTAACCTTTTCATGCCTTGTTTGGCTAATTCTAAGGCGATCGCTTTGCCAATGCCACGGGAAGCCCCGGTAATGAGTGCAACTTTTCCTTGAATCTTCATCGGTTTTCACCTCTAAATTATTGATTTTTTGTCTCCATGCATTGCCTTTTTTGCAATTGGCAGGTAAGACAATTGATGAACGGTAAACAAAAATCAAATCTCAATTGAGTGACAATAATCGCTATATTTGGCGTGATAACTTAGGAGTCATCCGCCACATAATCGGGGCTAATTTTTCTGCTCATTTGCAATACCCCTAAAGCAGAATTTCTTGATTGTCACCATGAGAATCATCAACATAAAAGACTTTTGGCAGGATGGATAAGGCTCATTGATTTTACCTCTCTATTTTTCCGAGCATTCACCAGTGCTGTCGTACCTACACACATTAGCAACTAAATCCAGTTCTGGCAATCTTTTCTCATCAGGATTTCTTAACAGTCACTTTCATAAAATATATATTGCCATCTTCATTTATATAAGTTTTTCTTAATAGTGAGACGTTAATATCTTGATCCCCTCACAATTCCTGATTTTTTGTGATCATCAATACATTTTAATAACTTATTTAAGACAAAATATTCTAGTTAATTTGTCATGTATTAGTGATATTTTTCGGTAAAATAGGACTAATTTATCAAAATACGACAATTATTATTAATCAAGATCAATACTATATTTCTGCAACAGAATATTTAGAAGATGAGAAATCTAGCAAAATTAAACATAAATACAGCACTTATTGATGTTATGAGGTATATATATAGCGGGCAAGATGCCCGCACCACAGGAGTTTCATGATTGAACTTTGTACCTCCTTAGAGCAGAAAATGATGTATATAGCATAACATCAGGAAAAACTATAGTTTTCTGCGTCTATAGGACAAACATAAAAGCACAAATAAAAAATAAATTGTTACCTTGATCTTAATATCATAGTGACTTGTGATCCCCGGGATCAAGAATTTGAATATTTTAAAAAATGCCCTCCAAAAATACGGACAGAAATTAAAATTACTATAGAAATATCCAAATAAATTCCGTATTTTATCCTGATTAAAAACCAGGTTTTTACCTCCTACTATCTGCGCTTAGATCACCTCTATCTAAGCTAAATTTCCTTTCGCTGGACTGGGGTCAATTCCAACCTTTCCCCCGAATGCCATAAATACCGAGAATGTTGCAATACATCTAAAGTTGACCCCTTCGTAAAAATCAAATACTGGGAATTTTCCGTATCATCTAACTGCAAATTTCCCTGTAATAAAACCGTCATCATTCGCCGGTGGGAATCAAAAGGAATTTCCCGAACCCTTGGGGCTTGGTGTTGCAACTCCTCCAACTTCAACCCCGCCTTAATAGCAGCCACCAATAACGCCCCTTCCGTAGGATCACCCAATACTTGCCATTGATTAGAATCGGGAGGATGATTTAACCGCGCATTAGAACAAAGTGCCGCACCAGCCAACATTAACCGCACCTCATTTCTCCGCGTCCTCTGCGCCTCCGTGGTTCGTAACTCCTCCGTAAGAATTTCCACCTCTCCCTTAGGTTCATAACCCACCCCAGTGACGTTAATATTAGTATTGGGAATCCACAATTGGCGGACAGTCATTTCATTTTTAGTCAAAGTCCCCGTTTTGTCAGTGCAAATTACAGTAACTGCACTCAGAGTTTCTACCGCAGATAAACGCCGCACCAAAGCATTTTGTTTAGCCATGCGTTTGACACCAATAGCTAAGGAGAGACTGACAGTAGGTAATAAACCTTCGGGAACAAAAGCCACAATAATACCAATGGCAAAAATGAAACTTTCTTTGAGTTGCATTCCTACTAGCAACTTAGTTAATAAAAATATCACCACCCCCATACTCAAAGCAATGATGGTAATGATGTGAACTACTCTGGAAATTTGCACTTCTAAAGTGCTGGCTTCGCGCTTGACATTGGCTGTAAGATGGGCGACTTGACCAAATTCCGTATGTGTGCCTGTGGCATAGACTACCGCCAGTCCCCGACCGGCGGCCACGGTAGAACCGGCAAATACTAAGTTACTAGCTTCTGAAGCATGGATATTGGCGGCGGTAACAGGTTCGCTAATGCGGGGAACGGGCAAAGATTCCCCTGTGAGTACGGAAACATCTACATATAAAGATTGACTTTGAATAATTCTGGCATCAGCGGAGATTTTATCACCTTCTTCTAACTGCATGACATCGCCGCTAACTAATTCACGGGCAGCAATTACAGATAATTTTCCGTCCCGATAAACTTTAGCTTGGGAAGGTAAGATTTTTTTCAGGGCTGATAAGGCCTTTTCCGCTTGATATTCCTGCCAAAAACTAAAGATAGCATTAATCCAAATTACTGCCCAAATTGCCCAACCTAATTCTGGTGTTTGGGAAATAAAAGCTAATATTCCTGCTACCCACAACAGCAAGGCCATAAAATAGGTTAGTTGGTCGGTGAACCGCAGAATTAAAGGGCGTGTTTGTGGTTCGGGTAGTTCGTTATAACCAGATTGTTTTAATCTTAAATTTGCTTCGGCCTCGCTGATACCTTGGGGCGTGGTTATGAGGGTCTTGTAAACATCTGTAGGTGTCAGCGTCCAAATATGAAAGTTTGAATCCATACTTTTGGTATCAATCGGGCTTTGGCTTTGATTTTGATATTTTAGATGCTGAGTCTATACCTGTTCATCTGTCTGAGGTGTGGGGTGGGTTTTTTGGGGTGGTTAGATGGTAAAATGAGTCACTATAAAAATAATTATCTTTATATATTCCTCAACCCATGATAATTTGGCATGAAGGGCAAGAAATCAACAAAGGTAGATTTATCATTCAAGGTAAACCCTTGGGTAGTGGTGGTTTTGGTATTACCTACAAAGCTTTAGAACCCAAGACGGGTAAATTATACGCCATTAAAACTCTCAATCAGCAAATGCAATTGCAAGATGACCAACAAGTTAAGTTTATTAACGAAGCCCTGACAATTAAAGGTTTTGAACATAGGCATATTGTCAAAGTCCATGAAGTTATCAAAGAAGTAGAAGTAATTGAGGAAGATAAATTTGAATTGTTTGGCATGGTGATGGAATATATTGATGGGGTAACTTTATTTAAGTATGTCCAGAATAAAGGACAACTTTCCGAAAGTGAAGCACTACTATATATAAATCAAATTAGTCAGGCTTTAGAATATATTCACGCCAAAGGAAGTTTACACCGCGACGTTAAACCCGAAAATATTCTCTTACGCCAAAATGAACAAAATCAACAAGAAGCGGTTTTAATTGATTTTGGTTCAACTCGCAGTATGGCTAACACAAGCATGACTAAATCATTCACAGATGGTTATGCACCTATTGAACAATATCGGGATAAAGGCAATTTTGGAGATCATACCGATGTTTACTCTTTAGCTGCAACTTTATATTATCTTCTCACTGCTGATGGACTTAAACGAGACTCAAAATCTACTCCAGCACCCGCATACAAACGTGAACAGATTAAAACTTTTGACTTTTTAGTAAAACCAAAAGTTTATAATCAAAGTCTTAGTCAGAGGGTGAATGATGCTATTTTAGAGGGTATGGAATTAGAACCGGAAAACCGGACTCAGACAGTATTGAAGTTTCGGGAAAATTTGGGTTTAGTTAATATTGAAAAAGAGCAAGAAATACAATTAAAATCATCCGTAGGAATGGAATACAATAACCTGCGTGATTTACTCAAAGCAGAGAAATGGGAAGAAGCAGATAAAGAAACTTACGAAGTTATGATTAAAGCTGTGGGTAAAAAGTCAGGTGACTCGTTTACAAGTGATGAACTATTAAATTTTCCATGCCAAGACCTTCGCACAATTGACCAATTGTGGGTAGAATACAGTAAAGGAAGATTTGGCTTCAGCGTCCAAAAGGAAATTTATTTGAGTGTCGGTGGTAAACTTCGTAGCTATGAATATGAAGCATTTTTGAGATTTTATGAAACTGTGGGATGGGGAGGTAGTATAAAGTATAATACATCGACACAGGGACACTTACCCTTTAGTATCTATGGAAGGGTATTTTTGTTAGGGGATTTTCAGAGTCGCGTTGTTCGCGTAATTTCTCTTGTATCGAGACTTGTAAACTGTAACATTTAAAAGCTTTCAGAAAATTATTAAGTCTGAATCAGGATATCCAGGATTTGAGGATTTACAGGATTTTATTTTCTGATGAAAGCTTCCCCAATTCTGAGATAATTAATTAGATGAACGAGAAAATTACTCCCTTCCCACACAAAGATAACTGATATTTTTTCTCTGTGTCCTCTGTGTCTCTGTGGTTCGTTTAAAAAAAATTAGTAATCTAACAGTAATATCAAGAATAATTGAACGCAGATAAACACAGATAAAGATGGACAATCAAAAATCAAAACATGAAACTTTCAAACAACATCCTGTAAATCCTAAAATCCTGGACATCCTGATTCTGACAAATTAAAATATTAGTACAGCACAAATAAAATCAACATCCCGTAAATCCTAAAATCCTGATTCTGACAAAAAATGCTATATCTCCAAGTAGAAAATATTACTAAACGATGAGACACCCAAAACTAGAAGAAATTATGCAGGAATTGTGTAATAACTTGCTTGAAACATACCAAGATCAACTAATTGCAGTGATTCTTTTTGGTTCTCAAGCGCGTGGTGATGCTACTCCTGATTCGGATTTTGATGTATTAATTATACTTAAAGATTTAGTGCAAGCAACCAAAGAAATTGAAAAAATTGGCTTTTTTCTTAGTCCCCTTTGTTTAAAATATAGTGTAGTAATTTCTAACCTGTTTTACTCCCTCAGTCGTTTTGAAAAAGAACAAACAATGCTAATCCAAAATATCAAAAAAGAAGGTATTTATTTTTATGAACAAAGAACAAGAGTTTCTAGTGCAAAAAGCCCAAGATAGTCTACGTGCAGCTAAAATTTTAGCAAGTGAAAATCTACCTGATTTTGCTGCTTCTCGTGCTTATTATGCCATGTTTTATATAGCTGAAGCATTCCTAGTAGGTGAAAATCTCAGTTTTAGCAAACACTCTGCTGTAATTAGTAAATTTGGCGAACTTTTTGCCAGAACTGGTAAAATTGATCCTAAATTTCACCGTTATCTAATTGATGCAGAACAGATCCGTTTAAAGGGAGATTATGATCGCTCTGAACGTTTAACTGCTGAAGATGCAAAACTACTGATTGAAAGATCCGAAGAGTTTCTAGAATTAGTAGACTATCTATAATCTCGCTAATTCAAATAAATCAATAGTTAAATAAATAATGCTAATGTAACAGTAATACCAAGAATAATTGTAGCTTGCTTCCCGAAGGGTACGCAGATAAACGCGGATAAACACAGATAAAGATGGATAATCAAAAATCAAAACAAGATATTGTTAAAAAACATCCTGTAAATCCTAAAATCCTGGACATCCTGATTCAGACAAATTACAAGATAAGTACATCATTTTAATAACTGATATTTTTTCTCTGTGTCCTCATCGCTGTTCATAAACTCATACATAAGTTGACTTTTAATCTTTAAACAAGATGAGAAATCCCTCTTGTGTAAAATGTTTATCATGGGTTAAAATATCTATGATATTGAGATTTTTCTATGATATTGAGATTTTTCATTGTTATCATAGAAATACAGTCTGTTAAACTATATCCTTTATCAAATCTTTGTTGAAATAACTCTAAACTAGCTATAAATGATTAATGGGTTTGAGGTATTACTTGAATATTATGATCTTGAATAATTTGAACTACTAGCTGAGAAACTGCTGCTCTCATTGGTGCGGGAAAGGAAGCAAAAAAATTTATGGTTTCTGTTAAAACTTCCTCTGTTGTAATAATTTCAATATTTTCAAGATTAACGCTATAGCTTTTTACACGCTGATACCATGAATCACTTTTATTAATCAAAGCTATCCAATAAAACGTATCTGCAAAAACTCTTTTCATTATTTATTGTCTATTATTGTATGAATTTTTGTTGATAAATATAGTAATCATGTTTTTCTGCTCCATCACTAGGAAGTGTTTCTAAGACTTCTTCAGGAATGTCTTTAATAATATCATCAGCTACTTCCCAAATAGGTTTATATTCAGTTGGTTTCGAGTTGTTTTTTTCTTTGATAGCACGAACGAAATTAAGTATTTGGGTTAGTTCAATTTCTGGTATTTGCTGTAGTTCTTGTATAATTATTTCTTTGGTTTGCATAAATTAAGATGATGGTATTTTAATGGATGTCTAATACGATTTTAGCAAAAGTTTGGCAAAAAGTATAAACAAAAGGCAAGCTAGAAAAAAGAAACTATTGGGGAAATCTGTTTTTTACCCTGCCTAGCGAATCCTGATTCAGACAAAATATGATTTTAAGGAATTTTACATTTTTAGACTTGACAAGACGCAAAATTTCTACTATACTTGTGTTATGAGTGGAAATCTGTCCGCGCATATATGGTAAAATTTCGTGTTATTAAAAAAGACCATTATTGAGTAGTTTCAGTTAATTTTGCGGCTAAAATATGCTAATTTTTAGGTACTATGATTTAGATATTTATTTCCAGTAGTCGTTTATGCCCAAGCACGACCCCGCAAAATTAAAAAAAGTCGCTATTAGTCTTCCTTTCGGTATTGGTTCTGCGGAATGGGAAGCCGATACAACGGAACGAAAAGCCGCTTGGTCGTTGTATGTGGAACTGGTGACACGCATTGCTGTCCAGTCCTTAGAAGTTGACCAAGGGTTAGTACGGGAAGCGTTGAACTCTTTGTATAGTTTATTCGGAACTACCCGCGAAGTTCTTAAAGCTGCTGGACCTGATGTGGGTGCTTCTAAGAACTCGGTCGGCGGTATTGCTATTGCGGTTTTGAATAATGGGTTAAGACCATTTTTGGCTAAATGGCATCCTGTGTTACAAGCGTGGGAAGCAAGACGACCTGTTGGGGTGAGTCCTAAAGAACATGAGGTGAGTTGGTCTGAGGAAGCAACGTTGCGAAGTGAGTTGGCTGCTTTGCGAAGTGGGTTGGAACAGTATGCGAAGGCTTTGGCTGTTATTGCGGGTGTAGAGGAGTAGAATGGGACAGTTTAAATTTGATGTTTTCCTTTGTCACAATAGCCAAGACAAGACTGCCGTAATAGAAATTGCCCAGCAATTAAAATTAACACAAATTAAACCTTGGCTTGATGATTGGGAACTACAACCTGGTCTTCCTTGGCAACCAGAACTAGAAAAACAAATACCAAATATTAAGTCAGCAGCAGTTTTTATTGGACAGAGTGGTATCGGTCCTTGGCAAGAAGAAGAAATTAATAGCTTCTTGCGCGAATTTCATCGAAGAAAATGTCCTGTAATTCCTATATTGCTTCCCAATGCACCACAGGAACCAAAACTACCATTATTCCTGGAAGGTAGAACATGGGTTGATTTTCGGACAGGTAGCACTGTTCATACAGACCCATGGAAAAAATTGGTGTGGGGTATTACTGGAATAAGGCCAGAGTCACAACCCGTTGTTCAGACTCAACAGCCACAAATTTCCTCACTACCACAGAAAATATGGCTTTTGAGCGACTTCTCCTCAGAAAAAGGCATAGACTACACCTATCTTAGTAAACTACTGTCCGAAGGTAAATGGGAAGATCTGTAAATCCTAAAATCCTGGATATCCTGATATGGCTTACGCCACGCTACGCTATCAGACAATTAGGGTAGGCAATTTTGCCCACCCCAGATTACTTTGCTCCTTAGCGTCTTTGCGCGAAACTACCTTAAACTAAGCACCTTCCCGCAACTTATCCAACACACTGCGATCCTCCAAAGTCGAAGTATCCCCCGATATTTCCTGTCCTGATGCCAAATTCCGCAACAAACGCCGCATAATCTTCCCAGAACGGGTTTTCGGCAAAGCATCAGTAAACCTGATTTCACCAGGACGAGCGATCGCTCCAATCTCATTCACAACGTGCTTTTTCAGTTCCTTACTCAACTCCTCACTGGCTTGATAAGTCCCCTCCAAAGTCACAAAAGCTACAACCTCCTCACCCTTCAATTCATCCGGTTTACCCACTACAGCAGCCTCAGCCACCGCTGGATGAGACACTAGGGCAGATTCTACCTCCATCGTTCCTAAACGGTGTCCAGAGACATTCAGGACATCATCCACGCGCCCCATGACCCAGAAATAGCCGTCCTCATCCTTTCTTGCACCATCACCAGCAAAGTACGTATAATTACCATTTGTGGGCGGAATATGTTCCCAATAGGTACGACGGAAGCGATCAGGATCACCGTACACAGTCCGCATCATTCCCGGCCAAGGATGACGAATTGCTAAATAACCACCTTCGTTATCAGGGACATTGTTTCCATCTAAATCCACAACATCCGCAATAATACCAGGAAAAGGCAGGGTAGCTGAACCTGGTTTAGTAGCAATTGCCCCAGGTAAGGGTGTAATCATAATTCCACCGGTTTCCGTTTGCCACCAGGTATCCACAATCGGACAACGGTTACCACCGATAATTTTCTGATACCACATCCAAGCTTCGGGGTTAATGGGTTCACCCACGCTTCCCAGTAATCGCAGAGAAGAAAGATTACGAGATTTAGGATGGTGTTCACCCATTTTGATAAAGGCACGAATCGCTGTTGGTGCAGTATAAAAAATATTAACACCGTATTTCTCAATTACATCCCAGAAGCAACCAGGATTAGAAGCACGGGGCGCACCTTCATACATGAGAGTCGTTGCACCGTTGGAAAGGGGTCCATAAACTATATAGCTATGTCCCGTAATCCAACCGACATCGGCAGTACACCAATATACATCTGTATCCTGAAGATCAAAAATCCATTTGGTAGTGATATGACTGTATAAGTTATAACCTCCCGTGGTGTGAACTACCCCTTTCGGTTTGCCTGTACTACCGGAAGTGTAGAGAACAAACAGCATATCTTCGCTGTCCATTGGTTCTGGAGGACAATCCGCAGAAACGCCTTTTTGTAAATCGTGCCACCAATGATCACGACCGGCTACCATTTGTATTATTTGATTTGTGCGTTTGACAACTAGCACATCTGTAATACTGGGAACTGCATTGTTTTCTAAAGCTTTATCTACCTGTTCTTTAAGGGGTACAATTGCATCCTTACGCCAACCACCATCCGCTGTGATTACTATCTTTGCTTCTGCATCATTCAAGCGATCGCGTAAGGCTTCAGCACTAAAACCACCAAAGACAACGCTATGAGGTGCGCCAATTCTAGCACAGGCTAACATAGCTATTGCGGCTTCGGGAATCATCGGCATATAAATACCAATGCGATCGCCCTTTTTCGCGCCTAATTGTTTTAGTACATTAGCAAATTGACAAACTTCTCGATGTAATTGCGAGTATGTAAGAGTGCGAGAATCTCCCGGTTCTCCTTCCCAAATCAACGCAGCTTTATTTTTACGCCAAGTGGTAAGATGTCTATCAAGACAGTTATAAGAAATGTTAATCTTACCATTAACAAACCATTTGGCAAAAGGTGGTTGCCAATCTAGCACAGTATCCCACTTTTGAACCCAGTGTAACTCACTTTCAGCCAATTCTGCCCAAAATTGCTGAGGATCGGCTTTGGCTTTGTCGTAAAGACGCTGATAATCTGCTAAACTCTTGATATGGGCATTTTGCGAAAAATCACTGCTAGGCGGAAATAGCCGCTTTTCCTGTAAAATAGATTCTATGGTTGGTTGAGACATGATGATGGATGCAAATGATATGATGACTGAAAACTGTTTTTAACGAAGTTGTAGCAAACAATATTTAGATTTTCATGAAGTTGTACCCCATGTAAAGATTATTTACTGATTTGCTCGTCTGTTCCTACTTTAGTACGACAATGAATCAATGCCAAATTGTTCAGTACCATAATAAGGTAAAATAATGATAATGTTGTTAACAAACTCATTTACCGATTTGGTAGGATATCACTCTTTTGATGCTGTGTTAGTGTTTTACAATAGGGTATAGTTTGCAAGCTAAAGAAATTAAGGATAAACTAAATTTATTGATTGAGCAAGCCTCTGACATAGATCCGAATCTCACGATAAAATTAAGGGAGATCAACCGTTGGATTAAACATATCAAGCTTGGTTCGCTGATGTCCAAACCTATCGTTGTCGCTTTTTTATTAGAAGTAATTACCGATTCTCAGGTTTGGTTGGCAATTAGATCTCTACCTTCGGAAGAAGAGCAAAAATTGCAGTTTGAGAAAATGACTGCCAATGAAAAATATTGGTATGGTTATCTATTTCCTAAATGGATAAATGCCACAGATACCAAATTTCATATTTGGAAGAAAAAAATGATGTCCGGGGAATTTAATCAGGCTGATAGTGATATTATTAAGTATATAGCGCAGGATGTTGTTGATAGAAAAGGAGATTTTTGGCGACGTTATATAGCTGACCTTTCTATGGCAACAGACTTAATTGTTAGTAGTCATCAAAATAAACCTCTCTGTATTCAAGTTACAAGTGTTAGCGAGGAATTTCATGGCCAAAAATATCAAAAGTGGGAAAATGCACTGCAATTGTGGAAAATAGAAAGGGGATTATTCTTAAGTTACAATCCTCAAGAAAATGATTTTGTTCATCAATTAGTCAATGTTGCACTGTATAATAGTGATCATCTTGCAGACGGTAAATATATAAATTTTTCCTGATTCCTAAATCCTAAAATCGAACTCTGTATCTTACCCAACATCATTAATCCGCCAAAAACACCATTTATGGTTAATCAACAACAGACCAATAATAGCGCTCAACTCGAAAATCTGACAGAAGCGTTAGCAGCAGCCCGGAATATGCAGCAAGATTGGCTAAATTATGGGCTAAATTTTGTTCATATTTACGTAGAAGATGTGGAGAGTGACTGGTTAGAAACTTGGGGAGATGATGAAATATCTAATCCTTTATTTAATGTTATTAAGGATTTTTTAGTTAGTGATGATCATGTAGCAACGAAAATTAGAAAGTATGTGGGGGACATATCGTTATTTGATTTAGCGGTGGATTTAGAAGAGTGTTTAAGAATTACTCAGGACAGTGATAAAATATCTGCGGTGAAGGATGTATTAGCAAATGATATTGATATTGATGATCTGCAATTATTGGATTTAGCACATCATTTTGTAGATAAATGTGTTCACGAAAATTAAAAGCCTAAAATATCCCTCTTCTATAACTTTCCGGGTCTATCAGAGAATCAAAAAATCAAACTCTACAAGTGCAAATTCTCAAACATTTTATCGCTAACTTAGATTGGTCAGTAAATAAATTAAAGAGCCGAAGATTAAATAAATGAAGTACACACTAATCTGTTCCCTATTCCCTAAAACTAAAAAAATTTTTTCCTCACAACCACGGGAACTACTATAGAATCAAGAAAGTATTGGTTAGCGTAGTGATAGATAAAATACAAGATAGGAAAATCGGATAATTTAGTTTATTCACTACTTGCTTTATTCTAAAACTAACGGAAGAGGGGTATAATGTCTATCCCCTATGCTCCCTACAAGTAATATCTAACAGTTGTGACAATGCGACTTTTGTTAGCTCGTAAAGCATTCTTCAAAAACAAAGTTGTTTGATTATGTAAAATACTATCCCACCAATTCCGAGGCACAAAAACGGGAATAATGATAGTTGTAAAAACATCTGGGTGAGATTTTTGGAACTGACCAACAAAATCAACAATTGGGTCAATTACAGAACGATAAGGAGATTCGATAATTTCCAAGGGAATATCTGATTCTAGATTCTGCCATTTTCTTTGCAGTTCTTTCCGGTCTGTAGAACCAATATCTACGTGAATAGCAACAATTTCATCAGCAATGGTACGTGCATAGTCTAAAGCTTCTACCGTTCCTCGGTTTAGTTGTCCTACCACTACCACAGCAGGGTGAGTGATAACTGCTGGTTTGGGAACGGAGATATAACTCCGAGGGGCTAAATCATGGATACTTAGACGTTGACTTACATATTGATAATGTTGATGAATAGCTGCAAATAAAGTCACTACTAAGGGAATTGCTACAACTACTAACCAAGCCCCTAATAGGAACTTAGTACAAATGATTACTATTAATACCACTAAAGTAGCAAATGCGCCTAAACCATTCATTAGGGCACTTGCACGCCAATTCTCGGTTTTTTCGTGAAACCAGCGACGTACCATACCCGCTTGGGAAAGGGTAAAGGAAGTAAAGACACCAACTGCGTACAGAGGAATAATGGCGTTAACTTGACCTTTGAAAATAATTGCTAAAATGCCCGCACAGGTACTCAGAAGGATAATACCATTAGAATAGACCAAGCGATCGCCCAAAAGGGACAATTGGCGAGGTAAAAACCCATCTCGTGCTAAAAAATAACACAGTCTAGGAAAATCCGCATAACTGGTATTAGCAGCTAACATTAAAACCAACAGGGTAACAATTTGCAGGAAATAGTAAATAGGTCCTGTTCCCACAATGACTCTACCCAAAAGGGAAACTACAGTTTGTCCTTCTTCGGGAACAACATGATAAATATTTGCTAAGTAAGTAATACCTACAAACATGAATCCCAAGATTACTCCCAAATACAACAAAGTGAGACGAGCATTTTTCCATTCTGGGGCTTTAAAAGCTAATACCCCATCAGATATTGCTTCTACTCCTGTTAATGCTGTACATCCAGCCGAAAAAGCCCGTAAAATGAAGAATATACTAATGCCTTCCGTCGCAGGAAGAGAAGGATATTCTGTAATCACTTGTCCAGTGCTATATTTAAACAAGCCAACGCCAATTAACAGAAAAATACTCACAATAAAGGCAAAGGTAGGAACCATAAATATCTGTCCCGACTCCTTAACACCCCTGAGATTTGCCAGCATTAACAAGAAAATAAAAATCAAACACAGGAGAACTGTGTGAGATTTAAGTACAGGAATTGCTGATGTTAACGCGGCTGTACCAGCAGATATACTGACGGTTACAGTTAAAATATAGTCAATCATCAGCGAACCACCAGCCACCAGCCCTGGATAAAGACCCAGGTTTTCCCTCGCAACAATGTAAGAACCACCACCTTGTGGATAAGCGCGAATGGTTTGTCTATAGGAAAGAACAACTATACCTAAAAGGCCAATAATTGCTATAGCAATAGGTAAAGACAAGCCAAGAGCACCACTTCCTGCTGCGACTAAAACTAGTAAGATCTCTTCTGTTGCATAAGCCACGGAGGAAAGAGCATCTGAGGAAAGCACCGCTAAAGCTGCGGCATTACTCAATCGTTCTTCACTATGGGCACTGGTTGGTAGAGATTTACCGAGAAAAAATTGCTTAATCTGAGGGTAGAAGAACATAGAACGTCCATCTGACAAATGTGTTTATTCTTACTCAGTTGAGAATTAACTTTAATCTGAGCTTATAGAATATAGTAATTCTGACAGATTTGTTACCAATTAAATGTTAAATTTTAGCCTAAAATTTTTCTGACAAAAATAAGCTCCCTAAATTTATCTTTAATGGAGATAGCAATATTAAAGACGCTAAAATTCTTTGTTTAACGAGTCCACTTAGCTTAGACCCCTTGCGGTATTTTCCCAAGCGTTAACTTTCCTTCTACTCTAAGGTAATCAATGGCTATACTTAACAAATAACCGCATAATTCATCATTTGTTCAATTATTAATTCATTTCATCAAGACACCATGACGAGCGAACTGGAGCGATACTACAGAATCTTAGAATTAGAGCTAGGGGCTACACTCGAAGAGATCAACCAGGCCTATAAAGATTTAGTGTTTGTTTGGCATCCAGACCGTCTCCCTAAAGATAACCTGCGCTTACAACACAAAGCACAGGAAAAGCTGAAATCCTTTAATGAAGCTCGTGATCAGTTACGCTCTTTACGAGATAGACAGCCCCCTTCCTCCTATTCTCCACCACCTCCAGCCCCTAAACCATCATCTACTTATGCTTACTCACCACAAAAGCCAAATTCAGATTTAAGTGGTAAAGATTTTAGCCACGCTAATTTAAGTAATCGTGACCTATCAGGTAGGAATTTGAGTTATGCAAACTTAAGCGGCTCTAACCTTAGTGATGCTTTTATGCACAAGGTGATTCTTAGGGGTGCAGACCTGTCAGAAGCTAATTTATTCAGAGCTAATTTACTTTTAGCAGATTTAAGAGATGCTAATTTACGCTCATCCAATTTGATTGGTGCGGATTTTAGCGGTGCTGACTTGCGGGGGGCTGATTTGACAGGAGCGAGAATTCGTTCAGGCGATCGCCTACTGGTAAAATTGATTGGTGCTAAATTAGCGGGAGCGATCATGCCAGATGGTATAATTCACACTTAATAATCATATCACGGGCAAAAAGTATATCGTTTCCCAGTCTAATCAAATACACACTAATTTATTCTCTGTTCCCTGTTCCCTGTTCCCTGCTCTGATTATTGATTGGTAATTGTTAAAAATAATTTATTTTAGTTCTATTAATCATCATGAAAATTGCAATTATTGGCTGTGGTTATGTAGGTTATGCAGTTAGCAAATATTGGCAGTCAAATAGTAATTTGATCCTAACTGTAACTACAACTAATCCCCAACGTGTCCCTAGTTTAGAAACAGTAGCGCAAAAGGTTGTAGTCACTTTAGGCAATGATCTAGAAAATTTGCAAACTGTATTAAAAGATCAGCAAGTTGTTTTGTTAAGTGTAGGGGCAAAAACCGCTGATTCTTACGAAGAAACCTATGTAAATACTGCCAAAACTTTAGTTTCTCTTTTACCCAAATTTCTGAATATTCAACAAGTTATATATACAGGTAGTTATTCAATTTATGGGGATAGAAATGGTATCTGGGTAGACGAAGAAAGCCCACCAGCACCAGCTAATCGCAATTCTCAACTACTGCGAAAAACAGAGGATATATTATTATCAGCAAATAACGAGAATACTCGCATTTGTATTTTACGTTTAGGGGGTATTTATGGATCGGGTAGAGATCTGGAAAAAATATTTGGTAGAATCGCAGGAACAACCCGTCCCGGCAATGGAGAAGATATTACCAATTGGATTCACCTTGATGATATTGTTGGGGCAATAGAATTTGCCCGTAAGCATCGCTTAGAAGGTATTTATAATCTTGTAAATGATAGTCATTTGACAAATAAAGAATTAATTGATAATGTGATGACAAAAAATAATTTACCTAATGTTATTTGGGATGCAGATAGTAAAAGTATACGCCCATATAATGCCTGGGTATCCAATCAAAAGCTTAAAGATGCTGGATATCAATTCATTCACCCACAAATAATTTTTTAGTCACTATGCAAAATTCTCATCATTTCACAGCATCTCCAACCCAGTATTATACCTGGCAAAACTACAGTTGTGCCTATGAAATTCATCAACCTGTTAATTCTCCAGCAACTGGTATTCCCCTACTGTTAATTCATCCCATAGGAGTAGGATTATCACGGCAATTTTGGCAAAGATTTTGCAGAGAATGGTATGATAAAAACCACCAAAATCCTATTTATAACCCCGACTTATTGGGATGTGGTGAAAGTGATATGCCAGTTTTAGCCCATACACCAATTAACTGGGCAAAACAGTTACAATGGTTTTTGAAAAACGTCGTTAAACAACCAGTTATTATAGTAGTACAAGGAGCTTTGTTGCCAGTTGCGATTGAATTAGTAAAACTCGAACCAGACTTAATTTCCGGGTTAGTATTTTCTGATCCTACATCTTGGCCTGTAATTACTAAAAATGCCCCTAAATGGCAACAAAACCTACTTTGGAGTATTTTTATATCTCCCATAGGTAATGCATTTTTTCGCTATGCCCGTACCCGCAAATTTTTGTATTCTTTCTCATCTGAAAAATTGTTTGCTGTTCAGGAAAATGTTGATGATGAATGGTTAAATACTCTTATGGCAAACGCTAAAAATATGAATGGACGTTATGCGGTATTCGCCTTTTTAGCGAGATTTTGGCAAAGAGATTACAGCCGTGATATTGCCTCAATTCCTCAGCAAACATTATTAATTGTGGGAGAACAAGCTCGTGGTATTAGTAAAGAAAGTAAACAAGAAAAAATTGATGAACGATTAGCATATTATCTGAATTGCTTACCTCAAGGTCAGGGAGTCAAAATCATTGGCAAAAATGTCATGCCCTATGAATATACTCAAGCATTTGTTGAAGCAGTTTCACCATTTATCACTGCTATTTCCGATAATTAAGAGAAGTTTTTTGTTGCCGTTGCTATTAAAAATTTCCGGTTAAAACTTCATGATTTATGCACAGTAGGAGTAATGCTGATTAAATCATCAATATTCCGTTTCATCACTTTGCAAATTGTGTCTAAAGGTAAGTCGTTTGCATCATAACCAAAGGGGTTTTCAATTTCTAAACCAATGGCTTCAATCCCTAGCAAAGTAAAGCTAACTAAAGCAGAAATTAATCCAGTCCACCAATGAAGATCATCTACTATTTGAAATGGCAAGAGAAAGCAATATAGTAACAATAATTGTTTGAGGTGAATAGCATAAGCTAGAGGCATGGGGGTTTTTAAAATTCTTTCACAAGTTCCTAAATTATCTACTAATATATTCAATAATTCTTGCATATTTGCACATTGATAATTATTGATGCAATGGCGCTGATACTGTTCTTGCAAATAATCTCCAATCCAGATAGATATATCTAAGGGAGGATTATTCATCATCTTTAACTTGGTATACTTATTTTCTGGAATTAGTGCTTCTAAATCACTATTAACAGGTTCACCTCGTAAATGTAGTTTTGTCGCTACTCCAAAGGCCACAAGTAAGTTTAATGCAGCAATTTTATGATCTTTATCTTTTAATTCTTTTTCATCAACAGATATCCAAATTTGTCGAGCTAAATTACGGGTAGTATTAACTATTGCACCCCAAGATTTTCTACCTTCCCAAAACCGATCATAAGCTGTATTGGTACGAAATACTAATAATAAACCTAAAACAATACTGGGAATTACTGTACTTAAAATAGGTTGAGAAACAGGGATTTTAAAATGATAAAGTATAGAAACTAATACCCCAAAAATACCAGACAAAAGCACCCGTTTGTAAATAGCAGAAATTACTGAACCTTTCGTTTGTAAAGCAATTTCAAACCACTGCGATTTTTTCTCAGCCATAAAATTCCCTCGTGATTTCCAAGATTAAATAAAATTATACAAAATGTCCTAAAATCTAGCAATACTTCATTAGTTATTCAGACCTCACCTTTATGACCCATTGTGGTTGGTAATATTTACCGCTACAGGTGGCACAGGAGGCACGGGGGAATCAGTATCCTGACACAATTTCCGATTATGGTACTAATTTTTGCGGATAAGTCTCATTTTCGACTGTAAAAGGGATTGTGACAGATTATGTGATTACCATAACAGTGTGAATTGATTTTTTATGATCTTTAATTTAGAAAGATTTTATCAAGCCTGTAATCCTTCCCGTCCGTTGATGATTGAGAATGTAGACGACCGGATGTATTATACTGATTTTACCTTAGTTCGTGGTGGTAAAATTATTGAGGCTTTGCTACGGACTATTACTAAAATTTCGCCAAATATACCAACTTGTCAATTATTTACGGGACATTTAGGTTGTGGAAAATCTACGGAATTGTTACGACTCAAAGCTGAGTTAGAAGCGCAAGATTTCCATGTTATCTATTTTGAATCTACCCAGGTCTTAGAAATGGTAGATATAGATGTTACAGATATCTTGTTAGCAATCGCTGGTTTAGTCAGTGAAAACTTGGAAGCGATGAAACTAAGTGTTCAACCTAGTTACTTCACCAAATTATTTAGGGAGGTGCTAGAATTTTTACAAACGCCCCTAGAATTGGGTTTAGAAGCGGAATTGTCCGTAGGTATTGCTAAAATCACTGCAAAAACCAAAGAAAGCCCACATTTGCGAAGAAGGTTAAGAGACTATTTAGAACCACGGACAGAAAATATATTACAATCAATCAATAAGGAACTATTAGACCATGCCAATGCAGAATTTAAAGCTCGGGGTAAAAAAGGATTAGTGGTTATTGTTGATAACCTGGATAGGGTGGCGATACGTCCCTTACCTTCTGGGCGCTCGTTACCAGAATACTTATTTATTGATCGGGGGGAACAATTACGCAAGCTAAATTGCCATATAGTTTACACAATTCCTCTAGCATTGACATTTTCTAACGATAGCGCCGAACTACAACATCGTTTAGGGGGTGGAGTCGCGCCGAAAGTATTACCAATGATTCCCGTACGAAAGCGCTCTGGAGAAATTAATCCTGAAGGGCTAGGACTAATGAAACAAATGGTATTAGCAAGAGCCTTTCCTGAAATTTTACCAACAGATCGTTTAAATTTAGTTACTCAATTGTTTGATCATGTGAACACTCTAGATCGTTTGTGTCTGATTAGTGGTGGTCATGTCCGCGACTTATTAGGACTATTATTTGATTGTTTAAGAGAACAAGATCCACCTTTTGATCGTAAGTGTGTTGAATTGGTGATTCAAAGACAAAGAGATTACCGATCTAATGCTATTGATATGGATGAAAGTGAATTAATTTTTCAGGTAATTCAAGATCAACGAGTCAGAGGCAATGTAGAGTATGATATTTTATTAAGGAGTTTATTCGTATTTGAATATCGTGATCATCAAGGTGTTTGGTTTGCACTTAATCCGGTTTTAGCAGAAACTGAAAAATTTCAATTATGGTTAAAAGACAGCAAGCAGAGAATATAATTACTGCTAACGAACAGTCTTTACGTAGTTTAGAAAGAGCAATTACCTTTTCTAAAAATCAGTTTTCAGTCATCTTTCTGTGCTGTAACTACGAATTTTTGCGAGAGTTGATCTTAGAGCAACTAGCAGTTAAAGGTTGGGGTAATCAGAGGATTCAAAGTATTACCCTAGCCAAAAATACCACCAGTTTATATAACATAATTCAATCACAACTTACTATTAATGAACCTGCAGGATTAATGATTATGGGGTTTGAGTCAGTCTATGAAATAGATGACCTCCTCCGTGCCATTAATCAAGTCCGGGATGAATTTCGTAAATGTTATCAAATTCCCATGATTTTATGGGTAAATGATGAAGTCTTACAAAAAATTCTGCGGTTAGCTCCAGACTTTGCTAGTTGGGCTGCTACACCAATTAGATTTGAAATGACTTCTCTGGGGTTACTAGAATTTCTGCAACAGGAAACAGAGGATTTATTTACTAGATTTTTACAAAATAATCATCCTCAAGGTAATTATTTTACCCTGGAAAAAATATGGGTTAGTAGTAACCAACTCAATTATGCAATTAAAGAATTGCAAGACCATGGTATGACAATAGAAGCTGAATTAAATATCAGTTTAGAGTTTATCTTTGGTATAGATAATTATATTAATAATCGCATTAGTTCTGCTTTAACTAATTTTCAGCAAAGTTTGCAATTTTGGCATTTACAAGAAAGATTAAACGAGATAGAAGATCCAATTCTCAGAAAAGGATATGATTCTTCCCTTGATCATCTTTATCGTTTTAAAAAGGCAATTTTATTACTGCATATTGGACTATGTTTTTGTCGTCTTGCTGAACAAGACAAAAGAACGAGTGAGGGATATTGGCAATCAGCAAAAATATATTTTCAAGAATGTTTAGAAATATTAGAAATCATTGGATATTTAGAATTAGTTTCTGAATATATTGGGCAATTATCAGAGGTTTTATATACTTTAAAATCATGGTCTGAATTGCAGGTTGTCGGTCAAAAATCTCTAGAATTACATCAAATTTATGGTAATAAAATTCAATTAGCTTGTGATTATGGTTTCTTAGCACAGATAGCTGTACATAATTCAAACTGGATGGAAGCTAGTATTTTAGCTCATATATCATTACTCCAATTAGAACAAGCCAAAAATCAATATGAATTAGATCATTGTTTATTTCCTTTACTATTAGAACAAATTTGGTTATTAACTCTAGCTAAAGCCCTCAAGAATATCACACGAATAACAATAGCAAAAGAACATATAGATAAGGCGGCTGAACAACTATCATTAGCTTTAGAAAATAGTGAACATCAATATGATGCCCATCGTTATATTCGCTTATTACATATTCTCAGATCATTATACTTTCAAGCAGGTCAATATCTTCAAGCCTACATTATTAAACAAAAACTTCATTCTGTAGAACAACAATATGGGTTTGTGCCATTTATTGGTGCTGGACCTTTACAACCTCAAAGACAAGTCACTAATCCGGCTTTAATGTCTACATTTGGAAATAGTAGTATAGCTTTAGAAATTACTGGTTCTGGCCGAGAATATGATGTTAATAATTTAATTGGTAGAATTAGTCGTGCTGACCAAAAATTGATCGTTATTCATGGACAATCAGGTGTAGGTAAAAGTTCTATTGTTACGGCTGGTTTAGTTCCCGCGCTGCAAAACCGCGCTATAGGTGATCAAATTGCTATCCCAGTGGTGTTACAAGTGTATACGGATTGGTTAGGAGAATTAGGAAAATCCGTAACCAAAGCCATGTTAGAATTGCAAAAAATATCAGCTATAGAAACAGAATCTTTAGTAAGTTCTTCTCCACCCACAACTATTAATTTGATTTTGCAACAACTACGGAAAAATGCAGATAATCATTTAATTACAGTCTTGATTTTTGACCAATTTGAAGAATTTTTCTTTGGTTATACAGATATTCATAAAAAACAAGAATTTGATCAATTTATTAGTGATTGTTTGGGTATATCTTTTGTAAAAGTTATCTTGACATTGCGTGAAGATTATTTACATCGCCTCCTAGAATTTCAATATCTTTCATCAGTTGAAGCTATTAATAATAATATCCTTGACAAAAATATTCGTTATCAAATTAATAACTTTTCTCCTGAAAATGCGAGAAAAATTATTCAAAAATTAACTGAACGTTCACATCAAGAATTAAAATTTAAATTAGAACCGGATTTAATTGATGCTCTAGTTGCTGATTTGTCCTCAGAACTTGGCGAAGTTCGTCCCATAGAATTACAATTGGTAGGTACACAATTACAAGATAAATATATTACTACTCTTGCACAATATCAACCCTATCGCCCAAATCAGTTAATTATAGGATATATCAAAGAGTTAATTAAAGAATGTGGAAAAGAAAATGAACGTGCTGCTCTGCTAGTTTTATATTTATTAACTGATGATCATAATAAAAGACCTTTTAAAACTCGTGCAGAATTAAAATCAGAACTCTCAGAAGTAGAAGATGCTAAAAAATTAGAGTTAATCTTAGATATTTTAGTGCGCTCAGGGTTGGTTGTTCTCTTTCCTAATATTCCTGAACGCTATCAATTAATTCATGATTATTTAGTAAACTTAATTCGTTATCTGCAACAACAGGAATCTGGACTCAAAACACAAATTAATAGATTACGGGATAAAGTTAGAAATAGTTTTGAAGAAATCGAACGTCTTAAAAGTGAATTAAAGAAAACGCAATACAGCGTAACTTTAGGACAGACTTATAACCAAGAAGGAGATAACTTACTAACAGAATTGAGAGAATTACGCAAACGAGAAGAAGAAAGTCAAATAGAAATTGAACACCTAAAAACAGAACTAAAAGAAAAAGAGCTAATTACAAAATTAGCCGATAGTCAAGAAAAACAACGCTTGAGTGCAATTAGATTAAATATTGCTCTGAAAATAGCTTTAACCGCTTCTATTATTGCTATGTTTGGTTTAACTATTTCGGTGATTACAGCCAAAGATAGTGAAATGCAAACCCTTAGTGCATCTAGTGAGGCTTTATTTGCTTCTCAAAAAGGTCTTGATGCTCTCAAAGAAAGTTTAAAAGCAGGGAAAAATTTAGAAAAAACTCTATGGATAAATACTTCCACCAAAGAAAAGGTACTAAGTGCACTGTATCAAGCGGTTTATGGAGTCAAAGAACGTAACCGTTTAGAAGGTCATTTATCGGGAGTGAGAATGGTGATATTCAGTCCTGATAAATCTTTAATAGCTTCGGCTAGTGCAGATACAACAATTAATATTTGGAGTCCTAATGGTCGTTTAGTCAAAACTTTATCAGGACACGAAGATATAGTCAATAGTGTGAATTTTAGTCCTGATAATAAAATGTTAGTTTCTGCTAGTCAAGATACAACAATTAAATTGTGGAGTAAAAAAGGTAAACTACTAAAAACTTTATTAGGTCATAAAGATTCAGTAAATAGCGTTAGTTTTCGTCCTGATAGTCAAATTATCGCATCTGCAAGCACAGACCAGACCATAAAATTGTGGAGTAAAAAAGGTAAATTACTAAAAACTTTACTAGGTCATAAAGGTGCTGTTTTAGCTGTAGCTTGGTCTAGTGATGGTGAAATTTTGGCTTCTAGTGGTGCTGATAAAACAATCAAATTATGGAGTCGGAAAGGTGAATTATTAAAAACTTTATTAGCTCATAAAGATGCTGTAGTCGCTATAGCTTGGTCTCCTAATAGGAGAATTATTGCTTCTGCAAGTTTAGATAAACAAATTAAATTATGGAATCAGGAAGGTCGATTACTGAAAACTCTCTCTGGACATAGTAACGGTGTTATTAGTATCAATTTTAGTCATGATGGTAATACTTTGGCCTCTGCTAGTATGGACGAAACAGTTAAACTTTGGGGTCTTGATGGTAATTTACTAGGAACTTTGCGAGGACATAATAGTTGGGTATATAGTGTTAATTTTAGTCCTGACGGACTAACTTTAGCCTCTGCTGGTAGAGATAAAACTATTATTTTGTGGCGTTGGGATAATCTAATTTTGCGTGATCCCCAAGTTAATCATGATTGGGTAACAAGTATTAGTTTTAGTCCTGATAATAATACTATTGCTGGTGCTAGTCGAGATCAGAAAATAAAAATTTGGAATCGAGAAGGTAAATTACTAAAAACACTCACCGGTCATGATAATCAAGTTTGGGGTGTAGCATGGTCGCCTATTCCTTTAGGATTTCGTAAAAATGGAAGCATTTTAGCCTCTGCTAGTGAGGATAAAACAGTCAAATTGTGGAGTCAAGAAGGTAGGTTACTACAAACATTATATGGTCATCATGATACGGTTTTAGCTGTAGCTTGGTCGCCTGATGGTAATATTCTCGCTTCTGCTAGTAAGGATAAAACAATAAAATTGTGGAATCGAAATAGTAAATTACTAAAAACTTTAAATGGTCATACTGATGCTGTTAATTGGGTTAGTTTTAGTCCGAATGGTAAATTATTAGCTTCTGCTAGTGATGATAAACTAGTGAAATTATGGACAATTGATGGTCAAATAATCAAAGATCTAACTGGTCATACTCGCAGAGTAAATGGTGTCGCATGGTCGCCTAATGGTGATGTTTTAGCCTCAGCTAGTCTGGATAGTACCGTCAAAATTTGGAGCACGACTGGTGAATTAAAGCAAACACTGATGGGATATGGTGATGGTTTTATTAGTATTAATTTTAGTCCAGATGGTAAAACTTTGGCGGTCAGCAGTGATAATCAGCTTAGGTTGTGGAATCAAGAAGGTGTTTTACTCATGGCTTTAAAAGGTGATGAAGAAGAATTAACCAGTGTTAGTTTTAGTCCAGATGGTAAAATATTGGCTGCTGGTAGTGGTAAAGGTAATATAATTTTACGTAGGTTATCAGATATTACTTTAGAAAGATTACTTAGAAGTAATTGTGAGATATTAAAAGACTATCTACTATATAATCAAACTATGACTAGAAATAATGGTTATGGCGATAAAATTCATAAAAATTTGTGTGAAAATGATTGATAGAATTACTATTTCTTTACCCATTTTTTAGCGAATAAAAATTTACCTATGACTATGCAAATTAATTTTTTACCAGATGATGTTACTGTAAATGCTCAAGTGGGAGAATCCTTATTAGATGTAGCAGAACGGGCTGGAGTATCAATTTCTACGGGTTGTCTTATGGGGAGTTGTCACGCTTGTACTGTAGAATTAGATAATGGGGAAATTGTCCGGGCTTGTATTACCGTAGTTCCACCGGGAAAGGAGAAATTAACGATTCATCTTTTTAGTGATCCAACTTGGTAATGATCATATAGCACATTCCGCTTGAGTGAGGTAAAATTTATGGATAAGTGCCCGCACCACAAGAGTTTTATCATTTCTAGACTAGTTTTAGAGCTTACATAGGTAATTAGATAAAACCTCTTAAATTAGGGTGAATATTTGACTCCAGGGGTGGGTTTATGATGTCAAATACTGATTTACGCGCTCCCATGTTTCCTTTATTTTTGCCCAAATATTAAAACGAACTGTGAGAGATTTTGGGAATTTAGTTCCTGATTTAGTAGTAGAAATTAAATCAAAAACTGATAGAGTTTCTAAATTAGAAGATCAACTTAAATTGTTTTTAGAATTAGGTGCAAAAGTAGCAATTCTCATCAATTCTGATGAATTAATTGTTAATCTTTATCATCCTGATGGTAAAATTACATTATTAACAGAAGATGATCAATTAACACTAACTGAATTATTTCCTGGTTGGGAAATTGCTATTTCTGAATTAAGTCCTCCTGTATTTGAATAGGTGTTTATGTCCGCAATTTTTGATCTTAAATCATAAATATTAACCATTCTTGGTTTATAGCTTTACCACAAATTGTGAACATTCCTTAACCTAATTTTTGGCTCTTGTACCAAACGTATTGTATTTTACAAATTATCAATTTCCTGCAACCATAGGACAAACTTAGTTAAAATTATCCATTGACCCTAAAACAGAAACACACAAAAACTCATGTCAGATCAAATGCAGTGGACAAACGCCCTATCAACTCGTGCTTCCTTAGAAGCAGCAATTAATGATGTCGTAGAACAAGCAACAGCATCTTTAACCGCACCTGCGGATTTAGGATTCGTATTCATTTCTTCTGCCTTCATGAGTGAGTATCCCCGACTTTTACCCTTATTGGCGGAAAAACTTTCTGTACCTGTATTAATTGGTTGTAGTGCTGGAGGTATCATTGGCAGAAAAAAAGCAGAAGAAACTGAAGAAATAGAAGCAGAATCAGCACTCAGTCTGACCTTAGCCCATCTTCCCGGCGTGGAAATCCGGCCTTTTCACATTCTAGTCGAAGACTTGCCAGATTCCGATAGTTCCCCCAAGGCTTGGATTGACTTAATGGGTGTACCAGCGTCACCAGCACCCCAATTTATTCTCTTGTCTAGTCCTTTTGGTTCAGAAATTAATGATTTGTTAGCAGGTTTAGATTTTGCCTATCCTGGTTCGGTAGTCGTGGGAGGACAGGCCAGCAGCGGCTTTATGAATGGCCGCATTGGTTTATTTTGTAATGATCAGTTATTAAGGGAAGGTATCATAGGAATAACTTTAACTGGCAATATTGTCTTAGATACTATTGTTGCCCAGGGATGTCGTCCTATTGGTGAACCATTGCAAATCACTAAGGCTGAACGGAATATTATTATCGAGTTGGATGAGAAAAAACCCTTAATGGTATTGCGGGATTTAATTGGTAGTTTGAGTGAATATGATCGAAATTTAGCCCAAGATTCTTTGTTTGTGGGTTTAGCAATGGATGAATTTCGGCTGAATTTACATTCAGGAGATTTTCTAATTCGTAATATTTTAGGAGTAGAACCTAATGCTGGGGTGATTGCAATTGGCGATCGCATTCGTGTCGGTCAAAGGTTACAATTTCATCTCAGAGATGCCTCTGCTTCCGCCCAAGATCTAGAAATTTTACTCCAAAAATATCAAAGTCAAAATACCGGAACTTCCTCTCCTGTGGGATCTTTGATATTTACCTGTTTAGGACGAGGAAAAGGACTTTATGGCCGACCTAATGTCGATTCTCAACTATTCAGCCGTTATCTCCATAATCTGCCCATAAGTGGCTTTTTCTGCGACGGTGAAATAGGTCCTGTTAGCGGTAGAACTTTTCTACATGGTTATACTTCTGTATTTGTTATTTGTCGTTCCAGGGAATAGGGAATGGAAAAATATCTTTTTTATTTACCCTTGTCTATTTTCCAATTAAAAGCGTACTATGATTATCAATCAAAGACTTATTCCCATCATTAACCGCGCTATATTTTTCAATGTAACGACGCACATGAATGGGAAAATGAGGATATTCTAACATTGCATCACCATCGGCAATAGTTGCCCAAAAGTCCCGTAAACCCGGCGCTAGTGTTTCTGCCTGTGCTAGTGGTAAACTTAAAGGTGGTAAAGTTAATAACTTCAACACAAAAGGATAAGAGCGATCGCCCATCCATTGCCGTGATAATGTTTGTAAATCGGGGAAATCTGGAAGTGATTCTACACGGTGAGAAACCACTTTCAACGATTCACTACCCAATTTATCGCGGTTAAATTCCAATACTCGATAAGGATGAGGATAACTAACTAAAGAACCAGTAGTAATATCATATATACCTTCTGCGTAGGCCACATCTTGAACGTGCAAATGTCCCGTAAATACTAATTTAACTCCATAGCGTTGTAATAATTGCCGGAGTTCTGGAGCATTTTTCAGCATATAACGATTGGCCATCGGATGACATGATTGATTCGGTAAATGTTCAACTACATTGTGATGGATCATTACTAAAACTAATTCATCCTTAATTGCGGCTAACTCCCCTTCTAGCCACTGAAATTGTTGACTGTCTAACTGTCCTATTTGCTGCCCTTGATGATCATAAGAGTTAGAATTAAGACCGATTAACCTTACCCCTGGAAATATCTGAAGATTGTAATAATGTTGTTGAGGATTTTCATAACCAAACTGCTGGTAAAAATAGGGAAAATCTGCAAAGCCAATAGATTGTTCATTAGCTATTAACACAGGGATATCATGATTACCAGGAATCACATAAGATGGAAAAGGTAACTGAGACAATCGGTTTTGTAACCAACGGTGATTTATCGGTTCACCATGTTGGGTTAAGTCTCCAGGGATCAACAGAAAATCTAGATCTAATTGGGTTAAATGTGCTAATACACTATCAAAAGCCGGAATACTCACTTCCACCAAATGGAAGCGACTAGGATGATCCCAGATTGTTTCAGGAAGTGCAATGTGTAAGTCACTAACTATAGCAAACCGAAAATTGAGTTTCATTGGGTTAAGAAAATGTTAAAAATCTAGTTGGAAAAAATTATTATTCTCAAAGTATAACCCTGACTGTGTATACTAGTGTGGGAATATTTAGACTTAATAATATTTGTATACATTTATTAAAGATTTTATTTTTTTAGGAGAGTAAATTTTGTCACCTGTTCGAGTTCGTCAGCACGTTAACCCCCTTGCGAGTAAATTTCAAACCCCAACCGCTTCTCCAGACTGGGAAAGTATTTATACACAACCAAACCTACCACTACATTTAGATATTGGTTGTGCTAAGGGTAGATTTGTTTTGAAAATGGCGCAAATAGAACCAAATTGGAATTTTTTAGGCTTAGAAATTCGAGAACCGTTAGTAGTAGAAGCCAATAGAATCCGCGAGGAAATGGGTTTAAAAAATTTACATTATATGTTTGCGAATGTGAATAATTCCCTAGTTTCTTTGTTATCCAATTTACCATCAGGAAGATTACAAAAAGTGACAATTCAATTTCCTGATCCTTGGTTTAAAAATCGTCACGCTAAACGTCGGGTAGTCCAACCGGAATTAGTTACAGAATTAGCTAATTATTTAGCTGTGGGTGGTGTTGTTTTTCTCCAATCTGATATACAATTTGTAGTAGTGGAAATGTGCGATCGCTTTTATGAACATCCCGCATTTGAAAAGCTAGGAACAACAACATGGTTAGCGGAAAATCCCCTTCCAGTTCCCACAGAACGGGAAATAGCCACCTACAATAAAGGTGAACCAGTATATAGGGCTTTATTTAGAAAGAAAACTGAAATTTTAGATTCTGGGGGTACATGAACAACGGAAAAAGGGTAAAAGCAGTAAAAATAATTAGTTATTTGGCTTTAGCTATAGGGTACAGGATGTAAATTCAAAGCCAGATAGCAAGCCAGTTTTACTCATGATTCCTGACTCCTGCTGTATCTTGGAACTAACGAATTAAGCCAGCCCGTTGAAAGATAGCATGAGGAGTAATTTCTAATCCTGGTAATATTTCATGACTGATAATTTGATGTTCTCGAAAAGTTACAGGAAGAGAAGATAATGTAAAAACAGTGATAGTTTGAGATATTGTATCTACTATCCAAACCAATAAAATCCCAGCTTGTAGATAATAAGTAGCTTTATCAATCATATCTCCGAAAGTTTGACCAGGAGAAATAATTTCGATAACTAATTCTGGTATAACAGGACAAACTTCATCTTCAAGCCAGTCAGCAGAAAGACGGTGATAGGAAATATAAATTAAATCAGGTATGGGTATCCAAATTTCTTGATTTCTGGTTAATTTTACCCCCCATTCTACAACAACACGACCTTGATATTGCGCCCATGTAGATAATAATATAAATAACGCTCCTGTGGTTGAGCCATGAAAGAATTTAGGAGACATTTGCTCATTTTTATATTTAGGTACAGCTTCACCGTCAATAAACTCATAGGTAGTATCATTTTCAGGAAGTGCGAGAAATTCTTCAACAGTCAGCTTAAGTTTTACTTGATTCATAGTTAGTTTGAAGGGATTAATCTTCCCGACTTTTATAATAACTAAATTTGGGGATCTTTGGGTGTGTGAGATCCCCTAATTCCCATTTTAACGGTCTTAATTCCTGATTTCAAGGAAGTTTATATTTAATGTTAATTATCAATTAATTATCAAAAAATAATCCTTGAAGAATAAATTAAGCACCACGTCTTAAAGATAGTTCTACTTGTTTAAATTCTGTATCTAGACGTTTTTTCAGCTTTTCAGGAACGGGACGATTAGGATAAGAACTGTAGTGTCCTGCGAGAGAATTTAGGGCTGTTCGCATAGTTGTAAAAGAGCTAAGATTTGCTACAGAACTATTCCGTTGATAGCGAGCCGAGAAATCATTAATTTTCTCACGGGCTTCTGCTTGTAGAGCGGCTTTATCAGGAGAATCCTGAGATACTTCTAGGGCTTGTCTCAAAGTATTGACTACGGCTAAAGTATCTTGACGATAATCACCACTTAAACTATCTGGACTCCCACCACAGCCAACTAAACCGATAACTAAAATTAAAACCAGAGAAAGCAGACGCGACCAATAGCTTTTCATAAACATTAAGCAAAAAAACAAGTAAATCAAAATCCATCCTATCTTGGATTGGTATATGGAGGATATGGGACAAATCAATGCAAAATTAAAAATTCCAGAAAACCCTTACCCATTACCAATTAGACTATATAAAGTATCCCGTTGTTGGTAAGGTCTTTTCAAAGAAGTTATTGCATTTTGTAAAGTTTCCACTTCCATGCAAGTACCACCAATAGCCCCGGCCATTGTGGTAATGTGTTCCTCCATTAATGTGCCACCAAGATCATTACAACCCCAATTTAAGGCCGTTGTAGCCCCAGCCAGCCCTAATTTTACCCAACTTGGTTGATGATTGGGTATGTAATTTCCGAGGTAAATTCTCGCCACAGCGGTTAATAATAGAGAATCAGCTAAAATCGGTTGATTTCTTCCTACCCGTCTGCGTAGGGATTTGGGGGCTTCTTGTCCCACAAATGGTAAAACAATAAATTCGGTAATTCTAGCAGGATATCCTGTTTCTATTGCCTTTTGTTGGAGCGATCGCAATTTTTCCAAATGTCCAATTTGTTGTTCTGGAGTTTCAATATGTCCAGATAATATGGTACTAGTAGTAGGTACACCTAATTGATGGGCTGTACTGACAATTTCTAACCAAGTTGCAGTATCAATTTTTTCTGGACATAATACCCGTCTCACATCATCATCTAACACTTCTGCGGCTGTTCCGGGCATAGAACCGACACCAGCATCTCGCAAAGCTATAATTACATTAGTATAGGAAATTCCATCTAATCTGGCGATAAATTGGATTTCCTGGGGTGAAAAAGCGTGTAAATGTAGGTGAGGAAATTCGCTTTTGATAGTTTCTACCAGTTTCAGATAGTAGGGTAAAGACTTACCGTTAACTTGCGCTTGTGGGTGTAGTCCTCCTTGCATACAGATTTCTGTTGCTCCTCGACGCACCGCATCTGTAGCTTTTTCCAAAATCTGCCCCCAGTTTAACCAGTAAGCATCCTGATCACCATCATCGCGTCGGAAAGCACAAAAACTACAATGTTGTTCACAAATGTTAGTAAAATTAATATTGCGGTTAATAACGTAAGTAACTGTATTTCCGACTTGTTTTTGCCTTAATTGATCCGCTGTAACCTGAATTTGTGTAACTGCGTCTGGAGTGGTCTGTTTTAATAGAAATACCGCATCATCCGGGGTTATATCTTTATCTGTTAAAGCAGACTCAAGAATAGAATCAACAGTTATATTAGTCATTGGTGATCAATCAAATATAAAAGACTTATTTAAGTTTCATAATAAATTGAAATTTGCAACCTTTAAATATTATTTGGGTGCGGCTCTTTTAGGAAGACGGGAGAGGAGGTCAAACAACCATTGGTATTGGTGGTGGAGTAGTAGAGCAATGAGCTTGAGGGACACTTTTAAGCAAAAGAATGCCACTTTGATATACAGTTAAACGCCTCAGAATCTCTGGGCTTTATATTGTCAATAAGTGAGATGTTTATTACAAGTGGGAGATTTAGCGATCGCTTCTTAGTGTGATTTTGGAAGTAATCACTTGAGGGGGAATTAGTGAGTAGTCGAAAATCGCCCGTATTTATTCTCAATAAGGGTGAGTAGCTATTATCTTTGAACCTAATATCAAGGATTTAGGGCTTTATTATTGTCAATAAGCTGGATATTTATCGCCAGTGGGGGATTTAGCGATCGTTCCTTATCGTCGTTTTGGGGGCGATCGCGGATTGCGTGGTGAGAGATAATTGAACTAATAACTCACTAAAACACAAAAAATCTTGTAAAAGACTCTACTAAATACACGATTAAGATAACATATTGGTTTATAGTAGGGTTTATCTCTATTTTTTGTGATATTGTCAAAAATTGATGTTTTAACTTATTTAAGACAATAAGCAAAGTATTCTGAGTTTATCTATCCTTTAAAAAGGTTTTATCCAGATTTAATAATTGGTTAACATACAAATGAGTATAAAATTATGAAAAATATTCAGATTACTTCATCAGGTATTATCAAGGCACTTAAAAGCCATAATCATTTATCATCCATTGCAGAATATATATGGAACGGTTTTGATGCGAAGGCTACTCAAATTAATATAATAATGCAATCTGATGATTTAGGAAGAATATCACAACTAAAAATTATAGATAATGGATGTGGTATTGCTGATTCAAACAGATTTTCAGTTTTTTATGAGTCTAATAAACAAATTAATTTTGGTATCTCAAGGAATCTATCACATATTCATGGTGAGAATGGTATTGGAAGATTAACTTTTTTTACATTTGCCTCATCGGCAAAATGGGATACTGTCTATGAAAAAGAAGGAAAGAGATATAAGTACAGTATAAGTATAAATAGTCAACAGCTAGATAATTATGAGATATCAAAAGAAATAGAAACTGATGAACAAACAGGAACGATTGTTTTCTTTAAAGATATTCATCCAAGTGAACCTGATAATTTTAATAATGAACTTAAATTTTATTTGTATAGGGAATTTAGCTGGTTTCTTGAACTAAATTCAACAAAACAATTCTCAATTAAAATCAACAATATTGATTTAGATTATAAATCTGAATTTATTAGTGATTCTACCGAATTTGAGGAAAGTATTCGTGGATATTTATTTAATTTAAAATTTATTCGTTGGTCTGAATCTTTAAAAAATGAATTTTCCAGATACTATTTTATTAACTCACAAGGTGAAGGAACATATAGTCATACAACGACCCTTAACAAAAAAGGGGATAATTTTTATCATAGTGTTTTTGTAAGAAGCATTTTTTTTGATCAAGAACATTTCTTTCCTTATGAAATTTCTAGTCTAAAAAATACCTTAAATGGCAAAATATATCAGTCTATGATCCATTTAATTAATCAACAACTTCAAAATGAAAGGAGATTATTCCTGAAGACAAAATCAGATCTAATAATAGAAGAACTTACAAAAAATCATGTTTTTCCAAGATTCAAGAATAACCCTTGGGATCAACACAGAAAAAACGAACTTCAAGATTTTATTAAAGAATTATATCAGGTAGAACCCAAAATTTTCTCTTCTCTCAACATTGAACAAAAAAAAGTGTTTGTTCATTTCCTAAATTTAATACTTGATTCGGATGAAAGGAATAAATTAATTGATGTTTTAGGCGAAATTATCAAATTAGATTCATCTGACTTGGAACACCTATCCGAATCTTTAAAAGTTACTAAACTTACAAATATTCTTAAAACTGTAAGATTAATAGAAGATAGGTATAGGGCTATTGCTCAACTGAAAGATTTAGTTTTTAATCAAGATTTAAAAGCTAATGAACGAGATCATATCCAAAAATTTGTAGAAAGCCATTATTGGATTTTTGGTGAGCAATATCATCTCGTAACTGCTGCCGAACCAAAATTTGAAGAAGCTTTGCGTAGATATATTTATCACTTGAGAGGAGAAAAACGTCTTGTTGCTATTGATCATCCTGATAAAAATAAAGAAATGGATATATTTATGGTACGTCAATTATCAAACAACTCTTCTATAAATAATGTAGTTGTAGAGTTGAAACATCCTAAAGTTAAGCTTGGTGCAAAACAACTTGATCAAGTGAAAACATACATGGGAGTAATTTTAGAAGAAGATGAATTTAATGGCTCTAATATGACTTGGGATTTTTATTTAATTGGTAATGATTTTGATAACCGTATTGAACAAGAAATAAAAAATGCTAGATACCACGGTGAAAAGTCTTTGGTATATTTTGTAGACAATTATAAAATTTATGTTAAAAAATGGAGTGAAATATTTACTGAGTTTGAGTTAAGACATAAATTCTTGTATGACAAACTTCAACTAGAGAAAGAAAAACTTAATACTGATATGGATATTATCAGTGCGAATGAAATAATTACTAATATTCCTAGCAACAGTGCTGTACAACCTCCTCAACGTGTTATCCCAGAAAACTAGAACTTTTGTAGCTTGATTGACTTATATTTCAACTAAAACATCTGGAATATTAAGTAGGGTTTGCTCATGACCGAACAGCGATAATTTTTTATGTTTTGATTGTCAGGAATGATACTCTTATCTAAAGTGATCGCATGGAGTGCAGCACCGAGGGAGGTCAAATTTCAACCCAATACTCCTTGACACAAAATACCTAAAATCTTGTTTAACTCCTGAATATAATAATTATTCAAATCAATAAATATATCAGTCCCTTCCAATTTCAAGAACTTCCATATATCTCCTGTTGTCACAGCCCCATAAATAGTTTTAATTTCATTACCTTCCTGTTCATTAAACAACTGTGCTGCTAACATTGCTGCTGCGCATTGACCCAAACCACCTTTAATATTTTCATTTTTAGCTTCTACAATAATTAGTACAGGAGCATTAATTGTTAACTGTTCCCTAGAACGACTGATAACAAAATCACAATAACCATTTAAACCTCTCTCAATATCAACATTAAAATCTGTACCAGAAAATAAACTAATTTGATAATTAGCTTTACGCCTAACCTCTAATAAAATTGGCGTAATAATCATTTCTGAGCGTGCTTTTTCTGTATTTATTGCTAACGCGAGTTCCGTAGTTTCTTCTAAAGTGTTAGTTAACTTTTCGCTGATTTCTATAGGTTCTACAGTAGCAAATAAATCAGCTTCTTCATTAATTGAAATATGAAAATTATTCCTAAACTTAGTTAAGCTAAAATCACTATAAGCCATTGCTCTTACCTAATTATTTTCAACAGTTTATCTAAAATTTAAAATCTCTTTGACTCATTTTTTTAGCTGTTCTCATTTGTTTAACCACTAGCTAAGTTATTTTATTGATAACAGGTATATCCCTAACTGTTACTTTACCATTACGTACTCCCGAAGTTTTAGGGAACACCAAAAAATAAATTACCCAATTTTGTGGGATGGGCATCCTGCCCGTCCTTGATGATTAGCGGGCAAGATGCCCGCACCACAAGAAATTTTTGGGTATTTTTTTAATTCGAAGTCCCTTAGCTACACTAGAATTATTTATGACAACATCAACCGGATTTTGTATTTTTAAACTAGCTTGATTAGATTTGGGTGCGGCTCTTTTAGGAAGACGGGGGAGGGGGTCAAACAACCATTGGTATTGGTTGGAGTAGTAGAGCAACGAGCTTGAGAGACACCTTTGAGCAAAGGAAATATTGAATAATTGTTTGGATCATACTAAGTGTATGATACTCTATGGAAAACTAACCTTTATACAGACAATTTGGCAATTTAAGATTTACCACGTACCTTATGAAGACAAGCTCATCTAATTCCTTATTAACAGTTCCTACAGGTGTGTTGAGAATTTCCGAATTTACACCCCAGGAAATAACTGAAAACAATCCCATTCTCCTATCTTTAGTTATCCCTACCTATAAAGAACGTGAAAATATCGAAAAAGTGGTTAATATATTAAGTGGGTTATTGAATCAGGCTATTTCTGGTAATTATGAACTGATTATAGTGGATGATGATAGCCCAGACCGAACATGGGAAGTAGCGGAAAATCTCATTCCAGATTATCCCCAATTACGGGTCATGCGTCGTCAAGAAGAACGGGGACTATCTTCGGCGGTAATTCGTGGCTGGCAAGCCGCCAGAGGCAGTATATTAGGTGTAATTGACGGAGATCTGCAACATCCTCCAGAAGTTCTCACACAATTATTGCAGAAAATTGAGCAAGGAGCAGATTTAGCAGTAGCTAGTCGTCATGTCGACGGTGGTGGTGTAAGTAGCTGGAGTATAGTCAGACGCTTTTTATCACGTGGAGCCCAGGTGTTAGGATTAGTGATTTTACCAGGGGTATTGGGTAGAGTTAGTGACCCAATGAGTGGTTATTTTATGGTACGACGAAAGGCGATCGCTAATACTACACTTAATCCCATAGGGTATAAAATTCTTTTAGAAGTTATTGGCCGGGGACAGGTGGGAGAAATTGCTGAAGCTGGTTATGTCTTCCGAGAACGCACAGAAGGAGAAAGCAAGGTAACGTGGAAACAATATCTAGACTATATTCAACATTTAATTAGATTACGGGTATCTACTGGGAGACTAGGAAAAATCCGTCAAAAAATCAACTTTCCCATTGAGCGATTTCTCCGTTTTGGTGCGGTAGGATTTAGTGGTGTATTTGTAGATTTAACCATATTTCACCTCATGCGTACCGTGATTAATTTGGGGTTAACTCGCAGTACAATTTTATCCGCCGAAATAGCAATTCTCAATAATTTTCTTTGGAATGATTTGTGGACATTTGGGGATATTTCCCGAAAACAGACAGGAAAGCGACAGCGTTTCAAAAGATTCTTGAAGTTCAATATAGTCTGTTTAGCTGGGATAATCATCCAAACCCTAGTAGTCAATTTTCTATTCAATAGCTTGGGTATGAACCAATATATGGCCAAATTAATAGCGATCGCAGTAGCCACAATTTGGAACTTTTGGGTTAACCTAAAACTAAGCTGGCGAGTCACAGAAGTCAAATAAATCCATTAACTCATCTGCGTTTATCTGCGTTTAATTGTATTAGTTCTTTGATTAAACAAACCAGACATACTCATACCCGTTACCAACAGACCAATCAATCCCAAGCCATTTAAAATTGGATAAATTGCTTCTAAATGCAAAATTTCCCCAGTATGAATTTTCAACATTAAGTTAGATGAAATTCCAGTATTAATCGGCCATTCCTTAACAACAGTTACTAACATTCCCGTTAAAACAGTTAACAACAGCGGTAAACAAACAATAATACCAATAACACGATGATATTTACGAAATGCTTTTTTCATGTTTATTCCTTAGTATTGTTAAATTCAATTTCTACGTAGTTAAACCTTCAATCCTTCAAACCACAAAATACTAAACACCCCAGCAATAAGACTAACTAATAAATCATCAAAATGCAAAAAAGAGAACCGGAATAAATGGTATAACAAAGGAACATAAAGCACTAGTCCCATAAACACCACAATCCATTACTTCCATAACTACAAAATCATCCCATTTAACGATTTTACCCTGATTAGACTGCCATTAGACGAATATTGCAAAGTATTTCCCAATAAATTGCCTGTTCTTTTCAAGTTCTTTACTTTGCTGTTCTAGCCTGGGAAACATTAACCGTGAAAAAAATATCCATTAGGAGTTGACAATGAAGAATTTCAAACGAATGTTAATTATTGCAAGTATCAGCTTACTGACTTTAGTAGCTTGTAATAAACCTAAACAAGCTGCCACCCAAACTATCCCAGCACCGGCTTACAATTCTACAGAAAAAGCCCCAACTAAAACATCTGCAGCAGGTAATACAGATTTACTCACTGTAGTCTCCAAAACAGAAACCGCAGTTAAATCTGGTAATTTTGTGGAAGCTAAAAAAGAATTTGATAAATTTGAGGATGTATGGAAAGAAGTAGAAGATGGTATAAAAACTAAATCTCCTGATAACTATGAAAATGTAGAAAAAAGTATGGACGAAATTTCTGGAGAACTGAAAGCTGCTAAACCCCAAAAAGACAAATTAATCACAGCATTGCAATCATTAGAAAAAACAATTAATACCATTTCTAAGTCTTGATAAAATCTCAAATCCAATAATTTTAAATTGGACAACATTTAAATATAATCGGTTTTCAGTAGGGTGGGCAGTGCCCACCATTTTTAGATAAATTTGTAAATTAGATATTAGTTCAAATTGCTAATAATCCAATTGAGACTAGTAATAGATGATCAAATACCTATTTTCATCCTGCCTGATACTGACAATAAATTCATGAAAAAGGTTTTAGCCATTTTCGGAAAATAGCAATATCGAGAGCAAAAGCAGCAAGAGCAAACCATAATATACTTTCTCCTGCTAAAATTAAAAAAGGTAAAATCGGATTATTTAGATGCCAACCAACTTCTATTTGAGTTAAACCCCGCACCAAACCAAAAGCCCAAACTCCACCAGTTTTGAGGTGAGGATTAGCATCTACGCGGATAATATAACGATAGGTGACACCAAAGAGAAAACCAGAAAAACCTGCTATAACACCATTTAATAACATCTGTAAATTTACTATATCAACTCCATCATAAATAACCAAGGGAAAATACTTATCCAACCATAAAACATTAATGAAGCTAGTGCCAAAGAAAGCCAAACCTAAAGATATACTGCCAATTACTCCCGCTTTGAGAGATTCTAACCTTTCTGCCATTAGTTCCATAATCTTGCCAAACCTCCCATCAATATAGTTAATGAATCAACCGCATTTTCCCAGTATGATAAATATTAGAGACCTTTTGTAATTATTTGAAAAGTAGAACTATGATTTTGACACTGGGTTGGGTATCACTGTTAGTTGTGTTTACTTGGTCGATTTCTATGGTAGTTTGGGGACGCAACGGACTATAGAGGAATCGTGGAAAGTCCATTTTTGGGTGTTTTGGCCTTATTTGGCGTAGTGCTGCTAATAGGAGTCACTGGTGGTGTTGTTTATCTAACATTAGCAGATTGGCGTGATCGCCGTCGACTCGAAGACGAAACCCGCCAAACTCGACGTAGCACTAGCAAACGAAAATAATGCTATTACAGCATATATAGCTGTATTTTGCGTTAAACATTGTTTATGTAGGGATAACAGCTAATCCTGTCCCTACATAATCTATATTTATTGTTAAAATAAATCCCCTCTCTAAAAGCAAAAGTCGGTTAAACCCGACTAATAATAAAATTATATTTTCTTCCTCTTCGCGCCTCCGCGTGAGAAAACCATTTCAGAAATACTCATTGACATACTCACCGACCTGAAGGTGCGGTGATTCTTGACACTTCAATGAAACACGCCACAAGTGGTCTTATCGTCCCTCCATGTCCGTTTAAAGTCT
>Ga0208698_100021_pt1 | contig 55285 bp, 53 predicted proteins | sample LakMenEpi20Aug08_FD_150717 | JGI IMG/M metagenome (GOLD analysis project Ga0208698, IMG submission 150717) | Freshwater microbial communities from Lake Mendota, WI - 20AUG2008 deep hole epilimnion (SPAdes) | ecosystem: Environmental > Aquatic > Freshwater > Lake > Epilimnion/Euphotic zone ... | reverse complement strand
TAGTTTGGGGGTAGCCCTGCGTGAAAATAGCTCGATGCCAGGTTTATTATTTCATATAACAAGACCCCCTCTATTTATTTAGCGGGGGTTTTGTTTTTTTAGTACAAATAGAGCTAAATTTAATAAAGGGTGAACATGACGCTAAAGAAAAAGCCACGTTAGGAGAAATACAAGAGAAATAGCGTGTATAATCCAGCTTTAGATTTAGGGCAAATTAGCTAATTTCTAGTCTTACCTTTAAAAATAGTTTAGAAAACTGTAGGGTGATCTAAAAAATAACTCTCTTTATCGGTATTATTAATAGTTCTAGAATGAAAATAATTAAAATTAACCTTGTTCTTTCATTTTACCTAACCTGTGACCACTACTCCCCTTTCCCCTAATTTCTCTTCAACGGCTTCAGTTCCTGATACTCTAGGCCGTTTTGGCCGTTTTGGTGGTAAGTATGTTCCAGAAACTCTAATGCCTGCGTTAGCTGAACTGGAAACTGCATATCAGCAATATCGTCATGAACTTGGTTTTCAATCTGAATTACAAGGGTTACTCCGTGATTACGTAGGACGAGCTACACCTTTATATTTTGCCGAACGCCTTACCGCCAATTATGCCCGTCCTGATGGTACAGGGGCCCAAATTTACTTAAAACGTGAAGATCTAAATCACACTGGTGCACATAAAATTAATAATGCTCTCGGTCAGGTATTATTAGCCAAGCGCATGGGTAAAAAGCGCATTATTGCGGAAACTGGTGCGGGACAACATGGTGTAGCGACAGCGACCGTTTGCGCTCGGTTTGGATTAGAATGTATAATATACATGGGTGTTCACGATATGGAACGCCAATCTTTAAATGTGTTCAGAATGCGGCTAATGGGGGCGGAAGTTCGTCCGGTGGCTGCGGGTACGGGAACTCTCAAAGATGCCACTTCTGAGGCGATTCGGGACTGGGTAACGAATGTGGAAACTACCCATTATATTCTGGGTTCTGTGGCTGGTCCCCATCCTTACCCGATGATGGTAAGAGATTTTCACGCTGTGATTGGTGAGGAAACCCGCGCTCAAGCTATGGAAAAATGGGGTGGTTTGCCTGATATTCTCTTGGCTTGTGTGGGTGGTGGTTCTAATGCTATGGGGTTATTTCACGAGTTTGTTAAAGAACCATCTGTGCGATTAATTGGTGTGGAGGCTGCTGGTGAAGGTGTGAATACTGACAAGCACGCGGCTACTTTAACTAAAGGACAGGTTGGCGTATTACATGGTTCGATGAGTTATCTTTTGCAAGATGATGACGGACAAGTTATCGAACCTTATTCGATTAGTGCTGGATTAGATTATCCTGGTGTGGGACCAGAACACAGTTATATGAAGGATAGTGGTCGCGCTGAATATTATAGTGTTACTGATGCTGAGGCTTTGGAGGCTTTCCAACGGTTATCGAAGCTAGAGGGAATTATACCAGCTTTGGAAACTTCTCATGCGATCGCTTATCTGGAAATTCTTTGTCCTCAACTTGCTGATAGTCCCAAAATTATCATCAATTGTTCTGGACGGGGTGACAAGGATGTACAAACTGCTGCTAAGTTTTTAATTCACTAAGTTATAATTGGGGGGTGCTAGAAATACAATCTCAAAGAAACTTATGAGTAACTTCACTCACCCCCTAAGTAATTATGCTGAAAAACTTGATCATCTGAGTGGAATTAGTCTGTTAAGAATAACTGATAAAAATCTGTCTCACGGGAATTTTCCTGGATTGAAGATAAATTTTTATGAATAATAGTTGGTGAACAATTCTAGTATCTATGACATCTATCATTAGATACTATTTATTGCTAATGATTTTAATTAATAATGTAGTGTAAAGAACTTCTAATAATTTTATGATCATGGATATGGTGGGAATACTATTTGATTTTTGAAGAATATTTCTTGTATACCTACCTGCTTTCCGTGATACTTGTAGAATAATAGCGCTAACGCTACACAACCTATCATGAATCAAATTGGATTGCTATGTATAAATGACTTAAATTGTGAAAATTTGATGATCCTTGAGTTCATATTTGGTAAATAGTATCCTGGTAAGTATTTTGATAATTGGAAGATAGGGTATATATCTGATAAATCCATACATTACTTAACTGAAAACTCCATGTTACGACAAACTGCTTTTGGCATAGCTTTAAGTACGCTTGTCATCGCTAGTGGCTACATGACTGCTGCTAAACAAACAGGCCGATATCAGCGTTCATCACTTGTGACAAGTCAAGGGACAATATCTAATGTTGGTTTTGAAACTACTAATTTAGAGAAGTCAGTTTTTACTCAAATTAATCAATATCGCGCAAAACGGGGGCTAAAACAATTAAATTTAAGTGAAAAAATTAGTCAGCAAGCGAGAATTCATAGTCAAAATATGGCTGCTGGTAAGGTTCCTTTTAGTCACCAAGGCTTTGAACAGCGTGTGATGGCTATTCCTCTTAAATACAGTAGTGCGGCGGAAAATGTGGCTTATAATACGGGATATAGCAATCCTGCTAATGAGGCGGTTGTTGGCTGGTTAAAAAGTCCTGGTCATCTGAGAAATCTCCAGGGTAAGTATAATTTAACTGGTGTTGGGGTGGCTGCTAATGAGAAGGGGGATGTCTATCTAACGCAAATATTTTTGAATGTTAGCAAACAAGGGCAAAATTAGGAGTTATGCCCCTCACAGAGGGCATATATCATTTCCCAGTCTAATAAAGTACACACCAATTTATTCACTGTTCCCTATTCCCTAAAACTAAAAAACTTTGTACCTCATGAGTATGGAACTGCTATAAATGAACTTTTTAATTTTTAATTTGGCATTTTTAATTGAGAGGTGAGGAAAAGCGATTTTTTCTGGCAAAATAAGGATAATTCATATTTAATAAGTTTATGACATTACAAGATTTTCAGGTTGGTGAGGGCGATTTAAGTGAGGCAATTCTCTCTGAGTATTTGCAGTCTCCAGCAATTTCTGTTGATACAGAAACTATGGGACTTTTGCCGCAGCGTGACCGCTTGTGTCTAGTTCAAGTTTGCAACCCAGAAGGACAGGTTACTGCTATTCGGATTTCTAGGGGGCAAAGGGTGGCACCCAATTTAAAAGTGCTTATGGAAGCAACTGATGTTGTTAAGGTCTTTCACTTTGCTAGATTTGATGTTGCTACTTTAAAACACAATTTAGATATTGTTGTGAGGCCGATTTTTTGTACTAAAATAGCTAGTAAGTTGGCTCGTACTTATACGAATCGTCATGGTCTGAAAGATGTGGTTTTAGAGTTGGAAAAGGTGGAGTTGGATAAAAGTTCTCAATGTTCTGATTGGGGTAATGCTAGTAGTTTATCTGATATACAATTAAGTTATGCGGCTAATGATGTCCGTTATTTATTAAGTGTTAGAGAAAAGCTGACGGCTATGTTGAAAAGGGAGGAACGTTGGCAAGTTGCTCAGGAATGTTTTCAAGTTTTACCGACAATTGTTAGTTTGGATTTATTACAATTCAAGGATTTATTTGAACATTGATATTGTTTTATTTCCCTTGCAATTTATTGATCTACCAGTTCAAAAATTAAACGGTAAATTGTTTAAATAACTGATAAAAAAGGTATCTCAACCTATGGTAAATTTTATTTACCTTTAAATACTTTGAAAATACAGCACTTTGTCTAACAGTGTGGCACAAAAGGATATGAATTAAGTAAAAAAGAGGGATTAGAGACATTTTTAGAATTGAGAGAATAAACCCCTACCCACCCCACATAAAAAAGGCTGCTGAATTCAGCAACCCTAATGTTTAGCAACATTGTGTTTTTAATCAATAGATGCTAATTCAACGGATTGTAAAGATTTTGTCGTGTCTACAATTTTTTTATTAATTTCCGACTTTATCGGATTACTATTACTAGAATTTATCTCTAGAGATGAGTTATCTTGTTTGTGATCATTGCTGGATTCATGGATGATCAAGCGATCGCAGGGAATCGTATCTGATATAATAGCACTTGCCATCATCCCAGTATGAATTTCCATTTGTGCTTCTGGAAGAACTTCAAATACTAGCCTTTGTCCGGGAAATACCACCCTTTCAAAATACCAGTTAGGAATATTGGTGATACGAGCTACCTGGATCTTACTCGTAGCATTGACGTAGCAGCAGAGAACCTTCCCTGAATGGTCTGGTGGTAGAGGATCTAATATCTGAGCCATAACTGCTGAGGAGCTTATTTGCGCCACAATTTTACATTACATAGGTAAAGCTAACACCGGATGATCCCCGGTTACTGTAACTGCGACTACCATCTGCATTATTTCTATCTAAAGATATATCCAGTTTCTAAAATTTTTGTAAATAAATTTGTATTTACTTAACAAAATGCTTCACAAATGAGACACTGGCTTTTTATTTCCGGTAAAATTGCTGTAAATGTTTGGGGACTAAGAATTTCAGTCTTTGATCCCTAATCTTAAATTCTCCCTGGTAACTTGAATTATCCCACATCCATCCCCATAATCACAACAGAAAATCATCGCTGAATTCATAAACTCAATGTTATGGTAAATGTATATGAAAATTTTGTTCATAAAACCCCACAGATAACAAGCAAATTTTATACACCGTAGTTTTCAGCTTGACTACAGTTGTTAACAGCAAAATATTTTTGCCTACTACAAAACAACCAAAATGTCAAGGATAATGCAGGTCAAATCAGAGGCAAATTTATAATTCATCCAGTCCGTTCCTCAACTACACCAAGTATTACAATTAAACCAGATGAACGAAACTAAAATCCTCTACGTTCGCCTTCCTTGTAACCCTATTTTTCCCATTGGGGTTGTTTATCTCTCAGATCACGTCCACAAACTATTTCCCAATGTAGAACAGCGGATTTTTGACTTAGGGACAGTTCCACCACTAGATTATGCTTCCGCCCTGGACAGGTCTATTGATGAGTTTAAACCGACATTGCTCGTCTTTTCTTGGCGGGATATTCAAATTTACGCGCCGGTGGGTGGACGGGGTGGCAACCCTCTCCAAAATGCCTTTGAATTTTATTACGCCAAAAACCCGTTAATAAAATTGCGTGGTGCTTTAGGTGGATTACGAATTTTTATTGCTTATTATGTAGAATTATGGCGTAATTTGGGATTAGTTAAACGGGGTTTAAAACGCGCCCAAAAATATCAATCTCAAGCCCGTGTAGTCTTAGGTGGTGGTGCTGTTAGCGTTTTTTATGAACAGTTGGGTAAAAGCCTACCTTCTGGAACAATTATTTCCGTAGGTGAAGGAGAAACCCTACTAACAAAATTGCTTTTAGGAGAAGATATTCACAATGAACGCTGTTATGTAGTTGGAGAAAATCAACCACGGAAACGCCTAATACATGAACAACCCACACCCTTAGAAAAAACAGTTTGTAATTACGATTACATCGAAACCATTTGGCCAGAATTTAATTATTATTTGCAAGAACAGGACTTTTATATTGGTGTGCAAACTAAACGTGGTTGTCCCCATAATTGCTGTTATTGTGTTTATACTGTAGTTGAAGGTAAACAAGTCCGAATTAATCCTAGTGATGAAGTGGTTGCGGAAATTCGAGAATTATATAATCGAGGAATTCGCAACTTTTGGTTTACAGATGCCCAATTTATTCCCGCTCGTAAATTCATTGATGATGCTGTAGAACTTCTCCAGAAAATCGTGGATTCGGGAATGTCAGATATTCATTGGGCAGCATACATTAGAGCCGACAACTTAACACCCCAATTGTGTGAGTTGATGGTAAAAACGGGCATGAATTATTTTGAAATTGGGATCACTAGCGGTTCTCAAGAACTGGTTCGCAAAATGCGAATGGGTTATAACTTACGCACTGTTTTACAAAACTGTCGTGATTTAAAAACCGCCGGTTTCCATGATGTAGTTTCTGTTAACTACTCCTTTAATGTGATTGATGAACGTCCTGAAACTATTCGTCAAACTATTGCTTATCACCGCGCACTAGAACAGATTTTTGGGGCTGATAAAGTTGAACCTGCTATTTTCTTTATTGGACTTCAACCCCATACTCACTTAGAAGAATATGCTTTCAAAGAAGGTATTCTGAAACCGGGTTATGATCCTATGAGTTTAATGCCTTGGACAGCAAAAAAACTTCTATGGAATCCTGAACCCTTGGGTTCTTTCTTTGGTGAAGTTTGTTTACAAGCTTGGCGACAAAATCCCAATGATTTCGGACGGGAAGTAATGAATATTTTAGAGGCCAAATTGGGTCGCGCTGATTTAGAAGATGCACTTTCTGCACCGATAGAAAAACCAGAAAAACAGTTAGCAGGTATATCATAGAACAATCTTGAAACCACACCCCCTACTTATAAATACGTAATTTCATGTTACAAGGTTCAATTCTTCAACAATTAGAAGCCTCTCACCGCCATAGTGCTAGACCTATTCATTTTGGCGTGTACTATAAAAATACCTTAGTATCCCTCTGCCATGCTTTGGAAGATCATATTTTAACTAAAGATAATGGACCTTTGGTGATTACGGCTTTTCAACAGGGTAAATGGTATCTGCAAGAGGCTCAAAGATATGCAGATATAGCGCGACACAGTCGGGAAATTGTAATTATGGCGGCGGCTGATGCTGGTTTTGCCGAACACCCTACTGGTAAATTACCAAACATTAATTTGGTAGGATTGGCCTCAGATGATCCTGTAGCGCAGGAATGGCACTTGATTATTTTAGCTCCTGATTACACAGCAATGGTAATTTGTCAAGAGTTATCTGCATCTGATTATGGAAAAGATGGTTTACCAACTTGCGATTTAGAGCGTAAATTCTATGGTTTATGGACATTTGAACCGGAATTAGTGGAAGAAACCGCAGAATTAGTGATTGCTCATATTAAAGACTATCATCCTGAACTAGGTCTCAAACTCAGTCAATATAAACAGGCAATTCATCCAGCTATCTGTCCGGGGGAAGAAGTAGCTACTGTCGTCTATCGTGTTGTTGATTACCTCAAAACCGGACAAGGTAACTTGCCCATTATCACCGCATCCCACCAAAAATTTCTAGATCGTAACTTGGTATCTAACGAAATTCAAGCATTTTTGCGGATGGCGCAATTGATTGATCTAGCAGATACCCGCAATCCTCTAGCCACATCAGAAGTAGCATCTATCGCCGAAACCATGGGGCAATTATTGGATTTACCTGCATGGCAAATCAAAAGACTGCGCCTTGCGGCTTTATTACATCGCTTAGATCCACTGCAAAAAGCTGAAAGCCTGATTACTCCCAGTCACTTAGGAAACACTTATGAAGAGGGTGCTCCTCGTTGTCCCCTAGCTTGTCCCCTCGTGCCAGCAGCGCAAGCATTACGAATTATGCCACGACTACGAGCTATTGCCCAGATTATCACCCACCAAAGCGAATGGTGGAATGGGACAGGTGAACCCGCAGGTTTAGCTGGTGATGATATTCCTTTAGAATCACGAATTTTGTCATTGGTAGCAGAATTTCAGCTACAGGTCAATCAGTATAAATACTCTGGTAAAGAGGGAGTAGAGATATTTACCCAGTCCTTAGAGCAGTGCCAAAAACAACAATCCACCCGTTTTGATCCTAAACTTGTAGATACCTTAGCTTTATTAGTGATGGGTTTACAACAGGGACTGGATTTACCCATAATGACACCCAAGGTTAGTAGTGGTTTATGGTTACTCGATTCCCGTTGGGATAGCCAAAGTAACCGTAGTGAACAGATTTCAATTTACAGCAAATGAATGAAAGGTTACAGATGATTGGACAAAACGAACTACTTCCCGGCGCAAATTTAGAAGATGAGGACCTATCTCACTTAGATTTAAGCGAGAAGCGACTACAAGGGGCTACTTTGGTGGGAACGGACTTTACTGGTTCTAGACTAGAGGGTGGCCATTTTGAAGGTGCAAATTTAATGGGGGCAAACCTGCAAGAAACTGACTTGCGAGCTAACCTGATGGGTGCAAATTTGATACAAGCTAACTTAACAAGTGCGGATTTACGTGGATGCAACTTGCGAGGTAGTAACTTGATGGGAGCAACTCTTAATGATGCCTCCTTAGCAGGGGCTTTTTTAAGTGGTGCTAATTTGATGAGTGTAAATTTGCAGGGTGTTGACTTGCGAGGTGCAGATTTACGAGGTGCAAATTTAACGGAGGCAAATCTCAAAGGTGCAGATTTAAGCGGAGCAGATTTACAAGGAGCTTTGTTGATTGAAGCGAATCTAGAAGAAGCTAATTTAAGAGCAGCTAATTTAGCAGGAGCGAATTTAACTGGAGCTAGTTTACTATGTGCTGAATTAGATGGAGTGAAGTTAAATGGTGCAAATTTAGACCGGGTGTGTTTTCTGGGAACAGTTCTAGAAGCTAGTCATACAGGGCGAAATTAATAAATAATTAATAATTAAAAAGCAGACGTATAGAGGCTTTTTACCGCCACGAATTATATAGTTAAATTGGGTTCTAGGATATACTCTTGCTCAAAAGTGATATTTTATAAGTGGCTTTGAAAATATCCAACCATTCCATGAACATTATCCCCACCTCTATTTCTGATGTCTTCCTTCTAGAACCCCAAGTATTTCAGGACTCCCGGGGCTTTTTTTTGGAATCCTATAATCAAAAAACGTTCACAGAAAAACTGGGAATCACAGCGAATTTTGTCCAAGATAATCACTCTAAATCAGAATACAATGTGCTGCGAGGCTTACATTACCAAATCATCCAACCTCAAGGTAAATTAGTTCGCGCTATTGTTGGTAAAATCTTTGATGTCGCTGTAGATATCAGAAAAAACTCCCCTACCTTTGGACAATGGGTCGGCTACGAACTCAGCGCTGAAAATAAACGCCAATTGTGGATACCAGCAGGTTTTGCCCATGGCTTTCTTGTGCTTTCAGAAACAGCCGAAGTTATGTATAAAGCTACAGATTATTATACACCAACAGGCGATCGCGCTATACTTTGGAATGACCTAGATTTAGCTATAGATTGGCCTCTGGAAACACCCCCAATTTTATCAGCTAAAGATAGTAATGCTGCCACTTTCAAGAATGCCCAAGTTTATGAATAAATCAATATTACTAATAGGTAGTAACGGACAAGTTGGCACAGAACTAAAATATACCCTTTCATCCAACTATAAAGTTATTGCAGTTGCACGTCCTCAAATAGACTTAACTCAGCCTGACAACTTACGCCAAATTATCAGAGAAATTCAACCAGAAATAATTATCAACGCTGCTGCTTACACCGCAGTAGATAAAGCTGAAAGTGAACCAGAAAATGCTCATATAATCAATGCTATAGCTCCCCAAATTGTTGCTGAAGAAAGCCAAAAATTAGGAAGTTTCTTAATTCACATTTCCACAGATTACGTATTTGATGGTAATGGTAATTATCCTTATCAAGAAACAGATATTACCAATCCCTTGAGTGTCTATGGAAAAACAAAATTAGCGGGAGAAATAGCAATTCAAAAAAATTGTTCCCAGCATATAATTTTGCGTACAGCTTGGGTTTATGGAACTTATGGAAAAAGCAACTTCGTCAAAACTATGTTACGAGTTGGTAAAGATAGACTAGAAGTGAGAGTAGTTGCAGACCAAATTGGTAGTCCTACTTGGGCGCAAGATATAGCTTTGACAATTACTAAAATTATCCCCCAATTAACAGCAGAAATTGCTGGAATTTATCATTATACAAATAGTGGTGTTGCCAGTTGGTATGATTTTGCTATAGCAATCTTTGAAGAAGCAGAAAAACTCGGTTTTCCCCTAGCAATTAACCAAGTTATCCCCATTACCACCCCCGAATATCCCACACCAGCAAAACGTCCTGCTTATTCCGTTCTCGCTTGTAGAAAAATATCCCAACTTTTGGGAACTTACCCTCCACATTGGCGACAAAGACTCATATTAATGTTAAAAGAATTAAAAGAGAAATCCCTATGAAAGCACTAATTTTATCCGGTGGAAAAGGTACAAGATTACGTCCCTTAACTTATACAGGTGCAAAACAACTTGTCCCCGTTGCTAACAAACCAATTTTATGGTATGGCATTGAAGAAATGGCTACAGCAGGGATTACTGATATTGGAATTATTATCAGCCCAGAAACAGGGGAAGAAGTCAAGAAGAAAACTGGAAATGGTGAAAAGTTTGGTGTGAATATCACCTATATTTTACAAGAACAACCGGCAGGATTAGCCCATGCTGTTGAGGTTGCGCGTCCTTTTTTGAAAGATTCACCTTTTGTCATGTATTTAGGTGATAACCTGATTCAACAAGGGGATTTAAGTTTATTTTTAGATAAATTTAGCCAACAACAACCAGATGCTTTGATTCTGTTGCGGGAAGTCACAAATCCTAGCGCTTTTGGTGTGGCAAAGGTGGATGAAAATGGTAGAGTATTACAGTTAATTGAAAAGCCGAAAATTCCTCCTTCAAATTTAGCATTAGTAGGGGTTTATTTCTTTTTACCAATTATCCATGATGCAATTTCTCTGATTAAACCTTCAGCAAGGGGAGAATTAGAAATTACTGATGCTATTCAATGTTTAATAGATCAAAAAAAAGAAGTTTTAGCTTATAATCTTGATGGTTGGTGGTTAGATACGGGCAAAAAAGATGATTTATTAGAAGCTAACCGTCTGATTCTCGACACATATTTAAAAAAGTCAATTTTAAGTGATATTGACAGTAAAACCCAGATTACTGGAAGAGTGCAAATTGGGACTGAATCTCAAATTATTAACTGTACAATTCGCGGTCCTGTGATAATTGGGAATAATTGCTATTTGGAAAACTGTTTTATCGGGCCTTATAGTAGTATTGCGGATAATTCAACCCTGATAGAAACGGATTTAGAACATAGTGTAGTTTTAGAAGGTGCTAAAATTACGGGTATTCAACAACGAATTATTGATAGTTTAATTGGACAACGCGCCCAATTAAGTATAGCACCTCGTCGTCCTAAAGCGTTACGGTTTTTAATTGGTGATGATTCGCAAATTGAATTGACTTAGATACTGTACCAATATTCCATAAAAAGGCTGGTTTTAGTAATATTATAAATACTTTGCTAGAACTGGCTTTTATATCAATATTTTCTGTCATGATTATTTCTTTTTATCTTTAGGACTTACGCACAAGTTACTAAAAACGAACCACGCCAGATCACAGAGATCACAGAGGAATGAGAGTTTGAGATCGAGTAAGTATCTACCATTCATCAAAGTCAACCTTTTCACAATCTTGTTTTATTGCTTCACTCATTAGCTGTAAGTTTTCTTTGGGTATTGAACCTGCAAACCACGGCATTACACTTGAATAATATTCCATTTGTTATTGTTCACGAAGAAAAAAAAGTTTTTAATTAATTAAATAAGCATCTTAACCAATCAGTAAAATTGATCGCAATATCTGTATGAGGACGAAGAGTTTCTTTAGTAATTGCCTGTCCCATAGGATATCCTGGTTCATCTTGCCAAGCTAAATATGTGTGAATAATTGCTTTACTAAGATGCAATGATTGAAAAGTTGTTAATTTATTAATTTCTGCTTTTGTAACACATTCTTTCGCAAATTCTAAAGATTTAGGTTCTGCTAATTCTGCACAAAAATCCTCTAATTTACCAGAATCTTGATTATTCGGCATCAACCAAAATCCAAGTTTAGGTTCATCTTCAATACCCTTAATTATTGTTCCATGCTGATCAGGAATCTTAGGTAAGTTATAGCTATAATGATTTAGTTTGCCTTTAATACTTGCCCATCTTCCTTCTAGAGAAGGACTATCAGCATCAAGCATTACTCCGATTACTTGAGGAGCATTAGGACGGGATATCAAAGCATTTAGACGCTTCAAAACCTCTGTATCTGCACCACATTCATATATTCCAAAAGTTTCAGGAACTTGGTGAGCTTTACACAAAGCCATAACAACATGACAATCATTTTTACCTTCCAAAAGTAATACTTTATCGGTATCTTGTTTACAGATATCTTTCATACTATTTCTCTTTATCTTGTTTCAACGTCCATTTCAATAGAATCTGCCAATGTTTCAGAAGAATATTCTTTTACTTTAATCAGATTATTTTTAACTTCTAGTCTAAAGAAAGCACCAAGTAAAGGATACTTATTCCACGCACTATCAAAACTCTTTACACAATCACGACTATGTGTGGTTGCAAATACTTGAACATTCAGTTTTTCGGAAAAATGAAAAACAATCTCCCAAACTTTAGGCTGTACTGTCCAATGCAAGCCATTTTCAAATTCATCAATTAACAGAATTCCATCTTTCGCATTCACCAAAGCTACCATGATATGAAATAAACGATTTAAACCATCACCCATACTTTTAAGAGGTAATGGTTCATCTATACCTTCAACTTTTACTAGAGGAATACGATTGTCACTAGTACGGCCTTTGCTAATATCTTCTACAAAAGCGACTCCTGATATCTTAGGTTCAATAAGTTTAAGAGCAGAAATCACCTCTGATTCCAAACTGGTTAAACTTGTCAAATCCCATAGAGCAGCTAATTTTCGATTAGGTATATTCTCTGTAGAGACAAATTGCCATTTGTATTTTAATTCAGAATCTTGTCGTTCATAAACAACTCTAGAACCACGTCTAATTTCTCTAAAATCCTGATCTAATCTCAAGATTCTTCGAGTTTTTTCGCCTTCTTCTGCTATGAGAATAACTTCAATATTTGATAAGTCTTCATATAGTTGCTCACCAGAAATGCGAATTCTTTTCATTGTCCCTTTATCATCGGATTTAATCTGATATACAGCAAGGCCGATGTGAATTTTTGAGGTTGAAGAAATTTCTCCAAGAATGATACCTTGTTCTCCTATATCGGGTAATTTATGACTAAAAAATAGATGACGTATGGGATTACTAAGAAAATTTGGAGGATGCTGTTGTGCTTCACTAATCCAAGATCCTTGCCTTGATTCTACAAGATCAAGTAGAGTCATAGGGGAGATATTACTGGCATAAAGTTCTACTGCTTCAAGAAATGTACTCTTACCAGCATTATTCATACCGACAATAAGGTTAACATTACTTAATTTTTTCACTTCAAGACGGTTAAAAAGTCTGAAGTTGCGTATTTGAAAAGACTTCAGCATATAAGCTCTATTTAATTCTTTTTCTCTAGTTTACAAGATAAACAGCTTGAGGAATTATAACTTGTCCAAACACCTCCTTTCTCGTTTCTCGTTCCCAGTCTCCAGACTGGGAATGCCATCTTGGAGGTTCTACCTCCAGGTATAGTAGAGGCAGAGCCTCTTAACTGCATTCCCACGCAGAGCATGGGAACGAGAGAATATTTACCATTCATTAACATCAACTTTTTCACAATCTTGTTTTATTGCTTCACTCGTTAGTTGTAAGTCTTCTTTGGGTATTGAACCTGCAAACCTTAGTAATTCTTTACCGGGAATACCTTTGATTTTTGATTTTGTCAAATTGCGGGCAAATTCCAGAACTTGATATTGCAAGTCTTGAGGTATTATGTTTAATTGTTCAATAATTTGGTCAGAAATAGATACATTCATAATATTTATTCCTAGTATTTTCAAATACTGTGTTTTTGGGAAATTAAAGTCAGTCAAGGGTAGACCTTGCCAATATGATTTGAAAAGGTCAGACCTCTTGACTGATAACTATATTATACAAGCTAGACAAAAAATATCTATGGAGATTGAAGCAATTCTTTAATTAATGTCTCTGCACCTTTGTTCATTTCTACTTCATTTTGTTTTTTTAATCTATAGTATAACCAGTCAAAAATTAATGGACTCAGACGGCGGTTATCATAAATTTGATTTTGTAAAATGTATGATTCTCTTTCTAGTTCTTGAGGTGTAATTCTACGATTAATGACTTGCTGCCATATATTCTCGGAATTTTCTCTAAGATTATCTAGTCTAGTTGCAGCTTGTTTATTTTCAATATATTGACGTATTGTAAAAATAAATGCTGGTAGTAGTGGTATCACAATAGCCAACACAAACTTTTCTAAAGTTAATCCTCCAACTAAACCTACTAGAAAGACAATTATTGTAATTGCTATTAATCCAAATAGTATCAATTTACAATAACGAAGCTTTTGTTTAGCATCCCACCAAATATTAGACCGTTGACAAATCAAACGCGCTTCATGGATTGGTAATTGACCAACACTAACTGGATACCAGTCTTTCAAGTTTGAGTAATTTGGATCTTTTTTTCTATATTTTGCAGAACTGCTGACAATTAATTCAGGTTCAGGACGACTACCAGAACATAATTGTGACCAATCTAATTCAAAAATATCACAATCAAATAATTGTTGTATTTTTGCGGCTTTTTCTTGTAGATTTTTTTGTGAATGACTAAAAATGGCTTGTTCTAATAATGTTACAGATAATCCCCATAAAGCAGCATAAATTTGTAAACTAGGAAAAAAGGCAATCAAAATAGACCATATAATTACAGATGGGATACTAAGAATTATATTGATGTTTTGGATATTCTTAGCATCAGAGTAAAGCTGACGCTGTGCTGCTAAACGTTCTAACTGATGTGGTGTATTTTGTTCTTGAGGTATATTGTTCATAAGAATCTAATGAATATTTATAGCTAATTGTTACTCAATAAACGGGAAAGTTGTTTCCAAAAATTTCTCCCCATGTATTAATGGCTAAAGTATGATAACCATTATTTTCTAATTCTATAGCGTCTAGGGATTTGAGATAATCTTTTGATGATCGGTTGGCAATTTTTATTTTATCTGTATATTCTAAGGTATTAATATTACCTTGTATTAATTTAGGATCATTTACACTATTGAAAATATTATGATTAATATATTCCAATAATTTAGAAATTTCCCACTGGATATAACTAGATGCTCTTACCCTGGTTATAGAATAAAAATCTAAAATCATATTTTCAAGTAAATATGAACCCATTGATGGCATAGTTGGCCTTTTATTCCAATACTTCATCAGTCTTATTAAATTTAAGATATTACCATCATGATATTGATTAACTTGAGTTACTCTATCTCTATCAATTCGAGGATCTGTTTTTTTCCAATTCCCTTTACCATCTGGAATCAAATAATAAGTCCTACCAGTATACTCTGGTGCGGTCAAAAAACAAGGAACAATATCAAAGTTCCAATCATAAGATTTTAACTTGAGTGTACCAGCTTCTTGATTTCTATGTTTATCTGCTGGTTGATACTGTGGAACTTTATCAAGTAAAGCTATGAATTTGTTAATAACTTTTATAGAATTGAGTTTATTGGTTCCATCAGAACAAAGCTTTTTCAATTTATAAGCAGAATTAGGTACATACATTTCAATGAAATCATTAGAAAATCCATAGTAAGTTGATCCTTCAGCACTTAAAGCAATCATAATATCAATATCGTCAAGTGGTCTTTTTTTTGTACGTCTAGCAAAAGAACCAAAATAAATATCTTTCTCTGAATACAAACGTGGAAAGTATAGGTCTTTATAAGGAAACGAATGTATTTACTCTTCTATAAGCCAATTTCTGCTACTTCTGGCCTTTTTAGTGTCTTGTGGATCTAGGTTTACATAGTCTTCCAAAAATTCCTCGAAAGCCGCATTGACAGTTTTAGCCATAAATGATGTTGTTATATAAATCAGAAATACTATTGTAGCAAATGTGTATAAAATGTCAATAAGCAAACATAATTGCTCAAAAACTTTGCGTCTTTGTGCGAGTATTTCATGGTTGACTATTTTTATCTTTGTAATTACAATGTAACCACCACCTATCCCCAAACACCAAAAATGGGTACAGCCATCAAAACCCGAATAGTCAAAATCGGCAACTCCCAAGGGTTACGTATCCCCAAAACCCTATTAGAACAAAGTGGAATTAACTCAGAAGTAGAAATAGAAGTTCAAGGAAATCATCTCATTATTCGCCCAGTTGAACAAGTAAGAAAAGGTTGGGAAAAAGCATTTATAGAAATGGCAGAAAACCGCGATGATATCTTATTAGATGATATCAACACAACAGAATGGGATAAAGATGAATGGCAATGGTAGTCAACAGATTTGATGTTTTCCTAGTTAATCTTGACCCTACCATTGGCAGTGAAATTAAAAAAACACGCCCTTGTTTAATAATTTCACCCAATGAAATCAACCATCATATTTCCACCGTAATAGTTGCACCAATGACAACAAAAGGGCAACCATACCCCACAAGAGTGGCCTGTCAATTTCAAGGAAAAGAAGGGCAAATTGTACTTGACCAAATTCGCACAATAGATAAAACTCGACTAATCAAACTTCTCGGTCAAATTACCGCAGAAGAACAAAAAGCAGTTTTGGATATCTTAGCGGAAATGTTTGCAGAATAAATAACCTTCTTCTTTCTCTTCTTCCTTCGTGTCCTTTGCTTCTATCCCTTCGGGACGCTACCCGAACGTGGTTGATTTCTCATAAAACCAAGACGCAGAAAACGCCTTTCGCGCCTTTTGCGTCTCTGCGTGAAAAAACCCCTTTACACAATCTCAGAAGTCTGCACCCTGTTTTCAAAACCCAAAAATTAAAAATCCAAAATTATTTTTTTGAATTTTTAATTGTTTAAGTTCCCACAGTGCCGGAGTAAATCAAACCCCGCTGCATATCTAAAGTCAAAATAGCACCATCCTTAATTATCTGTGTTGCTGAATTTACACCCAAAATTACAGGTACTCCAAGACGTAAACCAATAACTGCGGCGTGACTTGTGAGACTTTCATCCTCAGTAATAATCCCTGATGCTTTGCGAATTGCTTCTACAAAATCCACACCAGTCCGGGATGCTACCAGAATATCACCAGAATTAAAATTACTGGCATCCATAGCATTATGAACTACCCTAGCACGTCCAGTGATTGAACCTTGTCCCAGTCCAATTCCCTGGCCAAGTACAGCAGTCACCACTTCCACCTTAATCAAGTCCGTTGACCCAGAAACTCCCTGAAGTGTACCCGCAGTCATTACCACCAAATCACCTTCACTTAACAGGTTTTTTTCCTGGGCAACATTAATAGCTGCTTGGAACGTCTGACCCGTAGAAGGTAGTTCTAGCACCAATAGCGGTCTAACCCCCCAGACCATCTGTAACTGTCTTGCTACGTTGACATGGGGTGTAATGGCTAAAATTGGCGTTTTGGGGCGGAACTTAGAAACATTGCGGGCTGTAGCCCCGGATTGTGTCAAAGTCATAATTGCCGCTGCACCCAAATTCTCAGCAATTTGACCAACAGCTTGACTAATGGCATTGGGAATAGAACGCCGGTTATCTCGTGACAGACGGGAGTTGTTATTAAGGGTTTCCTCCTGTTCAATTCGTTCGGCTATCCTGGCCATAGTAGCTACCGCTTCCACTGGAAAACTACCAACAGCGGTTTCATTGGAAAGCATAACCGCGTCCGTACCGTCTAAAATTGCATTGGCGACATCAGATACTTCTGCACGGGTAGGACGGGGGTTACTGACCATACTATCTAACATCTGGGTAGCAGTAATGATAGGAATCCCCAAGCGGTTAGCCGTAGCAATTAACCGTTTTTGCAGTACAGGTACATCCTCCGCTGGTAATTCTACCCCTAAGTCACCTCTGGCAACCATAACACCATCACACAAAGATAAAACGGCTTCCATTTGTTCAATGGCTTCGTGTTTTTCGATTTTGGCGACTACAGGGACATTTTTACCAGCGCTAGAAATTAGTTCTTTAATTTCGATAATATCCTGGGGATTACGAACGAAGGAAAGCGCTACCCAATCAACACCCTGGTCTAGACCAAACATCAGATCCTCTCGGTCCTTGTCGGTCATGGCCTTAATAGATAAATAAACTCCCGGAAAGTTAACACCCTTGTTATTGGAAAGTTTACCTGGGACTGTAACCCGACAATGTAAATCACCTTTTTCGCGGTTGATTTCCTCTACCACCATTTCCACCTTACCATCATCTAGGAGGATGTTGGCACCAACAGGGACTTCCTCTGCTAAGTAATTGTAGGTGACACAACTTATTTCCTGTGTTCCTTCTATGGGGCGATTTGTTAATATGAAGCGATCGCCTTTTGCTAAAATTATTGAACCATTTTCAAACCGTCCCAAGCGAATTTTTGGACCCTGTAAGTCTTGCAGAATTGCGACTGGTCTATTTAGTTCAAAAGCAGTTTGCCGAATTAACCGAATACTACGCTGATGGTCAGCATGAGTTCCGTGGGAAAAATTGAGCCGTAGGGTTGTTGCACCCGCTTCAATAATAGCTTTCAGCATTTCTGGACTACTGGTAGCAGGTCCAATAGTAGCAACAATTTTAGTTCGGCGTTGAGAATCTCTTAATTTCGTCATGGGCTGGGTTTAAGATGTTTGGAGTCTACCGGGGAATTTATCATCATCTTTGCTTATACCATTTGAGATCTAATATCTTGGATAATGAAAGACTGACTATACAGCAAATCATTTTTCCATTGATTGCCATCATTTGACAAATTGGTATAAATTAAACACACTATCTGTTTTAATCACTGCTATCAGCCATTAGAAAAGGAACTTTGGTATAAATTCAGGTTCGTATACAAATCTAATGGGTAAAAGTCCTCTAGGAGAGGTTTTTTGTTGAAAGTGCTGGTTTCGCAAAGAATCATAACCTCAATTATTGATTTTTCTCCATGAATTGAGATCAATATTGCTTCACATAACTTTACTCCTAACTAACATTAATAGTATGATCCGTAAAGATTAATAATTAAAGGAGTTAAGAATGCTCACGTCGGAGGCACAAAAGCCACTGACAATTCCCCCCAAAGAACTTTTATCACCTCCTGGTGATTTTAATCCCACTTTACTCATGTTTTTAGTGGTGGTGATGATGTTAGTATTATCTAACTTTGGGTACTGGCTTTGGGAATGGCCCCATTGGTTGTGTTTTAGTGTCAATACTCTAGCACTACATTGTTCAGGAACAGTGATTCATGATGCTTGTCACCAGTCAGCCCATCGTAATCGCATTATTAATGCTATGTTAGGGCATTGTAGCGCCTTAATTTTAGCTTTTGCTTTTCCAGTATTTACACGAGTACATCTACAGCATCATGGTAATGTTAATCACCCCAAGGATGACCCAGATCATTATGTTTCCACTGGTGGTCCTTTGTGGTTGATTGCGGTGAGGTTTTTGTACCATGAAGTATTTTTCTTTCAAAGACGGTTATGGCGTAATTATGAACTACTAGAATGGTTTATTAGTCGCCTAATTATCATTACTATTGTTTATATTTCTGTCCAATATCATTTTTTGGGCTATATACTGAACTTTTGGTTTATTCCCGCTTTTTTAGTGGGGATAGCATTGGGGTTATTTTTTGATTACTTACCCCACCGTCCTTTTACAGACCGAAATCGCTGGAAAAATGCCCGCGTTTATCCCGGTAAGGTTCTCAATATCCTGATTTTAGGGCAGAATTATCATTTAATTCATCATCTATGGCCTTCGATTCCTTGGTATAATTACCAACCAGCTTATGATTTGATGAAGCCGTTATTAGACGAAAAGGGTAGTCCCCAAACTTCTGGGTTATTGCAGAAAAAGGACTTTTTGGAATTTCTCTATGATATTTTCATAGGTATTCATTTTCATCACTAGTTTCCTAGATCTGAAATTATAATTTGGGTGGGTAAAATGCTCACCCCTCCCCAATATTTATAAATAACAAATAGTCGCTTAAAACCCACTTTAACTATCAGACAGGAAATTGATTCCCCACATTTTAGAACTACAGCGGTTTCTGCTTCTATGAGGTACAAATTTGAATAATCAAACTCTTGTGGTGCGGGCATCTTGCCCGCTAGATATGTACCTCGAAATCGTTTAATTATTTAGCTCTAATCACAGCAGTAGAACTAACTTCCAGCGTTGTTGAATCTGTTTCTGTTAATTTACCATATAAAGATAAAAAAACTTGGCGGTTATTGGAAATACAACCATAGAAACCACTTGTACCTACAGATATATTAGAACAAGAAGGAATACTAGTAGGTGCTTTCAAACCATCAACAACCATCATACTATCACCTGCTGGTATGGTAGAACCACTAGCATAACTACCCTGAGCACGAAAAATAGCAAATGGACATTGCCATAAACTAGTTGTTGTATTACAGGTACTTCCCTTGTCACTAGGAGCTAAAAAATAGACGCTTTTTGTATTGTCAGGAAATGTCAGTACAAGACCATAGGTATTTGAGGGTATATTAAAACCACTAGGTAATGTTAAATTATCACCACTACTAGCACTAGTCTTGATACTGTTCGCGCTTCTGACTTCATTGGTAATATAATCTAAAGCTCTATTTAAATTAGCACGTCTATCACTTTCTGATTCCGCTTTTCTGTTTTGTTTTAGCATAGTCCCAAGACCAACACCAACTATACTCACAACTATAGTCATAATCGCTACTGATACTAATAACTCTATCAATGTAAATCCTTCATTGTCATGAAAAAAAGATTGACGAGTTTTATAATTTTGAAGATAAAATTCGATATTTTTTTTAATATCAAAAGTATTATTTAACATATTTTTAAGGAGTACAATTAGATGAATAAGTAGCACTACTACCAGTATATTTGTTCGTGGCAATTAATCCCAATGGTTGAGAGATAACTAAACACTTTTTAACTGCAAAATTGCCTTGAGATTGCAATACAATTGTTGTAATTGCAGTTGTATTATTACCAAGATAATCAAATGTTAAAGTAGGGTGAGAAATTGCTCCTGATATTCCATCTTGATATACAGTCATAGAAACATTATTGAATATTCTCTGAGTTAAATTAGAACTATTTACACTATCACCAGATAAACAGTTACCACTATGACTATCAGCAATACTAATTGTTGCTGGTACTACACCAGGAGCAGAGAAAGAAAGCGTACAGTCTTGACCTCTACGCATAGCCCCTCTTTGCGCTTCTAATAAGGAATTTTTAGCACTGGAGAGATCATGATTAACTTTATTAATTTGATTTAAGCCTATGAAGCTAGGAGCAGAAATAGCCGCTAAAATGCCAGCAAAAAGCATTACCACGATTAATTCTAGTAAAGTAAATCCATTTTCATTGTGATGGGCATTGTAATGACGCATAAGGTATTATCTCAGTATAAGCCGTTCCTAAGGTCTTTGCTGTAATAGTCGGAGCAGTGCTAGTACCTGGTTGAACTACGTATTTTAGCTGTAAAATATTGTAAGGGGCATTACTAGAAACAGTTTGATTCCTCAGCAACCAATAATATATACTTTTACTATTTACTTGCGTGGGAGTACCTGTAACAGCATAATAAGTATTTCCGTCGATTGAGTAAGATGTACTACCTATATTTGTGGCGGTAGTTGATAGAGAATTCATAAAACCAGTTGCTATACTGGCACTTGCAGTATCAGTAGAAGCAAGGTTACATGATGTACTGTTAACAGCAGAAGTTGCAGTAGGAACTGCTATTTTTAATCCAGAGCTAAGATAAATACTGTTACCACTAATACTAGATATTGTGTAAGTATGAGAATCATTGGAGAACACAACTATATTACCGGCAGTTAACCCATTAGTAGAGTCTAGGGTTAAAGTAGTTGCGCCAACTACCGCAGCAGCAGTCTTAGGAAATGAATATTGTTCAGCAGCACTCTTGATTTTTTCCATATCTTGCTGAAGCAAACTAGTGGCATTTGTATATTGAACAGCTTTCTTTTTAAAAATGCTAGAAAGTACAAACATTTCTAGAGCGCAGGTAGTAAAGAAAAATATCATCAGTAGAGAAACTACTACTTCTATTAGGCTAAATCCCTCATCAGGATTATATTTAAGGCTTTTCATGTCTACATAAAATCGGTTTTATTTTGATAAAGTTTGTATAAAGAATGTAAATTTGTGTATTTTTAAGATCGTTTAAAATACGCAAATTTGGTTATTGAACTGCTTGCTTTTTCCAGCCACTAAAAGCATCAATGTATGGAGGCAAATTTTGAGGTACTAAACCGATACTTGACCAAGTTGCTGTTTGTTGAACCACAGTATTTGAGGTATTAGAACCAGTACCACCACCATTACCCCAGTCCTTTGCCCAAATAGCACCCCTAAAACCACCTTTACCACCTGCACCACCATTAACACCTATTTCATAATTAGGTGCTAATATAAATCCATCAACCAAATTACCACCGTTAACATCCATTGTTGAACCTGCAGCCCCTGTTCCAAAAATCTGGAAATCTGTGGGAATGCAAGCAGGAGTGCCAGTATAACTAGTACAGTTGTGATTTATATTTGTTTGTTTGTCTAAATTACCAGACAGGAATATCACTACCTTTTGTCCAAGGGTGATGTTAATCGTTGCTTTACTTATATTTGAGACCTCATAGACATATACTCCCGAATTTCCATTGAAAGTTGTTGCTATATCCGTAGGTGTTCCGGTTCTAGGAAGTGTAACTGTAGTGTTACTTAAAGCTCCCAAATTAATTGATCCACTAGGCACTGATGGTATATTAGGAAGTGATAAGGTAATATAATTAGCGGCATAGGAATTACCGCCAGAATTGTCAATATTAATACTCCCAAGATTAGTAGTACAATCATTGACGAAAACATTCCCCGCAATGCCATTACCCCCTGTCCCACCATTAGATACCCATACCCCTGGGACTGGAATTGTATTAGGATCAGTTTGTTTAACCGGAATTTTTACCTGTAGTTGGGCTGTAGATGTACTACTAGTATTAGTAGCACTGTTACCACTACCAGCAATATTCACTCGACCTTGAACAGTTAATGTACCTGTTCCTAATAGTGTTCCTGCAGGTGGATTAATACCTGCCCCCGCATCCGCATAAGTATATGATACAAGCTTAAATTGGGTTTTGCTATCTATATTCTGCCAGTCTGTAGTTGCATAAGTACCAATAATAGTATTATTAGGAATATTACCCCGACTTGAGCAGGATGAATAGCTAGGAATTGCTGTTGGATTAGACCAACTAGCATTAGGACTTGTCGCTGTATTTGGATATTGTGCTAGTACCCTTACACTATTAAGTAAATACTGATAACGGGAAATTCCTACTTCAGCGGCTGATAATGCTTTTGATGTAGTTCCTTGTGTTGAACTAAGTGCAACATCATTTCGTGACCTTATTGCCATAGTTAATCCAATTAACATCATTACCAAGCCAATACCTATCGCAAGAACAGAAGCAAAACCTTTTTCTCCTCTGTGCTGAATTAAAGCGAGTTTTAATCTGGAATACATACTTCACCTCACCACTGAATCACTATACAATCGGAAAAGTAGAACTTGATCATATCTGGGATTAATACTGAGTATCTCAAAAAGAGAGTCCGCATATTTTAGCCATTCACCTAGAGCCACAGTAAACTAAGTATTATTACTAATACATTAAGTTATTTACCAGCATCTTGCTAGATTAATTACTGAGGGTGGCTTAAAGGTGAGATTAAATAATAACTAAACCCTTAGAAAATTATAATTACAATAATAAATCATATTTATTGGTAGTGATACTGATGAAATTACTGAATTTAAGAAAAATGGATTTTCTCAAGACTGGAAAGGGATGTACGGTTACTGAGTGCAGTTAAATTACTGAAATTCAGGATTTTTTGGTATTGTTTATTATGACAATTTAAATATCAGTATTATACATTTCCGACTTCTAAAACAGATATATTTTTTTATTTGATAGCTGGTAATTTTAGAGACATTTTGCTAATTTTGATGTAATTTGTGGTTTCTCGTCTACTCAAGCAATTACCCTTAGTAAAGTTTTTAAAATTACTTTATTAGCACTTAAACTAACAAAATTCTTTTCTTTTAAGGTTGCAAGTTAAATTATTTTGGTGTATAATATGCTTACAAGGGGAAGGAGTCTAAACTTGCAGTTGCAGAGATGGTTTCTACATATACATTTCCGCAATTTTTGACACCTTTTTTCTTTTTTGTGGGCAATCCGGGGGGAGCAGTCATGTCTAAAAAAGGTCAGGCATTAAATAAAAATATTAGTATTGTCAGAAGATTTATCCAGCAGTTTTTAGCAACCATAAAAAGGCAAATTATTGGGTTATTACGAACTGTTTTTGTTACTCGGAAACACCAACGAGCCGGAAACGCAGGTTTCGTTTTGCCAACGGTGACAATGGTATCTGTAGTAGTCGTTTTATTAACCACTGCTATCATGTTCCGCTCCTTTGATAGAGCGAAAAATGCTAGTAATGTCCGCGTTAATCAAATGGTCATGAATTCTGCTGCTCCTGCTATTGACCGAGCTAAAGCAAAATTAAATAAACTATTTAAAGATCAAAGACTATCACGAGCAACACCTACAGAGACAGAAATAGATAATGTTTTAGTTGACAAAATATCAGAATATACCTTTGGGGATGAAAAGAATCTGATAGTTGACTGCTATAATCGTCCAAATCAGGGAATTTGTAGTAGTGCTGACACATTAAAAACAGCATGGGAATTTCCAATTGATACTGACAATAATGGTAAGTTTGATAGCTATACTTTATATGGTATTTATTATAAAAATCCAGCTTTGAGTGGCACTTCTTTGGTCAAAAGAAATACTGTACAAGCTAGGGCTATACCTATGACGATTACTAGTGCAGGTGGAAATTGTCCTAGCACAGCTATCAGTGCTAGTTTGGCTGGTGTTAATGGTTGGTTTAAGGATAATAAATCATTAAATTTGGTTAAGGGATTTTTCGTCTATACGGTTACAGTTCCCATTACTTCCACAGACAATCTTCCTAATAACCCTCCTTATGAAAAAGCCAGTAACAGTAAAGGTTTTTCAGCCCTGGAGTATGAACAAGATAAAATTAAAAGATCTCTACTTAATAATGCTGTAATTTATCAAGATGACCTATACCTGACTGCTCAAAACGCTGACTTTAAGTTAAATGGGGGGATTTTTACTAATGGTAACTTACTGGCAGGTTCGACTTCAGGCAAATCAATTAAGATATATCAGGTTAGTAGTAAAGATTCCTGTTTTTACGAGGCTGACAATGCCAAAATTACAGTAGGCGGTAATATAGCTACAGTGGGGGCAAGTGGGTCTACCAACTTCGATTTATTCCCAGGTAAAGGAGTTATTCCTACTCAAGCAATCTCTCTGAGTGGTAATGAATCAGTTACAGATGCAACAACTGATGTAGCTTACGATAATTCAGCTTATGTCCAGCGTGTGAATAGCTTGGTTGCGGCTCAAAAGGCAAATTCTGCTGATAGTGATCCATCTGAAGTTAAAAAAGGTATTGAGCGAATAAAGGCGGCCATTGGTTTATCTAGTTACACAAGTGATCAAATAGATAAAATACGTTCAGAACAATTAACACTGTACTTTCAAAAACGGACTCGCCGTGTCCCTGTCAAAGATACTGATGGTACTACAAGTCCATTACAAGGTACTGGTGATTCACTCCGTCCCAAAGATGCTTGGATTTATCCCACAAACCCCAATAATGGTAAGACAGGTACAGGATATACAGGACTAACATTAAAAACTGCCGGTAATACCCTTTTACCCGCTGCTACTGAGCCATCATTGCTTTTGAAAAACGGTAAGGAGCAACTTTTAGGAGACAGGATTCGGGTTGGTAATAATTTACCTCAATTATGGTGGAAGACTTCTCAATTTGTGGGACCTGATCCTGGGGATATTCAAAATATTACTGATATCAAGTGGGGGGATAGTAATAACCCTAGTACCCAAAATCGCTATCGTTTCTCTCGTATTCAGAATCTAGCAGACGCGGGTTCTACGGATAGAGATAGAGACTGGGAACTAGCGGCTGCAAAAGTACCAAATAATCCTCAAGATCCTGTAGGTGGTTTGCGAGTTATCACAGGTGCGGGGATTTATTTGCGTACAAGTGATACCGCAGCAACTACAGATTTTACTACCCCAATTCCTGGCTTTACCGTTCCCGCATCTACAACTATATATGTACCTGAACCACCTGATAGCACCAGTCCACCAGATGCAAACACTCCATATCTGAAAATGCGGGCAAGTGCGGTTTATCACTACAAACAAGCTGGCACAGCACCTAAACCTATCGCCTGTGTTAGTAGTTTTTATTATGATGACTCCGAAAGCACTACAAAAAACAAAAACCAATCTGGTTTACCTCCCTGGACTCTTCCTCTTCCAGTCGGTTTTGATGTAGGTAATACTGATCCTAATGGTTTATCCAATAATGGGATAGTTTATGGACCGCCGACAAAAATTGTTAGTGATTACCAGGCAGTTTTAAAGTATCAATCAACACTAAAATATGACGATGGGCCCTCCATAGACGATGGACTTTTAGCTGGAGCTTTAGCCGCAACAAACCGGACTCTTTCACAGCAATCTACCATTGATGCGGCTATTTGCGCTCTGCAAATTTTAGATGGTAGTATCTCACCTACCAATACTGTGATTCCTCATGGGGCAATTTTTGAAGCAAAAGATAAGGCATCTCTGGCATTTTCTTCCACTGTATTAAACTTAGGTCTATTAAAAGGAAAAACGATTGGTAGCGCAACACCATCACAAGAATACTTAATTCCCAATAGTGGTATTATTTACGCTACCCGCGATGATGCGTTAGTAGATAAAAACAAGAATGCCATTATCCTAACAAATGGGTCAGATATCTCGCGGGAATCAAGTTATCGAGATGCGGAAAAAGGTTTGATTGTCGCCACCAATTTACCTTTATACATTAAAGGTGACTTTAATCTCCATACCCAAGAGGAATTTAACACTCCACTAAATAGTACATGGGGTAATTTTTATACAAGGAGCGATCGCAATCCTAATTTTGCTTGTCGTCCTAATGATCCAAAATTGAAGATTAATGGTGTTGATTCATGTCCTACTGGTGATAAATGGCGCTCTGCGGCTGTGATATCAGATAGTATAACTTTACTATCTAAGGATTATACTAATGCGAGTACTACAGCCGCAGATACTACTTACAATGCCATTCTTGTCTCAGGTGATACGGAGCAGTGTGGTACGGCGAAGTGTGGTTTGGAGGATTATGTCCGTTTTCCAGAGGACTGGAACGGGAAAACAGCAAAGATCAGTGGTATTTTCATGCAACAGAAAAAAAGCATCTATGATACATCTTATACTCCAAATTCAACTTCAACTCCTCCAATCAGAAACTGGAGTTATGATGTCGGGATACTTAGACAGTCACCAGACTTGTTAGCGCAAAAATTAATCGCAGATACAAGTGATCCACCTAATGAATACTTCCGGGAGGTAGATAGAGATGATCCTTGGATACAGAATTTGTTGTGTGCTAAGGACAATACTAACCCTACTAACCCTAACAAACCATACATAATTGACAAAAAGCAACGTCCGAGTATGTGTCAATCTTAATCGGAATAGTAGAGACGTTTTTTATAATGTCTCCACAGTCATAATTCTTACTAACTTAAAAAAATTGCAATCTATAAACAAGGATTTGGTGATTAACAATGATGCAACTTCCACAGAAACATAATATTAATAAAGATGCTGGTTTTACGATTATGGAATCTTTAATTGCCATGGTCGTAGTTTCGAGCTTAATGTTAGCTATATCACCAGTTTTGATCCTATCTGCATCAACCCGTGTTCAGTCTCGCAGAGTAGAATTAAGTGCTCAAATTGCAAGGTCATTTATTGATGGGGTCAGGTCTGGAAGAATAACAGCAGAAGATATAACTCCAGTAAATATTAACATTAATCAAAATGCACTTTCATCTAGAAATATTACAAATAGCACTGATGGGTATTTGATCAGTAGTGCGAGTATGCCCGCTCCTATATCAGGAGAACGTCTATATTGTGTTCAAAGTGATGGAACTATTCTGCCACCTGATTGTTCTAGTAATCAAAATAATTTGTTTTACATTCAAGCTCGTCGAACGAGAATAAACGGTTCTGATCCTAAAGATGGTTATCGTTTAGCGGTGAGAGTGTATCGACAAGATATTGAGTTTGATAACCCTGATAGACCTGTTTTAGCCAATACAAATAACACCAAGAATACACAAGCAGTGGTCGGTTCAGGAAATAAACAAGCTCCACTGGTAGAAATAATTGCGGATATAGCTAATAATAACACAAGTTTTACTGACTTATGTAACCGCTTGGGGTTTAGAGCGGGTTCTGCAACTATACCTTGTAGTTAAAAATTGGCAAAGTTAAGTTTTATGGCAGTTAATTTTTTAGGATTTATGCTCTGGAAAAACCTGACATGAGCAGAAGAAACGCCTAAATTAACTATTTTAATTAAACTGGGATGATCAAATTTACTATCATTTCGAACTAGAATATGCTAAAAACAACTAATTTTTTACTTCAAGGATGGATGAAATTTTCTACTAGGAAAAACCGAGATCATGGTTTTACCCTCGTAGAATTGTTAATAGGTTTGGTAATGGCATTTTTAGTCTTGACACCGTTATTTGGATTGATGATTAGTATCATGAATACAGATGAAAAGGAGCAAGCTAAAACAACTTCTGAGCAAGAATTACAAACAGCAATAGATTTCATTACTCGTGATTTACAACAAGCTGTTTATATCTATGATTCCCAAGGTGTTACTAATAATTACAGTGCCACAGCCGCAAATAGTGGGATTAGGGATTCTTTACCTACTGTCGCAGGTGGAGTACCTATACTAGTTTTCTGGAAGCAGGAAGTAGTATCAAATGTTATTCCTACGACAGAGTCAAAGAAGGATGATGCTTCTATTTATTCCTTGGTTGCTTACTATTTGATTAATAGTCCTAGTACAATTTGGTCTAATACGGCTCGAATTGCTAGATGGCAAATTAAGGATGGTGTCCGCAGCCCAAGTGATAGTGGTGAAACTTGTTCTGGTTCTTATGATGAAAGCATTAAATTTGTTGTTAATAAAGTTAATAATGTTAATGTTACCTGTCCGAGTCCTGGGTTCAAGCCATTTGACCTAGATATGAATCAGTGGCAACGTTCTGGTTCATTTACGAATGATCCCCAGGTGCTAGTTGACTTTATTGATCAAACCCCCAGAGATCAAACAAATGTTCCAAATATAATACCATCATGCGCTCAAGATGATAATCAACAAGGTGTGACTATAACACCAATATCAAGTACGACAATGACTAGTTTTTATGCCTGTGTAAGTAATTATGCAGATCCTACAAATCAAGGACAAGTAATTTCTACAGCACAGATTTTTATCCGGGGTAATGCTTTAGCTCGCATCCAAACTAGTAATATAGATTACAAAGATAAGAGCCAGCAAACCTATTTTCCCACGGTTAGTGCTATTATTCAAGCCCGTGGTTCTTCGTATGCTCAATAAATAGAATTTCTCAATTATAGGATTAAATCATGGCCAATAATTATAGAATTAAAAGTTTAATTGTCAATTCATTACAGCATCAGCGTCAGGAATATGGTGATCAGAATGCTGGTTTTACAATGGCAGAAATGATTGTAGTGTTATTCATGATTGGTATTCTATCAGTAATCGCTGCTCCTGGTTGGTCAGCATTTATCAAAAGACAACGCTTAAATCAAGCCAATGGTGCAGTTGTATCTGTTATCCAAGAAACACGGTTACAAGCTAAAAGCACAAAAGGTATTTATAGTATCAGTTTTCGAGTTAACAGTACCACTAATATCCCTGAATACATAATTTATCCAGGTACTCCTCCTAATCCTATTACTAATACTACAACACCTAGTTCAAATACTGATCCTAATTCGGGTTGGATAGCTTTAGGTGATACCATGACGCTAAAATCTAGAGAAGTTTTTTTATACACTAATCTTAACCCTCTGACAGAGTATAATACAACAACAATTAAAACAACTAATAAGCAGATAGTTCAAGCCAACCCAGAAACAGGGACAATTACTTTTGACAGTCAAGGCGTATTAGCAAAGAAAAGTAGTGGTGCTGTCAGTGATACACCTTTAGCCATCATGGTTGCTGCACCTGTATCAACAAATGATGATAAAGCTAGTAGTGTAGACCGATGTGTGATTATTCAAACCTTAATCGGGGGGATACGAATAGCAAAAGATGAAAGGTGTCGGACTATTCCTACTAATGAATAAATTAATAATTTAATGATACAGGATATAGCTGAACAGAAGTACGGTATTAGCGGGTAAAATGCCCGCACCACAAGGGCTTTAAGATTAATAACTGTTGTATATATAAAAAATCAAAAATCCGTAAAAAACCGCATATCAAAAATCATCCTATATGGAAGAATATTTGTGTTTGTTGTGCTTGCAAATGATAAGCGATGAATTATTTACGGAATAATCAAGACGAGAGTGGTTTTACGCTGATAGAAATGATTACGTCACTATTAATTATCGGTATAATATCAGCAATAGCAGTACCAGCTGGAGCAACTTTGATGAAATCTCGCCATTTAAATGTTGCTCAAAATCAAGTTTACCGAGCTATGCGTGAAGCCCAAAGTCAAGCCAAAAAGGAAAAATTGACTTACCACGCTAGTTTCCGGGAACAAAATAATATTGTCCAATGGGCAGTTCATCCGGCTACAATTAATCCATCTAATGCTCAATGGAATGATTTACATACTAGTGTGAAGTTAGATAAAGAATCAACATTAGACGAAGACAACTTATCTAATGGTGTGATACGAGTCCCATTTGATCATCTGGGAACTGTAAAACCTCCATTGGGCCGAATCACCCTGTCTAGTAAATCTGGTGGTAAAGCAAAGCGTTGTGTTTTTGTTTCTACCATATTAGGCGCGATGCGAACCGCCAAGGAAAATCCTCGTCCCGATGATGGTAAGTATTGTTATTGATTACCCAGATGGAAGTTAAGTTCCGGGCTAGTAGCCAAAATCTAGTATAGTGAACTATAGCCTTTCCCTTTCTGGTGAAATACAAAATCAATCCTCCCCTAGGTCTTGGGGAGGGTGCTTAATAGCGCGGGTAGAGTGTGTTTCTCAAGCTTGGGAATTGCTATAGTAGGAAAACATATTTAACCAGAGATTTTTTTAATTGTATTTTATCTAAAATCAACTATTAATTATATGCTAGATCAAGTTATTGCAGCTTTTGAACAAAAAGATTATCGAACAGCAGCTAAATTACTTCGACCACTGCTGATAGAATCGCCCGAAAATCATTGGTTACAACTGTATTATGGTAAGTTAAAAGAAGTTTCTAATCAACTAGAAGAATCTGAAAAGATATATCTTCAATTATTACAATTAGCAACTCATAATAAAATTATTTCCCAAGCTCGTAAAGGTTTACAAAGATTAGAAGAAGTTAAACAAGAACTAAAACAAAAAGCTCTAGCTAAAGCAACAGCCACGCCTGATAACAATGAACTGGGAATGTTAATTTTAGAACCCATTGATAATGAGTTAAAAGCCATTGCAGCCAGAAATTTTGCCCAAATTATGCAAGTAGACGCTTATACAGCGAGGGTGACACTACCAAGTCAAAATTGGCGAGTTTACCGCATTGGTAAAGTGGGAGAATTAGCATTTTATGGAACACAATTACAACAGGTGGGTATTCCATGTTTCTGGATCAAAATTCTGCAAATTCAAGAAATTCAGGTATTTCAAGTTAAATATTTATCAATAGATAAGTCCCAAATCAAAGTAACTTATCAAAATGAAGAGAATCAAACTAGTGCTATGACCCTTGATTTATCAGAAATTAATACTAGAGTTTTGGGACTTTTACCAATTTTTGAAGAAGTTGTAGATATTGATGTTAGGGGTAAATTAGAACGGAAAACCAAAACTCAAGATTATGCTCAATTTTGTGATTTACATTTATCAAAAGGGGGAATTATTTTGAGAATTTATGATCAAACTTATGAATTTCAACAAGGTTTAGAAAATAGTCCTCAAGCTAACCACAATACAATTAGAATTAATTGGAATAATTTGATGAGTTGGATTGATAAAAAATTACCTGAAGTTAAGGTATGGTCAGATTTTAAACCCTTTGCACAAACTGTTATTGACCAAACAGAAACCCTAAATCAAATTCCGTCTTATATTAATATCTTTCGCAAAGAAAAAAGTTATTGGGATGCGGCTTTTCATTTATATAGTGGGATTATCTTAACTAAAAATGCTGCTTTGGAAACACCTCAAGCAGATAATCCCAATTAAATTTATCCGGGGGTTTTAGCTTGATTTGCCATATCTAAAAATACATTCATATTTACCCCAGGACGACGACGAGGAGTATTAGTAGGAATCAAATACTTGGTTGCAAAATTGGTTTCAGTTGGTACTGCTATTTTTACGGCTTCAGTCTTAGTAACTTTTGCTGCTACTGGTGAAGCTACTGGTAAAGTTTCCGGTGCAGTTTTTGGTACAGTTTGTGATGTTGTGGGTGCTGGTGCTGAAGTAACATTATCTTCTTCTTTGAGTTCCAAGTAGTAGTTATTGTTGTTTTTACTAAACAATCCGGTAATAAAACGCACAATACCCGCAATTAGATTTTTGATAAAGTCCATAAAAAATGCTCCTGATTTGAATAGTTTAGAACGTGACTGAATTTACAGCGGTTTCTGCTCTTATGATGTACAAAGTTGAATCATGAAACTCTTGTGGTGCGGGCATCTTGCCCGCTAGATATGTACCTCATAACATCGGTAAATGCTGTACTATAATCACGGTGTAATATACATTTGATTGCGTTACCTACTATAGACTTGTTTGCTAATTAAAATTCGACAATACTGGTAAGTATTTTGATATTTTTCTGCCGACAATGATATTCGGTAAATAACGCAAATTAATTAATGATTAAATTTTATGATAACAATAAAATTGTGAAAACTTATTTAATAAATCTTAATAATTTAGATTCAGTCTGAAAACTGTCACATATTGTATATTTTTGACTACAATATTGAGTTAAATCACTGACAATATTAACTAATTAAGATCATGGTAACAAAACAAAATCCCGTTTTATTAGTGCATGGTATTAACGATACTGGGGCGGTTTTCAATAAAATGGCGTTTTATCTGCGACAACAAGGTTTATCCGTGTATACGGTGGATTTAATCCCTAATAATGGTTCTGAGGTTTTGGAGAAATTAGCCCAGCAGGTAGCTAATTATGTAAATGATACCTTTGAAGCAGCGCGACCAGTGGATATAGTGGGTTTTAGTATGGGAGGAATTGTCAGCCGTTATTATATTCAGCGGTTGGGAGGAATAAATAAAGTCCAGCGATTTATTACTATTTCTTCACCCCATAAAGGAACTATTATTGCTTATGGTACTTGGTTAGCTGGTGCTGTGCAAATGCGTCCTAATAGTGATTTTATCAATGATTTAAATGCTGATTTTAAGATGTTAAAGCAATTGAATTTTACATCTATTTGGACACCTTATGATTTGATGATTTTACCAGCCACAAGTTCACGACTTGGTATAGGAAAAGAAGTAACTATACCAGTGATATTACATCCTTTAATGTTAACAGATACTAGAACTTTAACAATAGTAGCAGATGCGTTAAGAGAACCTGTGAAATTATGAATTTCTTTTATAATACAGCATATTCCCCTTGACCGAAATACATGATCAGCGGGCAAAAGTCCCGCACTAAAAGAGTTTTGTTATTAATATTTGTACTTCATAACACTGGGAACTGCTGTATTAAACTGTCACTTAATCTCTATCTCCGATTTTGTCATATTCAGTGCTGCCAAAAATCGCCTCTGGGTAGGGATAATATTTAAATTCAATTAAGTTATAGAAAGGGTCTTCGAGGAAAAAAGTATGGTGTTCTAGAGGAGAATTAGTCAAGCGGTTTTTGGGTTCTTCTCGAAATTTTAGATCTTTATTTTTTGCCCTTATTAGTAATTGTTGCCAATCTGTTTCTTGAGAAAAAATTAGTCCAAAATGTCGGGGATAAATTGCCTTTTGAGGTGTTAAAATATCCTGGGTAACGTGGGCTACTAATTGATGTCCATAGAGGTTGAGAATCAAAGCATGGGGGGTTTCACGTCCGGGTATGCAGCCTAAACCGTCAATATAATAGGCTTTGGTGTCGGGGATATTAGAGACAGGGAAAGCGAGGTGAAATATGGGCTGGTTCATGGTGGAGGTGGGTTGGAGAATAAAAGTAGGATTTAGCTAATTTCTCTGTAGGTTGATTATCAATTATAGTAAAATAATCAATAATTTCGAGTTTGATGTTATGGGTAATGAGATATTTAGACATCGTCTGAACCGCAAAATTGAGAAGTTCATCTTGGAGGCTTAGGACTGTATAAAATTAGAGCATAATGGAATGGCTGGTAACGTTCGTGAACAGAGAATAAATTGGTGTATATTTCATTAGACTGGGAAACGATATAAAATATTGAAGGTAATTCAAACTACTAGTGTCGCTTGTATCTCAGTATCGAAGTAACTGAGCTTTACACTTACCGGATATTTCTGTAAATAAAGATTGATAGCTAATTGCTGTGTATTAGGGTATTGTTAACTCTCCATACCTGCTGAATAATCAGAATTTATTGGTGAAGATGGTACACAAACCTGATAGATTTAGCTATCAGCGAGTAAAAACTGGTAAAGATGAAAGTCCTGGTTATTGGTGGTGATGGGTATTGTGGTTGGGCAACTGCGCTTTACCTTTCTAATCGAGGTTATGAAGTTGGAATTTTAGATAGTTTGGTGCGACGACACTGGGATAATGAACTGGGTGTAGAAACCCTAACCCCAATCGCGCCAATTCAGCAGCGTCTCCAGCGATGGCAAGATTTGACTAATAAGTCTATTGATCTGTTTATCGGCGATATTACTAATTACGAATTTTTGCACAAGGCCTTACACCAATTTCAACCTACTGCCATCGTGCATTTTGGTGAACAGCGTTCAGCGCCATTTTCCATGATTGACCGTGAACACGCTGTTCTTACCCAGGTCAATAATGTAGTGGGTACGTTGAATTTGCTGTACATCATGCGGGAAGATTTCCCGGATTGCCATTTGGTGAAATTGGGTACAATGGGTGAGTATGGTACTCCTAACATTGACATTGAAGAAGGATACATCACGATTGAACACAACGGTCGCAAGGATACTTTGCCCTATCCTAAGCAGCCTGGTTCAATGTATCACTTGAGCAAAGTCCATGATAGCCATAATATCCATTTTGCTTGTCGGATTTGGGGGTTAAGGGCTACAGACTTAAATCAAGGGATAGTTTACGGTGTCTTAACCGATGAAACGGGAATGGACGAACTGTTAATTAACCGCTTGGATTATGATGGTGTATTTGGTACAGCACTGAACCGCTTCTGTATTCAAGCTACTGTAGGACATCCCCTCACCGTCTACGGTAAAGGTGGACAAACTCGCGGTTTGTTGGATATTCGGGATACGGTACGATGTATTGAATTAGCGATCGCTAATCCTGCCGAACCAGGAGAATTCCGTGTTTTTAACCAATTTACTGAACTATTTAGTGTTGGTGACTTGGCAATGATGGTGAAAAAAGCCGGTAACGCTATGGGCTTAAATGTGGATATTAACCACATAGATAATCCCAGAGTGGAAAAGGAAGAACACTATTTCAATGCGAAAAATACTAAACTCTTGGATTTGGGTTTACAGCCTCACCTGCTTTCAGATTCTTTACTTGATTCGCTTTTAAACTTTGCTGTCAAGTATCAAAACCGAGTTGATCACAAACAAATTCTTCCCAAAGTGTCTTGGCATAGAAAATAGGAGCATGGCTAACGCCACGCTATGCCTTCGGCACACTACGTAAACGCTATCAGAAGTTTAGGAGAAAGAAGGAAGAAGGAAGAAGCAAAAAGATTTCTCTCTACTATCCTTCTCTCCTGCTCTTCTACTCCTATTCTAAACTTCTGTAACTTCTGAACTCCTCTTTTATGCGAATTGCCCTATTTACAGAAACCTTTTTGCCTAAAGTTGATGGCATTGTGACACGTCTGCGTCATACTGTTGACCATTTACAACGTCATGGAAATCAAGTTTTAGTATTTGCCCCAGACGGTGGAATCACCGAACATAAAGGTGCGAAAGTTTATGGAGTTAGTGGCTTTCCCTTACCTCTCTATCCAGAGTTAAAAATGGCACTGCCTCGCCCTGCTATTGGTCACGCTTTAGAAGAATTTAAACCAGATATTATTCATGTTGTTAATCCCGCTGTTTTAGGACTATCAGGGATTTTTTATAGTAAAGTTCTGAAAATTCCCTTGGTGGCTTCTTATCATACCCATTTGCCTCAATATCTGCAACATTACGGGTTGGGAATGTTAGAAGGACTACTATGGGAGTTGCTGAAAGCTGGTCATAATCAGGCGGAGTTAAATTTGTGTACCTCTACGGCCATGGTCAAGGAACTTTCAGCACATGGAATTGAAAGAGTAGATTTGTGGCAACGGGGGGTAGATACAGAATTATTTCATCCTGATTTAGCCAGTGACAAAATGCGATCGCATCTCTCCCAAAATCATCCAGAAAGCCCATTATTATTGTATGTTGGTCGTCTTTCTGCGGAAAAGGAAATCGAACGCATTAAACCGATTTTAGAAGCCATTCCTGAGGCCAGATTAGCACTAGTGGGAGATGGACCCCACCGCCAAGCTTTAGAAAAACACTTTATCGGCACAAATACTTATTTTGTCGGCTATCTCATGGGTAAAGAATTAGGTTCTGCCTTTGCCAGCGCTGATGCTTTTATTTTTCCTTCCCGCACAGAAACATTAGGATTAGTCCTGCTAGAAGCCATGGCCTCCGGTTGTCCAGTCGTAGCAGCCCGTTCTGGAGGTATACCTGATATCGTCACAGACGGTGTAAACGGATATCTTTTTGATCCCCACGCTGATATTCAAGAGGCTATTCATGCTACTATGGGTCTGTTAAAAGAAAAACAGGAAATAAATATTATCCGTAAAAATGCCCGTGCAGAAGCGGAGAAATGGGGGTGGACATCTGCTACACAGCAACTCGAGGATTATTATCAAAAAATAATCCTCAAGCCAAATGGCAAGCTGTGAATATCTAGGCATTGATCAGTGATAGCTCTACTCATTCAGAACAAGCCTATACTAGCCAATATCACTACCAAATCCGGCTCTAAGGTTGGGAAAATGACGAAAAAACAGGCAAGAGGGCTGAATAATATAATTAATGGCTAATTTTCGCCTAATATTAATTAGCCTTCTTCAGAACCGTTACTTAGAAAAGGTTGTTCATCGATTTTCAGTTCTTTTTTTGAGTGTTTTAACTGCTTCCAGAGTGACTTAATTTCTTTGTAGGCCTCACCAGGTGGGATTTTTCCACCTGTTTCGAGGTTGCAGATATAGCTAACCTTTTGGGCAAATTCCTGTAAATTCGCATTAAATAACAAGTTTTCTGGTTTTACATGACCATAGTAGCGACCACGGGGATAGAGAAAATCTTCTTTACTCGTCATTTTCTTCTCCATTTACTCAACTTCTCTACAGAACTTAGAAAAATGCTGCCTAAACACCAGTTATGACATATTTTTGTGTAATATTCCATTCTATATATTCGATCTATTGTAACATACTTACTTATTTTATTAATAATTGATTTGGAGAAATGTTCTTTCAATAATAACAAATTACAGAGCTTTCCGATCTGATGAGGTACAAAGTTGAATGATAAAACTCTTGTGGTGCGGGCATCTTGCCCGCTAGATATGTACCTTATGACACCGGGAATGGACGTAAGTGGATTGGCGTTAAAAATTGTCGTTACAACATACAAAACCTGAATAGTTTCTCAATTCCCGACTTCTCTAAGAAATCGGGAATATGAAGTATTAATTATACTATGCCAATTAAACAGATGTACGAGTTGCTTCTAGTAACCTGGAAAAGTAGAAGTTTGTCCGTGTCATAGCTGTTCTTTCTATAGAAAAGCCGTTTTTTTGGAGAATTTTGATGATATCGGCTTCAGAATGTAAGTAAGCGCGAGTGGTTTTACTTGGACCTGGAAAGAAAGTACCGATTTTTTTGAGAATTGTCAGAAAAAAGGTTTTAGGTGCAAAACTGAGAATAATTCTGGATTGTGCCAAAGAACACAGGTGAGAAATCATTTCATCGGCTTTTTTTTGGGGGTAATGAATGAGAACATCTAAACAGATGACCGTGTGATAATTACCACCTAAAGATTCTAAATCCTGCACTGCAAAAGAGGGGTTTGCGGTATTTGACAAAGCCATTACAGCCCTATCCTGGGCTTCTGATACCATTTTAGCCGCAATATCACTGGCATAGACCTTAGCACCAGCCGTAGCCAGGGGAATACTCAGACTACCCACACCACAGCCAGCATCACAAATTGATAATGATGGTAAATTGTTGTCAGCTTCTAACCAGCCAATGACATGATCTACAGTTTGCTGATGTCCAGTGCGAATATCTAGCTGGACTTTGTTGACTTCAGCATCACCATAGATGCGTCGCCACCTCTCAAAGCCCGTGGAGTTAAAGTATTCGCGGACTATTGTTTTATCCTCGGCTGTCTTCATTTGTGATATCAATTATATGTGAGACTGTACAGAATCATGAAATTCATGAATTTTTCTGGGCTGCGGTGATCCGGGCTCAATTATTCTGGAAATCTGATTCTATGCAGCCTCATTTTAATTTGCTAACGGTGGATTTTGGGCTACAAAAATTCTAGCTAGGATTAAATTCCTAAAAACCGAGTAGCTAAGTTAATCACGCCAGAAAGCTCCGTATCGATATTAACATTAGCATCTAAAACTTTACTGAGTAATGGATTACCACTGGATTGTAAGAAACTCAGGACTACAGGTATTAAAGTTGGTAATAATTGTTGAACGGTACTGGCATCCACATTAGCAGCTTGGGCGACATTCTCCGCTACTTTTGCTTGGATATCAGCAGAAAATAAATTATCTACGGCTTGGGAATTGGCTGAAGTTCCAGCAAATTGATTGATTAGGTCTTGTACTGCTTCGCTTCCTTCGGTAGCTTCTTTTGCTTGTAAAGATGATTGTATTTGTTTACCAACTACTGATAAAATTGATTGCATGGTGGAAGAGTCCACACCAAGGCCACTACCTAATTGTTGAACAGTGGTGGCAATATTTAGCAAGTTATCCAAGCCGGCTGGTTGATTGGAATTACCAACCGCGCCAAGAATTTGATCAAATAGTCCCATTAATTTTCTCCCTGTCTTTTAATGTCTCCTACTATTACAACATATGTTAATTCAAGGGAAGAATAAATGGGGAATTTAATAAACAGTAATTAAGGGAACATAGAACAGAAATAGGACTTACGCAGGAATTACGGAATAAAGAACACAGAGAAATGAGGGTTGAAGGAATTTTTGTCCATAATATTTAAATATCAGGTTTATTTCTGATACACAGTAAGCTTTATGAGATTTTTTTGTTCAGATTTTGCATATTATGTATTCAAGAGCTAAAAATACTATATAGGTACTAAATTTATTATTCATGCCTTTGTCTCGCATAGTCACGTTAATTGTTGGTCTAATCGTCATTTTGGCGTTAACTCTATGGCTAATTGATTCTCTTTCCCGGTTGTATTGGCAGTTGTCTTATTCGCCGTTGTTGGGTAACTTATTATTATTACTGCTGATTTTGCTAATTGGTGGTTTGATTGCTGCGTTTATTTATTATGTATTGGTATTGCGGAAGGGAGAGGAAAAATCCCGTCGTCAACGTCCAAGGGTGACTTTATCGCAAATTCCCGCAGCTAAATCTGATGCAGCTTCTTCTACTTTGGAGGCGGTGCGTCAACAAGTGTCCCAAATTCAAGATGAAGTTACACGTCAAGCTTTGCTAAGTCGCACTCAGGAAATTGAGGCGAATTTAGCTAGAGGTGAAATTCAAGTTGTTGTCTTTGGTACAGGTAGTGCAGGTAAAACTTCTTTAGTTAATGCAATTATGGGGCGGATAGTCGGTGAAGTCAACGCGCCCATGGGGACAACCCAGGTAGGAGAAACCTATTGTTTACGTTTAAAAGGTTTAGAGCGGAAGATATTAATTACTGATACTCCGGGGATTTTAGAACCGGGGGTAGCGGGTACAGAACGGGAACAACTGGCTAGGGCTTTGGCCACGGAGGCGGATTTGTTGTTATTTGTGGTAGATAATGATTTACGACGTTCTGAATATGAACCACTACGGGGGTTAGCAGAAATTGGCAAGCGATCGCTTTTAGTATTAAATAAAACGGATTTATACACAGAAAATGATACAGAGGTGATTTTGTCCAGATTGCGGGAACGGGTACGGGGATTTATTGCTACTAATGATGTAGTAGCGATCGCTGCTAATCCGCAAATAGCCCAATTAGAAACGGGGGAAACCTTCCAACCAGAATCAGAGATTATCCCCTTATTACGGCGTATGGCTGCCATTTTACGGGCTGAGGGTGAAGATCTTGTAGCAGACAACATTCTCCTACAATCTTTGCGTTTGGGAGAAGAAGCTCGCAAACTCATAGATTCTCAGCGTCGTCGTCAAGCTGATAAAATTGTAGAACGTTATCAATGGATTGGGGCAGGTGTAGTTTCTGTCACTCCATTACCGATGGTAGACTTACTGGCAACTGCTGCTGTTAATGCCCAAATGGTAGTAGAAATTGGTAGACTTTACGGTTGTGATTTAAATATGGAACGGGGTAAAGAATTGGCGCTATCTTTAGGAAAAACTATTGCTGGTTTAGGTATTGTTAAAGGTGCGATTGAATTATTATCAACGGCTTTGCAACTCAATGTTGCTACTTTTATTGTCGGGAGGGCAATTCAAGGAGTAACAGCCGCATATTTAACTCGGATTGCGGGGAAAAGTTTTATTGAATATTTTCGTCATGATCAAGATTGGGGTGACGGGGGAATGACAGAAGTTGTACAACAACAATTTCAAATTAATCGTCGAGATGAGTTTATGAAAATTTTTGTGCAGGAAGCGATCGCTAAAGTCGTCAAACCATTAACAGATACCTTTGGGGATAGGGAAGATCATCAGTAGTAATACTGGAAATATTATTGAATATTTCATCTACTGAATTATTCTCCAGACTTCCGGAAAATAGCAGTCATTGTCAGAAAAGATATATATCTGAGTAACTAGATCATGAGTAAGCAAATGATCGGCAAATTATTACAAGAGCGTTACCAAATTGTTCAACTACTTAGTACAGGAGTATTTAGACAAACATTTATCGCAGTGGATATGTACCACCCAGATAAAACCAGGTATGTTGTGAAACAACTAAAGGTCAATAACTACCAATCTACCTCCTATTTTGATTACCTGAAATTGCGGTTTTTAGCGGAAACTGAAACCCTAAAAGATTTAGGTCTTCATCCCCAAATTCCTGAACTAATTACCTGTTTTGAAGAAGATGAACATTTTTATTTAGTACAACAATTTATTCCTGGAGAGTCTTTAGCAATTGAATTACCTCAAAACCCTAAAAGTCGAGATAAATGGAGTCAAATTGATATTATTAAGTTTTTAGAAGATGCCTTATCTATTCTTGAATTTGTTCACTCTCAAGGGTTTATTCATTGTGATATCACTCCAGAAACCTTAATTAGAAGGGCTATAGATGGCAAATTAGTATTAATTGATTTTGGTTCAATTCAACCAATAGACTTTAGTATTGAAACGGCATTATTTATAGATCAAATTCCTGTCGCGTCTTTAGGTTATATTCCTCCAGAACAATTTATTGGTCAAGCTCAACCCAGTAGTGATATTTATTCCTTGGGCATAATTGCCATTCAAGCTATAACGGGATTTTCACCTCGACAATTAAAAATTAATGCAGAAACTAATGAAATAATTTGGTGTAATGATTGTACCTCCATTAATGATTATTTAGTGGCTTTTATTAACCAAATGATCTGTTATCAACATCAAGAACGATTTCAATCTGCCAATGAAGCACTATGGGTACTCAAGCATATAGAATGGGACAAAAAACCAGGAAAAATATCAATAACAAAGTCTCAATTATCTTATCGAACTATTGAAAAAACAGATCAAAAATCACAAACACTATTAGCTGGATTGCGATTAGGTTTATTGATTAATTCTGTTATGCTTGGATTGGGAATATATTCTTTATTTAATAATTATCAAGCTTATTCAGCTACGGAAACTTTATATAAAGCTATAGCAAAATATCAATCTGGAGATTTACAAAAAGCCATTAATTTAGCTCAGTCAATCCCCCTTAATAGTAATGTTTATCCAGAAGCACAAGCTGCAATTGAAAAATGGCAAAGTCAATGGCAAAAAGATGCAGAATATTATGTTTCAGCGAACAAAGCTTTCCAAGAAAGTCGGTGGACAGATGTATTAGCTTATGCTTGTAAAGTTCCAGTTAGTTCCTATTGGGAATCAAAAATTCAGCCTTTAGTTGAACAAGCAAAGATAAATATTGAAGCACAAACACAAGTTTTATTAGCTAAAGCTTATGCAAAAGCTGAAGAAAAAGATTTTTCAACAGCTTTATATTATTTACAGCAAATACCTGAAGAAAACTCTGTTGGTGCTATAGTTAAAAGGAAGTTGTCTGAATACAATCAAAAACGTCAAATTAGATCAGGATACTATTTATATCAAGCTCACAATCAAGCGTCTGTAGGTAATTTTTTTGGAGCAATTAAACTCCTAGAAAAGATTCCTAAAAATGTTGATGTTTATGACCAAGCAAGAACGAAAATACAAGAATATTCTCAAAAACTACATTTACGTAATCAACAACAAGAATTAGCTATCCAGAAGCGGGAACTGTTTTCTGCAACAAAAAAATCTACTGAGTATAAAGTATCTATTCAACCAGAAGATTATTTACAGGAGGTAAATATTCGTAATTAGGGGTTGCTGAATATAGAAATTTGGAATTTGCAGGTCTAAAACATAACAGGAGTCAAAAATCAGGGGTCAAATGCTGTTCTAGGGGGAGTTTTAGCTTTTTGGCATTTTGGCATTTTTTTGGCTTGTTCTATTGCTATTTTAGGTGTGCGAATGTCTTTGTGCGATAATTCCGACTTGCAGAATCCCTCGGTCTACTTCCGGGGGTCTTTTTTTTATAGCGGTTATTGGTAGATGATATTGGCAAAATTTTAAGTAGTGTAGCTATAATCAAATATTCGTCCTATGTATTTATTATCTCTATTCAATTAGACGGAAATTAATTAAATTTGAACTTTCCTACAGATAGAGATAATTATATAAAAATAAGGTTAACTTTGAATTTCAACTAGTCCACATTCCAATGTCTTTAATCATAGCCTCCAGTTATTTTTAAACTGGGGGTGATTTTTTATCAATGTTTTTTTGTAAAGGTTTGAAAAATAAATCTCTATCTGATTATTGAAATACTCTTTCTAGATTATCTTGTTCTCTTTGCAATAAAGTAGTTATTTCTATATAATCATTAAACAATGAAGCTTGATTAAGAGTAACCATTAATATATCAAATTTATGTACTTCTATTTTGTTACCATGAGATAAAACTAAAGGACGAATAGATAACCAAGTACGATTTATATTTTTCGCTGTTTTAGTTAACCAGGGTTTATTACCGCTGGGAATCCAGATTTCTAATTCTCGTTCATAATAGTTCAATAAAGTAACTTCTATTGGGATTTTTTGGGGAAATTTTTATTCATTTCAGTTACTACAAAGGTAATTTGATTAGAACTACGCATTATTATTTCCGAGTCTTTATTGGCAATAGCGGTATCTAGTAAATTACTTTTATCAGTTAGTTTTTGTAATTGGATTGTTTTCGGTTTAAATTTTGTGGTTAAGTCCTTAGTCAAATTTTGCAATTTTTTGTTTTCAGCTTGTGCTTTTCTCCAATGGTGAGCTTTTGCTAATTCATAAATCTGCTGACTGGAGTGAGATATCTTAGTTAAATCATCTGAAAAGTGATTGTTATTTTCATAATTATCAATATTTGGTAATTTTTCTAAAAGGAGACGGTTTATCTTTAGTTCTTGCTGTTGCGGTAAGTTGCTATATAGATAATTCTTTTTAATTAATTGCCAATTATTAGAAATATCATTAGTTTCTATATTATTGTCATTTTGAAACATAATTGCAATTGGTGCTTGTACTTCATTATTAAATATAACTTTTACTAGTCCATAAAATCCTAATATGACTAATAAAGGCACAAAAATAATTATTTTTATTAACTTTTTCATAGCCATAGATTGAAAACAAGTATTAAACTTGATTCTAAATCATGATTGTCAAGAAGTTGAAAAGATTTAAGTTATAGGGTGATATATTTTTTAAAAGAGTCATTACTATACAAACAAGATATAGCAATTTCCAAGCTCAAGAAATATACCCTCCCTGCACACTCCCCTGACCAAGAGGAGGGTTAATTTTGTATTTCAGGAGGGAAAAGCTATGTAATGGGGTAGTGATTAGCTAACGACTAAATACTGGTGTATAACTATCTTTCTAAATTTTTTAAAATATTTAAAAATCTTTCCAACTTCTTTACTTTTACTTCCTATAGTTTAGAAATAAGCAAGAAAACAATCTTGTACCAAATCAACGTCAGGAAAGCATAGAACAATGAAAAGCACAACTAAAGCAATTTTCAGTCTTGGTTTAATCAGTTTCTTAACTTTGGGTGGAATGTCCCAGAATGCTTTTGCAGTTGAAACTAAAGCTGTTGGTCAGTCTGCAACTACAACTTCTAAACCCGCAATTAAAACTCATACAGTTAAAAAGCCCGCAATTAAAACTCACGCAGTTAAAAAGCCCACAATTAAAACTCACACAGTTAAAACTCACGCAGTTAAAAAATAATTTTCCCCTGTATCTTACCACTTTAATTACTATTTGCATCATCCTGTAAAATAGGATAAACTTATCAGGTGATGCAATATTCTATCAATTAAAAATGGATTTAAAAATACTTTATTTTGGAAATTGTGAATTTGATAATAAGCGTATTGTAAAACAAGAACCAACTCCCAATTCACTTTTCACAGTAATTAATCCACCATATTTTTTAGCAATAGCTTGAGCAATAGCTAAACCCAAACCTGAGCCACCACAATTATAACTGCGAGATTCATCAGCTCGCCAAAATCTATCAAAAACTTTTTCCAAATTATCTGGAGCAATTCCTACACCCGTATCTTTTATACTGACGTAGATATGAGAACCTAGCCTACGATTTGTAATTTCAATTGTCCCTGGGAAGGAAGTATAGTTAATTGCATTTTCCAATAAATTAGTAAATAATCGTTTTAATTGTTCACAATCACCAAGTACATATAAATCTTGATCTAATTGTAATTTTATCTTAATTTGTTTAGCTTCAGCTTGGGGTTTATAGAGTTTATATAAGTTATCTAAAATTTCTTCTAAATTAACAAAAGTTATATCTTGATTGGGGATAATATCAGTACGTGCTAAAAGTAATAAATCTTCAGTTAAACTAGACATTTGTGTTGTCGCACTAAGAATAGCTTGAAATTTTTCTAAATCTGTTTCTCGAATTGCTTCTGGATATTTAATTGCTACAGAAGCATTACTTTTAATTGCCATTAATGGACCCCTGAGTTCGTGAGAAGCATCAGCAGTAAATTGTTGCAGTCTTTGTAGACTTTCTTCAATTGGTCTCATGGACTGTCGAATTAACCATACTCCACCAATACCGCTAATAAGTAGAGCAAAACAAATTCCTCCTCCTAAACTCCAGTCGAGTTTATTTAAAGTTTTGTTGAGATTTTCTAATGATTCACTAGCTCTCACATATCCAATTAGTTTACCATCTTTATCACCAATTATTGGTAATGTAATCGCTACAATTGAATTTTTACCTAATTGAATTTGTTTTTTCACATGAGGATAAAGAGGTAAACTTGGTAAATTTTCACCTTGTTGTTGCAGAAAATTTCCTTTTTGGTTAAACCATTGTAAACCTTGATGACGATTGATAATATCTTGAATAGGAAAATCATTATCTAATTTGATTTTACCATGAGAATATTCTGAATTAGCAGCAGCACCTTCCGCTAAATCAATTAATTTTTCAGTAATTTCTTGTTCAAGACTTTGAGTTACAAAAACCCTAACTGCTAATGTAAATACTCCCAATACTGAGCCAAATACTAACAAATAAGAAAATAATAAGCGATATTTAATTATCCACAACATTAGCTATTTCCTAACCGATATCCTATTCCATAAACAGTTTCGATGATTTTTGCAGATGCACCAACAGCTTTTAACTTTTTGCGTAAATTATTGATGTGAGTTTTGACAGTATCTTCACCAGAAATTTTATCAAATTCCCATAATTTATCTAAAAGAGATGTCCGATTTAAGACTTGATGAGGATTTTTCATAAAATACTCTAAAATCATATATTCTTTCGGTGTTAATAATAGAGTTTGATTTTCATAGCTAATATGACAACTACCAGGATCTAGTTGTAATTTACCATAAATTAATATGGGTGGACGAACTTCTGAATTTCTGCGAGATAAAGCTCGGACACGGGCTGTTAATTCTTCTAAATCAAATGGTTTAATCAGATAATCATCAGCACCTGCATCTAATCCAATTACCTTATCTGCTGTAGTATCTCTGGCTGTAAGCATTAAAATCAGAGCATTATATTTAATGGATCTTAGGCGTTTACATAAACTAATTCCATCTAACTTTGGAAGCATTAAATCTAATAAAATTATGTCATATTGTGTTGATTGACTATACTCCCAACCTTCAATTCCATCTTTAGCAATATCTACAACATAACGTTGATGTTTTAGATCTTCTGCTAAGGGTTTGGCAATGCGTTGATCATCTTCTATAAGTAATACTCTCATATTAATTGTTAATAAATAAGTTTGTGATAATTAAATATAACGCAGATTAAGAAATTTTACTTTGCTGAGGAAAAATAATCTTTTTTGGAGACAAAGCCAGTATCAAAATCTGGCAAGATTAGCTCTATACTACACCAAGTTTGACAGCTTGTCTTTTGACATAGACATCATAGTAAGAGATGAAAAAGGTATACTTTCCTAATGGCCGATTCCCAATTCCCATTCAGTTTCCATGGTTAATATGCTAGATTTATCACTGATCACACTTTTAGGGTTTTTGGGCAGTTTTGGACATTGCTTTGGAATGTGTGGACCCTTAACAGTAGCTTTTTCTCTTTCTAAGCAGCAAAAAAACCCAACTTGGCCACAGCAATTAAAATTTCATACTTTACTTAACTTAGGGCGAATATTGAGTTATGCTTTAGTTGGTGCTGGCATTGGCTCACTAGGTTCAGTATTAGTACAGGGTGGACAACTAGCGGGAATTGGTAGCAATTTACGACATTGGATAGCAATAATTACGGGTATAATGCTGATTTGGTTTGGTTTAGGACAAATTAAACCAGATTTTTTACCGCATATTCCCCTGTTACACCCCATACTCAAAGGTAACTTACACAACCGTCTCAGTGCGGTAATGATGAAGTTATCCGCACAAACTCAATGGTGGACACCGGCACTATTAGGCATGACTTGGGGATTAATGCCCTGTGGTTTTTTATACGCTGCTCAAATTAAGGCTGCAGCTACGGGGAATTTGTGGCAAGGTGTAGCGACAATGTTAGCTTTTGGAGTCGGTACACTACCAATTATGCTGGGTGTAGGTGTTTCTACGGCGTTAATTAGTAAAGATCGTCGCAGTCAATTATTACGCTTGGGTGGTTGGGTAACTTTGATTATTGGCGCTATTACTTTGTTACGAACAGGGGACACCATGACAGACTATAGCGGCCACGCTGCTCTAATTTGTTTAATTCTCTCATTAATTGCCCGGCCTGTGAATAGTTTTTGGTCTGCACCTCTGCGTTACCGTCGAGCTTTGGGAGTTGGGGCTTTTGTGTTATCTGGGGTACACACCATTCATCATTTTGAACACTCTCTAAACTGGAATTTCACCGCTGTTTGGTTTTTACCCCTAGAATTTCAATGGGGAATGAGTGCAGGGGTTGTAGCACTGGTATTAATGACTCCGGCAGCTTGTACAAGTTTTGATTTTCTGCAAAAGTCATTAGGTAAGCATTGGCGACAAATTCATCTTTTAAGTGTACCAGCTTTGTTATTGAGCGCTATTCATACGGTTTTGATTGGTTCTCATTACCTGGGTACTTTAAGATTAAGTTGGACAAACCAATTAGCAGTCATTTTGCTAGGGATAATTATCTTTGGTGTATTGTTAGTACGTTCGCGGCATTTTTGGTTATATTTAGGTCTAGAAAAGTTTTATGTTCCTCCCAATAAATCACGATAAATTGACCATTTCTCCTCTACGCAAAAGCAAAGTAAAGTATCTATTATTATTAGTTTTATCTAGTTTAATAGTCACTGCAAATACTCAAACTTTAGCCCATACAGTAAAAATATCTGAAAATGTGGGCGCTACTATCCATTTAGAACCTAATGATAATCCCCGCGCTGGGGAAGTTACTCAAATTTGGTTTGCCCTAACTCGAAAAGGTGGTAAGGTAATTCCTTTAAAAGATTGTAATTGTCAATTGGCTATTTATACTGAACCTCATGTAACAGGAGAACCGGCATTAATTGAACCTCGATTAAAATCTATTCAGGCTGAACGCTATCAAGATATACCAGGAGCAGAAGTAACTTTTCCCAAACCAGGGGCTTATCAGTTGCTATTAAGTGGTAAGACTACTATTGAGGGAAAAATTAAACCTTTTGAGTTGCAGTTTGTTGTCACTGTGGCCACAGGAAAGGCTGTAGATATTCCCCAATCTGGGCAAAATATCGGCAGGGAAGAGACAACAAATAGGTTAGCACAACCTTTGATTTTGTTGGGGTTTTTGTTAACTTCAGGTTGTATTGTAGTTTTTTTAAAACCAATTAAGTAGGTTAGCGTTAAAAATTGTCATTGGGCTAAAATAGAGAGCAGAGTAAAAAGGGTTTTAGCCTTAATTAAGGATTAGGTAATTTTAAATTTAATTCTTGTAAATTAGGAGAATCTGAATTAATTATAATCTTATTTGGTTCAACAGATTTGTTATTAACTTTTAACTCATAAGTTCCTTGTCGCAACTGTTCCAAATAGAAAATACCTGAATTATTTGTAATAGATACAACTGATGATTTACTATTATCAATAGCTTCGACTCTAGCACCAGCAACGGGTTTTCCTTCAGTATCTTTCACAGTTCCCGCTAAAGTATAAGAAGCAACAAAAGGAATTGAAGTAGTTGTATAACTACCTGCAACTATTTCCACAGCATAAGCAGGTTGAACAGGTTTCCAGTCTAAAGGATATCCAGCAGGATCTAAATCAAGACGGTAAATACCCGGAGGAACTTTAAATAAAACACCTTGTTTTGTAATAGTTGCCAAACTAGGATTAAATTTTTTATTATTTAGGATTAATAGTAGTTCCATATCTTGAGTATAAATCTCTTCATTATTATCTCTAATACCGTTATTATTTTTATCTAAAAAAGGTTGAATAAATATACCACCCTCACTGCGTAAACGTTCAAATTCAGAGTCTCCAAATCTTAAATTAGGACTGAAATTAACTACTGAACCAATTTCAAGCCGATAAGAGGCTGTATCTGATGTCATAGAAATTCCATCATAACGCAAACGCAGAGACAAACCGGGAATAAAAAAAGTAGAAACAGAAGCTAAAAAACCACTACCTTGAGAACTGATACCATAACCAAGATCAAAATCCCAGAGACGACGTTGATTAATATAAGGTGATTGATATTTCCATTTTAATGTTAATAAACTATTATGTTTATTACTGGAATTACTGGTTTCATAACTTAAAATTAAATTTTCCTTTTCAGGGAGTTTAAAAATACTGAAAATAGAACCTTCATAATTTAATTCTAATCCAATACCAGTAGGACTAGCTCTAGCGGCTAAATTACGCCAACGCAGGTTAGAATTCCAGTCTAATTGTCCTTTATTATCAATTTTCAGACTTGAATAAGTAGATATTTTACTAAAATTCTGATTTACATTTAATCCTAAATTTATAATACCATTGAGATTACTACCACTACTAGTAAAACTTAAAAATTTAGCCGGATTCCAATTAAAATTAAAACTTTGAAACTGTTCATTACTGGATAAATTCAGATTTAATTGAGAAGATGGTCTAAATTCTAGATTAGCATTATATTTGAATTTAGCTGGAACTTTTAAAGCGGATAAAGCCAATTTGAAAGGAAAATTATTAGGTTGATAAAATACCTCCCCTAATCCTAATAAACTTTGATCATAAATGATTCCTCCTCCCAATGTTAAAGAATCTGTAACTCCATGACGATAAGCAATACCTCCACGAACATTATTTAAGTCTCCAAAAAAATCATTATTTCTTGTTTCTCTATTCATACCACTGGATATAATTAGACTTGATGTTCCTTGGGTTAATTGTCCAGGTAAATTCAGAAATATCGGTTTTTTCTCTATGGGTTTACTTGCTAATTGTCCATTAGCATAAAGTAAAACTCGATAATTTTCACTATTAATGGGAACATTATCAAAGCGATAAATTCCTGAAGAATCAACTAATATTTCTCCAAAAATAAAATTATCATTTCCAGAAACTAATTGCACTAAAGTTCCCGGTTTTGCTGCTCCTTCAATAATGCGATTAATTGTAGAAATTTGTAAACCTTGAGAGGGCGTAAATGAGCTATTATTGAGATTATCGGCTTTGAATCCAAATCTTTTAATTGTCGTCAAACCCCAATAATCACCCCTAGTTTGACCCGTCCAGAAAGTAGGTTGAGAACCAATTACATAATCATGAAAATCACTGCGGTTTAGATATTGTCCTTCTTGTAGTTGCCATTTTTTACTATCTAATAAATCAGCTTGATTAATTCGAGAAAACCAACTTCCTTTTAATACTGTACCTACAATATTTAAACTACCTTGAGTAGTTAATTCTTGACTATTTTCTCTACTACTAATATTAACTTGTTCTCCCACAGTTGAGAAAGTAAAATTAGGACTTTTAACAATAGGTAAACCTTCTACAATTACCGGAGGTTCTGGTTGGTAGTTTTTTTTCCTTTAAAATTTAACCAGGGTGGTTCTAGTATAATTGAATAAGCTACAATATCAAATTTAGATCTAACTTGCAATAACTCCTCAATTTGTGCGATAGATATAGTTAAACCTAATTCTGGATCTGAGGTTAATTCACTGATTTTAATACGTTTAATTAAACCCACTCCTTTTATTTCTAATTCTCCATTCGGTAAGGTACTAACAGTCAGGTTTAATGCTGTAGTTATATCTTGAAAAGGAATTAACCAATTAGGAAAATCAATAGCTTTTTCTCCGTCTTCATAACCTTTAACGGAGGCAGATTGTAAAACATTGAGTTTACCAATATTAATTCCTATTGGTAAAACAACAAATTGCGGCGATTTTGCTTCTGCTTTAGGGGCAATAGAAGCATCATTAACTTGACTAATGAGAGCAGGTAAATTGTAATTTGATGCTAAATGGTAATAATTAATTGATTCCCCTCCAAACATAAGAAAATTATAATTTTCAAATTTTGCCAGTAGGGAAGAAACCGAATAGTTTGACTACTCCACTAATTAAAGCAATAATCACTGCTACTAGAACTCCACGATTAATAAACTCTTGGTTATCTAGCCTTTTGTCAATACCACTAACTTTTTCCTCTAGGGTTTTAATTTCCCCAGATAGTTCTGCTTGTCCAATTTCCAGTTTATTTAATCTACCATCAATAGTTTCTAGTTTTTTGTTGACTTCAGTAAACTGTCGATCCATTTTTTGGTTGACTTCAGCAAATTGCCGATCCATTTTTTGATTAACTTCAGCAAATTGCCGATCCATTTTTTGATTAACTTCAGCAAATTGCCGATCCATTTTTTGGTTGACTTCAGCAAATTGCTTTTCTATCTTTTGATCAAGACGGGATAATATTTCTTCCAGAGTATAAGTGAGAATTGGTGGGTTAGTGGTCATATTATTGTGGAGGTTTTTTCTGTGGGTTGATATCTGCTGGAGACACAGTGAAATTGAGATTAAAGGGTAAATTTTCTGCCTTTTTAGCATTCCAAGATAGTTTTCCTGACAATTGGTAATTACCAGGTGTTAGGGTTTTTCCTTGGGGGGGATAGGATATTTCAACATACCGATTACCTTTAGCAATAATAGTAGTTTCTTCTACTTTACCAGAATCAACTGTTTTGCCATCTTGACTTAAATTCCACTCATTTTTAACGCGGGCTGTGGCTTCACCTGTATTATTAACTAATAATCTAATTTGCTTTTTCTGTCCATCATAAAATGCCTTTTCTACTCCTACTTTGGGAACAAAATCACCATTAATTACATATATCGTTGCTGCTATATTGACAACAACAGAAACCTGATTTGTTTGAGTAGAACTGTTATCCTGAAGTTCTTCTACAGAGAACATAGCTCTATATTCTCCCTGGGGTAAACTAGGAAGTAACCTAGCATTAAAACGAATTGAACGTTGTTGTCCTGATTCAATTACTAATTCACGGGGAGAAAATGTTAAATAGGGTGTTAAGTCATTGGGACTAGATTGTAAAACTTGCAGTCCTTCCTGATTATAAGTGAAAGGTGATAAAGAAACTCTAGCTCGATAAGGTTTATTAGAATTATTAGAAATGTTAATCACTCCCCTAGCTTGTCCTGATTCTGCTTGACGTTGAATTGTTAAAGGAGAAACAGATAATTGACCGTAGGCTACCATAGGAGTAAAACCAAGAGTAAACCAACAGAATAAAGGCAGAATTTTCGCAATTTTTCTTTTCATATTTTCAATAACTAAAACTGAGTTTTATAATAATACAGCAGTTACCGCTATTATGGAGTACAGATATTAATGATTAAACTCTTGTGGAGTCCCGATTATGTACCTGACTCAAGCTAAAAATGCTGTAATTTTCAAATTTTACCAGTGCTGGGAAACAAACCAAATAGTTTGACCACTCCACTAATTAAGGCAATAATCACTGCTACTAGAACTCCACGATTAATAAATTCTTGGTTATCTAGTCTTTTATCAATACCAATAACTTTTTCATCTAGGGTTTTAATTTCTCCAGATAGTTTTTCATCTAAGATTTTAATTTCCCCTGATAATTCCGCTTGGCCAATTTCCAGTTTATTTAGTCTACCATCAATAGTTTCTAGTTTTTTGTTAACTTCAGTAAATTGCTTCTCTATTTTTTGATTGACTTCAGTAAACTTTTGATTGACTTCAGTAAACTTTTGATTGACTTCAGCAAATTGCTTCTCTATTTTTTGATTGACTTCAGCAAATTGCCGATCTATTTTTTGGTTAACTTCAGTAAATTGCTTCTCTATCTTTTGATCCAAACGAGATAATATTTCTTCCAGGGTATAAGTGAGAGTTGGTGGGTTAGTTGTCATATATTTTCGTAATAATTATTTTACGGACAATAATAATAATAGCAGAGTTTGCCATTCTACTATTTTACCCAATTTTGTGGGATGGGCCTCCTGCCCGTCCTTGATGATTAGTAGGCAAGATACCCGCACCACAAGAAATTTTTGGGTATTTTTTTAATTAGAAGTCCCTTAGAGAAATCAAGTATCTAACTGTTGCAATTTTACCGCTAGGTAGCTTAAACAGTCACAAAACTACCAGCAGATAAAGTACCCTTGTATCCCGTAATATCCACAATGGCATCACTAAGAGCATTAAAACCAGCAATGCTATCATTAATAGCTACATAGCTCTTTGAGCCTATGGTAAATAATGCAGCAGCATTAGCTCCAAAGTTACTAGTAGTTAATTTACTACCAATGGCAGTGGCATTGAGTCCGCTAACTACACCGACATTATTAAACACAGACCGGGCAGTGGTAACTACAAAACGGTCAGTATCCGTACTATTGTTAAAATCCTTGATGATATCAATTCCACCTAACAAGGAATCGGTTAAATTGGTATAAACAAACCTATCATTGCCTAAACCTCCCGTTAAAGTATCCGCACCTAGTCCACCAATTAAGGTATCATTCCCTCCAGAAGCTCTGATAATATCATTACCAGCACCACCATCGAGAATGTTATCTTTGCTATTATCTGTAATAGTATTATTCAGGATATTACCCGTACCATTAATATTGGCGGCTATTTCCTGTAAAGCCAGGTCTTCTACATTGGCTGTAAGTGTGTAACTGATACTCGTGAAAACCTTATCTGTACCTTCATTGGCATATTCTATCACACTGTCTCCAGCATCATCTACCCAGTACCAATCATTACCAATTCCCCCGGTCATGGTGTCAGCACCAAGACCACCTATCAAAGTATCATCACCGGCATTACCAAAAAGGCTATCAGCACCAGCGCGGCCATCGAGAACATTATTACCACTGTTACCGAAGATGGCATTATTGAGACTGTTTCCAGTTCCGTCAATGTTTGCGGTTCCTATTAAAGCTAAATCCGTTTCGCTGGAGTTTAATGTGTAGCTGACGGAGGATTGAACAATATCATTAACGTCTGTAACGGTAATGACTACTGCTTGTGTAGCGGTTAATGAACCATCACTAGCGATAACGTTGATATCATAAACATTATTTGCACCATTATCACCAGGCACTTCAAAGTTAGGCGCGGTTTTGAAGGTGACAACGCCATTATTGATGTTAAAGAGATTAACATCCGTACCAGATAAACTGTAGGTGAGGTTTGTACTGGTAGATGTAGCGGTGACAGTATAAACTGTTCCTGTACCGTTTTCGGCAAAGGTGGCGGTAGCAGGACTGGTAATAACTGGGGCTTCGTTAACGTTTAACTTAATAACAAAAGCATCGTAAATACCACTATTCACCTGTCCATTCAGGTTGCCACAAGTATACCCAGCGACATAGATAGCACCATCGCTACCTGTGGTTAGGGAATAGGCATAATCATTAACACTGCTTCCCAGTAGT
>Ga0208698_100020_pt1 | contig 55585 bp, 41 predicted proteins | sample LakMenEpi20Aug08_FD_150717 | JGI IMG/M metagenome (GOLD analysis project Ga0208698, IMG submission 150717) | Freshwater microbial communities from Lake Mendota, WI - 20AUG2008 deep hole epilimnion (SPAdes) | ecosystem: Environmental > Aquatic > Freshwater > Lake > Epilimnion/Euphotic zone ... | reverse complement strand
TTACTGATGGAGTTTGAATACTTGGTCTTGTGATACTAAATACGGATTGTGCTTGAACACTTTCATGTATTAAAGTTGATAGTAAAATAGCTAACATCAACTCTTTGACTTCCAAACTATTGATAGACTTGATTTGTAGTATCATTGTATTTAGTCCTTTATTTCAACACATTAGTGTAACTTTTATATAAGTATTGGTAATACATTAGCTGTAAGCTTTTGTAATTAAAACTTCTACCTCCCTAGGGAACAGAAGAGATAAAACACCTTAAAACCAATACCCTTTAACCTTTTCAATCTTGTTACATAGAAAAGTACATAGATTAATTCTCACACTTATTAATTCCATTGTCAATAATCTTGCTAGAAAAATCCGATTTTGTATTAGTCTTAATTCCAAAATTGGTTTAATATCTTTAATATAATTCTCTTTTAAACGGTTGTAGTATCAGTCTTATCTCTATAATTATCTTCCTTAAAACCTCTCATCACAGCAATGTTCTGTATTGTGCTAAATATTTTCTGCGTGAAAAATAGTTTGGTAAAAGGTAAATAATTACCAATTACCAACTAACCAAAATTAAGCTTTCTTCAACCAACTAAACATGGCACGTAAATCTTTACCAACCGCCTCAATAGGATGTTCCGCTTCTTGACGACGCATAGCAGTAAAACCAGGTTTACCCGCTTGGTTTTCCAACACAAACTCCCGCGCAAATTGTCCAGATTGAATTTCGCTGAGGATTTTCTTCATTTCCGCTTTAGTGTCAGCAGTGACAACGCGAGGACCACGAGTATAATCACCATATTCGGCAGTATTAGAAATACTATCACGCATTGTTGCCAAACCACCTTCTACCACCAAATCAACAATTAACTTGACTTCGTGCAAACATTCAAAATAAGCTAATTCTGGTTGATATCCTGCTTCTACCAGAGTTTCAAACCCAGCTTTAATTAAAGCACTCAAACCCCCACATAATACCGCTTGTTCCCCAAATAAATCCGTTTCAGTCTCTTCGCGGAAAGTAGTTTCTAAAACACCCGCGCGTGTACCACCAATACCTCTAGCATAAGCCATAGCGCGATCGCGTGCGTGACCAGTGGCATCTTGATAAACTGCAAATAACGCAGGTACACCTTGTCCTTGTTCATAAGTACGACGGACTAAATGTCCTGGTCCTTTAGGTGCAACCATCACCACATCAATATTAGTCGGGGGTACAACTTGTCCAAAATGGATATTAAAACCATGTGCAAAAGCTAAAACGTTTCCAGCTTCTAAATTTGGCTCAATTTCGGTTTTATAAATAGTTTTTTGAACCTCATCAGGTAATAAAATCATGATGAAATCAGCAGCTTTAGCAGCATCAGCCACATTTTTGACAGTCAACCCAGCAGATTCCGCCTTTGCTGTAGACTTACTACCGGGGTATAATCCCACAATCACATTAACACCGCTATCTTTTAGATTCAGCGCGTGAGCATGACCTTGAGAACCATAACCAATAATAGCAACGGTCTTACCTGCTAAAAGATCTAAATTAGCATCTTCATCATAATACATACGCGCCATAGAAGCATCTCCTGTTCGTAATAGTTGTTGTCAAATTGGCAGAATTTTTATTGTATCGCAAACTGTTCAGTTGTCAGTTGACCAATCAGCAAACTCTCACAACCGTGCTAACTAAACCCTGATAAATGGATAATTTCTGACCATTGCATCAAAATTTGACTAATTATGGCCTTCGTGGAGCGTGCCTAACGCATCCCTATACATATAAAATATCTATCTCTACTCTTAATTTAATCCCAAAATAAAATAGTTATTTATTCAAATTGCAAAATTCAAAATTATCGCCTATAATAAAAATGTGAACTGCATGGGGCTTTAACGGTTTCGACAGGTTGGCGAAAGCTACTCTGTGATTCAGGTCGAGAGCGAGTCATCTCTCGCAAATCAAAGACTCGAAAAAAAAGTAAATGCGAACAATATCGTAAAATTTGCTCGTCGGGAAGCTCTAGTAGCAGCCTAAGAAACCTCTTTCAGGTTCGAGCGTCTTTAATTTGACTCCGTTAAGGATTAAAGACCTAACCCCCAACGGATGCTCCAACAAGCGTTCTCTGGTTGGCTTGGAGGCTAAGATTAAATCAGAGCATCCTACGTTCGGGATAATGAACGATTCCCGCCTTGAGGGTCAGAAAGGCTAAACCTGTGAACGAGTGGAGGGTTAATACCCAGTTTGGACATGGGTTCGACTCCCATAAGCTCCATTTTCAATAGTTATTTAACCCGCTAAACACTTGAATGTGTCCGCGGGTTTTTTGTTATTGTAGAGGCCTTTGACATACTCACCGACCTGAAGGTGCGGTGATTCTTGACACTTCAATGAAACACGCCACAAGTGGTCTTATCGTCCCTCCATGTCCGTGTAAAGTCTCCCAATGCCATAAGGCGACTATGACCAAATTTTAACATAAAGCCGTCCTAGAAGGACGGGGCTTGTGTCCCGTCTTTTCGGTCATGGAATGTCTCTATAATGAACATCCCGTTCCCAAATAATTTATTGGTGCGGGATGGTATTTATAGTTAGGCTTGCTTTAAAGCATCCCGTTTTTTGCGATCTGCTGTCACAATATCTGCCATGACTATCAGCGCTTGCGCCATTTTTTCTAGATTAGAACTGTATAGTTCTAGATCTTTGATCAGTTTCTCTTCAGAGATATGTAACCCCTTAGCGATCGCTTTAAGTGCTTCACCCTTTTGCTGATCATCTTTAATCAGTTCAGGATCTGACAACACCAACAATGCAAACAAACCAACCCCAAATAAGCGACTATATTTAAAGTGGGAATTAGCGACAACGGCCTGTAGTTGCTGTTGCAAATCCCCATCCTGATCTAAGGAAGTTACTTGGCTCAGGCTGAGAATCAAATCCTTCACCGGTAAACTAACAGCCAAAGTTTGCAATCTGGAGGCATCTTGTCGGTAGCGGTGGGGGTCTTGTTCCACAGCTTGACAGATAGCTCGGAAAATTGACTCTTTGTCCTGTTCTGGTTGGTAGCCTTCCATGAAGCGGTCAAAAGTTGTGACAACGCCCAGGGCATAAATCGCATCATAGCTAAAATCAACATTGACTGATAGCAGATGCATTTCTACCATCAACTCTTCCACTACCCGGCGGTAAATAGTATTAATTGGCCTGGTATGAAGGGTGTAAAAGGTTCTTTTTGTATCAGATACTGTACGGACGTTATTCACAAAGAAAATTTTAGTAAAGACCTATTCCTATTCTCTAGTTTGACACTCTCAGCGACTAAATCCGCTGAGATTTTGCGGATAGAATTAAACTTAGGGTAATATCTGATCACCGAAAGTGGATGTTTCGCCATTCTTTTTCTCGCTACGACTGTCAAATGCCGTCTACCAGGTCACTCTAAGTCAAGCTTAGATTTCTAGTTACTTTTTTGTTTTTAATGCTTTCAGAGTCCATCACCAAGCCAAGTCATGGTACGCTCAACATCCTGCTATTATTAGCTCTTTTTGTGTTACCTTTCAATGGGTGTACTAAGTTGCAGGGATTTCTCCCATATTAGGATGCTTCAACACGCCGATAGTTTTTCTTAATCACAACCTGATTTTAACACAAAAAATCCATGCCGTTCGTTTACCACTTACCAGGTATTTTTATCAACTAATCACATCCCAGAGGGTTAGTACAATAAAACCGAACTTTGTAAAGAAACGTAAAGTTGCCTCTTGCCTTTTGTCTAGTGCTATAAGGACAATTTTTAACGCTCAGAAGCTATACTTCGCGGTACATCATTTACAGCTTCGTCTTCGGTCTCAAAGACTTCAAATACATTATCCAGCATTGTTTTTTCAAACATGAGCTTGGCTTCTGGATGAATATTACAAATGCGAAAACTGCCCCTAACCTTGCTAGTATCACGCATACCAGCTACTAAGCAAGTCAGACCAAAACTATCAATAAAATTGACTTGCCCTAAATTGACAATAATATGAGGAATGTATTCAGAAATACACTCCTTTAATTTGAGACAAAGTTGCCAAGTAGTGGTAATATCCAAACGACTAGTGGGTGTCAATACCATAATGGTATTACCGTCTTCAGTTGTATAGGTTTTTTGATCTATATTAACCATTACACTGATACTTTTTTGCTAATATTTGCTAATCAACACTCTCACCAAGATTTGTTTTCGGTCGGTTTGACCAATCCTTATTTCTAGGTTAAATTTGCTTTAACCAGGTTATAAAAGTTTGTTATCCTAGTAATAGGATTTAGCATGATGCCTGAGTTAGTTTCCAGTTTATCCAATCTTGAGGTTTTAGGAAAGTCTCATACAACTCAGCTTCAGGAGAATTAGGTTCTGGTTGGTAACCATATTCCCAACGAACTAACGGTGGTAGAGACATGAGAATTGATTCTGTGCGTCCATTGGTTTGCAGTCCAAAGATTGTACCTCGGTCATAAACCAAGTTAAATTCTACATATCTACCACGACGGTATAATTGGAAATTGCGTTGGCGATCGCCGTACTCAAGCCCATGTCTACGCTCTACAATTGGCACATAAGCAGACAAAAACGCCCCAGCACAGTCTTGAATCAAAGCAAATATATCTTCCCAAGTTCGTGATGGTAACTGGCCCACCTGATTGCTATAACTAGCTGCTTCTCCATGGGGTTCTGGACCGCGATAGATAGAACCTTGACCATCTTGGTAATCTAAAAATAAACCACCGATTCCTCGGGTTTCACCCCGATGTTTCAGATAAAAATATTCATCACACCACCGTTTAAACACAGGATAATATTCGGGATGGTGTTGATCACAAGCTTGTTTAAAAGTGTGATGAAAATGTACTGCATCTTCAGCAAAGGGATAATAAGGTGTTAAATCCGCACCACCTCCAAACCACCAAACCGGACCTGCCTCAAAATAGCGATAATTTAAATGAACTGTAGGTACATAGGGATTGCGTGGGTGTAATACCAAAGAAGTACCAGTTGCATAAAATCCATGTCCTGTAGCTTCTGGACGCTGGGCTAAAATAGAAGGGGGTAAATGAGAACCCCAGACTTCAGAAAAATTCACACCGGCCTGTTCAAAAATTGCCCCATTGCACAGTATACGCGATCGCCCGCCCCCACCTTCTGGACGCTGCCAACTATCTTCTCGGAACTTTCCCACCCCATCTAACTTCTCTAAACCTTGGGTAATTTCGTCCTGCAAGTTCTGCATAAACTGACTAACTCTAGCTTGAGCATTAACACCAGGGAGAAAATCAGATGAATCTTTGATGATAGTGGGGGTTTGCGCGTTGGTTAACATAGATTCCCGAACCTAAAATTACAATTCCTAAACAATTACAAATTTTTCTTTTGACATACTCACCGACCTGAAGGTGAGGTGATTCTTGACACTTCACATAGAACACGCCACAAGTGGTCTTATCGTCCCTCCATGTCCGTTTAAAGTCTCCCAATGCCATAAGGCGACTATGACCAAGTTTCAACATAAAGCCTCCCTGGAAGGACGGGGCTTGTGTCCCGTTTTTTCGGTCAAAACTTGTCAGTAGAGAGAGTCACAAATCCGGCTTAATTTGCCAAAACGGGTATTCATTATACGTTAAAACACAACCGTTCAAAACGCCTTCAAATTTCCATTGGCACGGAACTAACTCCAATCTACACTATTATATCTGAAGACCAGTTTTCACACTCATAGAAATAATCTTACCATTCTATAGAATTGCATATAAATAATCTTATTATTCTGATTACAGATTTTTTACATAGTTTTTCCCAGGAGGAAGAGTTTGAGTACAATTCTTTTCAAGATCACAAATACCTAGACAAAATATAAAGCAATGTTAAGCATTGTCAAAATTCCATGGAACAGATCAAAACAGTCCCAAGTTGGTTATCTAAATTAATTCATCGCCAACGTCGGCGGTTTTGTGCGTCCTTAGTACGGACTTATCGAGAGATCAGTTCTGCTTCCGTAGATGAACTGTGGCAGAAAGTAGTTGATTTAACAGATATTTCTTGGCATCCCCTCCTCAAGAGTACCAATGTTCCATTAGGATTAGTCCCCAAACCCGGGTTGATTTTCCAAGCAATGCCAAGGTTTTGGCCAATTCCCATCCAAATTTTTGTTGAACGGGTCAATCCTAAACAGGTGTTAAGTATCCGTATCTTAGCTATTCCTGGCATTGAAGAAAGAGTCACATATCAAGTAGAATCAACGGTCTGTGGGTCTTATTTGTCTTATTCGGTGACCTTACGTGGTTGGTTATCACCGCTAATTTGGTTGTTATCTCGTCCTTATGTAGATCGGGTAGCTCGTGCGCTGATAGAATCGGTAGAAAATCGAGGATTAGCACCAAAAAAATCTCTCAATGGTAGTTGCTTTGATTTTTAGAGTATTCAGATATGAGGTGGAAATTCTTGACAACTGACAACTGACAACTGCCTCATTAAAGTTAAGATTTAAGTATCTGTCAATGAAAATTTTTTAAGCTTTATAGAAGCGGTAACGGTAAACACACTATGTATGATCTTCTAGATTCCCACTCAGTCCTAAAAGTGTTGCGACCAGTAGAAGATCCAGAACTTCGCAAAAGTCTGGTAGAACTAAATATGATTCGCAACGTCAAAATTGACGGTGGCAAAGTTAGTTTCACTTTGGTGTTAACCACTCCTGCTTGTCCATTACGGGAATTTATAGTTGAAGATTGTCAAAAAGCTGTTAAAAAGCTTCCCGGTGTCACAGATGTAATTATAGAAGTAACAGCAGAAACACCCCAGCAAAAAAGCTTACCAGATCGGCAGGGCGTACCTGGAGTGAAAAATATTATTGCTGTTTCTAGCGGTAAAGGTGGTGTTGGTAAAAGCACAGTAGCTGTTAATATTGCTGTAGCTTTAGCACAAACTGGGGCGAAGGTCGGTTTATTAGATGCAGATATTTACGGACCCAATGATCCGACAATGTTGGGTTTAAGTAATGCTGAAATTAATGTCCGGTCTACAGCCGCAGGGGATATTCTCGAACCGGCATTTAATCATGGTGTAAAACTGGTTTCCATGGGTTTTTTAATTGACCAAGATCAGCCAGTAATTTGGCGTGGTCCCATGCTCAATGGTGTAATTCGTCAGTTTCTCTATCAAGTGGAATGGGGAGAACTGGACTATTTAATTGTGGATATGCCTCCGGGAACTGGAGATGCTCAGTTAACTTTAGCCCAATCCGTACCAATGGCAGGGGTAGTAATTGTCACCACACCACAAACAGTAGCTTTGTTGGATTCCCGGAAGGGGTTGCGGATGTTCCAACAGTTAAATGTCCCAGTTTTGGGAATTGTGGAAAATATGAGCTATTTTATCCCTCCGGATCAACCGGATCAGCAATATGACATTTTTGGTTCTGGTGGTGGTTCAAAAACAGCTGCAGAATTAGGAGTTCCTTTGTTAGGATGTGTACCATTAGAAATTTCTACCCGAATTGGCGGTGATAACGGTGTGCCAATAGTAATTGGTGAACCCAACTCAGCCGCAGCCCAAGCACTGAGAGCGATCGCTCTTACTGTAGCAGGTAAAGTATCAGTTGCAGCTTTGACATAAGTAAAGGCAAGAGGTAAGCGGCAAGAAAAAGATCAATATTCTTCCTGCCCCTGTGCCCCTGCCCCCTGTTCCCCTGACCAACTCCCTCCTCACACAATGTTATCAAAATCTTCGTTCCCTAAAATTCGTTGGCAATCTTGGCTTAAACCTTGGCAACAAATGGACGGGCTACTATTTTTTCTACCTGTTGCTGTTAGTATATTCGGGGGGCTGATGATTCTGAGTACAGAACTCAAGCAACCTGTAACTGACTGGTGGTGGCACTGGTTAATAACCGCTATAGGTTCAACTATCGCTTTATTTTTAGCCCGTTGCCGCTATGAAAGTCTTATGCACTGGCATTGGTTTATTTACGGGCTAACGAACTTTAGTTTAATAGCTGTAATGTTCGCCGGTACTAGTGCTAAAGGTGCACAGCGTTGGATTAGTATTGCCGGTTTTCATGTTCAACCCTCAGAGTTTGCCAAAGTAGGGTTAATTATTACCTTAGCTGCGTTGTTGCATAGACAAACTGCTTCTACTCTTGAAAGTGTTTTCCGTGTCTTGGCAATTACGGCTGTCCCTTGGGCATTGGTATTTTTACAGCCGGACTTGGCCACATCACTGGTATTTGGGGCAATATTCTTAGGAATGTTGTATTGGGCAAATGCTAACCCCTGTTGGTTAATACTCATGATTTCTCCAGTTATAGCAGCCATCTTATTTAGTATATCTTGGCCATTATCAACACCCATAGTTTTATACAAAGAAATATCTTTAAGTATATTAGGCTTAATATGGGCAGCAGCGATGGGGATAGTCGGCTGGTTTAGTCTTCCCTGGAAGCGGTTTGGCATTGGCACTATTATGTCATTATGTCTAAATATGCTCGGTGGTGAACTAGGCATTTTTGCCTGGAATCATATTTTAAAGGAATATCAAAAAAACCGACTGAGTGTATTTATCAACCCTGAACATGATCCTCTAGGCGCTGGTTATCACCTAATTCAATCTCGCATTGCTATTGGTGCCGGTGAAGTTTGGGGTTGGGGTTTATTTAAAGGTCCCATGACTCAACTAAATTTCGTTCCTGAACAACATACAGACTTTATTTTCTCGGCTGTTGCTGAAGAGTTTGGTCTTGTGGGTTGTTTAATTCTCCTATCTGTCTTCTGTTTGATTTGCTTGCGCTTGCTTCATGTAGCTCAAACAGCCAAAGATAATTTTGGTTCACTTTTAGCTGTTGGTGTTTTGTCTATGATTGTGTTTCAACTGATTGTTAATGTTGGTATGACAGTTGGTTTAGCACCAGTAGCGGGAATCCCTCTACCGTGGATGAGTTATGGACGTTCGGCCATGCTGACTAACTTTATTGGCATCGGTATAGTAGAATCTGTAGCTAATTATCGTCAACGTCAAAAGTATTATTGAGTAGGAGTTCAGGAGGCAGAAGGTAGAAAGAAAAATAAAATTCCCTATCCGCTGTTTCCTGTTCCCTGTTGCCTAATAAGCATTAAGCTATTAGTAAGAAACTATTCGAGGTCAATATGATGATCCTACCTGGAACAACTGTTCGGGTCAAAAATCCCGCAGATACATATTATCGGTCTGAAGGACTTGTACAACGGGTTAGTGATGGTAAGGTAGCTGTATTATTTGAAGGCGGTAATTGGGATAAAATAATTACTTTCCGCTTAACAGAATTAGAACCGCTTGAAACTACAATCCCAAAAAAAGGGAAATAGTAATTTAGTTATTAGTCAGTGGTCATTAGTTATTTTCTAAGACTATTGACTAATACCAATTTTCAAAAAATTCTGCATTCTGAACTTCTTTTTAATTGCTTATGCGTCTGCCTTTACCACAGTTTGCTATCATTAATAGCAATTCTCATCACTTTGCAGAGATAATTGAAACCACAAGTACGGAATTTTTGGCTCAGTGTTTAGAACCAGAAGACTTGAGTTTTCCACCAATGCCACCTTTTGGTAGTTGGGTTTGCGCCGTAGATGAAGAATCAGGAAATCAAATTTATGCTGTAGTTTATCATGCCACAACTATGCCGATTGATTCCGTACATCGGGCAGTAGCACTGGGATTATCTTTACAAGCTTTGCGAGAGGAACAACCCCAAATATTTTCCATGCTCAAAACTGAATTTCGAGCAGCGATTGTAGGATTTAAGGAAAAATCTATAAATATTGGTAATAATAGTAGAGTATATCAATACTTGCCGCCCCGTCCGCCACAAATTCATCAAGCTGTTCTTCACTGCGAACCAGAGGCAATTATTCAATTTACGGAAGCATTAGATTTTTTACGAACATTACTTTTTATCACTGGTGCACCTGTAGATTCTTTAGCGGCTGCTGCTATTAGAGGAGTATATCAGTTGCGTAAAAACGATCGAGAATGGTTAATTAAAGCTGGAAGACATCTAAGTATGTTACTCAAAGATGATTATGATCGTCTACGTTTTATTTTAAGTCAAATCCACCCCTAATCTTTTACAATTATGGAAACATGACTGTTACTTGGGAGAGATATCCATTAAAAGTGGGCAATTTCCAATGTAAAATATGACAGTTGTATTAGATGCTGTGAATGTGATTGAGCGTTATACCCTACCCGAAATGGGCGATTTGTGGAGTGAGGCTTATAAGCTGAAGACCTGGCTAGATGTAGAAATCGCAGTTTGCGAAGCACAGGCAGAACTGGGTTATATTCCAGCAGCAGCAGTAGAGGAAATTAAGGCTAAGGCCAATTTTGACCCCCAACGGGTGTTAGAAATTGAGGCGGAAGTTCGTCATGATGTGATTGCTTTTTTGACAAATGTTAATGAATATGTAGGTGATGCAGGACGCTATATTCACTTAGGTTTAACTAGTTCTGATGTTTTGGATACTGCTTTATCGCTACAATTAGTTGCTAGTCTGGATCTGTTGTTAAAACGCCTAGAAGATGTCATTGAGGCAATTCGTAAAAAAGCCACTACCCATCGAAATACGGTGATGATTGGGCGATCTCATGGTGTTCACGCTGAACCTATTACCTTTGGCTTTAAGTTAGCTGGTTGGTTAGCGGAAGTGTTGCGACACCAGGAACGTCTGCAAGTTCTCAAGAAAACTATCGCTGTTGGTAAGATATCTGGTGCGGTGGGAACTTATGCTAATGTTGAACCGCGCATAGAAGCGATCGCTTGTGCAAAACTCGGACTTAAACCCGATACTGCTTCCACTCAGGTAATTTCCCGTGATCTTCATGCTGACTTTGTGCAACAATTAGCATTACTGGCTGCATCCATAGAACGTTTTGCTGTGGAAATTCGCAACTTGCAAAAAACAGATGTTTTAGAAGTTGAAGAATTTTTCTCCAAAGGACAAAAAGGCTCTAGTGCTATGCCTCATAAGCGTAATCCTATCCGTTCTGAACGGTTAACGGGTATGGCACGGTTGGTGAGAAGTCATGCAGGAGCAGCATTAGAAAACGTCGCTTTGTGGCACGAACGGGATATTTCTCACAGTTCCGTAGAACGGGTAATTTTACCAGATGCTTGCATTTTAACTCATTTTATGCTGCATGAAATCACCAACTTGGTAAATAATCTGTTGGTTTATCCCGAAAATATGGCACGGAATCTCAATTGTTATGGTGGGGTAGTCTTTAGTCAAAGGGTATTACTCACCTTAATTGATAAGGGACTGAATCGGGAAGAAGCATACTCCATAGTCCAAGAAAGCGCCCACGCTGCTTGGAACAAACCAGAAGGCAACTTCCGGGATTTAATTAGTAAAAATCCTCGCGTCACTCAAAACTTGTCACCTACAGAGATAGAAGCCTGTTTTGATCCACAACATCATTTCCAGCATTTAGAACAAGTTTATCAACGACTAGGTATTTAGAACCGGATTGGGAATAGGTAATTAGTAATAATTTTTCCTCTGTTCCCTATTCCCTGTTCTCTTAATTTTCATTAGAAGCTATAATCAGTAGTTGTCAGTATAAATAAAGCACCCTTGCTAATTTAATCAAATCGGGGACATACCTATGATTGAAGTTCTAGCTATATTATCTGCTGGCGCTGCTGCTGGTATGAGAATAGGTATACCTCTACTAATTATTGGCATTCTCCAGGGTGATCAACTCTGGTCACAGATGCCAATATTATCAGGTATTTCTCCCCATATTTTAATCGGACTATTCACTAGTTTGTCTTTATTTGAATTGTTCGCGTCTAAAAGACTTATCGGCCAAAGAATCATCCAGCAAGTTCATTTATTTTTGTCTCCTTTAGTAGGAGCTTTAATGGGATTGTCTGTCGCTTCATCGGTGCAAACACCAATCTGGTTAGTTATCTTAATTGGTGGTTTATTGGCTTTGGTATTTCAGCTAGTTTCCGTAGGTTGGTTTTATCGTTTACGTGGTTTGCCAATATGGGCAGCATTTATGCAAGATATCCTCTGTGTTACACTTGTACTCTCTGCTGTTGATGATCCTATTAAAGGAGGATTAATCGCTTTAATCCTGCTCTGGTTGGCTATTATTAGCGGAAAATACTGGTATGACTGGTATAAATATGGCAGAGAAGGGCAGAGGAAATAATTCTTACCCATTATCAAAACTAATGTAAAAGTCCGATTGCGTGCAATAAGCCTTTACCAGTAAGCAATTCAATCATCAACCCGATGAAACCTAGCATGGCTATCCGGCCATTCCACACTTCCGCACTAGTGGTAATTCCCCATTCCCAACGTTCTTGAGGATACATTTTCACTCTTTTTTTCATTTGGGTGACTTGAGACAGTTTCAAATCAGGTTGTTGAAGAACATCAATGATCAAGTCTGATAGGGCTTTAATAAATACAGGATTAGTATTAGGCGCGGGGACGCGTCCAAAGTTGTGTATTCCCGCTTGTTCAGCTATCTCTCGATATTCAATGTCAATTTCTTGTAGTGTTTCGATATGTTCAGAAACAAAACTAATGGGGACAACTACCAGATATTTCACACCTTTTGCCCCCAGTTCATTCAGTGCATCTTCTGTATAGGGTTGTAGCCATTCTACAGGACCAACACGACTTTGATAGGCTAGAGTGTGGGGATTAGGACGGTTAAGGGTTTGCATAATTAAGTTTGTGCATTCCTCAATTTCTTGTTGGTAGGGATCTCCTGCTTCCTCGACATAACTCTTAGGCACACCATGGGCACTAAAAAAGATATGTACATGATCAGGATGAGGAAATTTCTCAATTTCTCCAATTATAAGTTCTGCCATTGCTTGCAGATAACCTGATTCTTTGTACCAAGAAGCGATAACGGTATATTCAAGATCTTGAAGTTTGGGGTTTTCCTTCCACAGTTGTTCTAATAACCGAAAACTAGAACCGCTGGTACTAATGGAAAATTGGGGGTAAAGTGGCAGAATTACTAACTTATCAATGTTATCCTGGGTAAGTTGGGCGATCGCTTCTTCTGTATAAGGATGCCAATAACGCATTCCCACATAGATATTAGCTTCCTGTCCTAATTCACTCAACTGGGATTTAATCGCTTCTCCCTGCTCTTCTGTAATCCGTCGCAGGGGAGAACCGCCGCCAATTTGCTTATAATTTTCTTGAGAGGTTTTTTCTCTGCGTGTAGCAATAAACCAAGCTAGGGGTTTTTGCATCCAACGAAATGGTAACCGAATAATTTCCGGATCTGAAAACAGATTATATAAAAACGGTCCGACATCTTCGAGTTTATCGGGACCTCCGAGATTAAGTAATAATACCCCTATACGACCCATAGCAGTTACTTTCCCCCAATCTTTACAGATTTTTTACTAATGTTAACAATATATCTTTATTAAATATAAAGCTTTATCGGCAGGAAAAATGTCATGGCAACAATTTTTAGAGACTTGAGTTACAGATACCAATGGTTATATAATGGCATATCCCGATTAGCGGCTGTAATTGTGGGTGGTGAGGCCAAGTTTCGACAATTGGCTTTACAAAATTTAAAATTACAATCAGATACTCAGATTTTAGATTTATGTTGTGGTAGTGGTCAAGTAACTAGATTTTTGGTAGATTTTTCGGAAAATGTTATCGGTTTGGACGCTTCCCCATTATCTATACAGCGATGCCAGAAAAATGTGCCAAATGCTACGTATATAAAAGCTTTTGCTGAGGATATGCCTTTTACCGATAATTTATTTGATGTGGTACATACTAGCGCGGCTTTACATGAAATGCAGCCGGAACAACTGCGAAAAATTATTGCTGAAGTTTATCGAGTATTAAAACCGGGTGGGGTTTTTACTGTGGTGGATTTTCATTCCCCAACAAATCCGATATTTTGGCCGGGGTTGACGCTGTTTTTCTGGTTGTTTGAAACTGAGACGGCCTGGGAATTATTGAAAACGGATTTACCTCGGTTGTTAGGAGATTATGGTTTTGATGTGGGTAAACCTAGTTTATACGCTGGTGGGAGTTTGCAGGTAATTCAGGGTAGGAAGATGATTGAGAATGTCCCAAATTTTCCAGAGAAATAAATCATCTAGGGAAAAGTTAAAGCTGGTTTAAACAGATTATTGGAAATAATCTAATATCATAGTGCTTATTTTTTGGATACAACATGATTTAGGATAATTTAGGGCGGTTTTACCCGCCTCTACTTTCAGTTAAACATTTAAGGGTTTTTTAGTGGGAATAGGTGGATGTTGACCATGATTATTCTCAATGGGGATAGAGACAATGGCTTCTTTGCCTGTAATTAATCTTGCGCCACGATTGCGGGTAAAATAACTCCATAACCATTGAATCATCACAACTAACTTATTATCAAATTCAATCAAGAAGTAGATATGAATAAATAACCAAACAAACCACGCAAAGAAACCTCTCAGTTTGATAAATCCTAAATCAACAACTGCGGCGTGTTGTCCAATCATTGCTAAACTACCTCTATCCACATACTTAAAATGGCGTAGAGTTTCACCTTTGAGGCGTTTCTGAATCAGTTTAGCAACATATTCACCTTCTTGCATGGCGACTGGTGCAACTCCCGGTAAGGGTTTATCATTTTGATGGGAAAAATTAGCCAAGTCACCAACTACGAAAATGTTGGGATATCCTTTAACAGTTAGGTCTGGTTCTACCATAACACGACCAGCGCGATCGCTCTCAACTCCGGTTTTATCTGTCAAAACTTTCCCCATGGGTGAGGCTTTTACACCCGCAGCCCATAATACGGTTTTTGCAGCAATTTCTTTAACTTCGTCACCCTGCTTAATCGTCACAATATCATTTTCAATATGTGTTACTAAGGTTTTAGTTTGCACATCTACACCCAAAGCAGTTAAAGATGCTGCTGCTGTGTGGGATAATTCCGGTGCAAAGGGGGGAAGAATCCGATCTAAACCTTCTAATAATAAAACCTTTGTTTCTGATGTGTCAATGTTGCGGAAATCTTCTTTTAGGGTTTTGGTTGCTAATTCAGCGATCGCTCCCGCCAATTCTACCCCAGTAGGACCTCCACCGACAATGACAAAAGTTAACAAAGCTTGACGTTTTATCGGATCATTTTCCTTTTCAGCGGCTTCAAATGCTGAAAATATCCGTCGACGCATTTCAATTGCATCTTCCACGGTCTTTAAACCCGGTGCAAATTCCTCCCAGCTATCCTTACCAAAATAGGAATGCTTCGCGCCTGTGGCGACTATTAAGGTATCATAGGGGACTGTTTCTTCACCAACTATCACCCTTTGGGCATTAGTATCAATATCATTGACTTCACCTAACAGCACTTTGGTATTCTTACTCTTGCTGAGGACGGAACGCAAGGGAGAGGAAATGTCCGCTGGGGATAATGCACCTGTAGCGACTTGGTACAGAAGTGGTTGGAAAAGATGAAAATTACGTTTATCAATCAAGGTGATTTGTACATTGGCTTTGTCCAGGGACTTAGCAGCGTATAGACCACCAAAACCACCGCCAACAATGACGACTTGATGAACTGGTTTCTTTTCAGATACACTAACCATAACAGGTATTTCCTTCCATAACAGATGTTGTCACCATTCTTAACAAATTTGTATCAAAATTGTCACAATTATTTCTGTTTATTTTGAACTTCTTAAAGAAAAATAAAAGTAGTGAATTGGTCAGGAGCAAGAAAGAAGAAGATAATTTTCCCCTTTTCTTGCATATACGCTTGGCTTTGGTCGATAGTCGCTCTGACGACCTGTTTCTCTCTTATTTCCCCATCCTCCAAGCCTTAGATAGTCCCATCTCCCCCGAATAAAAATCACTCTCGTGTTAGGAAACCTGCGTCAAATTCAGTTGTACAATGATATCGTTATAATCCGCGTCACCACCACCAGCTAAATCTTCAAAACCAAAGGTATTATTTCCTAACATACGAACATGATCAAGTCCATCAGAGTTTGCGCCCAGGAAGGAGAAATAAACTTGAGGGTCGTTATTAGGATTATTATCTAAAATAACATCGGGTCTACCATTAACAATCATAAATGGAGCATACAGCACACCCCCGCCAAAATTATCAGTAAAACTAGCGTTACCTTGATTATTAACAGTTAATTCAACGCCAGCAACTCTAGAACCTATAGCAGTCTGAGTGTAATTAGAATCACCTGGTTTTACGTCAGCAATACCATCACCATTTGTATCAATTCCACCATTAACATCTGCAACTTTATAAAAGCCAACAAAATTGTTGAAAGCTGCTTCTCTGTTAACCACAAAATCTGCTTTTACCTGACCAGTAATACCTCGCAAATCAATCATTTCTCCTTGATGTATATTTTGCACCCCTGCACCTAAAGGTAATTTTTGATTACTGGCTTGCAGTTTAACAACCAAATCTTGGAAGTTAGCTGTATTATTAGAACCATCTTTCCAAGCTAAGATGAAACCATCATCATTGCTGGGGGTGATACTTCGATTCACAGGAGAAGAAAATAGTACGTCAGAAATTGGAGTTTTTCCCGCACGAATGGCATCTGATGTACTATTTGTTACTAAATAAAATCTCAGATTTTGATTAGAGTCAAGTTGAAACATACGACTCAATTTTTCTGGATTAAAGCCATTGGGGTTATTGGTAATAGTGGAAAACAAAGTCTGCATTCGTGTTAATGCTGCTTGATTGTAGCCATTTTCACCTGGAGCAATACCGTTGATTTTACCTTGACCATCATCAACAGTAAATACACCCAGTTCATTAACATTTTTAGAACCCCGTCCGTTCAGGGTAACTTGTAATGTTGTTTGCAACTGCTTACTCTTAATGTTAAAGACATCGTTATCATTCTTGCTCAAGGTTGGAGCATCTGTAATAGGATTATTCTCAGCTATGTCATTGACAGAAATCTGTAACGGCTTTTCCAAGAAAAGTCCATCTTGATCAGTAGTGCGAACATGGATCTTGTAAATTGATTTTGTTTCAAAATCAGGGGAAACATTAATTGTGAGTTGGTTTTGTGTGATTGCAAATAAACTATTATCACTACTACCATCACCGCCAACTAAGCTGTAGGTAAAAGTATTACCTGCATCTGGGTCAGTGCTACTGAACTTACCAATCACTGTTCCACTCACCACATTTTCATCAACACTGCTACCATTTAAACTTAAACCTGTGGGAGTTTCATTCTGATCAGATTGTATAACATTATCGTTACGTATATCTAGATTTTGAATGCGTAAGTCTTCTTTGGCTGGGGTTTCAGCTATGTTATAGGGGTTAGTCTGATAAGCTTTCAGGTAATCTTTAAAAGCTTGTTGTTCATTAATTCCCGTGTTTACCACATCTTGTCCTAGGCCAGGGAAATCGTAACCATCACCACCAGTAGCCATAAATCCAAGAGTGACAACGCGAATTAAACGGTTAGCATCACCAACAACTTGTCCATTTTGAACAATAATATCAGTGTTCTTGCCTTCATTATCTACCAGCGCTAAACTCTGAACTCTTTGTCCAACAGGAATAGGTTTATTTTCAGCATCTGTAGTATCAAAGCTAAAATTTAGCCCTGCTAATTGGGGAAAACGACCAGAAGTTTGACCTGCACTAGCGCGAGATACACCATTTTCTAGGAGGGTTTTTAATCCTGCTGCGGTAACTGTCACCAGTACCAATTCGTTATTAAACCGCAAAATAGTTTCAGCATCAAGTTGAGAAATCTCTCCCACGGGTAAACTACCGCGAATTGTCCCGGCGTTTTGAATTGCTACCGCAACACTGGAGTCAATTTTCCGTACTGCTGCTAGATTAGCATCTGCCAGCATATTGCCAAAGTTGGTTTCTTCGGTGCGAACGTTGTTGCGTTCTCCATTTAGCAACACATCGGTTTTACCAAAGATGCGAGTGTCTTTTAATTCTATGAGTTGAGTAATAGAGTCCGTAAGTTCTTTGACTAATGCACCTTTGCTACCAAGAGCTAAGGGGTTTTGTCCTTGCCAGACTGACTGAACCATTGCATCAGTGGTAGCATACATACCATTGATCTTAGGGTCTAGATTTTCGGTAATTATTTTCCCTTGTGCATCAAAGTCCAGAACCAAACGACCAAGGTATTTATATTGATTGCCACCTGTAACAATTAGAGCAGGATTATTATCTTTATCACTGGTTAGTAGGGGATAAGTGCCAGCGGCAGTGTTGCCAGGACGGAGGGTGTCTGTGGAGTCAGCTAAAAAGGTGGTAGTACCAGAGAGAAGAACATCAACTCCTTGCAGTTGTTTGATTAATTCTTGATCAAGATTAAAACTTGGTAGATCACTTAAGAGGATAATTTTGTTAATACCTTGAGCCGTCAGACTATCTATAGTCGGTTGCAATACGGCGGCAATTTCGGCTGCTGTCTCCCCTCCTAGAACTTGAATACCGCCGGCTTGGGTGACAGTTCTAAATAGAGGGTTACTAACTCCCAAAACCCCAATTTTTTCTCCTCCTTCTTCAATAATGGTGGCAGGGGCAAGTTTTGGTTTTGCACCTTCACTGACCAGTTGTTCTGGGGTAGATTGGAAGCTACTGCGAGGAAGAATTGTTGTAGTAGCCAGTCCTGAGAGACTACTGTCTTTGCTGAAGTCTAGATTGGTTGCTAGGTAAGGGAATTGTGAGCCTAACCATTTGATATTGTCGAGGGTGTTTCCATTTAAGTTTGCACCGACTAGTCCGGCAAAGGCCGATGTGCCTTGATCGAATTCGTGGTTGCCGATGGCGGAAGCATCAAAGCCGATGATATTCAACAAGGTGGCATCTAATCGACCAGAACCGACATCTAGGGAGTTAAACTCTTTGCCTGTCAATTGTTTATAAACTGAGACGAGGGCTTCCCTCATTGCCAAGTCTTCGGCGGCAAAGTATACAGGACCGGGGAGGAAGTTATCTCCTGTAGACAGGGTAATGGTGTTGGGGATTTTGTCTTCTAAGCCATCAACAAGGGAGGCAAGATTGATAGCTTCTGTAAAAGTGTTAGTACCGCCTTCTAAACTGGAAGAGTGGAGAATTTGCAGGGTGTAAGCAATGTTGTTAGCCATAATTCTTGTTTATTGAAATTGAGGTTTGTGTAGATAGAGAATGTAGTTTGTGTTAATTTCAACACCTTAAATTAACAGGAGCGTGTAGCCCCATTAATGTCAGGTGTAAGTTCTCACTTAAAAAGGTCAGATCAAAGTTATATCTTGATTGACAGCAAAGTTACTGCTGGTGACATTCTCTAAAATGGCAATCTGTTGATTATTGAAGAACAAGGATTTGGTGATGTCGTTGAACTTGAATTGTTCTAAAGTAACTCCTGTACCAAAAGTTACCCTACTAATCAGAATTTTGTCCCCTTCTAGGCGACTAAAGTCTTTAATCGTGTCTATTCCTTCATTTTGTGTATCAAAGCGGAAACGATCTGCACCAATTCCACCATAGAGGATATCAGTTCCAGCACCACCATAGAGGATATCATTTCCAGCACCACCATCTAGGATGTCATCACCGCGCATGCCATTGAGGGTGTCATTACCTAAACCACCAATGAGCGAGTCATTGTCATCCCAAGCTGCGATGTCGTCATCACCATCACCACCATTTAAAGTATCATTGCCACTACCTCCATTTAATATGTCATTGCCGACTTCACCAAAAACCCGATCATCCCCAGATTCACCGTAGAGATAATCGTTACCTAAACCACCATCAAGGGTATCATTGCCATCGCCACCATTGAGGGTGTCGTTATCTAAACCACCATAGAGCTTGTCATTATCTTGCTGACCATAGAGGGTATCGTTGCCATCGCCACCCTCAAGGGTGTCAGCACCCAGCCAGCCGTGAAGCTCATCGTCTCCTAGCCCTCCACTTAAGCTATCATTTCCAGAGTCACCGTAGAGCTTGTCATTACCCGCACCACCATCAAGGGTATCATGGTCATTAGCACCATTGACAATGTCGTTGCCATCGCCACCCTCAAGGGTATCGTTGCCATTGCCACCATCAAGGGTATCATTGCCTACTCCACCATAGAGTGTGTCATTACCGAGCATACCATTGAGGGTGTCATTACCTAAACCACCAATGAGCGAGTCATTGTCATCCCAACCTGCGATGTCGTCATCACCATCACCACCATCTAAAGTATCATTGCCACTACCTCCATTTAATATGTCATTGCCGACTTCACCAAAAACCTGATCATCCCCAGATTCACCATGGAGAGAATCTGTACCAATTCCACCATAGAGAGTATCATTTCCACTGCCCCCCACAAGTGTGTCATTACTACTGCTACCAGTAGGTGAGCCGTTACCTTCGCCATAGAGAAGATCATTGCCAGCGCCACCATTGAGTGAGTCATTATCTTGCTGACCATAGAGAGTATCGTTGCCATCTCCACCCCCAAGGGTGTCACCACCCAGCCAGCCGTGAAGCTCATCGTCTCCTAGCCCTCCACTTAAGCTATCATTTTCAGAGTCACCGTAGAGCTGGTCATTGCCCGCACCACCATCAAGGGTATCGTTACCTGACCTACCACTTAAAGAATTATTACTACTATTCCCCGTTAAGTTGTCGTTGTTAAAAGAGCCAGTGATGTTTTCAATGGAAATTAACTGGTCAGTTTCATTGTTTATACCAGTTGCACCAAAGAAAGATAAATATCCCGTACTACTTGTTTTTTCAACGCTAATATTGGTGACTGTCTTCAAAGCGTTGGGGTTAACAAATTGCAATCCAAATAAAGCTGGATCTTTGACTGGCTCAATAGTTCCTTTGCTGTTAGCCCGATCCATGCCGTCTAGCAAGTAGTACAGTGAGGTAGTTTCTGTGAAGTCATCGAACCAGTCGGGAACTGTTGCAGCACTGGAAAAAGCAGTTGTGCGATCGCTGTAAGTGAATTTCAGGCGGATATTCGAGCTACCTTCTGTTGATAAAGCGGCGATATGGACTTGGGAATAAGTATTTTGTTCTACTTGGAGGTCGAATGAGCCTGTAGTTGTCTTAATCAGACGGACATTATTGCCGATATCTGTGTTTCTGTATTCAAGTTGGATTTCTGGATGAAAATTATTGGCGGCAAACAAACCATTATCAGGCAAGCCGATACCACCAGCAGTTGTGGCTGCAAAGGATTGGGTAATAAGGTTGCTATTGCTTTTGTCAATCCCATCTTGAATGGTATCTGGCAGTCGATAATTCTGATTGACAATGCCATCGGCATTGAAAGTATTTGAGACGTTAAAACTGAAGGGGTCGAAAGTAGCAACTACCCCTGTGGTCAAATTGGCTGTAATCCCAATCCCACCAGTTGAATAGCTATAGTCGGCAGTATCATTACCATCGCCACCGTTGAGGGTATCGCTGCCATAACCACCAGTGAGTTGATTATTAAGACTATTCCCCGTTAAGTTGTCGTTGCCAGAAGAGCCAATGATGTTTTCAATGGAAGTTAACTTGTCACTTTCATTTGCGATAGTCCCTGTGGTCAAATTGGCTATAATTCCACGAGTTGAATAGCTATAGTCGGCAGTATCGTTACCATCGCCACCATCAAGGGTGTCATTGCCATAACCACCATTCAGGATGTCATTGCCATTACCACCATTCAGGATGTCATTGCCATTAACACCATTCAGAATGTCATTGCCATCGCCACCATCAAGGGTGTCATTGCCGAATTCACCATTCAGGGTGTCATCGCCACTACCACCATTGAGAGAATTATTACCATAACCATTACCACCATCAAGGGTGTCATTGCCATTACCACCATCAAGGGTGTCATTGCCATAACCACCATCAAGGGTGTCATTGCCATCACCACCATTCAGGATGTCATCGCCATTACCACCATTGAGAGAATTATTACCACTATTTCCAACTAAGCTGTCGTTGCGAGAAGAGCCAATGATGTTTTCAATGGAAGTTAACTGGTCACGTTCATTGTTTATACCAGTTGCACCAAAGAAAGATAAATATCCCGTATCACCTGTTTTTTTAATGCTAATATTGGTGACTGCCTTCAAAGGATCAGGATTAACAAATCTCAATCCAAATAAAGCTGGATCTTTTACTAACTCAATAGTTCCTGTACTGTTAGCCCGATTCATATCGTTCAGCAAGTAGTACCGTGAGGTAGTTTCTGTGAAGTCATCGAACCAGTCTGATACTGTTGCTATATCGCTTAGAGCAGTTGTGCCATCGCTGTAAGTGAATTTCAGGCGGATATTCGAGCTACCTTCTGTTGATAAAGCGGCGATATGGACTTGGGAATAAGTATTTTTTTCTACTTGAAAGTCGAATGAGTCTGTAGTGGTCGTAATCAGGCGGACATTATTGCCATTATCTGTGTTTCTATACTGAAGTTGGATTTCTGGATGGAAATTATTGGCGGCAAATAAACCATTATCAGGTAAGCCGATACCACCAGCAGTTGTGGCTGCAAAGGATTGGGTAATGAGGTTGTTATTGCCCATGTCAATCCCATCTTGAGTGGTATCTGTCACTCCATTATTCTGATTGACAATGACATCGGCATTGAAAGTATTTGAGACGTTAAAACTGAAGGGTTTGAAAGTAACTTCCCCTTTAGTTAAATCGGCTGTAATTCCACGAGTTGAATAGCTATAGTCGGCAGTATCATCTCCATTGCCACCATCAAGGGTATCGTTACCTTCTCCACCACTCAGGTTATCATTGTCTGAACGACCCTGGAGGGAATTATTACCGCTATCCCCAACTAACGTATCGTTACCTGAAGAGCCAATGATGTTTTCAATGGAAATTAAAGTGTCTTCTTTTGTAAAGCCACGATCTCGAAATATCTTTGCAAATTTCGAGGACAAATTTGCACTAATTCTACTTGTAGAACTTGTAGAATAGCTATAATCAGCAGTATCGTTGCCATCACCACCATCAAGGGTATCATTTCTATCTAAACCACCAAGGGTATCATTTCTATCTCCACCACTAAGGGTATCATTGCCTGAATCCCCATAAAGAATATCACTGTCATCACCACCATTCAAGTTATCATCGCCTGCCCTACCATAGAGGGTATCATTGCCGTATCCACCATAGAGGGTATCATTGCCAGTACCACCATCAATGTCATCATTTCCTCCCCGTTCTGTCTCATTGCTATCGCCATCACCATTTATGTAATCATTGCCATCCCCTCCGTAAAGCTTGTCGTTGTGATTCTGTCCGCGAATTATATCGTCGCCACTGCCTCCAAAGATTGTATCCTGATCATTTCCACCACTAAGGGTATCATTACCGTTTCCACCATCAATTAGATCGTTACCCCAACCGCCATGTAGACTATCGTTACCTCCGTTTCCAAAAAGAACATCGTTGTTATCATCACCTTCTTTTGTATCGTTCGCATCCGTGCCTTGAAATTGAACTGGATCGCTCTTCGCTCCTAACAATTTGTTTATAGAGCGTACAGCCTGATTAAATGCTGCTGTTGGATTTGTAATTGTAGATAACACGTATGGTGGTAGACCACCGATGGCATCTGCAATACCGTTTATTACCAAACTTGGAATATCATTGAGAAAATTAAGAGAGGTAGAAAGAGTAATTTTCTTTCCGAAAGCTTCATAGCCAAGACTTGCTCCACTACTGTTGAGATCGCTACCAATAAATAAACTAAGCGATGCTTGAATCTTACCAAAATCTCCAGCATTCACCCCTAAAGAAGTTGTAACAGCAAGCTTGCCATCCGATATCTTGATGCTCGCTGCTACCAGATCCTGACCAAATAACTTGACCTTAGCCGATCCTTCTAGTGTACTCCGAGTCAGATTGTTTGTATTAATGTTGACTTTAAATTTGTCAATCTCTAGCGCTACAAGTCCAAAGAAATTCAAATTAAATTGCTTGATCTCGATACTGGTTGCAGTAACTTGAAAATCAGCTTTGGCAATTTCTTGACCCAAAATCTTGAGTTTTCCATCACCTTTAAGATATTGTTCTGTAGCAGCCACCTTAAATGCTAAATCTAAGTTCTTATCGTTATTGTTAGCTCCAGAAAGCTGCAAAAATCCTAAATCAATCTCAGATAGCTTCAAAGATCCCTCTAACTTGTCCAGACTCGTATTACCTTTGAGAATTAGAGTGGCATCTGTTCCCCAAGCAGTTAATTTACCATTGATCCCGAATCCAGCGTCTAGAGATAGACCGGCAATGTTGGTTGCGAAGGGAACAAACTGAATTAAAGGATCTAGTTTTCCATCATTATTGCTATCAATAGATTCGATATCTATATTAACAATCTTTTTGAGAAAGTCTAATGCATCGTTGATAACCCCAATCTTGCTAACTTGCGAAAATATCAAAGGAGAGACTGAAGTTGCCCACAAATCTACTAAGTTAACCCGTTTATTGACAGTTAAAGCTAAACCAAGTTTCTTTGGATCGTTAGTATCTACTGCAAATGCTGAATCAACATTTACATTTCCCAACTGGAAATTTGCAAGTAAGCCAAAATTATCAATGAATGGGAATGCATAAGTTCCACCAAGTTGAACTCCTAATTTACTGATCGTAGCACCTTTCAATCCAAAGGGATTTACCCAAGAGTTGTTTGGTTCTAAAGCAAAGGAAGCAGTTAAGGCTGTAGGATCAAGCTTGAGTCCTCCACCAAGTAATAAATCGGGTTCATTGTCTTGAGTGAAGTCATAACCTTTAAGTAAAAGATTGCCTTTAAAACCAAATGCTGGCGCTGAACTACCAACCGCTACTCCTAAATTAAGACCTTGCAAGGTAGCACTAAAATTTCCACTGGAGAAGAGAGAAATATTGCCAGCAACTTTCCCTGTGAAAGTTGCTGTATTAGCAGCAGTGTCAATACCAACAGAAACTCCCAGTGTCTTTAGTCCTAACTCATTGGCAATAAACTTAGAAAAATCATCCGTATTATTGACAAAGTCCACATTTCCGGTAAAGTTAAACCCTTTGGTTAAATTAATTGTCCCAAAGGTTGCGTCGCTGATATTTTCAGCAGCACTGGCAACAGTGAGTTTGGAGTTTTGTAATTTAAACGGTGCGAGCAATGGCTTTAGATCACCTGCCAATGCCAATGAACCAAAATCTATAGTTGTAGGTAAACTGTAACTAAACTTGGTGTTACCATCCTTAAAGTTAAGCGCAATCGGTTGATTGTTGAATATTGCGGCTATACTTAATTCTTTTGTATCGTTCTGCTTAACAAACTTTAGCTGAGGTTTCGATAAAACAAGCTGAGTACCGTCTTTCGTTGGGTCGCCATCACCTAGAATTGTCTTACTAAGATTATTGACAGCATCTTTAATAAATGGCAATGAACCGTTGCCAATAATATCGTTCAGATCTAACTTAAGATTATCCAAATAAGTTAGAGATATCCCTGTTTTGGATAAGGTGAAACTGACATTTCCAATAGCGTTAAGTTCTGATTGGATCTTAGAGGGTAAGGACGTACCAGACACTGTTGTTAGGAATGTTAGGAAACTAATTACCTGACTGGGGGCAATTTCGCCAACGGAAACTTCATAGAGGCGCTTTCCTGACGCATCTTTTTTAATCAGTAAAGCAGGATTTTTTACTTTAAGTGCAGAATCGAGAGGGTTTACGCCCAATTCAGTCGATAATTTATCAACTATCGACTTAATATCCACTTCATCAAGATAAGTAATTTTGAGTTGGTCTTTCTTTGGTTCAATCTTGAATTTCTTCCCTTCCTTTATTAGGGTATCCAGGAAATCATAAGCAAACTTTGGTAATTCTGTGCTAATACTGGGGAATAAATTTTTGAGGAAATCCGTTCCCAGTGACGGAATTTCAATATTAGGCAGACCACCAATAAAATTAAAATCCAAACTGGGCAGTTTTATGTTCAAGTCTGGAAGTGAAGGGAAATCTAATCCAAAACCTTTCAGAAAATCGCCAAATTTCAAATCAATGCCGCCTATTTGGAACAGGTTGTTCCCAATGCTGAACGAAAGATTTGGAAGGTTGGGAAGCTTGAAAAGAAAATCAATATCAGGAAGTGAAAGATTTAAACTGCCAAATAAAGATTTAAGATCTCCGATGTTTAGGCTGGGGAGGCTGAATTTAAAGTCAGGGATGCCATTAAGAAACGACAGGTCTAGATCAAATCCTTTAAAACTAAAAGCAGGGAAATTAATACTAGGAAGATTAATTCCTGGTATTTGTCCGATCAAGCCGCGAAGAAGATTTGACAAATCTACTCCAGTAAAGTCAGGAAGGCTCAACTTAAAGTTGGTAGGAGTCCGGTAGTATATGCCTGCTTTCTGCCCATTAATAGTAGTGTCTATTTTTATTTCTGTTTCTGTGTCCTGAGTTAACTGTAAGCTACTCTTTGAGAAGATGATTTCAGCTCCATTTCCCTTTAAAGCAGTTTTTACCCTCTCAATCCCATTTTTTAAGAAAGGATCAGCTTTGCTGGTATCTATTACCTTGTTTAAATCTAACGTCACCGCATCAGCATAATCAACCTTAATGCCGTTGCTCGCTAACACTAAATCTACATTACCTGCATTGCTTAATCCCTTGAACAAATCTGCACCTGTTAGTTTTCCTAACTCGGTCATAATTGTTCCTGTTGAGACTTTGGAAATAGAGAGTTGGTAGTAGGTAGGATTGTTTCTATCTCCTTTGAAAAGGAAACTGGGATTTGTTACTTGAATACCGGAAGTTATGCTGCCTTTTAACTTGAGTTTTGTAGCTATTTCGTTAATCGCAGAAGAAATATTGAGAGTCCCTTTATATGTGACAGTGGTTACATCTGCCGTTTGAGTGATTTCAACATCAGGAGCTTTTTTTGCTAACCAATCTTGGGCAAATTGAGGAAGATTTGGCGTTATGCCAGTTGCACCCAAGAAAGATAAATATCCCGCACCACCAGTCTTTTCAACGCCAATGCTGGTGACTGTCTTTGAGGCATTAGGGTTGATAAATTGCAATCCAAGCAAAGCTGGATCTTTGGCATTCAGGAAAGTTCCCAAACTGGTAGCTCTATCCATACCATCGAGCAGGTAGTAGCGCGAGGTGCTTTGTGTGATTTCATCCAACCAGTCAGTAACTGTTGCAGCGCTGGTTGCAGCAGTTGTGCCATCGCTGTAAGTAAAAATCAAGCGCATATCTGAGCTACCTTCTGTTGATAAAGCAGCGATATGGACTTCGGAATAAGTGTTTTGTGCTACCGAAAAGCTGAATGAGCCTGTCGTTGTATTAATCAGGCGGAGGTTGTTGCCGTTATCTGTATTTCTGTATTGAAGTTGGATTTCGGGATGGAAACTATTAGCCGCAAACAAGCCGTTATCTGGTAAGCCTATACCGCCAGTAGTCGTGGCTGCAAATGATTGGGTAATGAGGTTGCTATAGTTTTTGTCTATCGCGCTTTGAGTGGTGTCTGTAACCTCGTTATTCCGGTTGACAATTCCATCCGTATTGAAAGCAGTTAATACATCAAAATCTACCTTGGCTAATACAGAAGGATAAGCCACCATCACCTCTGAACTAAAAGCAGAGGTAAAATTACTTTCTCCTAGAGTTACTTCTAATTCCCAGTCTCCTCCTAATGCTGCGTTACCGGTCAAGTTAGCCGAAGCAGCAATATTTGCACCGGTCAAAGCCCGTAATTTAGCGAGAAACTCTGCACCAGCATCACCTACAGCTACTTGACAGCCGTAAATAAACAAGTTAGATGAAACCCTTCCAAGTGGGCTAAACCACTGTTGTAATAGCTGGGCATAGTGACTGAAAGTATCTAAATTCAGTTGAGAATTTCCCAAGTACACACAACCAGGCGCACCATGAGAGATGATGTGAACGGTGATCGCTTTATCTATATATTGCCCTAAAACTGCTGTAATTTGAGCAATGCCATCCTGACTAGGTTCGAGTCTAATGACTTCTATACCCTCTAAAAGCCCAGATACTAGTTCTTGTTGTGCTTCTAACCTTGAGTCAATGAACGCAAGTTGTATATTTACCATGATATGTATGATCAACTAACCTTATAGTTTTTATAATACGGTTAAAATACGCAAAATGTCCAGTGATTTTCATTTGATTTTCATTAAATCAGACACGAAGCCAGAAATTTAATGAGTCTCTTTATTAACTACATACGCAAGATTTACAGCATTTCCCGGTGTTATGAGGTACATATCTAGCGGGCAAGATGCCCGCACCACAAGAGTTTCATGATTCAAGTTTGTATCTCATTACTAGCGGAAAACGCTGTAGTTCCTTCCGCGATTTTCCCTAGAAAGCGGAACATCCCATTGAGGCGGTTGATAAAGATTTACGTGCTATATTTAGTTGGTTAAAGAAAGCTTAATTTTGATTAGTTGGTAATTGGTAATTATTTACCTTTTACAAAGTTTTGATAATCGAACTAACCCTTTAAAAGGGCAAGATAACCCTTATGTAAGGGAAAAAATCCTGATATTATTGTTGATGAATAATCATTAATAGCTGATGATTGGCTATGGTTAATTCTACCAATCGCGCTTCGGGTTCGTCAGTCGCTCATGGGGGAAACCCCCAAGACAGCGCTGACTCACGAACCACCAATCACAAATTAAGTCAACGCTTCTGCACCCCCGACAACTTCCAGAAGTTCCTGGGTAATTGCGGCTTGACGAGCTTTGTTGTAAGACAAAGATAGACTTTTAATCAACTCACCGGCGTTTTCGCTGGCGTTACTCATTGCTGTCATGCGTGCAGCTAATTCACTAGCTGCTGATTCTTGTAAAGCCCGTAATAACTGATTGCTCAGATATAATGGCAACAAAGAATCCAGGATTTGTACTGGATCTTGTTCAAAAATCATGTCACTAGGTAAAGCTGTCACTGTACTAGCTACCTTTTCCCGTTCTACTTGGAATTGACCACCACGGGTAGTTAAACGGAAAACTTCATCATCTACTGCTTCTAAACCTTGGGTATCTAAAGGTAGAAGGGTTTGGATAACGGGACGAGAACTAACCAAGGAGACGAATTTTGTATAAACTAGCTCAATCCGGTCTACCTTTTCCGCAAGGAAGAGAGATAGCAGTTCATCAGCAATATTTGTTGCTTCTGCGGCCGTAGGAATTTGTTCCAATCCGCTGTAGGTAGCATCAATAGGCTGATTCCGGCGTTGAAAGTATTGTGTAGCTTTGCGGCCAACCAATACATAAGTATAGTTTACACCTTCAGATTGAAGTTCCTTGGCACGATTTTCAGCACGACGGATAACATTACTGTTGTAACCACCACACAAGCCCCGGTCGCCGGAAATTACCAACAAACCTACTGTTTTAACTTCGCGTTTCTTCAGTAGGGGTAAGTTGACATCTTCAAACCGCAGTCTAGTTTGCAAGCTAAATAATACTTGCGCCAAGCGGTCAGCAAAGGGACGGGTAGCAATTACTTGTTCTTGAGCGCGACGGACTCTCGCTGCTGCTACAAGCCGCATGGCTTCTGTGATTTTCTTGGTGTTTTTGACCGACTGAATGCGATCGCGTATTGATTTGAGATTAGCCATAATTTTTGTTAGTTGTCAGTTGTTAGTTGTCAGTTGTCAGTTGTCAGTTGTCCATTGCTACTGACCACTGACCGCTGACCACTGGCTAATTACGCTGCTGCTTGAAAGGTCTTTTTGAACTCAGTGAGAGCGGCTTTCAAAGCAACTTCCTCTGCATCACCGAGAACTTTTGTCCCTTGTACGCCTTGGTAATAGGCAGTGTTAACATTTTTCAGATAATCACGTAAACCCTTAGCAAAGGTAGTTACTTTATTAACTGCAATGTCATCTAAATAACCGTTAATACCAGCGTAAAGAACTGCTACTTGTTCAGCTACGGAGAGGGGGTCATTTTGGGGCTGTTTTAAGAGTTCCCGTAAACGCACACCCCGGGCCAACTGGTCTTGAGTGGCTTTGTCTAAATCAGAAGCGAATTGAGCGAAAGCTTGTAAGTCGTCAAACTGCGCCAATTCTAGTTTAATCTTACCGGCAACTTTCTTCATGGCCTTGGTTTGTGCTGCAGAACCTACACGGGATACAGAGATACCGGGGTTTACAGCGGGACGGATACCAGAGTTAAACAAGTCAGAAGACAAGAAAATCTGACCGTCGGTAATAGAAATTACATTGGTAGGAATGTATGCAGATACGTCACCAGCTTGGGTTTCAATGATAGGTAGAGCAGTCATACTACCTTTACCTAATTCATCGCTGAGTTTAGCAGCACGTTCCAACAAGCGGGAGTGAATGTAGAATACATCTCCAGGATAGGCTTCCCGACCGGGTGGACGACGGAGCAGCAAGGACATTTGACGATAGGCCTGTGCTTGCTTAGAAAGGTCATCGTAAATGATTAAGGTCGCTTTGCCTTTGTACATAAAATACTCAGCAATACTAGCACCTGTGTAGGGAGCGAGGAATTGCAATGTAGCAGGGTCACTGGCGTTAGCAGCGACAACTACTGTGTAGTCCATCGCGCCTTTTTCTTGTAGGGTTTGAACTACGTTAGCAACGGTGGAAGCCTTTTGACCGATAGCCACGTAAACGCAAACGACATCTTCACCTTTTTGGTTAATGATAGTGTCAATAGCGATCGCTGTTTTACCAGTTTGACGATCTCCAATGATTAATTCCCGTTGACCACGGCCGACGGGAATCATGGAGTCAATAGCGGTAATCCCTGTTTGCATCGGTTCGTGTACAGACCGACGAGCAATAATCCCAGGTGCGGGGGATTCAATTAACCGAGTTTCAGTAGTCTTAGGATCGCCTTTACCATCAATAGGACGACCCAAAGCATCTACAACCCGACCGATGAGAGCGTCACCAACGGCTACTTGAGCAATTTTACCAGTAGCAGTTACAGAGCTACCTTCTTGAATACTCCGACCTTCGCCCATCAGTACCGCACCGACATTATCTTCTTCTAAGTTTTGGGCGATACCAATTGTGCCATCTTCAAATTCTAGAAGTTCCCCAGCCATAGCCTTTTCCAAGCCATAAATCCGGGCAATACCGTCACCAACTTGTAGCACTGTACCAACGTTAGCAACTTTAACCTCTTGGTCATATTGCTCGATTTGTTGTTGGATGATGCTGCTGATTTCGTCAGGTCTAATGGAAATACTCATTTTTCAGTTGTCAATTGTTAGTTGTCAGTTGTCAGTTGTCAGTTGTCAGTGGTTTTTTATTGACTATTGACTACTGACATTTATCAGAACTTTTTAGTTACTGCTTAAACGCAAAGAAAGACGACGTAGTTGACCACGCAAACTAGCGTCAATTACTTGAGAACCAACTTTGATAATCACACCACCAATTAAATCGCTGTCTATTTTGGTGGCTAATTCCACTTGACGAGCTTTGGTCAGAGTAATTACCTTTTCTGTAATTGCTTGCTGTTGGGTTTCTGTGAGGGGAACCGCAGAAGTAATTTCCGCCAATACAGTTTGATTTAACTGGCGTAATAGCACCAAGTATTGCTCTAAAATCGCTTCTAAGAAAGCAATCCTTCTTCTGTCAACTAACAGCAACAAAAAGTTACGTAAGCAGGGACTTACACCTTCCCCAAGTAATTGTCGGAGAACATTTTTCTTGTTCTCTGGCTTTACGAAGGGATTGCTTAAAAAGCCAGTGAGTTCTTTACTCCCTGTTAATAAGCTGATAAATGTCCGTGCGTCTCCCCCAACTGCTTCTGTTAAGTTTTGAGATTGAGCAATAGATAACAATGCTTGGGCATAAGGCTGGGATATTTCAGCGGTAGCTGCATCACTTTTCATATCTCGCCTCCTAGTTGTGCGATGCTACGATTAATTAAAATTTGTTGAGCATCTGCGCTAATACCATCCTTGAGTTGTCCTTCGACTTTTTGCAGCGCTTTTAAAACTACCTTTTGTCGAAGTTGGGAGATGGCTTTATCTAGTTCTGCATTCAAATCCGATGCTGCGGTTTCTTTCAACCGTTCTACATCCAGATTCGCTTTAGCTAAAATAGCCTCTTTAGCAGCTTGAGCATTTTGTTCAGCTACTTGAGTAATTCTTTGTGCTTCTTGTTGCGCTTGGGTCAACTGTCCCTGAGCTTTAGCCAAGGAAGTTTGAGCCTCCTGCAAGCGTGCCTCCGCATCTTGAATAACGCTTTCAATACTGGAGCGTCTTTCATTCAAGATATTGGTTAAAACTTTGCGTCCAAAGTAGAATAGTATGCCAATCAGAATTAACAGGTTAATTAGATTGGTTTCCAAGATGTCTAGGTTTAGACCGAAACCGCCTTCTGCCGCGCCTTCTGCTATTTCAGAGTTAACAGCTTCTGCGGCAAGTAAAAAAATATTGCCCATGTTAGCCATCTACAAGTGCGCTGCTCGCTTGGTAATTCGTTGAATTTTCCCGATAGGAAAAAAAAGTAAAAGTGCCTTGGACACTTAATTTTCGCCGCATTTTTGGGCAAATCCCCTCATCTGTTGATGCTTTCGTAGCACCAACTTGGTGATATAGTCTGCACTATTTCGCCAAAGCAGATCCTAATAGTTTTTCTAGAATCTGGTTGCTGAGGGCATCAACTTGGGCATCTAGGGTAGCCATAGCTGCTTGCTTTTGCTGCTCTATTTCCTTAGCAGCTTGTTCGCGTTGAACTTGTGCTTCCTGTTGAGCTTGGGCTATTTTTTGTGCCGTAATTTTCTTAGCTTCATTCTGGGCAGTTTCTATAGTCACTTGGGACTGCCTACGGGCAGATGCTAGTTGTTGCTCGTATTCTTTGGTTAAGCTTTCAGCTTTAGCCAAGCGGTCACGAGCCTCAAGGTTATTGGTACGGACATAATTAGCCCGATCATCCAATACCTTAGTCATAGGCTTATAGAAAATTGCGTTCAACAAAGCTGCCAGCAACAGGAATTGCAATGCCATTAATGGCAAGGTAGCATCGAAATCAAACATTTTTCTCCTCTTTGGCTGGAATACTAATTTTTTTGGCTATTAAGATGATCCAGCCTTTGATAATTTTACGAATCCTCTTCTCACCAATGATCCACAAGTTGCTAGTCTTAGAGGCGTGTAGATGTCCAGATGTTCGCTGTCTGTGACATCTTTCACGTCTCTACACTAACAAAACTTTTGCGGTCTTAGGCAAAAGGGTTAGCGAATAGCAATACCAAGGCAATTACCAAACCGTAAATTGTCAAGGATTCCATGAAGGCTAAGGTTAAAAGTAGTGTGCCGCGAATTTTGCCTTCTGCTTCGGGCTGACGTGCAATACCTTCTACTGCTTGACCTGCTGCGTTACCTTGACCAATACCAGGTCCAATTGCAGCTAAACCGATAGCGAGAGCAGCAGCTAGAACTGAGGCAGCTTGTACTAATGGATCCATGACGATTTTCCTTGTTTTAACTACAAAAATTACAAATGTACGTAACAACTAGATGCGTATTTTTACACTGCACCAGGTTCTAAAATCGCCGGAGCGATATTTTGAGTAAGTTTACTCATCTGAACTGTGCAACGTGGCGCAAGCCATAGCAACCAACTGAGGGCATTAATGCTCCTCATGTCCTTCTTCGCCGTGTCCCTCTAGGGCTTCATGAATATACGCTCCGGCTAGAGTAGCAAACACTAGGGCTTGAATGGCACTAGTAAATAAACCCAAAGCCATAACTGGTAAAGGCACAAAGAGAGGCACTAGCAATACCAATACCGCCACTACTAATTCATCCGCCAATATATTTCCAAATAACCGGAAGCTTAGGGAGAGGGGCTTGGTAAAATCTTCGAGAATGGCAATTGGCAATAGAACTGGTGTTGGCTCTATATATTTCTTAAAGTAGCCTAAACCGCGTTTGCTAAATCCAGCGTAAAAATACGCCAATGAGGTTAGCAATGCCAATGCGACGGTTGTATTGATATCGTTGGTAGGGGCGGCTAGTTCACCAGAAGGCAATTTAATCAGCTTCCAGGGAATTAATGCTCCTGACCAATTTGATACGAAGATAAACAAGAATAGCGTACCAATAAATGGTACCCAGGGGCGATACTCTTTCTCTCCGAGTTGGTTTTTCGCTAGATCCCGAATAAATTCTAGGGCATATTCCATCAAATTTTGGATGCCACGAGGAATTTTCTGGACGTTTCTGGTGGCAGCTAGTGATGCTATTACTAGGATAGCAATCACAAACCAGGAGGTGAGAAATACTTGCCCATGTATTTTGAGACTACCCAGTTGCCATAAGAAGTGATGACCTACTTCTAATTCGGCGAGGGGAAAGGCGTTAAAAGCGTTTAATACACTAAGCATGGGCGTTCTTCAAGGTTTTTCCCCAAAAATCGAGGATTGGCGAATTGTCTGGAGTGAGCCTGAATTTTAATGTTCAGGAATGAATGCAGTTTGCACCATATAGATGAGGAGGGTAGCTTTGTAGGTGAGAAATCCCAGAAATATGGGCAAAATATGTAGCTGATGCCATTGACTTGCCAATATGATCGGTATCATGATCAGAGCAAAACGATTTTTACTCAGACTTTGTTTTTCGCCACCCAGCCTCTCGACATCGTTAGCCAGCATTTTTAAGTAAACCACACCTGTACAAGCCCCAATAAAATAATTTAGGGCGATGTTTAAGGAATAAAAAATCCACACAGAGATAAAAATAATCCCCGTCAACACAAGTGTGATCACTAACAACTTCTGGTAGAGTTGATAGAACTCTTCCATGGAAGAGCTTACTGGTTCTGTTTCCGCAAAACCAGATTTCCTATCTTGTTGTGTTGTCTGAGTCGGTGCAATTGATTCTTCTGACAAGCTCACGAGACTTGAAACCAGTACAGTTAACATAAGATGACTGCACATTCAGTCAATTGAATCATATCACGATCCGGTAACACTACTTGAGAAAAAAACAATTAACTTATTTTTGTCTGTTGTTGGTGGTCTGTTGTCAGTGGTAAGATGATTATTTAGTTACTAATTTTTTGCGTGTAGCGGGGTTGGTAAGAGTTTTTGTGGCTTGAGGGGTTTTCTTACTTTGTCTAAGTTTAGCTCAACTGAGGCAAAATTTCAGCCATTATGGCAAAACTATGACATTTTTGGAGAACTTGCTACTGGCAAAGGTTCAAAAATTACATAGTAATCCTATGTTATAGGGAGTAAAACCCCCTATTTACCAGTAGTATCCTTAAAAAATTGATGCTAACCTACCAATTTCTGCCAGGTTGCTGCCCCAACAATACCATCAGCAGTTAAACCATTTTGCTGTTGCAATTTCTTGATTCCTGCCAGTGTTTTTGGACCATAGATACCATCAGGATCGCTACCTGTACGGAATTGTAAATATCTGATAATTATACCACTAGCATGAGTTCCTTGGACAACTCGTTTAGCTAATATTTGATTGATGGCATCCCACGTAGTATTACTGGCAATTCCTGTGGGTAAAATTCCCACTATTCGCTGGAATTTTTCTGTTGCTGAAGATGTGGCCGCTCCCATGCTATTATCTTCTGCTAGGGGGCGATTATTTTTATCAGTAATTTTCAGGCGATTTAAAGCCTGTTGTAGCCTGAGAATGCTCTTATCTTTATTCTGTTCTTCATCTATAACAGGATTTGCAGGATTTACAGGATTTACAGGATTTACAGGGGTATTTGCGACTTTACCTGTTAAGCCGGCAACTATGGCATTAGCCATTGCTTCGCCATCATATATTTGCATATCTTTGGCAGAATCAATGAAGCAACCTTCTATCAAAATTCCTGGCATATTTGTTCTTCTAAGAACATACAGGTGTGAACCATTTTTAACACCACGATTGAAAAAGCCTAATTTGACAATTTCATCTAATACTTTTTGGGCAACTTTTCTCCCACTGTCGCTAATAGCAAATACTTCTGTCCCATTAGCTCGTCCGTTAAAAGCATTAAAGTGAATAGATACAAAAAAATCTACTCGGTTATTATTGGCTTTATCGCAGCGGCTACCTAAAGACTGATTTACTGTACTAGCACTATTCGGTTTACATGAGATTACTGTATGTCCTAAACTTTGTAATTTAGATATGACCTTATTACCCACTTCTGTTGTTAACCTATCTTCCGATTTAATACCGCTTGCACCACTATCGGGAGGGCAGTTATGACCAATATCAATGCCGAATTTCATTTGTATCTCCTTAATAGACTTTTCTCGTATTTTAATCTCTAGGTAGAGATTCCCCCATTAATCCCCAAAAATGTTTAAGATTAAGGTTAAGAAATATTTCGTAGCCAAAGCATGATTAAACGCATTGTCTTAATTGCTGGGTTTGAATCCTTTAACGCCGAATTGTACCGAAAAGCGGCTGATTTGGCTAGTTCCCGGTGTCCAGAGTTGGATATTCGAGTTTTTAGCGATCGCAATATTACCACAAACAGTGCCGAAGTAGAAACGGCACTTAAAAACGCGGATGTTTTCTTTGGTAGTTTAATTTTTGATTATGACCAGGTTGTGTGGTTGCGAGAGCGTATTATTGATATCCCTATTCGTCTGATTTTCGAGTCAGCGCTGGAATTAATGAGTTTAACGAAAATTGGCGCGTTTTCCATTGGTGACAAACCGAAAGGAATGCCTAAACCGATTAAATTCATTCTTGACAAATTCAGTAATGGTAAAGAAGAAGACAAGCTTGCAGGTTATATTAGTTTTCTAAAAATCGGACCAAAGTTATTAAAATTCATCCCAGTTCAAAAAGTCCAAGACCTTCGTAACTGGTTAATTATCTATGGTTATTGGAACGCCGGCGGTTCAGAAAACGTCGCTTCCCTATTTTGGACTATTGCGGAAAAATACTTATATTTAAAGATTGGAGATATACCACCACCTCTGGAAACTCCCAACATGGGGTTATTACATCCTGACTATCCAGGTTTTTTTACTTCTCCGCAACAGTATTTACAATGGTATCTTGTGGGGCGAGTGTCTGACCTGTCTAAGAAGGGCGGGCAAGATGCCCACCCCACAAAATTACAGGATGTTCACCCCACAAAGCTACAAGATGTCCACCCCACAAAACTACAGGATGTCCACCCTATAAAACTACAGGATGTCCACCCCACAAAGCCAGTTATTGGTATTTTACTTTACCGAAAGCACGTTATCACCAAACTGCCCTATATTTCCCAACTGATAGGCTATTTTGAAAAAGCGGGGTTAATCCCCTTACCTATCTTTATCAATGGGGTAGAAGGTCACGTAGCCGTCAGAGATTGGATGACAAGCGACCATGAAACCCAGCAACGTCACCTCAATCATATTGAAACCCCTTCCCTTTCCGCAGAAGCAGTAAAAATTGATGCCATAGTTTCTACTATCGGGTTTCCCCTCGTTGGTGGTCCGGCTGGTTCTATGGAAGCGGGAAGACAGGTAGAAGTGGCTAAACGCATTCTTGCAGCTAAAAATGTTCCTTATATAGTCGCAGCACCTTTATTAATACAAGATATTCACTCTTGGACACGCCAAGGTGTAGGGGGGTTGCAAAGTGTTGTATTATATGCTTTACCCGAACTAGATGGCGCAATTGATACAATTCCTCTCGGTGGTTTAGTCGGTGAACAAATTTATTTAGTTCCTGAACGAGTCCAACGTTTAACTAATAGGGTCAAAAGTTGGGTTTCTCTGCGACAAAAACCTATTTCTGAACGAAAAATTGCCATTATTTTATATGGTTTTCCTCCTGGTTATGGTGCGGTAGGAACTGCTGCTTTATTAAACGTTCCTCGCAGTTTAATTAAATTACTAAATGCACTGAAAGAACAGGGTTATACAGTTGGTGATATTCCTGAAGATGGAGAAGAATTAATTCGGCAAATTAAAGCAGCAGATGAAATTAATCCCGTCAATGTGGAGACGTTTCATGAAACCTCTCTACAAAATAAAAATACCGTCAATGCTAGAACATTGGAAAAATGGTTAGGCTATCTTTTCACATCTCGCATAGAAAAACAATGGAAATACCTAACTGGTAGCGGCATTAAAACCTATGGTGATGAATTCAATATCGGTGGTGTACAATTAGGAAATATTTGGATAGGTGTTCAGCCACCTTTGGGAATTCAAGGAGATCCCATGCGGTTAATGTTTGAAAGAGATTTAACCCCACATCCTCAATATGCAGCTTATTATAAATGGTTACAAAATGATTTTCAAGCTGATGCAGTTGTTCATTTTGGAATGCACGGAACTGTAGAATGGTTGCCAGGTTCACCATTAGGAAATACTGGTTATTCTTGGTCTGATATTCTCTTGGGAAATCTGCCAAATCTCTATATCTATGCAGCAAATAATCCTTCAGAATCAATACTAGCAAAACGTCGCGGTTATGGGGTTTTAATTTCTCATAATGTCCCTCCCTATGGCCGCGCTGGTTTATATAAGGAGTTGGTAAATTTACGTGATCTAATTGCGGAATATCGAGAAGATCCAGAAAAGAATTATGTCTTAAAAGAAGGAATTTGTAAAAAGATTGTTGATACTGGTTTGGAGATAGATTGTCCTTTTGATGATGCTAAAAACTTGGGGATTCCTTTTACACCGGAAAATGTGAGAATGTTCAGTAATCACGCTTTTGATCATTATTTGGTGAAGTTATATGAGTATTTGCAAGTTCTGGAAAATCGTCTTTTCTCTTCTGGTTTACATACTTTAGGTGAAGCACCAAATCAGGAGGAGTTAATTGGTTATTTGGATGCTTATTTTGGAAACGAACCACAGAGGCACAGAGAACACAGAGAGGAGGAGGAAATTACAAGGTTATTGAATCAATCTACTGATGAGTTGACTAATCTTTTAAGGGGTTTAAATGGTGAGTTTATTCTTCCCGCACCCGGTGGGGATTTGTTACGAGATGGTGCTGGTGTTTTACCAACTGGAAGGAATATTCACGCTTTAGATCCTTATAGAATGCCTTCTCCTGCTGCTTTTGAAAGGGGTAAGGAAATTGCTAAAAAAATTATTTCTCAATCTCTGGATGAAAATCAGAAATATCCTGAAACTGTGGCGGTTTTATTATGGGGTTTGGATGCTATTAAAACTAAGGGTGAATCTTTGGGGATTCTCTTGGAATTGGTGGGCGCTGAACCTGTGAAGGAGGGAACTGGACGCATTGTTAGATATGATTTAAAACCTCTTGCTGAGGTGGGACATCCTCGTATTGATGTGTTAGCAAATCTATCGGGAATTTTCCGAGATAGTTTTGTGAATATTATTGAATTATTAGATGATTTATTTCAACGTGCTGCGGAAATTGATGAACCGGAGGAAATGAATTTTATTAGAAAACACGCTTTGATTTTAAAAGCCCAAGGTGTGGAAAATTCTTCGGCCAGATTATTCTCTAATCCCTCTGGTGATTTTGGTTCTTTGGTTAATGATAGAGTAGTTGATGGTAATTGGGAATCTGGGGAAGATTTGGGGAATACTTGGGAAAGTCGCAATGTCTTTAGTTATGGTAGAAATGATAAAGGACAAGCTAGACCAGAGGTATTACAAACATTATTAAAAACTAGCGATCGCATTATTCAAGAAATAGATTCGGTAGAATATGGTTTAACTGATATTCAGGAATATTATGCTAATACTGGAGGTTTGAAAAAGGCCGCCGAAAAGCAAAGCGGAAAAAAAGTACAAGCCAGTTTTGTAGAAAGTTTTTCTAAAGACACTACACCCCGCAATTTAGATGATTTATTGCGAATGGAATACAGAACTAAGTTATTAAATCCTAAATGGGCTGACGCAATGGCTAATCAAGGTTCTGGTGGCGCTTTTGAAATTTCTCAACGCATGACGGCTTTAATCGGTTGGGGTGGTACTGCTGATTTTCAAGATGATTGGGTTTATGATCAAGCCGCAGATACCTATGCTTTAGATCCAGAAATGGCGGAAAAATTACGTAAAGCAAATCCCGAAGCTTTTAAAAATATTTTGGGGAGAATGTTGGAAGCATCAGGACGCGGTTTATGGCAAGCTGATGGAGATAAATTAGAAAAATTGCGTCAGTTGTATGAATTAAGCGATGAACAATTGGAAGGAGTAACCGCGTAAAAAATTCAAAATTAATTGTAGGTTGGGTTAAACGAAGTGCAACCCAACACATTTCACCTGATACTTTAAAACAATTCTATAATACAATATCTCAATATCTCAATTAACTCTTCTTTACTCACTTTATTATCAGCAACCTGCATTGTTAATTTCTCTGCTTCTTCTGGTGTCATGTTCAGTTCATAATCATTCAAGTTCAAGAATGTCACCATAACACCATATCCAGTTCGCTTGTTACCATCTACAAAAGCATGATTTTTAGTAATATGAAACAAATATGCTGCTGCTTGTTCAACAATAGTAGGATGTAAAAACTCTCCCCCAAAACTTGCTTGAGGCTGGTTAATCGCAGATTCTAGCAAGCCTTCATCACGGATACCTGGTTCTCCACCATATTGAATGAGAAGCTCACTGTGTATTCTTAAAACCTCTTTTTTATCCTCAATAAATTTAGGATTATGCAAGTTTTCTATACACATAATCCCATTTTTTTATAGATGCCAAAAACGTTAGTGTGGTTTCCGATTCTTGAGGCATAATGTCTCCCAAATTGAAAGCACTAATCTCTTCTTCTGATAGTGCGTTAACTCCTAAACTAGCTTTAATTAGTGATTGTATTACGTGTTTTAATGTTTCTACCATAACGTAAAATTCACTCTTTTGATTTCGATGAAATTCAAAATTAGTCCAGTCCTGATTTTTCCATAGTTTTACAAAATCTCCAAAAATTTTCTTGAGAGCTTCTTCACCATTTTTGTTATGAAAAAATTCCCAGTAAGCATCTAAAATTTCCTTAAGTAAAAAATTGTACCTAACAAAAGTTAATACTGGCAATTCCTCCTGTTTTGCTTTGATTTTTTCGTTCAGTTTCTCAGCCAGCTTATTAAGCTTATTAGATTTTTGCCCAAATTGTCTCCACTCGTTTTCAAGCCGACTAAGAGATATTTGCCGACTAGTAGCAAATTCAATCATCTCCGCCATTTTTTCATCTTGCGGGTTAGCGTCATTTAAGCATCTTTCCAGGACTTCTATCCTTTCCTGAATGTTGTCAATCATCTCTTGTGGGAATGTAAAGCTGTATACCATATTTTATGTACCTCTCTGGTAATATTATGCGCTTCACTAGGACTATTTTAACTGAAAACCCCATAATAATCCAGTCCGCCAGTTACTAATATAGCCTTAGCCAAAAATCGTTAAATCGCACTTTATTATCAATTAATCGTAGGTTGGGTTAAACGAAGTGCAACCCAACACATTGACAATATAACTTTTCCTAGTCTAATAAAGTACAAATTTATCCGCGTTTATCTGCGTCCATCTTCTTCCATCTGCGGTTAATTATTTCCTATTGTACCTCCCTTGAATAGAAATTACAATAACACAAAATAAAAAAGCTATCTACAATCTTGAAATTATTCTCCAAATAATAGATAATACAATGTAACAACCAAATAAACCCTAGCACTCACAGGGGTTGAGTGCTAATTTCTAGCTTAATCTTGAAACTAATGTAGTAGGCAAAAATTCTCCTTTTTCTAGATAGATTTAGCGGACTTTTCCGCAAGAGTCTTTTGCCTAAAATTCAAGTTTCTTGGCAATTTATGAATTCATTAGGAGGACTAGAATGATTAAATACAGCTTCAATCTGGTAGGTGTATCTCCTGTTTTGTATTTTTTTAATCATCAACAACAGAGTTTAGTAAAACCACAACATCAAGGAATAGAATATCTAGGAACTCACACTTGTACTTTAGATGCCTTTCTAGCATCTATAGAACCAATTCCTGTAAAATGGGGTTGGAATTTAGATCAAGTAGTAGATACAGTCATTGAATTTTGGATGAATAATGCTGAAAGTATTAACTATTGGAAATCCCGGTTAAACGATGCCGGACATGATAGTTTACTCGTAGCTAGAGTAGCAGATCTGAACTATTTGCCTAGTGAATTGGAATCACTACTAGGGAAAAATTTGTAACTCTTAACTACCATTAATAGGATAGCAGGGAACAGGAAACAAAGTATTTTATTGTTTACCTGGTAACTGCTACAGCAGTTCCCGCTATTATGAAGTACAGATATTAATGATTAAACTCTTGTGGTGCGGGCATCTTGCCCGCCAATAGTGTACCTCACTCAAGCTAAACGTGCTGTATATCATTTTCTAGCATTTTAAGAATTTTTAAATACAATTCTTCTACTCTTGCCGCAGCTACTTTACCACTAGCAGCATAGTGATCTAATCCGGGAGAACCATTTACTTCAATTAGGGTATAATCTTTTATTGGCATAGTGATATCATCGGTGAGTATATCTATTCCTGCTAATCTTAATCCTATATCTTTGGTAATATTAATTGCTAATTTTTGAAAGTCAGGATGAATAGTTTCGGAAAAATCTACAGCTTCACCTCCACTAGATAAATTAGCATTATCTAAAAGATAAACAATCTGATTATTAGGAATCACACTATCCCAATTAAAATTTTGTGTTTTTAATTTTTTATCAATGCGGAAATCATGAAACTTAATAACTTTTTTCCTGCCTGAACTAACAAGTTCTTCCTGCTTTTGTTGTAACAACTCTGAAACATTAGATCTACCATTACCAACAACAAATAAAGGAATTCTTTGATAAGCAGCAAAAATTTCATTATCTAAAACAACAATTCTGTAGTCATTACCACTATAAAATTTTTCTACAATCAATCCTGATTTAATTGTAAATATTTTATTAGCAACATCATAATATTCTGCCTGATTATATACCTTAGTCACCAATCTGCCTTGACTAAGATTAAGAGGTTTAACAATTACAGGAAATCCGATTAATTGTGCATAATTAAATCCATCGTCAATATTTCTGAGATTTTCTAATTTAGCGCGTAGTTTATCATTAAAAAAAGTTTTTTCCCTCTGTAACTTTATATCCAAACTGCTTCAGAAAAAAATTACTATATGCTTTATCTTTAACTAACTCCGCTGCCCCAAAACCGTTAATATCTAACTTACTATGACTAAAAACCGATTTTTTGCCATTTTTAAAGGTAATATGTCCAACTCGTTCATATTCTGGTTCAACTAAAACTACAGCCCCTATTTCCAATGCAACTTTTTTGACAATTGATGTAATCGACATTTTTATTTTTCCAGACTAGCTCAAATTATACGGAAAAAGTATAGCAACATTCGTAAATATTTGACAATCTCAGATCTCAGGTAATTGAAAAATTAGTATAATTTAACTTATATACATAAGCTATTACGCAGCTAAATTTGATAACCACAATTTACTTAAACTTTATAGTGCGGGCATCTTGCTCGCTATAATTATACAAACTAAATGCAGTACAGCTTGCAATTAATTCTAAGTGAACTTAAATACTGAATGAATCAGTATTTACTCTTTAGTAGTAAATAAAAGTAACCTTTGTCAAAAGATAAGTTGTTGCACCACGTATTGACAATTTTGAAAATATGTAATACCAAGGTGGCATCATCAATAAAAAGCGATGATACATCCTTAGTTAAGAGACAAAGCAAGGCCCCTCACTCAAGTTCATACGCAGAAAATCATCATGCCACAAAATACGGATTACAAAAATACCACTTCAGAAAATCAAGGAATGCCTACTATAAGAGAAGATAATGCCTACAAAAAAAGGCTGAATGGTTGGGTTGTAGCCCGCGTCGTTACTGAACAAGAAAAAGTAGTTGTTTCCCGTTTCCGTAGTCGTTCTGATGCTGAAGGCTATATCCAGCACATTCGTCAAATGATTCCTAACACTGTTTTTGAGCTTTTCTTTGATTCTCAACGCAAAGAAGTTGTCATGTAAATCTAAAAAAGGCAAAAGGCAAGGCATAAGAGGTAAGATAATTCCCCTCATTCCCTCATTCCTTGTCCCTATTGCCAATTTACACAGCAGTCAGCAGTCCATTGTGTTTGAGTAAAGCCTTGGTACTGGGTTCTCGTCCCCGGAAGGTTTTAAAAACATCCATAGGATGTTGACTGCCACCTAGTGCTAAAATTGTATCTCGATAGCGTCTGCCAATGGCGTGAATTGCAACTTCATTTTCCAAGCCCGCCTCCTCAAAGGCCGCAAAAGCATCAGCACTAAGAACCTCAGCCCACTTATAGCTATAATATCCGGCTGCATAACCCCCTTCAAAAATATGACCGAAAGCACACAGAAAAGCATCCTCAGGTAATGGTGGTAACACAGTCGTTAACTTAGCAATCCGGTGTCGCACATCTTTTATGGTTTCTTGACCATTGGGGCAATATCGGTGATGTAATTCCAAATCCACACTACTAAAATCTAGTTGTCGTAGCATAGCTGAACCACTCATATAATTACGTGCCGCCCATAACTTTTGGTAATAATGCTCCGGTAAGGCTTCACCCGTTTGATAATGTTTAGCCATACCAAATAATGTCTGACGGTCATAACACCAATTTTCCATAAATTGGCTTGGTAATTCGATAGCGTCCCATTCAACATTATTAATACCTGCTGCCCCCAGATAATTTACCTTAGTCAGCATATGATGTAAACCATGTCCAAATTCATGGAACAATGTCTCAACCTCATCAAAAGTCATCAAGCTTGGATTACCACCGACAGGAGGAGTTTGGTTACAAATCAAATAAGCCACAGGTAAGCGGATAGTGGTTAACCCCTTTTCTGTGACTTTTTTACGGTGAATACAAGCATCCATCCAAGCACCACCACGTTTTTCTGCGGGACGGCTATAAGCATCTAAGTAAAAATAAGCAATGGGTTCACCATATTTATCAGCTATTTGGAAATAACGGACATCTTTATGCCATATTGGTGCTTGACCATCAGCAGGAGTCACTGTCACCCCAAAAAGCCGTTTTACTAGCCCAAATAAGCCATCTAGCACTTGAGGAAGGGGAAAATAGGGGCGTAACTGCTCAGATGTAAAGGCAAATTGTTCTTCCCGTTGACGTTCAGCCCAAAAGTTAATATCCCAATGTTGCAAATTTTCTGCTTCTACTGCGGCTTTATTTTGGGCAAAGGCCTTGAGTTTCTCTAAATCTTTGACCGCAGCATTATAACTAGCTTGACGCAGTTCTTCTAATAGCTTTTCTACAGAGGGAACATCCTTGGCCATCTTACTAGCTAAACTGAGTTCAGCAAAGGTCGCAAAGCCAATTAATTGAGCTAGTTCTTGACGTAACTCTAAAATGCGGATAATTAAAGGATTATTATCTAATTCTCCAGAAGATGCCCTGGTAATATAAGCCTTATACAGTTTTTCCCGCAAATCTCGTCGGGTACTGTGCTGCATGAACGGGAAATAGCTAGGAAAATCTAAAGTAATATGCCAGGGACCGTCTTCAGGGGTGGCCTTCTCTGCCCCATTCGCCCGCGCAAACTGGGCTGCAAGGCTTAACAAACTACTTGGCAAGCCATCAATGTCATTTTGGGTGGTGAGGATTAAAATAAAGCTTTTGGTGGCATCTAGGACATGATTAGCAAACCTAGTCGCTAGTTCTGCTAATTCCATCTGAATAGCATTAAAACGCTCTCTGTCTTTTCCTTCTAAACCAACACCAGCAAATTCTGCATCTCGAATGGCAGCTTCGACAATTCTCTGTTGTGCTGAATCTAAAGTTTCCCAGATAGAACTATTCCGAATTGCTTTAAAAGTATTATAAATGGGTTTACTTTGACCCAGGATATTCATAAACTGAACCACTCGCGGCTGTACCTTTTCATAGGTGATACGTAGTTCTGGACTATTTTTTACACCCATTAAATGATTCAGTATTCCCCAACTCCAATTTAGCCTTTCTGTCAATTTTTCCAGAGGTTCTACTAAACTACTCCAAGTAGGCTCTATATTTGCCTCTAAGTCGGTTAATTGCTTTTCCAGTTCTGCTAATAGATAGCTAAAAGCTGGTTCGACTTGCTCTGATTTAATAGCCGCAAATGCGGGTAAGCCGGAGCTTTGCAGGAGGGGATTCTGATAAGTAGTAGCAGTTGCACGCATGGTAGTGAATTAATAGCCGATGAATTAGTGGGGAACAATGATTTTTCTTTATTAACTGAATAAAGGACTGTAAGAATAAAATTTCCCATTGCTAAAATGGTAATTTTGTAAAAAATAATACAGAAGTTTAGAAGCCAGAATCCTCAAATCAACTAAGTATGATTTTATACATTAATTAATATTTACTTCTATCCTTATACCAGTTATACAAGAAGTCCATTAATAGCGTAGCGTAATGTGGCTGTATGCTTCTATAATTCCCAACTACTTAATTACTGGAAATTCTTTATTGATAACCTTATAGCACCAAGGTAAAGGAAAAATTCTAGCAATAAGGAACTTTCTCTCCTGCTCACCGTCATTTTCGTGTTAACTGTTTTCTGAAAATTATGTCTAATCTTCCACCACTAAATACAGAAACAATTTGGGCAATTATTAACGATACAATTGATGATACTACAGTTAAACAATTAGTATGGTATTATTTAGGTTATCGTTATGATGATATCACAGAATTATGGGATTATAGTCAAGTAGCATCAGGATGGCAAGATGAATATCCGCAACCACCAGATTTTATTGATTCTCGTCCTGCAATTATGAAATTAACTCGTTCTATTCCTCCAGAAAACAAACAAGTTCTCAAGGAAAAACTCGGTTTTAAAGGTTATAAAATTGGTGAATTTGGTCCTCGACAAACCCGCAGAGCTACATTAGCAAATTGGTTATTAAGTTATATGTTGATAACTACGGGCAAAATTGAGTAAAGTTGTTATAGAACAGTTCCCATGCTTGTGAGGTACAAAGTTTTTGAGTTTTAGGGAACAGGGAATAAATTTGTGTGTACTTCATGAGAATGGGAACCGATATATTTAGAAATATTACCAAAATATCCCCAACCTGACAAAAGGAAAGGGGATTTTGGTCAGGTTCTCGGATTAAATTTCAGTTTTTTTGGCATTCACCCATTTAAGCTTAAATAATAATTAATAATTTCACAGGAGAAAAATACTGGTGATTGATCTATTAAAAGGGGTTAACCTCTACTTAATTGGGATGATGGGAGTTGGGAAAACAACGGTAGGAAAATTACTCGCACAGGAAGTCGGTTATAGATTTGTTGATACAGATGAAATTATAGTTAAAGCGGTAGGTAAATCTATTAACGAAATATTTACCGAAAATGGTGAAGCTGATTTTCGTCAATTGGAAAGTGATGTGTTAGGTCAAGTTTGTGCATATACTAAGTTAATTGTAGCTACTGGTGGCGGTATTGTCATGCAGCAGCAAAATTGGGGTTATCTTCGTCATGGTTTGATAGTTTGGTTAGATTTACCCATACAAATCATATTAGAGCGCTTGGCAGAAGATCATACCAGACCACTGTTACAAAATTCCGATCCTCAAGGTAAATTAAGCTCGCTTTTAGAACAACGTCAACATAAGTATTCCCAAGCTGATTTACATATTACCATTACTGCCACGGAAACACCAGAGGAAATTGCCACGCGGATCTTAACTACAATTCCCAGTATTTTGAAAAAGTCATAATTTCTGCTGAAAATAATCACAATTTGGGGTAATTTACACACTCGCTTTCTATTTTATCTATAAAAAGATAGAGAAAGCGGGTAATTTTTTATCAAAAGAAAGATGCAGAATTATCATATCAAGAGTTGAATTAAATCTAGATTCTCTAGTTATTTTAAACGGGAATAAAATCTATGACTATATTTTCTCTTGATGAACTCAAAAATTTAGTCCAAAATCCTCAATGTCCATGTGTTTCTCTGTATCTACCTATGGAAAGATTGGGAGGGGAAACACGACAAAATCCCGTTCGGTTTAAAAATTTAATTCGAGAAGCGGAAAAACGCTTAGATGAAATGGGTTTACGTTCCACTGAGTCGGTAAACTTGCTTAAACCAGCGATGGAATTAGATAATATTGGTTTTTGGGAAAATCAAAATCAGGGATTGGTAATTTTTAGTTCCCCTAGTCTATTTCGTTACTATTGTTTACCAATTTCCTTTCCTCAATTGGCAATTGTTGGCAAGAATTTTCACATCAAACCTTTACTAGAACTGATTAATAATGATGGAAAGTTCTATATTTTGGCATTGAGTCAAAATCATGTCAAATTTTACGCTGGAACGCGCTACAAGCTAGATGAGATAGTAGTAGAAAATATGCCCAAAAATCTGGCGGAAACACTTCTAGAAGATGAATTTCAAAAGGGTGTACAGCACAGAATTGGTACACCGCGAAGTGTAAGTTATGCCTCTCAACAACCGGGTTCTGTCCATGGACAGGGTAGTTCAGATCGGGAAAAACATGAGCGAGAGATTTTAAATTTTTGTTATGCTGTTGATACTGCATTACATGAAATCTTAAGAGATGAAAAAGCACCTTTAATATTAGCAGGAGTAGATTATTTATTACCAATTTACCAAAAGGCTAATACCTATCCACATTTTTTAGAAACAGGTATTACTGGTAATGTAGAATTGATGAAAATGGCAGAATTAAATCGTGCAGCTTGGGAAATTGTTTCTCCTTTATTTCAACAGGAATATGAAGAGATAATGGCTGTTTATCTGCAATTAGCGGGGGAAGAAAGTATCAAGATTGCTAATGACATAAAAACAATTATTCCGGCTGCATATTATCAAAGAGTTGATACTTTGTTTGTGCCTTTAAAACAACATATATGGGGTAAATTTGATTTACCAAATGCCACAGTTGAATTACACCCAGAACCAGCGCCAGATGATGAAGATATGTTAGATTTTGCCGTGATTCATACCATATTAAATGGTGGTAGAGTTTATACTCTTGAACCAGAAGCAATGCCTAGTGGACTCAAAGTAGCGGCTATTTGCCGATATTAATTTAATATTACTTTTTAGTGGTGTGTTTTCTTTCGTAGACAACGCACCTTTTTAAATTCTATATTTTGCATTTAATAAGTATTTGTCAGGATATATTACTAGTGGAAATTATAAAATATCTTCAAAATAGTGATTAACTACGCAAAAACACTTAATATAGTTTTTAGAATTTCTAGCAAGCTAATAACATGATGGTACTTTAAACTAGCTTAAAATAAAGCAATACCATTCATAACAACAATTTATTCGTAAAAAAGCTGTAATTTTCTTTATTATGCCAGATTTTAACTATTAAAAAAGTGGGAATTTTCGTATACTCAATCAGCCCAGGTATGTGCTACAAATCAGATTGTAATAATTCAGACCCAAAATTATGACCCTGGAAACAAATCTAGATAAAGTAAAAGAGATTGCCAAAAAGGCTGCCATTTGGGCTTACCCCATTGTGGAAAACTACCGAAGTATCTATAAGTTGACAATTGACGAAATCAACCCTAGCTACAAAGGAAAAATGAACGAAATACATCATGTAAGGAATGTAGCTACTCCTCATGATACGGTGTTTGTTACTCCTAACTCGGATACCCCTTATTCATATTTAATTATGGATCTACGTACTGAGCCTTTAGTGGTAACTATGCCTGACATTACTTCTGCTACTGGAAAGGATCGTTATTACTCCCTGCAACTTATAGATCTCTATACCTTCAACTTTGAATATCTTGGTACTCGGAGAGGTCAACAGGGGGGTACATACATAATAGCAGGTCCAGACTGGAGCGAAGAAGAATCCGAAAAAATCACTAGCATTTTGAAATCGGAGACAAATCCCGAAGGAATAATAGATGAAATTATTAAATCGGAAACAAATTTGGTTTTCTCGCTATTCCGTACACAGCTTTTCGATCCTGCTGATTCAGATGATTTAGCTAAAGTAAACCAAATTCAGGATCAATATGAGGTTCAAACTTTGAGTCAGTTTATGAAGACTGAACCTGAACCGGAGTCTGCACCGAATATCTCCTACCCAGGGATCGACGATAGCGGTTCTGATAATGGTGAGACATTAGACCCGAATTTCTTTCAATATGTGAATTTCTTGCTTCAATTTTGCCCCACGCATCCGACCGAAGTAGAACTACGCGAGCAATTTAAGACAATTGGAGTTGGAGAGGATTTTTCAACATTTCCGCCAGAAGGTGTTAGTGCAGAATGGGTGAACGCGCTCAACGAGGGTTCAGCAATTGGAATGAACACGATTGTCAAAACAGCAGAAAAAACTCCAACATCTCTGGGAATATTCGGAACGCGAGAAGAACTCCTGAGCGATTTTCATAAAGATTATAATCATCAAAATAATGGTGATGAGCCAGGTTATCTCAATCGGGCAATGGGCGCGTTCATGGGTATTTATGGAAACTCAGACGCGGAGGCAGTATACCCTGTTTACTTACAAGACAGTGAAGAGCAGCCGCTTGATGCGAGTAAGCACAATTACGAGTTAAAGCTTGAATTACCAATGCCCGTAGAGGCATTTTGGTCTGTTACCATGTACGATGGCTCGACGAAATTTTTGGTTGCAAACGATCTGAATCGTTACTTAATTAATTCATCAATGACACTCACACCAAATGAGGATCAGGAAACTATCACTCTATACCTACAGAACGAATCACCCGGAGAGGAAAAAGAATCAAATTGGCTACCAGCACCGGCAGGACTGATGTTTGTTGTCATGCGTCTCTACCGGCCACAAGATGAGGTAGTCAGTGGCAAATGGATACCCCCAGTAATAACTCCTATTTCTGCAGTAACTGAATAAAACATTGAGATAGTCGTATTTTCCTCGTTCCTAGTCTCTGACTGGGAACGTACTTGATGCTTTATAAATCAATAAATTGTTTCCTCGCTGCTGCTAAAATTAATCTTTGTTCAGCACGAGCGATCGCTTTATAGGTCCTGTCTACAGCTTCCGGTTCTACAGAAATAGAAGTAATCCCCCATGCAATTAATTGATCAATTATTTCTGGATAAAGTGCCGGAGCTTGACCACAGATAGAACAGGGAATACCTCCAGCTTGAGACATTTTAATTAATTGAGATATTGCTTTCATCACTGCTGGATGACTTTCATCAAATATTCTCCCTAATTTTCCCTGTTCCCTATCTATTCCTAATAACAATTGAGTTAAATCATTTGTGCCAATAGAAATACCCATCACACCAGCTTTAATATATTCAGGTAATAGAAATAGTATACTAGGAACTTCTGCCATGATCCATAATTGAAACTGAGATATTTGCATTAATCCAGCTTGCTCAACCTTATGACGACAAAATATAAATTCTTCCACAGTACGGACAAAAGGTAATAGCAAATTAATATTTCTATAACCAGATGCTTGAACTATTGCTAAAGCTTCTAATTCCAATTCAAAAACTGTCGGATACTGCATATAACTGAAAACACCTCTGTCACCAAGAATTGATGACTGTAATAATGGTAAATTTTCACTTAATGATGTGAAATTATGGGCTGGTAAATCTAAAGAACGATAAAAAATAGGTCTGGGTAAAAAAGCGCGAGCAAACTGCATAATTTGCTGAGATAATAACTCTAATAATTCCGCCCGTCTTCCCTCTATTAACCATTGTCTAGGATGTTTTCCTTCTAGAATATTTAACAGCATTAATTCAGAACGTAATAATCCCACACCATCTACAGGTAAACTTTGTACCTGTTCAATTAATTGAGATTGACTTAAATTTACCATTAACTTAGTTGCAATTATTGGTAAATTACTAGGTTGATAATTAATAATTTTTTTCTCAGTGATTAATCCTTCTATCTCCTCACTAGGAAACTTTTTCTCATCTTCTGTGAGACGAAACACTTTCCCCTTATCTCCGTCTATTAATAATTTTTCACCTGCTTGTAAAAGAGTGGTTGCACCTATGGCACTAACAACCGCAGGAATACCTAACTCCCTGGCTAAAATTGCCCCGTGACTAGTTAATCCTCCTTGTTCTGTAATAATGCCAGCAACTCCTTGTAGTAAAGGCAAGCAATCAGGAGTAATCATTGGTGCGATGAGAATTACGCCCTTGGGAACTTGTATTAGTTTCTGTGATAAATTTAAAATATAGGCATTAGCAATAATTTTGCCTTTAGCTGCTCCAATACCTTGAATAAATTGGACACTTTCATTTACAGCTTGAGGAACAGAGACTTCTGTAATATAGAGTTTAGTTGCTAAAGATTCTTGAGCAACTGTCCATTTCATCGTTAAATTTGTCCCTAATTCACCGACTATTTGATTTCCCACAGAAATTAATTCTTGTAAATATTCTTCTGGTAAAGCATATTCTTGTTGTTGAGATTCTGCCAAAATATAAGCCATTAGAAAATTACTATTTAATGTTGGTGGCAATTGTTCAGCAGAGAAAGAATTACCATGATCAAGACGATATGCTAACATTTTACTACCCAATTGTCGTTCTATTACTATCCTAGTTTTTGGTTCTATATAGTAAACATCTGGTAATACCTCACCATTGGTAATTGCTAATCCTAAACCCCAGGTAGATTCAATATCCCATGGGGATGATTTAGTATTGATTGTGCCAGAGGCAATGGCATTGTCAACAGGTTGCACCAATACCCCTAAATTAATTTTGGGCAAACTAATACCCACACTTTGCCAATATAGTAAACTTCTCGCACGAAATAACTGACTCCAAAGTAGTTTTAAAGCTTCACCAATTTCTTCTTCTTCACAGGGGCAAAATACCGACTCTAATAACCCAGATATATTATTCATTTCTTGGTTAGTTGATATGGCCAAACTTGGATGTAAAATTAAACTGCTTCTTTGCCATTGTCTGGCTGCTTGAAAAATTGTCCTCACCCAATTAAGTGGTACGGTAGCCGACATAATTTCCTGACGTAAGCGCCCAGCAACCTGTTGAAGTTGTCGCCAATTATTTACATCTAAATGTAGGGAAGAATGGGGTAAATCACCAATTAAAGACTCTGAACTATGGATATTTTCCAGAAATTGCTGCAAAACGTCCGCTGCAACCACAAAACCCGGTAAAACAGGATAACCCCGTTGTTTAATTCTGCTTAAATAAAATGCCTGAATGCCAACTTTTGTCCGGTCTTGTAGTTTAATTTGGTCAAGCCAATAGAGTTTATCCACTCAATTTATACAGGTGTTAGTTTTCAGATGTTACATAAGGCTAATTAGGGAGTCAGCATTTGTTCTGACTTAATTATTAAATAATATTTATTACATACTTTTTGTTAATATATTACTAATTAGTACGAACAATGCCCCGATTTCATTTATTAAACTATTTACCACCGAAAAAAATTGATCAACCCTTATTATATTGCTAGTAGTGACTGGCTAAACACTGGACTTCGTTTATGTTTTGCCTTGTTTATTGGAGCTTTAATTGGCTTAGAACGACAACTAAAAAATAAACCGGCTGGTTTAAGAACCCATATGTTAGTAAGTTTAGGTTCATGTATGTTTGTCCTTATCACTATCCAAACTGGGGGAATAGAATTAAGTCCTGATTCTCTTAGCCGCGTAGTTCAAGGTATTACTGCGGGAGTGGGATTTTTGGGGGCTGGGGAAATTTTGCGTGAATCTTCCCAAACATCAAAATCACCAGAAATTCATGGTTTGACTTCCGCAGCCGCGATTTGGGTATCTGCAGCTTTAGGAATTGCTGCTGGGTGTGGTTTATGGCAATTAGGATTAATGGGTGCTGTTTTAACTGTAATTATTCTACACATATTTAAAAGATTAGAAAAGTTTTATTAGTCAAGTGAACAGAAAAATCTCCAGGTATAATATTAATTATCTTTTTAACGCAGATTAGGAGGGCTGATAATTAACAATTGTACCCCACCATCACCTCTATTAATTGCCAATACAGGAGGACGCTTATTAAATTGTGCATCAGAAGGCATAGATGGAAATACATAAACCCAATCATTACTTTCAATTAATAAGCGCCAAATAATTGGTTTTTGAGGATCTGTTAAATCATTTGTTTCTTGACCAATAATATTTTTAAACTGTTCCATATCCCCAATAATATGAGAATCTTTTAAAGAAGGATCTATCAATATATCATCTAAATTACGTCCCAAAGGAAGTTTATCTTTAGCACTAACAATACTAACTATGGGTCTTGCAGAAGTATTATTAACAGCATCTCGATAAGCATCGGACTGACCTTGAAAACGTCCCAACCAAAACAACGATCCTAAAATGCAAATCACAATTACAATTTCTTGACGTAATGACGGGGGTAAAAGTTTGGCAAGAGAACGCAAAATATTAAGTAATGGAAAACCATGGATTCTCTTAATCAGTGTTTGGATTTTATTAGGGATATTTTGATGATTTATTTTTGGTGAAATTGCCCACAATATAACTTGAATTAAAGATATTGTTAAAGTCATAGCTATGACAGCCCGGATAAATATCCAGAAATTACCAAAAATAATTTGTATTGGTACTATTAAAAAAGACTCATGGGGTAGATTGAGAGTATTAAGTTCTAATGCAAAAAAGCCAAAATAAGCCCAGCGATAGACCCAACCAATAAAGTAAATAAAAATGCCTAAAACTCCGATAAGTCCAGCGAAATTACCAAGGATGTTGATACTGGGTGGATTTTGAGGTTCTGGTGACATAGGTGATTTGTGAGAAAATTCAGGAATAGGGGCTGTTATTGGTGATTTTATCTCATAATAAGATTAGAATAGAAAAAAATTACACTATTCAGCATTAATACTCACCTGTAAATATATGAAAATTGTTTCCAAGACCTTAAGCTTGATGTTAGTAGTAGCTGTAGCTGGGATAACAGAAAGCATTAAACCAGTGACAGCAAATATACAACTAGCGCAAATATCAACACAAGCAACTACAACAGTCGAAAACCCGCCCATATCTTTAGCATTGCCCACAATGGCGGATATTAAGCTAAAAAATGGCGAATCAATGACTTCAGCAAGGGTATCGAGATTTGATCCTAAAGGGCAAAAAATTGAGTTTTCTCGTGGTAAAAAGTCTAAATTGTTGTCAGTTACTGAAGTGCAGCAGATAGTTTTCAAGAAAAATAAAGAATCTTTGGTTTATATTAGCACAGGTGCGATAGTGATCCGAGGCAAAGATCACAGTAAAGCTACACAAAGCGTATGGTTGGATATTCCCCTCGAAGCGTTTGAGTTGTTTGACCCCCAAAAAGGACAAGCTAGGGTGAATTTAGCAACGGTGAAAAAACCAAAAGAACTGAAGCAAATCCGTTCTGTGGCTGTGAAAAGTTTGTACATAGCAGATGAGATTGAGTTTAGTTCCAAAGGTAAGATGACGATTAAGGTAACACCTGTTGACAAGAAGAAATAACCCCGCCCTAACCCTCCCCTTGCTAAGGGGAG
>Ga0208698_100019_pt1 | contig 55824 bp, 48 predicted proteins | sample LakMenEpi20Aug08_FD_150717 | JGI IMG/M metagenome (GOLD analysis project Ga0208698, IMG submission 150717) | Freshwater microbial communities from Lake Mendota, WI - 20AUG2008 deep hole epilimnion (SPAdes) | ecosystem: Environmental > Aquatic > Freshwater > Lake > Epilimnion/Euphotic zone ... | reverse complement strand
TGAAAATAGCTCGATGCCAGGTTTATTATTTCATATAACAAGACCCCCTCTATTTATTTAGCGGGGGTTTTGTTTTTTGGTTTGATTGTTTAGCGTTTAAGTACCTGGACAGAATTAATTACACAAATAAATAACATAATATATTAAGATATAAGAGTAGTTATATTAATTCTAATTAAATGGTTTTGGTATAGCAAAGTTGATATAATTATAAAATAAGTTAGGGTGAGTCTGGATGGACTCACCTTGATTTTATAAGATTAGGTAAAAACTAATGAAACTGGCAAAACAAATAATTACCCAAATCTACCGCTAATGTAAGCTTGAGTATCCTCCTGTTGAGGATTATTAAAAATTACCTTAGTCAAGTTATACTCCACTAAATAACCACTACGTTCACCCGTTTCTGAAGTTCTGACATTAAAAAATGCCGTTTTATCAGATACCCGTGATGCTTGGTGCATATTGTGGGTAACAATGACAATCGTATATTGCTCCTTCAGTTCGTGAATTAGCTCTTCAACCCGCGAAGTAGAAATAGGGTCAAGAGCCGAACATGGTTCATCCATCAGTATAACTTCTGGTTGCACAGCGATCGCACGAGCAATACATAACCGCTGCTGTTGTCCACCAGATAAAGATAAACCACTTTGTCGCAATTTATCCTTAACCTCATCCCACAAAGCCGCTTGTCGCAAACTCCGTTCCACCAACTCATTCATATCACCCCTGTAGCCATTAATTCTCGCACCAAAAGCAATATTTTCATAAATTGACTTAGGAAATGGGTTAGGTCTTTGAAAAACCATCCCAATTCGTCTTCGCACCTCAACAGCATCAATATTAGGTGCATAAAGATTTTTATCGTAGAAATAAACCTTACCTTCCGCTCTAAATGATTCAATTAAATCATTCAGACGATTATAACATCGTAACAATGTACTTTTACCGCAACCAGAAGGTCCAATAAAAGCCGTTACCTGATTTTTAGGAATATCTAACCAAACATTCTGTAGAGCCAAAAAACTACCATAATAGATATTCAGATTTTCCGTGCGTAAAACTGATTCAGTCGGATTAATCGAGCTAATTATAGTATCCATAAATACTTAAAAAATAAGTTGGTCAGCATAAATTTCAGTTTTGTTAATAGCCTGTGATTAGACCTTTTGTTTCGTAACCCAGCGAGCAATAATACTAGTAATTAAAACCATCAACAGGAGAATTAAAGACGCAGACCAAGCTAAAGACTGCCAAGTTTGATAAGGAGAAGTCGCAAAGTTGTAAACTAAAACCGCGAGAGAAGCCGTAGGTTTGAGGAGACTATCGGGCCAAAAAGAAGAAAAAAGAGCCGTAAATATTAATGGTGCTGTTTCTCCACCCGCGCGAGCAATTGCCAAAGTAGAACCAGTCACAATTGCAGGTAATGCAATCGGTAATACCACTAATGTTACCGTTTGTAAATTAGTTGCACCTAATCCAATAGAAGCTTGTCGTAAATCTGGAGATACTAAGCGCAAAGCTTCCTCCGTAGTTTTGACAATAATAGGTAACATCAAAATCGCTAAAGCGAACCCACCCCCCAAAGCTGAGTAAGAGCCTAAATTGAGCTTTACTAAAGTTAAAACTACAATTTCATAGGCAAATACCCCAGCAATAATAGAAGGAACGCCACTGAGAACATTAGTAGTAAAACGTATACATCTAGCAACTTTTCGGGAACTAAACTCAGTTAAATAAATTGCTGCCAACACACCAAAAGGAACACTAATTATAGCACCGATTCCTACCATCAATAATGTTCCTAAAATAGCATTACCAAAACCTCCATTTCTACCAAAAGGAGATGGTGGTAATTGTGTAAAAACATTGAGATTTAAACTACTAAACCCTCTAATTATTACATAATAAAGCACTGCCAACAAAGGAACAAGCGCCAATACTCCACAGATAAAAGCTAATACAGTCATCACCGTATTAAACAATGTTCGAGGAGAGGAAGGAGAACGAGTCAGGCTTCTTTGCCCAAAAGAGGAAGTCATAATTTAACCTATAGGAGAAGTCAGGAAAAGGGTTAAAAATCTTATTACTGAACTCGCGCCACAATAAACTCCGCCAGAATATTAACTATCATAGTCAAGACAAATAGCACTAAAGCTGCATACATTAAAGCAGCAACTTGTAACCCATTAGCTTCAGCAAACTGACTTGCCAGCAAAGAAGAAATCGTATTAGATGGCGCTAAGAGAGAGATATTGATATTATTGGCATTACCAATTAACATAGTTACAGCCATTGTCTCACCCATTGCCCTACCAAGTGCCAACATCACCGCACTGGCAATACCAGAAAAAGCAGCGGGGATAATAACTTGAAAAATAGTTTCCCAACGGGTTGCACCGACAGCCAAAGCAGCTTGACGCAAACTCGAAGGTAAAGAAATCAAAGCGTCACGAGAGATAGCTGTGATAATTGGCAATGTCATAATCGCTAATATCACTCCTGCTGGTAACATCCCTGGACCTGTAGGTGCAGAACTAAAAATTGGTAGCCAACCCAGGGAACCATGTAGCCATTTTCCCAAATCAGTTAAAATTGGCACTAAAACAAAAATTCCCCAGACTCCATAAACAACACTGGGAATAGCGGCCAACAATTCTACTAAAAATACCAAAACTAACTGCACCTTAGAAGGGAGAAGATCTTCACTCAATAAAATCGCCGTTCCCACACCAATAGGGATAGCTAGAATTAGTCCAATCAAAGAACTTATAAGAGTCCCGTAAATCGCAGGTAATACCCCATATTCATTATTAACAGGGTTCCAATTGCTCGTAAATAAGAAATTAATCCCGAATTTTTGGATAGCAGGCCAAGCAGCAATAGTAATCTGCAAGGCAATCCATAATAAAATACCAGTAATTGCTAAGGCAAAAATTCGAGTTAACCAAATAAAGCTCCAATCTACATTTTTGTCTATTTCAGAGCGATTTTTCATTGTTAATGGGGTTTCTTGAAAATTTGTAGCCATGAATACTGACTGTAAAAGTTAAATCAGCAAAAATACGAAGGAGAAACAGATCTCAAAAACTGAGAGTGTCAATTGGTAGTTTTAGGAACAGCGCCAATAGAAATCTGATAATCAGGACTGATTTGATCAGCCGCTGCTGCAACTTTGGCAATTACATTAGCTGGTAAAGGCACATACCCTAATTCACGGGCTATCTTTTGTCCATCCGTCAAAGCATACTCGATAGTTGCTTCTATTGCTTTAGCCTTAGCGACATCAGCATATTTTTTATGTGTTAGAATCCAAGTGTAAGTTACAATTGGGTAAGAGTCCTCACCTTCAGGATCAAAAATAAAAGCACGCAGATCCTCTGGTAAAGTTACTGATGCTAAAGTTTTAGCTGCCGATTCTTCAGAAGCGGAAACAAACTGTTTGGCTTTATTTTCTAAAGATGCAAATTTGAGCTTACTTTCTTTAGCGTAGACATATTCAACATAACCAATAGAACCTGGAGTTTGTTGAACTTGGGCAGTAACACCTTCATTCCCTTTAGCACCAACTCCTACAGGCCATTTAATACTTTTACCGTTACCTACTTTAGTTTTCCATTCTGGGCTAATAGTGCTAAGATGTTTAGTGAAAACGTCTGTAGTGCCACTACCGTCAGCACGATAAATAACTTTAATTTCCTCTTTTGGTAACTTTGTACTAGGATTAGCTTGAGCGATCGCTGGATCATCCCAAAATTTAATTTTCCCTAGTAAAATATCAACATATACTGCCCGCGGTAGCTTGAGTGTAGCTACATCACCCGGTATATTGGGAGCATCTGGCAAATGATAAGCTAAAACAATACTACCAGCAGTTAAAGGTAATAATAGCACGCCTTGATCAGTGGGAACTTTCTTGATTTCTTCATCCTTCATTGCGACATCACTAGCACCGAAATCTACTGTCCCCTTGGTAAACTGCTCAACACCAGCACCACTTCCCACTGATTGATAATTAACTTTCAAATTGGCATATTTTTTGTTTAACTCCGTAAACCAAGTTTGATAAAGTGGTGAAGGAAAAGAAGCACCCGCGCCTATTAACTCAACATCACCTCCTAAATCTAGTTTGCTGGTTTTAGGATTGTTTGCACTATTTTCTGCACAAGCTGATAAACTGATCACCACTGCTAACACAGATATTAAAGCTATAAGACGATTATTTTTTATTGTACTTAGGCTTAATAGCATTAGTGTTGATTTCTATTGATTTTTTAGATAAACACCTCTAACATACCGCTAAAAAATATTTTTAGTAAGTAGAGAATGGGTGAACAAATGGAAATATCCAGAGTTATTTTTTGGTGCTAATCACACATACCCTTTGCCTCTTGACTCCTGTATGTTTAGTATCTACGATTGTGAAGCCAACTTGTTGCCGATACTTGTTGTCATTAGTTCTATTGCCTTTTCCCTCGCGCCTAATAAATGTTTGCTGCATCAAATCAACTGCTATGGTCTATGATAGGCTTGCTCCTGACAATGGGTGGTACTTTCCTAGAAGCTTATGGTGTTACCTCACCTTGGAACTGGAGTCAGCACGGAATTCAAACCCTTTCATTAGGTGTCAGCTATCAAATTGGTGCAGTGCTACTAGTAGGCTGTTTAGGAGGTCAAAATGCCGCCGCGCTCTCGCAAATTGCCTATTTAGTCATGGGATTAACTTTATTACCCGTATTTGCCGAAGGAGGCGGTATAGGTTATGTTAAACTATCTCAGTTTGGCTATTTGTTGGGTTTTATTCCTGGAGCTTGGATTTGTGGTTATTTAGCCTTTAAAGCTAGACCTCGCTTAGAAACACTGGCTTTTAGTTGTTTTTGTGGCTTAATCACCGTTCACCTCTGCGGTATAGCTTATTTAATTATTAGTTATGTGTTGCCTTGGAAAGGAACAGAAAATTTATCTCTAATTCAAGCTATGCTCAAATACTCCTGTTTCGCGCTACCAGGACAACTAGTAGTTGTTTGTGCTGTCACCATAGTAGCTTATGTCCTACGACATATAATGTTTTATTAGTTATTGGTCATTGATTAGTAGTCAGTGATCAATAGTCAGTAGTAAAGAAAACACAACCAACCACCGACAGTAACCACCGACAACTGACAACTGACAAATTTATCATGCGTATAAAAAATCGCTTTTTTTGGATTGCGGCCTTGACAGCATTTTTATTAGACCAACTGACAAAATATTGGGTAGTGCAAACTTTCAAATTAGGACAAACACTGCCCTTGCTACGTGGTATATTTCATTTTACCTATGTTACTAATACAGGTGCAGCTTTTAGTTTATTAAGTGGTAAAGTAGAGTGGTTACGCTGGCTGTCTTTAGGTGTAACTTTAGTATTGATAATTATTGCATTATCAGGACCATTGTTAAGTTTTTGGGATCAATTGGGTTATGGTTTGATTTTAGGAGGAGCAATGGGCAATGGTATTGATAGATTTGCATTAGGCTATGTCGTTGACTTTCTTGATTTTCGGTTGATTAATTTTGCCGTATTCAATATGGCTGATTCTTTTATTACTATTGGAATTGTCTGCCTGTTAATTGCCTCATGGCAAAAAACACCAAGTAATTAAAATTTTTTATGAGTTCCCCCCAACCTCCACAAAGACCACAAACCTTACTTGGTCAACTGACTCAAGTAGTAAATACAATTCAAGCTAGAGTTGATTTTTCCAAATTGGCGCTGAAACCCAATGTCAAAGTCCCAAAACTATTGGTACATGATGCCGGGGTCAATCAAACGTTAGAATATGCACTATTAGGCGATCGCTATATTTTAGGACGTAGTTCTAAATCTTGTGATATCATTGTTCGTAATCAAGTTGTCAGCCAAATTCATCTTTCACTGTCCCGGGATTCCACCCAAAATACCCCCGTTTTCACCATTAAAGATGAAAACTCCACCAACGGTATTTATCTAGGCAAAAGGCGAATAAATGCCCTAGAAATGCGTCATGGTGATATAATTACCTTAGGACCCCCGGAACTAGCTGCCTCCGTGCATTTAGAATATATAGACCCACCAACTTGGTATATAAAGGGTGTCACCTGGACAGCTTATGGTGTCGGTGGTGTCATGGCTCTAATTGCCTTATCATTAGGTATTGAATGGATGAAATTTTCCGTTAGACCTTTACCTACAGCCACTAAAGCCCCTGTAGTCGTTTACGCCCGCGACGGCTCAACCCCACTCCGTCAACCGCGAAATATTGCCCACATAGACCTGAAAAACCTATCAGACTTTGGACCCTATTTAGCCTCCGCTGTCGTAGCTTCTGAGGATAGTCGTTATTATTGGCACTTCGGGGTAGATCCTTTGGGTGTGTTGAGAGCCGTATTTATCAACAGTCGTAGCGGTGATTTCCAACAAGGAGCAAGTACAGTTACCCAACAAGTAGCCCGGAGTTTATTCCGTGAATATGTGGGTAGTCAGGATTCTTTAGGACGGAAATTAAAAGAAGTTGTTGTTTCTCTGAAATTAGAAACATTTTACAGCAAAGATGATATTTTACTAACTTACTTAAATCGGGTATTTTTAGGTGCAGATACTTCTGGTTTTGAAGATGCAGCCAAATACTATTTTAACAAATCGGCCAAAGAATTAACTCTAGCAGAAGCAGCAACTTTAGTAGGGATTTTACCCGCTCCCAATGCCTTTGATTTTTGTGGAACAGGCCCGCGAAAACTAGGAGCAGCAGATTATCGAAATCGAGTTGTTAAGCGACTACTGGAAATGGGCAAAATCACCCAAGAGGAAGCCAACCGCGCTCGCCGTTCTACTGTCCAGGTTAGCCCCAAAGTCTGCGAAACGCAAGCCAAAACCATTGCTCCCTATTTTTATGATTACGTTTTTCAAGAATTAACATCAAGACTAGGTCCAGGAGCAGCCAGAGAAGGTAACTATATCATTGAAACCCAGTTAGATCCAAATATTCAAGCCAAAGCCGAAACAGAGTTAAAAAATTCTGTAACTAAAGCTGGCTCAAATTTTGGTTTTTCCCAAGGGGGAATGGTGACCCTTGACTCAAAAACAGGGAGTATTATTGCCATGGTGGGGGGAACTGATTACAGAAAAAGCCAGTTTAATCGTACTGTACAAGCTCAACGACAACCGGGTTCTACTTTTAAAATTTTTGCTTACACCGCGGCTATAGAAAAAGGCATTTCTCCATACACAAGTTATTCTTGCAGTCCTTTAACTTGGCAAGGCTTTACCTATAAACCCTGTCGTAGTGGTGCTGGTGGTAGTTTAGATATAGCGACTGGCTTGGCACTTTCAGAAAACCCTATTGCTTTGCGGGTGACAAAGGCAATTGGCTTGAATAAATTGGTGGATATGGCACAGCGTTTGGGTGTTAGATCTAATCTTGAGGAAGTACCGGGTTTGGTATTAGGTCAGAGTGAAGTTAATGTTTTAGAAATGACCGGAGCATTTGGGGCAATTGGTAATTATGGAGTCTGGAATCCACCCCATGCCATTAGTAAAATTCGTGACAGTAGTGATTGCAAGAATCTCAAAGATTTAGAAACCTGTCGTGTGATTTACTCTTTCGATACAGATCCAAATGGTTCTAAACAAGTGCTAAAAAAAGCAGTTGCTAATCAAATGACTACTTTAATGCGGGGGGTAATTAGTAATGGGACAGGACGTAGCGCGGCTATTGGTTTAGGGGAAGCAGGTAAAACCGGGACAACAAATAATAATGTTGACCTCTGGTTTATTGGTTTTATTCCTAGTCGCAAACTTGTCACTGGTATTTGGTTAGGTAACGATAATAATTCCCCTACATCTGGTAGTAGTGCCCAAGCAGCACAACTTTGGGGTGATTATATGGGGAAAATTACAAAATAGACAACTAACCACTGACAACCAACAACTAACCACTGACAACTAACCACTGACAACTAACAACTAATAATTACTTATATCCTTTCCAATGGGTAACTTCTAATTCGCCTTTAGGTGTAAATACCACTTGAAAGTGAGCCAAAGGGTCTTTTGTATCGGGTGCTGCCACATTTGAGCCGTAAACAGATTGGAACATTTGAGGTAGAGGTGTTTCCCGGAAATGATCAAAAGCAACTTGATTGAGTGGTTCATAGTCAGCAATCACACCTTCTTTATTCACTGCTACCCGATATTTCAAATTGCTGGCAAAGGTGGGAGTAACACTCCAATTTTGACGAATTGTACTATACAGCTTTTGATTTAGGTCTTTGATTTTACCGCTATCAGTAATTTTTTCCCCAGTTACTTCTGGAGTTTTAGAGTATCCCAACCAGGGGCTAATTTCTAGAATCCCTCTTTGAGTAAATACAACCTTGAATTGGGCAATAGGTTCATTAGGGACGCGACTAGCAGGATTATAGAGTAGTTTGGGTAATGGTGTTTGATCTATTGCGTCACTGGCTTTTTGATTAACTGCCTTATAACCAACGATACTACCATCAGCACCAACACCTAAACGATAAACTAAATTATCAGATAATCCTGAGCGATTTGTCCAAGCGGGGTGAATTTGATTATAAAGTTGACGATTTAATGCCCGTAACTGAGATGAATCTGTTATTTCTGGAACTGTCTTTAAAAGTGCCTCCAAATCTTTAACCGTGCTAGGTGTTACAGAGGCTGAGGGAATAGTTGTAGGGGTTACGGGTGCTGTAGGTGTGGTTGTAGAAGTGCTGGACTGAACATCCGGGTTAACTTGAGGAGGACTGACCTGGGGAGTGGGAATTAAGCTAAAGGTCAATGCAGCTACGGACAGGCTAGATAAGCCTACAGTAGCCGGGATAGCTTGTTTGAGTAAAGTTTGACTTGAACCACCATAACTGCGAGTAACTGGGTGTAATTCCAGGGATAATTCTGGTAAAGTTTGACTATCAGCAAAAAACTGATCTACGGCTTCGACCAAATCAAATAATTGAACTGTGTTCAAGACCATTTGAATGGTTGATTGTTGTTCAAGGCTTTTGTTTCCCCCCAGGTTGTCTCCCGTGATTTCAGAGTGAACAGTTAATTGGTGTCTGTTGCTGTCAATGTTTTGCAATTCGACCAACTCTGAATGATGATTTTGATTAGCAAATTTTTGACTCTGGGGGTTGCGTATATTGCTTAAAAATTCTTGAGCGTAGGTGCTGACCACCCTAACTAAGCTTTCAAAAAATTCTCTCCCCCCAACTATCGGTTGAGTGTAATTAGATATGTAGCATTCTGCATTCACTAATATGGATAGTTCAGGACGCAGTTCTTGAAAGTTAGCAGTCCGTGTCATGTCACTTAACCCTTCTAGGAGTAGGGTACAATTAGGCAAACTATATTTACGTTGGATATTCATTTTTATTTATTCACTCTACTCTACTTCACCGTCAAAAAGAGAAATCCAATACCGCTGCATTCCCGCTGTACCTGTGCAAAATAGTAATTTTCCTAACAGGTTTATAGCTAGTTCATCTAATTTTTCATCAGAAGTTAATGATAGTACACCGGAGCGACGGGAATTCATCCGACTTTTAAAATGTGTTCTAAACCTTTCTAAGTAATTAGCTAATTTTAAATTTTGTTCTGGTGGAATCTGTTTGTCAGCCAATTGTTGATATATAGTTAGTAGTTGCCGAATCACAACTGTTAATCGGCGCGCAATATAGCAAGCAATGACTACTAAGGCTTTGGCCTCTAAAATATCCAAAGGACGACGACTATGGGCTTTTCGCATGGGGTTAGAGGCTCGCATCCGCCATAAGTTTACCCGATTTTTGATAATTCCCTTGAGGTCTAATTCTTCAGCAAAGGACAAAATGGCTTCAGAACCCCCTAGTTCTAGGGCTTCAATGGCTAGTAACATTAAATCTATTTGCAATCTGGTTCTGGCTGGACATACTTGGCCAGCAATGGCTGGATCTGGTAAGGTGTCCAAAATCATCGATGTTCCGTGGGAGTTTGGGTTGTTTACAGGTCTGACAGTAGCAGAGACATTCATTCTAGAAAATACCTTATTCGTTTCCAATGTTTCCATTCTCGTTTCATTTCTATCCTCAATTACTTTAACCAGTAATTGTCACTAATCGCCGGCGCGATAGGAAGTTCAATTATATACAGTACTTAGTTTTTCTACTCAAATGTTTTCATATACATTAAGTGTTAAAATTTTCGGTGATCGTCAATAAATGATAAACCAAAAGCTCTAGTCTTCAGGTTATGACATTATAGGGTAGGATTTTTCTTGATTTTGGGAAAAATTTTGCCTCTGGCCTTTTGTTTTTGACCACTAACTACTCACAAACATGGATTTAAAATCGCTGATTCGTGATGTACCTGATTTTCCTAAACCGGGAATTTTATTTCGGGATGTCACTACTCTATTAAGCGATCCAGCGGGATTGCGTTATACTATTGACTTTTTAGCACAAAAATGTTCTGAAATTGAACTTCAAATAGATTACATTATTGGCATGGAGTCACGGGGGTTTATTTTTGGTGCACCTATGGCTTATAAATTAGGTGCGGGTTTTATTCCGGTTCGCAAAAAAGGCAAGTTACCAGCAGCAGTCCACTCAATTGAATATCAACTAGAGTATGGTACAGACACATTAGAAGTACATCAGGATGCTTTACAACCGGGTAGTAAGGTTTTAATTGTAGATGATTTAATTGCTACTGGTGGAACTGCCAGCGCAACGGCACAGTTAGTACAGAAAATTGATTGTGAACTTGTAGGGTTTGGGTTTATTATTGAGTTACGAGATTTACAAGGACGGAAACATTTGCCTGATGTCCCCATTATTTCTCTGGTTGAATATTAGACAACTGACAACTGACCAATGACAACTGACCAATGACAAATACAAAAATTTCCCTGGAGACAAGTCGAGACTGGCTAATCGGGCTAGTTACGAATGAAACTTTTATTTATGTGATGAAACGGCTTTTACAGGCGCTATTGACCATTTTTTTAGCGTCGGCCTTGTCGTTTTTTATTATGAAGTTGTCTCCGGGAGATTATGTAGATACCCTGCGGCAAAATCCCAAAATTTCACCAGAACGAATTGAGGAAATTAGGCGACAATTTGGGTTAGATAAGTCTTGGCCAGAACAGTTTGGATTTTGGTTAAAGCAAATTATTACTAAGGGTGATTTTGGTACAAGTTTTGTTTATCAACGTTCTGTATCATCGCTGTTATGGGAACGAGTACCAGCAACGTTATTATTAGCGATCGCTTCTTTAATTATAACCTGGGTGATCGCTATTCCTTTGGGTATTCTCGCTGCTGTCAAACAAAATCGCAAAACTGACCAGATTTTACAAATAGTCAGTTATGCTGGTCAAGGTATTCCTAGTTTTATCACTGTCTTATTTTTGCTATTCTTTGCTCAATTAACTACCCCACTTTTTCCTGTGGGTAATATGACCAGTATTGATCATGCAGACCTGACATGGTTAGGTAAAATTATTGATCTTGCTTGGCATTCAGTTTTACCATTAATTGCTTTAAGTATTACCAGTTTTGCTGGTTTACAACGGATTATGCGTGGTCAATTATTGGATGTTTTACGTCAAGATTATATTCAAACTGCTCGCGCTAAGGGACTTCCAGAAAATCGGGTTATTTATGTTCATGCTTTGCGAAATGCTATTAACCCATTAATTACTTTATTGGGTTTTGAATTAGCAGGTTTATTAAGCGGTGCATTTATTACGGAAAATTTCTTCAACTGGCCAGGTTTAGGAAAATTAACTCTACAAGCTGTTTTAGCTAAAGATCAATATTTAGTCATGGCCAGTTTGGTCATGAGTGCTGTATTATTGATCATGGGTAACTTACTTGCTGACTTAATTTTAAAAGCTGCTGATCCTCGAATTAAGCTAGAAGATTTGAATTAGATTGTTAATGATCCTTTATTACCAGAAATTCAGTTTTTACAGCATATTTAAATAATCATCCAAGGTGTATATGAAGGTGAAATTTGCAATTTCTGCCACATTATTGACGACATTACTGTTAACACCAATTAACTCTAACGTGACATTAGCAGGTACTTGTGCTTCTCATTGTGGTCTTGCTCCACTTCATTTTACACCAGGAAAATATATTCGGGTGCAAGTCGTTAACCACAGTTATGGTGATGTAAAATTAGAACAGTTACCAGAAATTAGAAAAACAACGTTAAAACCAGGAGGAAAATTCCAATTTGACTTGAGCGGGGAAGAATTAGACAATTTTTCTCTTATGTTTTGGGATCATCAGGGAAGATACATAAAATGTGTGGTATCCAAACCGAATTTGACGACTTTGGTTTTAGAAATTCGTCCCCATGGTCAAGATTCTCCAGGTGATAGATCTGTTTATATTCGTAGTGATGGAAAAGTAAGTATATTGTAGTTTAAAAGAGAGTAATTTTACTTTCTGTTACAGATTTTGATTTTTTACCTAGAGCTAAAGTTGTGAACGAACACATTGGAAACACATAAATGAAGTCCAATTTATTATTTGTAACAGTTAGTTGATATTTGTTGCCAAAATTATTATTTTAGTTAGAAACTAGAAATACAACAAAGCAATTATTTTTATGAACGCTATTTCTAATCTCGAGTTTAAACGGTCAACTTGGCAAACAACCATTCTCCTAATCTTAGGTTTTTGGCTCAGTGCTAGTCTGGTTTTAGATTGGGTAATTATGCCTAGTCTTTACTTTGCTGGTATGATGAATCAAGCAAATTTTTCCACAGCAGGTTACGTAGTTTTTGGGAATTTTAATCGTCTAGAATTATTGTCTGCGGCTGTGGTTTTAACTGCTGTACTGGCTATTAGCAAAACTAAATCTCATTGGGGTTTAAGTAGTATCGCTTTATCTGGATTACTATTGACAGTGGCTTTACTAGACACTTATTTCTTAACTCCCCAAATGTGCGCTTTAGGTGCTAATTTAAGCTTGCTATCTAGTAACCCAGTTCCAGCCACAATGAACATATTACATGGCGGTTACTTCTGTTTAGAAGTCGTGAAAATACTATCAGGAGGTATACTTTTAAACCTGTGCTGGCGAGAAGCTTAATTAAAAGAGGACAGGGGATAGGTTGAGGATTTCAGAGGTAATGATATTCCCGGTGTTATGAGGTACATATCTAGCGGGCTTCTTGCCCGCACCAAAAGAGTTTGATGATTCAACTTTGTACCTCATCAGTGCGGAAAACTCTGTAAAACTAAGAAAAATAGCAGAACGTTAGGTATAAACTGTGATAATACTTGAGATTTTGGCGATCGCTAATATTTGTCATGGTATAATATAAAATGACGTGGGGAATGTGGGTTAATCAATTGAATGGCTAAAAACCTCAATTTTTGGTCTGCTGATTGTCAAGTAATTACCCGCAAACGTCGTCTTTCTGTGCAAAAAATAGTGGTCAACCTAATCATAATGATTAAAAAGTCAGATTTTGTCTTAGCTCCCTACATGAAGAGCAACGACTTACGCGCAGCTTATCAAGTCCTAAATACAGTTGTTCCCTATATTTTGTTGTGGTTTCTAGCAGCAAGAGCAGCAAAATTTTCATTGTTTCTGCTGCCACCGATCATGGTTTTGATCGTACTGTTTTCACTACGTTGTTTTTCATTAATGCACGATTGTGGACATTATTCACTCTTTAGATCAAAACGGGTAAATAGAGTAGTCGGATTTATATTGGGGGTGATAAATGCAATTCCTCAATATCCTTGGTCAAGAGGTCATGCCTATCATCATAAAACAAATGGTGATTGGGAAAAATATCGCGGACCATCGGCATTAATTTCCACAGAGCAGTTTGCTAAACTTAGTCCTTCTGGCCAAAATCGCTATGAATTGCTAAGACATCCCTTGATGCTTTTTCCGGGGGGGTTTTTCTACCTAGCAATTAAGCCAAGACTGGCGCTAATCGCGGGATTATACGGTTTTATAGGTCATTTACTGACTTGTATCCAAGAAAATCCGAGTATGGATATCAAGGAAATCATTTACTCTTATAAATCCAGAAATTGGTACACAGCAGGGGAGTTTGTTGATATCCTTTTCAATAATATTTGCGTAGTTGGTATTTGGATTTATTTGGGTTATTTATTAGGATTTGGATTCTTTTTCGGCGTTTACTCAATTACTCTAACTTTTTCAGCGGCGATTTTTATCTGCATCTTCTTTGTACAACATAACTTTGATGGTTCTTATGCTCATAAAACTGAGGGTTGGGATTATACACTAGGAGCATTAGAAGGTAGTAGTTACTTAGAATTACCTACAGTTCTCAAATGGTTTGGGGCAAATATAGGCTACCATAATATTCATCATCTTTCCGAGAGAATACCTAATTATAATTTGGAAGCTTGCCACAATGAAAATGGTCATTTACTTACCCATGTAAAAAAGCTAAAAATAGCGGATATTCCCGATTGTTTCCAATTTATTTTGTGGGATGCCTCCACGGATAGTCTTGTATCTATTGCTTCCTTTCGTCAATCAACCGTTGGAGGGGTTAATTTTTCCTTGGAACGGGAGGCAGCTTTAATTTTAGGGGAAACAAAAATAAGCACCAGATCTACATCTTAGGACTGTGGATGGTCATTGTTGGGTAATAATAGCCGGATAGCTAGGATCGCAAACCCAACGGCAGCGATCGCTTTTAAAATACGTGTAGGTAAAAATTGGGACACTGCACCGCCAGCTAATGCTCCCAAGAGGCTAGTTAATACTAATGCACCTGCTGTACCTAAAAATATAGCTTTTCGAGATTGTCCTTGTCCAGAAAGAGCGATCGCTGCTAATTGACTTTTATCACCCAATTCTGATAAGAAAACTGTTACAAAGCTTAGTCCTAAAAGATGCCAGTCCATAGTTTGCGAATTTATAGTATTTACATCACATTCTGAGCGAGTTACGCTATTAGCGGGTAGGATGCCCGCACCACAAGAGTTTTATCATTTAATGATATCCCATACCAACATCAGGGAAATCATTAGTAACATTACCCCCGCTGATTTTTCCACGGTTCTAGGACTAAGTTTTGTGGATATCCAACCACCTAATAATACTCCTAGTAAACTAGTAGTAATTAATGCTACTCCAGAACCAAGAAAAACTACCCAAGGTGCATGGGATTCTGCACTCATTAATAGGGTGGAAAGTTGGGTTTTATCACCAATTTCTGCGAGAAAAATCGTGATAAAGGTTGTCCCAAAGACCATCAATACGGATGTTTTAGTTTTGGGACTATCCTTAGTATGATGTGACCGATTTTCTGTTGCGGATAAGTTAGGAGTGCTGACTGGTGGAGTATCAAGTTTCACAATCGTTATTTTTGTCTCGTGGTTGTTTTTGTATTCCTTCCATTTTCTCATATTTTTGTCATAAATTGCAACCTAATTAAATCAAAAACCGACAGCTTGATTAAAACGGATAATTTCTAAACTGCGATCGCTCTGCCTATACTTATTAAAAGACAATTAAGTAAATAGTATTTTTTACATACAGTCTTTTCTGCTCTGATAAGGTACAAAGTTGAATCATGAAACTATTGTGGTGCGGGCAAGATGCCTGCTAGATATGTACCTGATAAGACCGGGAAGTGCTATAAAGATTATTGATGAGAATATACGCTTAATTAATGATATTAAAAAGTAATCTAAAATAAAATCTCTGATCATAACTTTGAGTGCTAAAATGTCCGATATAGAGCGAATTAAAGATATTCATATAAAAAGTTCTTTTAGATTCTCTATATAATTATTTGTTAAGAAAAGTAAGAAGTATGAAAATACAGAGTTTTAAATTCAGTAACCATAAAGAAAATTGGCACATTGAGGAAGTTAAATTTGAGGATCTAAATTTACTTGTCGGTGGTTCTGGAGTTGGAAAGACAAGAATTTTAAAGGCACTTGACTTGATTTGTGATGTTGCAATAGGCAGGAATCGTAATTTAGATGATTTAGAATGGAGTATCAATTTCTCTCATTTAGGACAAAATTATAGGTGGGAGTTAAAAAGTTCCTCAATCAAAAATGAAGAAATATTTATAAACCTAAATGAATCAGAACAGACTGAAATTGTTTATGAAAAATTAGTTCGATATGATGATGATGATTCTGAACTAGAGATACTTCTCCGCAATGATTCAGATTCAAAATTCAATAAAAAAGATTTGCCTAAATTGAAAAGAACTGAAAGTGCAATTACTCTTCTTTCAGAAGAAGATTTGATTATTCCAGTGGGTGAAGCATTTAATAGATTTATATTCAACTTTCAAATTCCTCAAGAATTAATGTTTAATAATCGTAACAATGATCCTAATAGAATAGAGTTGTCCCATGAAATAAGTATTTCCAATTTTCAAGAATATTTTGCTGGCACTCCACCAGCTATAAAGGCTTTTTATTTGCAGAAATTTTTTCCAGATGTCTTTAATGAAATTAAAGAGTATTATATTGATATTTTTTCAGAAGTGACTAATGTGAAAGTTAGTAATGAAAGAGATTCAGATGGTGATTTTCTGCTATTCTTTGAAATTCAGGAGAACGGTTTAGAAGACTGGATTCCTCAACATCGAATTTCATCGGGTATGTTTCGTACTTTAATTTGTTTAATTGAAGTAATTACTGCTCCCGAAGAGTCGGTAATTTTAATTGATGAATTTGAGAACAGTTTAGGAATTAACTGTATGGCTGAACTAACAGATTTTCTCCTTGATAAATCCCCAAATGTACAGTTTATACTTACTAGCCATCATCCATATATTATCAATAATATTCCTTGGAAAACTTGGCAAATAGTTAGTAAATCTGGAAATAAAGTCAAAGTTAGAAAAGCTTCTGATATTCCAGCACTTGATACAGCTTCTAGCTTAGATAAGTTTACTCAATTAATTAATTTACTTGATAGTGAGGAATTTTCTGCGTGAATCTTTTATTTTTAGTAGAGGGGGGCAAGACTGAACCAAAAGTATATAAAGCATGGTTACAACATTTATTTCCTAGCTTAACTTTTGTTGTTAGACCTGAAGATATGACAATGAATACTTGTCGAATTATTGCAGGTAATGGCTATCCGAGTATGGTTGATAGACAGAAGAAAAATCCAGAAGTTTCTCGACTGGAAGCCTGTCTAATTGATATAGAAAGATTCGGTAATGTCAATCATTTCTTTATATGTATTGACTCCGAAGAACATTCTTACACTGCTCGTTTTCATAAAGTTAAATCTAAACTTGATGCACTCAAATCTGGCTACAATATAGATAGTTCAAAAACAGAGATTCACATAATAATTCAGCATTGCTGTTTTGAAACTTGGGCATTAGGTAATGCAGAAATTCCTAACGAATATCCTTTAATTAAAAGTTCCACAATTTTATCAGATTTTAAAACATATTACGATGTTTTAGTCAATGATCCTGAAGAAATGTCCTGCTGTCCACCTGGACATACTTTTAGCACAAAAGCGCGATTTCATAAACGTTATATCAAAGAATATCTCAAACAATTTGGTTTGTCTTATAGTGAGGGCAATCCAAAAGTTGTAGCTGATAAAAAGTATCTAGATGCGTTAAAAAAGCGATGTGAATCAATGAATCATTTATCTAGCTTGAAATTATTGTTAGATATATGGGGTCGCATAGAAACTTTGTAAGCAGTAGCACAATTTAGGTACATAAAAGTGAATCTCTCATTGATTACTGCGCTCAAAAACACAATGAGAGAATAATTATATGAATTAAATCAAAAACCCACAGCTTGATCAAAGCGGATTTGTTCCAAACTGCGATCGCCATAAACTCCCTCAATCTGCTGACGACAGCAATCAATCGCAAAATCGTTTACATCTTCCGCTTCAATACCATACATTTCCTCAAAAGTCTCTGCTTGAACACGACAAAACCGGGGACGGGTAGAATAAATTTTACATTCCCGCGTACCGTGATCATAATTTACGCACCATCCCCCCTCACCCACCATACTGAGATAAAGTTCTAAATCTGGTGGTGAAAGATACTCTTCTATATCTGGACGATCTGCTGGTGTTAAGTTACAGCAAGCACCACACTGAGATATACATTGCCAAGTAGCCATATTTTTAACCTTTTAGTATTCCTGCTATTTTACTTTTTTATGACTTTTTCTATAATTTTGTGAAGTAAATTAAATTTTAGATCCCCTAAACAGATATGATAAGTTGCGGGTTTGGACATTGAATTATTAAATCTTTTTAAACCATAAAACCATTGGGAGGAAAAAATGGACGTTTTAGCTAACATCAATTGGGAAGTTGTCTTACAGTTGACTTGCTTGGGACTAATTGTGATTTCAGGTCCTATAGTAATCTTTCTTCTAGCATTTCGCAACGGCAACCTGTAAATTGGGTAATTGGTAATTGGTAATTGGTAATTGGTAATGCTTTGTCTAATCACCAATTACCCGTTGAAGACAAGTTTAATAAAGATAATAATCTTTAGTTTGTCGCAGAAGCGGACAAAGCTTGAATAGCAGTTTGAATAATTCCCTCATAGATGGGTTGAGATAAATTTACCTGTTCCGCATTGTCGCGGTTGAAACCTAAAAGACCGAATTTATTTTCTGGTCGCATGACCAAAACTTTACCTTCAGAATTTTTTACTCTTAATTCCCTACTCATACCATTTTCATAGATTCCACAGGTATATTGATGTTGTTTATATTCAAAACTAGCCCGTGATGGTTTTGATGAATTAGTGAAAAGTTCCACAACATGATTTGGGAGTTTTGCACCTATTAACTCCATCTCAATGGTAGTTTTACCATTAAAGTTATTTTCCCTCAGTTTGTAAGCAATATCTAATCTTGATGGTAAGGGAAAATAATCACCCCAACGCCATGCTATACCCTTAATTTCCTGATGCTGATTGTCAATAGTTTGGGATACAGTTAATTTGATGTGACCTTTCCCAACAATTTTCTGTTCAACTACTTGAATATTAGGAGTCCAAAAAATTGGATCTGAGTTATCAATACCACAAGGATGAAGAATATTTAACTGTTGAAAAAGATCCTGATTAATTTCGTAAATATTAACTTGAGTATCTATTTTTAGAAGAGGTTTAAGATGTTGAATTTCCAGACAATGATTTGCAAATGCAGATAACCGTAACCTAAATTCTGGTAAATTTTCTGCTCGTAAAGAAAATCCTCCCGCTGCTTTGTGTCCTCCAAATTTACCTAATAAATCCCGACAAGTATCTAAAGCTGCAAATACATGAAATTCTGGAATTCCCCGGGCTGAACCCCGAATTATGTCTTCATTTTCGTAAGTTCCAATAAAGACGGGAACACCATAACGTTCTAATAATCGAGAAGCAACAATACCAATAACTCCATGATGCCAATTATCTTTAATAACAACTAATAACCTATCTTTTTGTAAAGAATTTACATATAAATTTTCAACAATAGAAATGGCTTCTTTTTCAATTTCTTCGCACATTTGTTGACGTTGAATATTAGTTTCTTCACATTGAATAGCTTTGGCTAGTGCAATACTAAAATCATCAGTTGTGAGTAAATCAATGACAATTTGGGGATCACCTATTCTACCGATAGCATTAATTCTTGGTCCCAATCGAAAGCCAATATCTTCTGGTTTTAAAGATTTAGAATTTTGGTTTTTTTCTCCTTCACTAGCTTGAACTCCGGCAATTTGAATTAATGCTTGTATCCCTGGTAAAGTAGATTTTGGTAATATATTTAAACCTCTTTTTACCCAGCGACGATTCACACCAGTTAAAGGGGCTAAATCGGCAATAGTTCCTAAAGTAAATAAAGCTAACAGCGGTTGAACTAAACCTTTCAATTCTCCTAATTGTTGTGCTAAACAAACTGCTAAAATATAAGCGACACCCACACCAGCTACACCCCGATAAGGGGAAGATTCAGCTATTAATTTTGGGTTAAGAATTGCGTTGGCTGGGGGTAAGATTTGAGGGATATCATGATGATCTGTGATAATAACTTTTAAACCCAATTCTCTGGCTTTATTAATTGGTTCAAAAGCCGAAATTCCGTTATCTACGGTGAGAATTAATTTCACTCCTTCATTGTGAAATTCTTCAACAATGCGGTTATTAATGCCATAACCATCGTGCATTCGACTGGGGATAGCATAATCAACATTAGCACCTAATGCGCGTAAACTGCGAAGTAGTAAGGCAGTGCTAGTCATACCATCTGCATCATAGTCACCACAGATAGCTATTTTATCTTGATTAGCGATCGCTATTTCTAATAATTCCACACTTGCGGCTAAATCAGGAAATTCTTCCAGAGGAGAAGGTAAATTTAACGATTCAGGATCTAAAAATATTTTTGCATTTTCTGGTGTTTCCATGCCCCGATTAATTAACAATTGACTAATAATGGGGGAAATATTCATTAAATTTGCTAATGTTAAACTAGCTTCGGGATTTGTTGCTGCAATTTGCCAACGTTGATTGGGTAAGCGTCTAATTGATTGGTTATTGTTCATTGCCAATTTCCGTCTTTTTCATTGATTATGATGCGTTATACCGTTGCTAACAAAACCTAAGGATCTTTTTTAAATCACATATTAGTTCTATATCTATAATACATAATTCAGTATTTTTAATGATTTATTAACAATTCTTACGACAAAACCGATAGCATCTTCATGTATAATCTTTTTTGATACAAAATTCCCAGTACCAAGTGATTAATCATGAGAAATTGGCAGCAGAAATTATTTGTAGGCTTACTTTGTTGTGCCTTTTTAGTTTTCGGGTGGCAAAATAGAGTATTCGCAGCAGGAATTACTAACAACAATACTCCAATCCTCAAAGCAGAATTAGCCCAATTAGAAGTAACCCAAAATGTCTATGACTATCTATTGCAATATCAACCAGAAACTTATAATGTTCTTACCAAAACATTAGCAGATAGTATTGAAGATGCCAAAGAACCATTAGCAGATGAAGTAGTTAATGATCTGTGGGCTTTATCTACAAATAATCCCCAAGTAAAATCGAGAGAAAATAATGGAAAAGTAGAATATTTGATGTCAACTTGGAAATATACAAGTAACCCAAGTACAGATTGGCCAATAGGTGCAAAGAAATTACTACCTTATCAAACTTGGTTTACCGCAGTACCACAAGTTCAAGAATTTTGTCAAAAATATCAAGCCATTGATAGCACTATTCCTGATAATGTTGAACTATCATTGAGATTACAACAGTATTTGGGGTTAATATTAAATAAGTATTCTACGAAAACCCATTTTGTGGAAATGTGGGTAAAAGGAGAAGATTTAATGAGACCATGTATTGATGGAGAAATTAACGATTCTAGTTGTGATCTTTTACCTTTACCTGTTCCTGATAGTAGTCCTGTGGTGAAGGCAATATACACCAATTCCTACACCAATGCTAAAAAGGAATATTATCCTTGGTCTGGTTTAGGTTACACTTATGACTGGGGAAATCCTCAAAAACCTCATCAAGGACCAAGTGAATTTATTATTAACCCCACTCCTGAAAAACCTGTAGAAGTGGAAGTTGTTTCTGTGACACCGACGCAAGAATATTGTCGGAATCAGATTGCACTTACAACAACTTTCGCTCACTGGTAATGGTACTAAAGATTGAGTCTGTTTTGAGTGGGGAATTATACTAATGATGAGAGCGATCGCCTATGGTAATGGAAAGGGCGATCGCCTGTAATTTTTTTCTTTTCTCTCTGCGTATCTGATATATTCAATACAATAACTAAATAGTTGCGCTTATCTATCATTATTATTAGGATATCTAGAAGCTAGATTTAAATAAAAATTGCAAGAAGGGGACTTATAACTGGGGCAAGATGGATAAACCCGATTATCTAAACTTCTCCGAAATCTAATTCGGATAGATACTGAAACCAGTTTTGTAGAAACAGATGAAAATCATCAGGTGACACTTCTATAACGGCTTTCTTTCGTTCGTCAAAAAAGTATATTTTATCTATATAAGCTGCTCCGCTTGTAAATATACTACCATGAGCCATTGCATTCCTTAAAATTCTGAGTATGTAATCTACTTTATGTTGTTCGCTTACTAATTTAAGATCGTTTAATACTGGTTGCAAATTTTTAACAAAATCACCACCTTTGTAAATAATATCTTCGCCAATATGCCAAGATGAAGTTGTTTCTTTATCACAAATAAAAAAATCTATAAAATCTCTTTTTAAAAAACTTTCAATTTGTTTTTTAGTATTTTTTGGAATTTTATCATAACCCTTAGAATGTAGTCTTTCATAGGGTATAATAAATCCCGAAGAAGCTATAGATATCATTAAAGTTAACTCTGTGTCTGTTGTCTTCGCTAAATGATAATATGTATTTAATAAATGATTACATCTATATGGAAAATTCTTGATAAAGAAAGAGTAAGACGACATAATAAATTTCCAAAAAATTATTGTCAAAAGGTTGCACAAATAAATCCTATCATAGTAATGATACGGAAAGTATTGAATGTTAAGATTTTGAGGATCTAATTAGAGAGAATTTACCTATCTACTAGAGTAATTCATATAAATTATTGATAATATAAATTCCCCATACGGTTACATAGCCACCATAGTTACCATACCCTGGAATCCATTTACACAAATTATCTTTATGAATAATTAAATCTGATTCAATATATGATAACCCGTTTAAATCTGCTTTAGTTTTCCATTTATTAAGTGCTTTTTCAGCTTCCTCAAACAAACCATAAACTTCTTCAACTTTTTTGTAATTGACAAGTAATCTCGGCATATGTTTTGTTGTTACAACTATAATAATTTTATTGTCTATTTTTAGACTATCAGAATCCAAAAATTATGTAAACTATACGGCTGGTTAAAGAAAATGAAATAACTGGAGGAATAAAGCTAGGATTTACGTAATGTACAAATTAACTATTATGTAAATACACTTAATTATTTACGTCAAATAAATCACTTTTTATACATAAAAGTATTTCCTGACTTCCACCACAGGGGACTACATCGGCAAGGCAAAAGGCGATTGCGACTCCAATAACTTAGTGCCATTAATTATTGAGAATTGTTTTATCAAAATAAAATTGCATATTATATTTTTGTATATACTGTAGCTAAGTATAATTAAAAAATAGAGGTATCAACATGAATTGGGAAATTTTAAAAGAAACTCTCGAAACAGCTAATCAATTGTCTGAAAACGAATTCAATAAGAAAAATGCAACAGGATCAGTTTTGGGAGGAGGCGCAGCACTAGCTGCTGGAATAGCCGTAGGTATTACTAGTCTACCTTTAGCTGTACCTATACTAATTGTGGGCGGTGCTTTTGCTGGTGCAGCAGGAGAAGAAAAAGTCAAAGCTACAGGTAAGGTCATAACAGATATATTTGGAGAAGCCACCAAAAAAATTGGTTCTGTCTTAGATTTCTTTAAAAGTGATGAAGATTTTTTCTATAGAGGAGTCGAATTTTTAAACAAAAAACAATATGTTGAAGCTATTGAAGATTTCACAAAAGCTATTTCTATAAATCCTAAATATGCCAACGCTTATTTTTTAAGAGGCTGCATTTTTTCTGATACAGGTGATTATCAAGAAGCCATCAAAAACTATAATAAAACTATTGAGATAGATCCTAATCGTATTAATGCTTATATAAATAGAGGACATATTTTTGCTACTTTGGGTGATGACCTAAAAGCAATTGCAGACTATTCTAAAAGTATTACCATAGATACGGTTAATCCTGATAATTTGAATGTTTATTTACAGCGAGGAAATCTTTTTTTAAAGCAAAAAGACTATGATAAATCACTTGCCGATTATTCTCAAGCTATTACACTAAAATCAAATTTTTTTGAAGCATATTTCATGCGAGGATGTCTCTACCTAGAATTAAACAAATACAAAAATGCTATTTCTGATTTAAGTGAGTCCATCAAAATTAAACCAGAAAGTATTGACTGCTATTCATACCGTGCTGAAGCTTATACTGCTATCAATGCTAATACTAATGCTTTAGAAGATTTAACTAAAGTTATTAAGCTAAACCCTAGCTTAATTAATGCCTATTTAAAACGTGCAAATATTTATTTAAAATTAAAGGAATATAACCAAGCTATTGGAGATTATACTCAAGCCTTGCAACAAGATTCCTCTTGTATTGATGCTTACTATATGAGAGCCTTTACAAAGGCTAAAATTGGAAATCTACGTAGCGCCATAACCGATATTAACGAAATAATTAAAATAGATCCTGATTATGCTGCTGCTTATGCTCAAAAAGGTTATATCTTCAAACAGAAAAAAGAATATAAAAAAGCGATTAAAGAATTTGAAATAGCAATAGAACTTTTTTCTAAAAAATCTATGTTAGATAAAGTTAAACTATTACAAAAAGAAATTAATAATATTCAACAGGAAATTCAAAATACACCTTGGTGGAACAAACAAATTTTTTAGGAAAAAAGTAACAAATGAAAGCTTTTTAAGCGATGATAAAAGCTACTTTTAAATATGACAAACATTCGCCAACTATTCATGCTCTGCCTTTAAGGATGATCGCTCATTATCGCCTATTAGAATTGGCTATGGAATAAAATCTACATATTAGGTTTAGAGCTAACGCTCATGTACGAAAATACAATTGCCGCACTACTATGTCAACATATTTATACTTTGGTGAAAACGAATTCTTCCTGAGTCGCACCATCAAACAACTAAAAACCCACACTCTAGATCAACAATGGTCAAACTTCAACTACACAGAATACCCCCCAGAATCTAAAGAAACCATTCCTCAAGCATTATCCGATATCATGACACCACCAGTTGGGAGTGGAGGAAGATTAGTACATTTGCCCAACAGCACATTACTGGGAGTGTGTTCAAAAGTCAATGGGATATGGCGTGCGATTCGTTGTTAGCTGAATCACGAACCACAGAGGCACAGAGGACACGGAGGAAAGAGAATTAATTACTTGAAATGTTTAATGTGGAGTCTGCACTGCGTCCAAACTCTTCTGGTGCATATTGAAGATGTACTTCTGCACCTGGCCAAATAAATGTTCCTGGGGTAACGGAACGGACTAAATAATGTAAACTGTAAACTCCTGCTTCGAGATGATTTGCATAGGAAATAATCCGATCTTTATGGATAGTTTTATATCCTAATTGCCAATTATCGGCTTTTGCTTGTAATGCTGGTGTCGCTGTTTGAAAACTATCATCTACAGCTTCAAAACCTGCGGGTAATGGGTCTTTAATGACTACATGATCTACAGGATGATCTGTAATTACTTCTAAACCAATATCAAATACTTGTCCAGATTGTAAGGTTAAAGGTTTATCAAAAGCATACATTCCAGTTTTTTGAATAGTTTTCTCTTCATTAACTTTACTAATTTCTCGCGTTACTCGTAAACCGTTAAATCTCCCTGGTTGATTTCCTTGTAAACGATATTTGTAAGCGACTAAATAATGCAATTTACCTCTTCCAGATTTTTGCAACCATAAATCACGTTTACCTTCAGGTAATTGATTCATGGGAATATTTATTTGTAAGCTAGGATTTTGATAGCCATTAAAACTGGTTTCTCCTAATTTCTGATTTGCTAATTTTACCGTAGTCATAAAATTAGGTGGTGTAGATTCAAGTTGGCTATATGCAACTAAAGCTGTGAATGCCTGTGCGTTATTATAACTAGATTCCCATGTCCCTTCTCTGCGTAAGTTGAGAAGACTTTGCAGTAATTTATCAATAATTTCTGGGTTGGTTTTTTGGTCAATAAATAACCGTAAAGCTTGGGCTTGGGTGACAGTATTTGAACTCATCCAACTCCAATTTTGAGGCAAATTTACAACTGCGTTACGTCCAGTTTCATAGATATTTTTTTGGAACTCCACCCGCATAATTTGGGCTTGATTTTGCCATTCAGGAAATTGATATAGATATCTGGCTAATTTGATTTGAGTAACTAGATCAAAATCATTGCGTTTTTGATAAATATCTGATAAGAAACTATTGCGTTTATCTCCTAATTGTGCTAAGGCAATTAAAGAATTTAATTGTAGTTGAGATTTACAAAGTTTCTGTTTACAAAAGTCGAATTGTCCAGGGTTAGCAAGAACATTTTGTAAATAAGTTTTGAGACTAGAGATAATTTTACTATCAACTACACCAGGAAAGCTTTGATTAGCTATAACTAAAGATTCTCCAGCATAACTAGAAACCCAAGGATCTGATTTTTCTTGTCCTGGAAATGCTGCAAAACCACCATCTGCTATTTGCAATTTTTGTAATTCCTCAATTGCTATTTTTGCTTGTGCTTGAGGATTAAATTCGGCAAATGTTTGATGATATTTTTGGGTGAGATTTTGCAGATTTGCAGCAATTAATAATTGACTGGCGGCTGTTTCTGCAAATGGTAAATCATTATTTTCTAAAACTTGTTTTGCAGGGGCTTTAATTGCGGGAATTAAGGTACTAGCTAATTGAATATCTAAACCTCCAACTTCGCGGAAGGTATTTTTAGCAATATTCAAGGTAATTTTTACCTGTCTTTCACTTACACCAGTTTCCACAACTTGTTCGGTAATTTCTAAGGGTTTAATTTCCAACGGGACAGTGAAAGCATCAACATTATTATTTAATTCTGTGGTAAATTTAACTTTACCTTCGCCCACATTACCTGCTATGATTGGGAAACGATAAGCTTGGGTTAATGACTCGGCTTTCGGCTGTAATGTCGTGGTTTTGGGATTATTTTCGGCGAAGTTGAGAGAACCGCTAAGTTCACCATTAATATTTAAATTTCCGGTGTTGGTGGTGGTGTTGGTGACGGATAAACCTGCGAAAATGCGATCGCCTGTGCGGGCAAATTGTGGTAAAATAGCATTAGTTATTAATGGTTTTGTAGTTATAAATGTTGCGTCACCATTCCCAAACCGCAAATTTCCATCTGTAGCCACTACCATTATCCGCCAAGTTGTTAAATTATCGGGTAATTTAAAGGTGATTTTGGCTTTACCATTTTCATCACTAATTACCGAACCATTGTAATAAGCTAAAGCTTGAAAATCTTCACGAATACGAGTATTTGCTAACGCATTCGATAAGCCACCACCATAACCCCAACCCTTGGGTAAACTTGTCAGTAATGGGACTAATTTAACATCACGACGATTATCACTAAATCGGGTAGAAATTGGTTGTTCTGCGTAAACAGTATCTACTAAATTTGGCGGACGATAACCAGTTAATTGTAATACGGCTTCATTCACCACCATGACAGTAAATTGTCCTTTGGTAGCGTTTCCTTGATGATCTTTTAATTCCAGTTCTACATTTGCTTCTTTTCCAGGTTCTAAAGATTTTTCAACTGGGTTAATTTGTACCTTTAAATATTTATCTGCTAAGTCAACTTTAAAAGCTGTAAAACCAATTTTAGCTAAATTTTCTAACCTTTCTAGTCCTACTTGATTTAGTGGTTTACCTTGTCTGACTAATACTGCTTCTACTGCTGCATTAGGTAACATTTCTGGTGTAACTGTAAATTGAATTTGGGGCGCACCTCCTTTAATTTTGATTACTTGTTGATAGAGAGGTTTATCTTTAATTACCGCAAAATATAATTCTCCTTCTGGGTAAGGAGATTGAATTAAAGTTGTAGCAGTTTCTCCAATTTTAAACTCCTTTTTGTTTAATTTAACTTCTAATTTGTCTTTTTCTTCTCCACCCCAAAATACTTGATTTTCTCCTGTTACCCAAATTTGTAAATCTGTGGCTGTAATGTCATCTTTGCTATCACTAAAATTAGCACGAATTCGATATGAACCTGATTCCGTAGGCTTTAAATTGACTGTTTGGGGAATATTCCTAGATATAATATCTGTTTTCCCAACTGTCTTATATTCAACTTGATTTTGTGGGGTTTTACTACCTTCAACAATTTTGGTGACGCTGCTATATTTCATCTGTTGTAATTCCAGATTTACCCGTTGATTTTCTAATATTTTTCCAGTAGGGTCAGTGACAATAAATTCTACAGGAAAATCCTTACCAGCGTCAGCTACAAAATTACTTTTTAACCCAATAATTCGGTTACTGGGTAAAGCGGTAAAAGTTTGAGAATTAGCAACGGATAAATTAGAAATATCACTAATTTCGATATCTACCCGATAAGTCATAGGGTAAGGTAAATCTTTAGTTACAGTTAAAGTTTGACTACTTTTACCATTAGTATCTAATTTGGTGTTAGTTTGTAAAACATCATTAGAAACATTTGGACTTTCTTCCGGCCAAAACCATTGTCTCCCAAAACTAAATTCTTCCCAACCTTTAGGGATAAAATTACTTTGTTGACGAGTAACAAAATATTTAGCTTCTCCCCCTTCTACGGGTGAACCAAATAAATAATTACTTCCCACCTGGACATCAATTTTATCATCAATTACTGCAAATTTTTTATTTAGCTGTAAATCAACTTTAAAATTAGGTGGTTTAAATTCTGCTACTCGAAACTCTCCAGAAATTTCTTTTCCATTTTTACCTTTAGCTTGAATATTATAAAACCCTAAAGGCTGATTTTTAGAAATTGGTAACTCTAAAGAAAATGTACTAAATTCATTAGTTTTCTTCGTTCCTAAATCTGTATTTTGTCCATTAGGATTAACTAAAATTAATTGATAAACTGAATTTTTATCTTCTTGAATTTTACCCTTTTCTAAATAATCTGCAAAAGCAGTAAAAGCGGCTTTCTCTCCTGGTTGATATAACTTTCTATCAGAAAAGATTACACCTCTTGATTCTGGTTTATTAGTTTCCCAACCAGCATCAATTCCATAATCATAAGCACCACTATATTCTTCCGTTCTCGTAAACGCCCAATCTTGATTTTCACTGGCAATTACTAATAATTGTGGTAGACTAGAATCTGATTGAGGATAACATTGTTTTAACTGATTATTATCAATTATCAAAACTCCTTTTTCATCAGTTTTTCCAGTTAGACAAGGTAGAGGTTGAGGACGAGATTTTTCAGATAATTTTGATTGATAAACTTCAATATTTGCAGCTTTTACTAGTGAACCGTCACTCAAATGATGAACTCGAATTAAACCCGACTGTGGAAACCATTGAGAAAATACACCTAAATTTGTTAATTGTACAATTCCATAAGTTATTGGTTCTTTCCACAATTGTTTACCGTCCTCTTCATATTTATGAGTTCGTGCTTGCACTCCATAAGCTAACATTCCTTGACTATTCCCTAATTTTTCTTTCAGGGGAACATTGATATTTAATGATTGATTTTGCTGACTCCTAATTTTAAAATATTGCCATTTAGAAGGTTGGGGTAATAAATCATTAGCACTATTTGTATAAACTAAATCTGTTGGTTTAACAATTCGATAAGCTGCTTGATATTTTGATTCGGGCAAATTAATTGTATCAATATTAATTTGTAGATCTTTATCTGTAGGAAAAATATTCAAATCTGAGGGTACAGAAATATTCCCAGCTATATCACCAGTATCATATTTAATTGTGATTGGTTTACCCAAAGTTTGCCCAAATTTATCTTTAAGATTTCTCTCAATATTAATTGTGTAAGTAGTAGCTGGTTCTAAAGTATAAGGATTAATGGTGACAATTCTATCTTCCTGGGAAATTTGCAGTACACTATCAATATTTTTAGGTACTGGATTAATTTTAATATTGTCTTTAACAGAATCTGCTAATAAAATGTTATTAAATTCTAACTGGGGACTACCTTTAATAAATCTGCCATAAGTTCCCCCAGAATCTGGTTCTCCATAGGGTTTAATTCCCACAAATTTCAAAGGTGAATAAGTCGCTAATTTACTCACAAATTCTTTTTCACTAGGTAAATTACCATTAGCAGGAAGAAGACCACGAGAAAATTTTAAACGATAAGATGTAGCTTTTTTTAAATTTTGCCCAGGAGTAAGATTATAAACCCAATTTCGGCTTGAAGGATCAAACTTCTCTAAAGGATCTAAATTTTCTGGTGTTTCCTCCTTCGCTAATTCCACCTTAAAACCTACACCTTGAGTTTTACCTTCAGGAATTAACTGTAAATGCTTTTGTACAGAATCTAAATCTAATTCTAAATTTGAAGTAAATTGCAACTTTGGTTGTAAATCAATTGGTTCAACCGGGACTTTTTCAATAGGGTTAACTCCTGATAAATTAGTAATTTGAATAGATTCAGTATTAAAAGTCCAAGCCAAATCTTGATTTAACCGATGATTTTTTAAATCTGCTAAACCAGCCTTGAGAGTAACTTTAACTCGCGTCGCTTTCGGTATAGCTTTATCAGCTTGAAAACCAACCATACGCGGAGTTAAAAAGCGAAATTGTCCAGGTAAAGGTGGCCAAATGGCAAATTTAGTTAATAAATTTTGCTGTTGGGGACTATCCAAACTTTCCACAGCTATTAAAGCTTGTTTAAAGCGGATACGAATTTGACTGGTAGGTTTTGCATTTCCCAAAGGACTGATTTGTTCTATCCAATCTGGCAATTTTGGTGTTATTAATGATTCAACAGTTGGTAATTTTCCGTTGTCTGATCTTATACCAATAAAATGACAATTAGTCATTCCAAATACGAGAGTAAAAATAACCAGGAACTTAAAGATTTTTCTAATCATCATATTAAATAAAATGTAAACAACTCTCTTCCTCCGTGTTCTCTGTGTCTCTGTGGTTCGATTAAAAAACAGGAATGATATATAGATAACTAATCTAGCGTGACAATTTCCCAAAAAGCACACAATTCTTAACATTATTATGAATTTACTAACTCATTTTCTCAAAACTCTTACTCTCCGCATCTTAGCATCTCTGCGTGAGGTAAAATCATATAAATTGCAGATAAACCCCAACCACAAATTAAATAAAGTTATTTTCTATTCCATTTTCATCTGTTTACTAATAAGATTATGCCCTTATTTTGCACCTATTCATAGTATAGACATTGCCCAGAATCAATTAGCCATAGAGTTTACAGATCGTAATAATTTACCATTAGGAACTGTATTAACCAATAATCAAGAAAATACATCAATTATCAAATTAAATCAAGTTTCACCCCAATTTATTAAAGCAATTTTAGCTGCTGAAGATAGTAGTTTTTATCAACATGGGGCATTAGATTTAAAAGCAATTTTTCGGGCGATAAAAGTAGCAATTGAGAATAAAAAAATCGTTTCTGGTGCTTCCACAATTACCATGCAATTGGCGAGAATGTTGGATAATTCACCCCGAACTATTACCGCAAAATTAAAAGAGATTTGGCTATCTTGGCGATTAGCTGCGGGAATGACTAAAGATGAAATTCTTACTGCTTATATTAATCGTCTACCTATGGGTGGAAATATTTATGGTGTTGAAGCTGCGGCGCGAATTTACTTTTCTATTCCTGCTAGTGATTTAAACTTAGCCCAAGCTTCTATTTTAGCAGCAATTCCTAATAATCCTACTTACTTTAATCCTTATCAAAATCGAGAAAGATTACAACAAAGACAGAAGTATGTTTTAAATAGAATGGTAGCAGAAAAATATATTTCTAACGAAGAAGCAGAACTTATATCTAAAGAAAAATTAGTATTTAAACCCCGTCAACAGGGAATTATTGCTGCACCACATTTTTTATTTTGGTTAGCAACAAAAAACAATACATCTAACTCAGAATCATCACCTATCCGCACTACAATAAATCGCCCTTTACAGCAATTTGTGGAAGCACAAGTACAACAAGTAATTTCCTCTTTAAAGGCTAATCATGTCCATGATGCAGCAGTGGTAATAATTGACAACTCCACTGGGGAGGTTTTAAGTTATGTCGGTTCCCCTGATTATTTTAATGAAGTGGAATTAGGGCGAAATGATGGAGTTCAAGCTTTACGTCAACCAGGTTCTACATTAAAGCCATTTGTGTATGAATTAGGTTTAGAAAAGGGAGTAATTAGTCCTCATAGTATTTTGCCAGATGTGCCTACTCATTATGCAATTCCAGGAGCAAAATTATATAGTCCCACAGATTATACTAATAGCTTTTTAGGTCCAGTAAGAGTCAGAATTGCTTTAGCCAATTCTTTAAATGTACCTGCGGTAAAGGTATTAGAAAAAGTGGGGGTAGAAACTTTCTTAAATCGGTTGCATGAGTTAGGATTTTCACATTTAAATCAAAGTGCTGAATATTACGGTTTAGGTTTAACTTTGGGCAGTGGTGAAGTAAATTTGTGGGAACTAGCTAGAGCCTATTTAACTATAGCAAATATGGGTAAAATCACACCATTGATAACTTCATTAAATATTGCCACAATTGCCAATTCTCAATCTTTAGTTTCCAATTATTGGCAATTAATTATTGATATGTTAAGCGATCGCTATGCCAGATCCACAGCTTTTGGTGTAGACTCAGTGTTAAATTTGCCCTTTCCTGTCGCTGTTAAAACTGGCACTTCCTCTAATTATCGTGATACCTGGACAGTTGGTTTTAGTAGTGATTATACTGTGGCTACTTGGGTGGGTAATTTTAACGGTGAACCCATGCGTAAGGTTTCTGGTATCACAGGGGCTGCACCTTTGTGGAATAGAATCATGTTACATCTGCATGAACATCAACCCCCGGCTGATTTTCCACCTCCAGCAGACATGATAAAATTACCCATTTGTGCAAATACAGGGTTAAAACCTACACCTAGTTGTACTTCAGTAGTTCAGGAATATTTCTCTTTAAAAGATAAAATTGCTTATGAAAAATCTACGGATTTCCATTTATCACCTATGTATGATCAATGGTTAGAAAAAGAGCCACAATTGTATTTTAATCCTGATAATTTCCGAATTATCTCTCCTCATAATGGAGATTTATTTCTACTGTATCCTGCTGGAGAAGAACAACAAAAACTAGAATTTAAAGTTAGTGGAACATTAAATCAGTCTGTAGACTGGTGGCTAAATGATCAACATTTATCTACACAATCAAATAATGGGATATTTTGGCATTTACAACCTGGTAATTGGAAGCTAGAAGCCAGAGTTGGTAAGATGTATGACCAAATAAACTTTCAAGTAAAATTAGCAAATATCCAACCTAAAAAACGAGGATTTTCTGTAGTAGATCCCACTAAATAATAAAATGTTATATATTGATAAATTTTTCATGATCACCTTAATTTTTATCCGGAATCTGATAAATAAAACCTGATAATGTAAATAGGTTTAAACATTTCTAGCAAATGAAAATAGTTATGAACAATACACAAGAACGCAAATCTAGCAAACAGAAACAGTCATTTCCTCCTGCTGATATTGGTACTCCTAAAGTACCAATTCGCAAAACTAAAACTCAAAATCAACAGTCTGAATTACTTAGCGACTGGGAACACGCGAGTTAATTTATGAGATGGTTTTTACTGTATCTGTCTGAACTATAATTTGTAGTGATTTTGGTGATTATCATGATTTAATTATCGTAATCATTTAATCAAAATAATCCAATTAATTACAGTTTAGACAATAATCAAATAAGGTAGGGTAAGCCGGGGTAAAAATATAGAGATAATTTGGATGACTTTTATGATTTAGAGTTACACTTAAGAAAATCATATACAATCACACTACATAACTTTATTACAAAAATTAAAGAAATCGGACAAATCATAGTTCAGATTATGTTACCATTTGTCAATTGGTAGAAAATCAGGGTTATAAAAATGCAAAATGGCGACCAAAATCTGATTATTTTGATGATTTATATACTTACCGTCTATTGGACAATCAATCGCATGATTGCATCTATAGACGATATAGTAAAAGTTGATTTCCAAAAAGGTGCTGTTGATAATCAATTAAAAGAACAAAACCTCCAAGATACAGTGGGTATTTCCTTTAAAACAGGTACTTATGGTTTAGATAAAGTACAAAATGATCTCAAAGAATTATCCATGAGTATTGAAAATAAATCAGACAGTATTGCTGTATATATTGACTGGGATAATAGTTCTTTTGTGGTTGAACATAGCAAGCAGTCGCGGCGGGTAATTCGCAAATCTCCTGATTTAACCCGCGATTTAGCTATACCCCAAGTGCCGACAATTATCGCCCCTAAAAAGACAATTTCTGAAAATGTCACCGCTGAGGATGTTTTTCAAAGAGATAAAGAATCAGGAGTCTATAAACCAGCTTCACCTTTAATTAATATTGCTGCCATCAAAAAAGATGATAAGAAAAAGAAGTTATACAAAGATTTTATAGATGGCAAAAAAGATTTAGAATTTTCCTTACAACTTGTATTGCGAATTTCAGAAATCAGAGCCGGTATTGCACCGGGAATAAATGTTCCTCCAGTGTCAATTATTAATTGTCCTTTTACTATTAAAAAAATCCCTTGGACCTACGCTTTACCTTGGAATAAAAAGTAATCTATCTGAGTCTTGCGATTTTCATGTAATTAAAAGTAAACTAGAGAAAGAGAGAGTAGGCGTAGGCAGTTGCAGATTAGTCATTCAGACTGGTTTGAGGAAAGTCCGGGCTCCCGAAAGACCAGACTTGCTGGATAACGTCCAGTGCGAGTGATCGTGAGGATAGTGCCACAGAAAGATACCGCCAGTCAATTTATTGGTTGGTAAGGGTGCAAAGGTGCGGTAAGAGCGCACCAGCAGCGTCGAGAGGCGTTGGCTCGGTAAACCCCGGTTGGGAGCAAGGCCGCAAGGAACTACGGTTGGTCTTTTACCGGTTCCGCTGAAAAAGAGCCGCTAGAGGTGTTTGGTAACAAGCATCCCAGATAGATAACTGCCCTCGCAAGAGAACAGAACCCGGCTTATTACCGACTCTCTCTTTTTAAGCGAATTATGGATTTTTTATTTTCCATAATTCGTTTTTTCAATTACTACAGAAAATGAGAGAGACTGAAACATTTTAGCTAATGACATTTTGAATAGAGCTAGTTTCAAACATTTAATATATAATATATTTATGTGTAAAAATATGAACAATAAAATGAACACAAGTAATATAAAATCTTTTTCTGTGTATGGTCTTTTTGGAACAGATGATATACACATTCCTTTTGATGAAAATATAAAGATACTAGTTGGTGAAAATGGGATTGGCAAAACTCAAGTTTTAAATCTTTTTTATTATACTTTGACAAGAAATTTTCTTAGACTTAGTGAATTCAGTTTTGATAAATTGATTTTAAAATTTCATAAGAGAAAGCCTATCGAAATAGCTAAATCTAATGTAGATGTATTGATTAGAGAAGTTTATGATCATCCAATGCTTAAAGACCTTATTGATAAAGTTGGTTATTCTCAATTTGAGATGTTAAGAACTCTATTTATACAAAATAAAGGTACTAGAAGAAAATTAGAAATGGAATTTGAATATAATCCCAAGTTCAGAAAATATCCTATAACTCATCTATTTCGAGTTTTTGAGCAAGCCGAAATGAATAAGGAAAATTTATCAAACCAATTTTTTAGAACCTGTAAAGAGGAAATTGAATCCGGTATTAAAGGTAGTGAGATCATGTATTTTCCAACATACAGACGGGTTGAAGAAGATTTATATAATTTAGGTTACAATGATGAAATTTTAAATCAAGAAAATACACTGATTCAGTTTGGAATGGATGATGTTCAAAAGCGTTTTAATCAAATTGAAAGTAAAATTGATAAACTCTTAAAAGCAGGATTTTCTAAAATCACTTCGGAAATTTTAAGTCAATTAGTAAAAAGATTTTCTAAAACAGATAATAATTTTTTAAGTAAAATTAATGAAAATGATATTGAAATTATTTTAGCAAGAGTTGGTAAAGAATTATCTGAAAATGATAAAAATGAAATTAGAAATAGTGTTAAAAATCAATCATTTGAAAATCCATCATTAACTTATATTCTGAAAAAGTTAGTAGAAATATATGACAAACAAAAAGAATTAGATGATTTGGTGAAGAAATTTAAAGACATTTGTAATAAATATTTAATCAATAAAAGAGTATTTTATGATGAAAGTGCCATCAAAATATTTATCAAATCAGAAAAAACTGATTCTGAAATTGACTTGAGTAAACTTTCTTCTGGAGAAAAGCAAATTATTTCTACATTTTCCAAAATATACCTTTCTGAAAGTGACAAAAGATTTATTATACTTTTTGATGAACCAGAATTATCATTATCAATGATCTGGCAACAACAATTACTTCCAGATATTATCAATTCAGGAAAATGCGAATTACTTTTAGCAGTAACTCACTCTCCATTTATTTTTGATAATGAACTGGATAAATATGCTATTGGATTAGATCAATATATTCAACCTTCAGAAACGATTATAGCCTAATGTCATACTTAGATAAACTCAAACAGAGTCGGAATAAATCCCAGGTTGCCTATCAAGAATTTGCCCTGCATACAAGACAAGATAAAGATGGTTTATTTTGTTTTTTTGAAGGTAAAGATAATGCTTATTATGTGCCAAGAATCAAGCGCTTTATTAATAATTATCACCCTATCCATTGTGGTGGTAGAGAGAAAGTGTTAGAAGTTTACCAACTTATTACTATTCATAGGGAATATGATAAGTACAAAAAAGCATTTTTCATTGATAGAGATTTTAATAAACCTTTACCACCTCATAACCCACCAATATTTGAAACATCTTGTTATTCAATTGAAAATTTTTATGTTTCAGTAAATGTTTTCAAAGAAATTATCAAAAATGAATTTCATTTATCAGAGGTTAGTGATCCAGATTTTCAAGTTTGTTTAACTCTTTTTAAAGATAGACAAGAAGAGTTTCATCAAGCTACAATTTTATTTAATGCTTGGTATGCTTGTTTGATAGAAATTAGAAACACTACAGGAACAAAAACAGGTGTAGAACTAGATGATAAATTCCCCAAAGATTTTATTTATTTAACTTTAGACTCAGTTTCGGTAAATTATGACTTGGAAAAAATTAAACAAAAGTTTCCAAATGCTCCAGAAATTCCAGCAGATACTTTAAATGATAAAATGGAGGAATTTACTAATTGTGAACATGATCAAGTTTTTAGAGGTAAATATGAAATGTGGTTTTTGTTAATCTTTTTAAAATTAATTTTAATAGACTCTAATAAAAGCAAATTGTTTATCAGCGAAAAATTAAGTTTCGCTTTTAATAATGACTATAGTAGTCCAAGTCCTATCCTTAGTAATGAACAAGCACTTAAAATATTTAGTGCCCATGCTGAAACCCCTGAAAGTTTGAATATTTATTTAATGCAAGTGATACAATAGTGTATTATATCGTATATGATTCCTTAGAACAGTAATTACTTACCAGTTCTAATTAAGAAACTGCAAAATATAAACTTAAAACCACTATTCTTTACCCAGAAATTATTAACTATGCCATTAAGTTGGAACGAAATTAAAAGCCGAGCGATCGCATTTTCTCAAGAATGGGAACATGAAACCTCAGAAGATGCAGAAGCTAAATCATTTTGGGATGGTTTTTTTCATGTTTTTGGTATTTCTCGTCGCCGGGTGGCAACATTTGAACAATCTGTCAAAAAAGCCGATAATAAACAAGGTTTTATTGATTTACTCTGGAAGGGTGTAATTTTAGTAGAACATAAATCTAGGGGGAAAAGTCTAGATAAAGCTATGCAGCAAGCCAAAGATTATTTCCCTGGTTTAAAAGAACATGAATTACCAAAATATATTTTAGTTTCTGATTTCCAAAAGTTTAAACTCTACGATTTAGATACTAATATTACCACAGAATTTATTCTCAAAGATTTTATTAATCAGGTTCATTTATTCGGTTTTATTGCCGGATATGAAAAACGCACCTATAAAGATGAAGATCCGGTCAATATCCAAGCCGCTGAATTAATGAGTAAACTACATAATAAATTAGAAGCGGTTGGTTATCAAGGTCATGATTTAGAAGTCTATTTAGTCCGGTTACTCTTCTGTTTATTTGCTGATGATACAGGCATTTTTGATAAAGGTATTTTTTGGGAATATATTGATTTACATACTAAATCAGATGGTAGTGATTTAGCAATGCACATTGCTTATATTTTTCATACATTAAATACACCACCGGAAAAAAGATTAACAAATTTAGATACTAATTTGGCTCAGTTTCCCTATGTGAATGGTAAGTTATTTGAGGAGGTTTTACAACCGGCTGCTTTTGATAGCAAAATGCGGGAAATGTTTTTAGAAGCTTGTGGTTTTGACTGGGGTAAAATCTCACCGGCTATTTTTGGTTCGATGTTTCAAGCGGTCATGAATCCTACCGAAAGACGAAATTTAGGCGCTCATTATACCTCAGAAAAAAATATTCAAAAGTTGATTAAACCTCTATTTTTAGATGATTTATATTTAGAATTGGAAAAGGTCAAAAGTAATCGGGGTAAACTCCAAGAATTACATCAAAAAATCGCTAATCTTTATTTTCTTGATCCTGCTTGTGGTTGCGGTAATTTCCTAATTATCACCTATCGGGAATTGCGAAATCTAGAAATTAAAATTTTGCAAGCATTGAATAAAAATGGACAGCAATTTATTAATATTCAAGATATTATTAGGGTTAATGTAGATCAATTTGCGGGTATTGAATATGATGAATTTGCGGTGCGTGTTGCGGAGGTGGCAATGTGGTTAATTGATCATCAAATGAATATTCAGGTTAGTCATGAATTTGGTCAATATTTTTTTAGAGTTCCTTTAACTAAATCTGCGAAAATTGTTCATGGTAATTCATTAAGAATTGATTGGGAAACCGTTGTCGAGAAGGAAAAGTTAAGTTTTATCTTAGGAAATCCCCCATTTGTTGGGGCAATGATTATGAATGCTCAACAAAGAAATGATATTGATCATGTTTTTCATGGAGAAAAAGGCATAGGTGTTTTAGATTATGTTTGTGCTTGGTATATAAAAGCAGCAAAAATTATCGAAAATAGCCAAATAAAAGTAGGCTTTGTCTCCACAAATTCTATATCACAAGGTGAACAAGTCGCTATACTTTGGAATATTTTATTTAATAAATATAAGATTAAAATTCATTTTGCTCATCGTACTTTTAAATGGAATAATGAAGCTAAAGGAAATGCTGCTGTACATTGTGTAATTATTGGTTTTGCTAACTTCGATATTGCCGAAAAATATATTTCTGATTATGAGGATATTCAGGGTGAACCACTGACAATAAAAGCTAAAAATATCAATCCTTATCTGGTAGATGGAAGTGACACAATTATCACTAATAAAAGTTTTCCCATTGCTAATATTCCCTTAATGCGTTTTGGAAGTATGCCACGAGATGGTGGTAATCTTATTTTTACTGAAACTGAAAAAGAAGAATTTATTAAGATTGAACCTCAAGCTGAAAAATGGATCAGACCCTATACAGGAGCCCAGGAGTTTATTAATGGATATAGTCGCTATTGTCTTTGGCTTGTTGATATTTCTCCAAAGGAACTCAAAGCTTTACCAGAGGTATTAAAACGAGTAAATAAAGTTAAACAGTTTCGGTTAGAAAGTGAAGCAGTATCTACTCAAAAATTTGCAACTACACCTACTTTATTTTGTCAGATAGCACAACCTGATACAGATTGCTTACTTGTACCTCGTGTTTCTTCAGAAAGGAGAAAATATATTCCCATAGGTTTTATTTGCAAAAATATCATTGGCAATGATCAAGTTTTGTTAATACCTAATGCTACTCTCTATTTATTTGGTATGCTCACTTCAGAAATGCACATGACATGGGTAAAATATGTATGTGGAAGATTAAAAAGTGATTATCGCTATTCCAAAGACATCGTTTATAATAACTATCCCTTTCCTGAAAACGTCAATGAGAAACAAAAACAGAAAGTAGAAACAGCCGCGCAAGCAGTATTAGACACCAGAGCAAAATATCCTGATAGTAGTTTAGCCGATTTGTATGATCCCTTGACAATGCCACCAGACCTAGTAAAGGCACATCAAATATTAGATAAAGCCGTAGACTTATGTTATCGTCCCCAGCCCTTTGTCAGTGAATTAAATCGAATTGAATTTTTATTTAGTCAATATGAAGCCTTAAATGCTCCCTTACTCAAACCAGAGAAAAAGAAAAGAACGAAAAAAAGCAGTTAATTGTTAAATAAAATTAATATAAAGTAAACTTCTACCATAAATATTAAGGGTTAATATCGTCCCAAAGCTCTGAAACTGGGAAAGTTTGCCCCGCTGCTACCTGTGCTATGGACTCTTGCAAATCAGCTAATATTTGGGCTTTTGGTTCTTGTTCATCAATCCAAGCTAAACCACTGATATGATCAGAGTTGATAGAGTTTATAAGCTGTTGCCATAGTTCTAACGGTACGAGTACATCAGTTGTTTTTCCATCTACATTGGTGACATAACGAACCTGATTTTCAATTTTTGTCATCATCATTAGATATCTCCTTTTATGTTTTTATTGTATGCTATAGCTAGTTGCAATTCTGAGAATATGCAGACGGAAAATTTTTCCACAAAAAACAACTTGTACTTATACTCCATAATTTAATGCTAAGTTAAGAGTTATTAGCCCTTTTTTCCACACTTACCTAATGTCCAGCGTTTATCCCCGAAGACAACGGCAGCTTGAAAGTTTAGTTCAAAAGTTTGGTTTGTCACTAAATTCACCAATAAAGTGGCAATTATTGGACTTGGCTCTAACTCATCCTACCGTCTCCGATACCGCCAATTATGAACAACTAGAATTTGTCGGCGATGCGGTGGTACGTCTCGTGGCGGCTGTGGTATTATGGGAACATTACCCTGATTGCTCCGTTGGTGATTTTGCCGCTATTCGTTCCGTTTTAGTGAGCGATCGCATTCTCGCCCAATTAGCAAGAGAATATGGTTTAGAATTATATTTATTGGTGGCTGGTAGTGCTACTGCTGACCATATCGGCCAAGAATCACGATTAGCAGATTCTTTTGAAGCAGTTCTAGGAGCGCTTTACCTGAGCACTCAAAATCTTAACCTGATTCGTCCTTGGTTAGATTCCCATTTCCAACGGCTAACCACAGAAATCCGTCTTGACCCTGCTATGCTTAATTATAAAGCAGCTTTACAAGAATGGACTCAAGCACAATTCAAGGTTCTTCCAGAATATCGAGTTTTAGAAATTAGTCAACCCCACCGCACACATGAGCGCTTCTTTGCTGAAGTTTGGTTACATGAAAAAATGTTAGGACAAGGTAAAGGCCGTTCTATTAAAGCCGCAGAACAAGCCGCTGCAAAAGAGGCTTATTTGCTAATTAACGCTCAAGTCACAGATGAATAATTGTAACAATGCTTAGGGCTTGACTTTCTAACGTGGTAAAATACTCTTCATTATTGTATTTTTGTAACTAGAAAATACTACTAAAGCCTAGTTTTTACGGTTAAAAGTCCTAAGAAAACATATAAAAAATCACACTTATTCCAAGTCGTAGGTAATTAAAAGTGAGCAATCGAACTAGTGATAACTCAGAAAAAACATTTCTTTCGGTAAATTCACCGAAAATAATCGACGGTAAATTAGATTATCATGACTGTTATCCAGAAGAACAGCTAATTTATCAACACTTATTAAATTTAGTCGGAAAAGAATCTCCTAACCAAATATTGGATAGAATTCGCGCATTATTTATTGAAGCAGCAAATTATCCTGAACCAGAAATTCTCCCCATTTTAGACAAAATTATCCTATCTAAAACCGCAAATGACAACTTTAAGTTTTTTCTCAACAAATGTTGTCATCTTCTCGTCAGTCACTGGCTCATAAACCCTCTACTACATAGTGCAATTACTGATTTAGCAAGTTTATTTAAGAGTATACCCAATAATTTCACGTACGCGACCAAGATTAATATGCGTTCCCGTGAAATTAGCCGTCTACGGGAATTGGTTAAATTATTTGTTACCAGCGAACAGTATTTAATTTTACAGCGTTTTACTCACCTAGTTAATAACACTGTTGCTGTAACCAAGAGAAAAGATGAGCAACCACTGATAATTTTAATTCGCCGTTATCCTTATTTATACCAACATTATCTAACGACCGCAAACCCCACTACTGAACAAAAAGAAGCACTCAAACATTTTCAGTTAAAAGTACAAAAAAAGTTTGAAATTGATTTATTACAATATGTAACTTATAAAGTGCGACGAATTAATCTGTTAAAAAACACCTCAACTACTGAAGCCAATCGAATTTTGCGCCCTGTAAATAATCCTACATTATTAACCGATAGTGAACTTTACACCACCTTAAAGCATTTTCTTGGTAAAGTCGAACATGGTAATACATATCATGAATTGGCACAACAGTTTATAAACTATGGTGGAAAAACTAAAAATTTCGGCAGTTTCAAAGAGGATTTATATAAATATTTGATCTCTTCCGTAGACGAATCTTATGGAAAAAAACAGTTTAATCAAAAACTATATAAATACTTACAAAATATTTCGACTCAGGCAAATGAACAAAAAGTTAATGATGTATTATTAATGAAAACTTGTTGTGATTTATTAAACTTTTTAGTTATTAATCACAAATCATCACCACAGCACTTTATTTTCTTAGATTTGATTAATAATCAAGGAACATTACCGACAATAGGCTTATTATTAAAAATTGTTCTGATTTGTCATAAAGTTAAACCATTATTAGAGAAGAAATTAGCGATTTTATTTAATCACTATGAAAACTCTACCACTAATTCTATTGGCTGGTTAGTGGAAACCTTAGAACAATTGAATATTGCTTTTAGTATTAATTTTGGTGAAATTGACTTATCATTTTTCAAAAGATTCTGTTAAAAATATATCATTTTTCAGTCTTATGAAGTACACACCTTTTCCCTTGTACTAATTGGTAATTTAGCATAACAGATACTGAAGATCGAAAATACAGCGTTTTCCACTCTGATAAGATACAAAGTTGCATCATGAAACTCTTGTGCTAGAAGCCTCTTGACCGCTATATGTGTACCTCATAAAACCGGGAAGTGCTGTAAATGGGTACTACTGAAGTATTAATCAATTTTCTTATTTAAGAGCGTGTTTAAACAAGACAGACAAAAAATCTGTCCTGTTATCACAATATAGGTTGTTGTGGATGTTAAAACTTAGTAACGACGAGAATTTCCGCCACCGTCGCCACCATATCCACCTCGTCCACCACCACCACCACGGTCTTCTTTGGGTTTAGCTTTGTTAACTTTTAAACTGCGTCCCATCCATTCAGCACCATCAAGCGCTTTAATTGCTACTTCCTCTTCCGCGTCTGAACTCATTTCTACAAAACCGAAACCCCGGACGCGTCCAGTTTCTCGGTCAACAGGTAGTTGAGCTTTTTTAACAGTTCCATATTCCGAAAATGCCTGTTTGAGGTCTTCTTCTTTAACATCATAGGACAAATTACCGACGTAAATTGACATTGAATAGCTCCAGAAATTAGCAAGTGGACTTTTACACCATAAAGCATGAGGAATGCCTTAAGTATATAATACCCGTAATTAGGGTTTATTTTTTAATTGGGCATGGAAATCCATTTTGTTACAGCGGGGGAAAGCTCCTCGACCGTTCCGATATACAGGACTTCCCGGTATTATGAGGTACATATCTAGCAGGTAAGATGCTCACACCACAAAAGTTTTATGATTCAATCTTGTACCTCATTAGTGCGGAAAATGCTGTAAGTTTGGGATTCTAAGAAGAGGAAGGAGTGTGATGAGATTTCGTAATTGGCATTAAATACGATTTTGGTAGTTTTAAGTCAGCAAATTCACAGATAGAACTAAAAGCACAAAAACGGCAATGGTTTCCGGGATTTGGGGGAAATATTCGACTAAATTTACTATTTTCAGCTTCATATTGTTGGAGATCTTCTTGATGTTGATGAGCTATATTAGCCAATTGAGATTCCAGATCTGTAAACTCATTATTACTAATAGTAATTAATTCAGATTTTTGACAAATTTCCAAATTATAAAAAGAAGCAACTGCGCTTTTATCAGGATAAAGATAACGGGCTGCAAGTAAATAAACTAATGCTTGTCTGTTGTCAAAAGCAGACTTACCAGTTTTAAAATCTAAAATATGTAAAGTGCTATCAGACTCGATAAATATACAGTCCATAGTAGCATATAAACGAAAGCCATAATTTGGTTTTTCAATAACAATCGGTTTGGGGAAACCTTCATCACCTGAAGTTAATTCTAGAATCCTTTTACCTAATAATAAAGGGGCATTTTGATATTTTCTTAAAATTTGCAATACCCGATATTTAACTGTCTCATGAGCAGTGCTTAATCCCAATAATCGGGCAACCTTTTCCACACCATCAACCTGAGTTAACCAATGAAGATGATGATGAAATTCATATACACCTTTTTGGGCAAGAATCCCAATTCGCTGAGGTGGGGTAGCTTTAGCCAGCAGAGCTTTAACCTGTGGTTCATGTTGCCGCGCTTTAATAAATCCCCTTCTCATTTGACAATGCCAATGCTCCTGTCCCCGACTGGGGGCAAATAAAGACCAAAGGTGGTAACTAACAAAGGGTCTATCGGGGGTTGACATTGCTCATGTAGAGTGAGAGAAATTACCTTGGGGATACTTGCGGCTTAGTGGCTGTTCCACAGCTTTGCGGGATATTTCCTAATAATAAATAATGATACACGGGAGAGATTGTCCATGACGAGTAACCCTAGCAAATCCGGTGAGATCAAGTTTGGTACTGATGGATGGCGCGGAATCATTGCTGATGATTTTACTTTCCCCAATGTGCGGAAAGTTACCAGGGCGATCGCTAGTTATTTAGAAACTGCCTATAGTCAGGACAGGCCTGTTTTAATTGCCTACGATACTAGATTTTTAGCTGACGAGTTTGCCCGGACTTCTGCGGCAGTTTTGGCAGATTTGGGCTGGAATGTGCAAATTACTGATCGGGATTGTCCCACCCCAGTAATTGCCTATAATGCCCGTCTTCTCAATTCTGCCGGGGCTTTGATGTTTACTGCTAGTCATAATCCTGCGCCTTATTGTGGGATTAAATATATTCCTGATTATGCAGGACCTGCGACTCCAGAAATTACTGATACTATTGTGTCTAATATAGAAACGGCATCCGATGAGTTACCCGGAAGTAACCCATCTGGTTCGATTTCTACTTTTGATCCGAAGCCCGCTTATTTGCATTTTATCTACACCTTGTTGGATGTGGAAAAAATTAGAAGTGCGAATTTAAAGGTTAAGTACGATGCCCTTTATTCTACCTCACGTGGTTATTTAGATGAAGTCTTGCAACACTGTGGTTGTCAATTAGAAAGTTTCCACACCTGGCGAGATGTGCTTTTTGGGGGTGGTATGCCTGAACCTAAAGGGGAACAGTTAGTTGAGTTGGTGGCTTCTGTGAAGGCTGATCATGCGGATTTGGGTTTGGCTACCGATGGTGATAGCGATCGCTTTGGGATTGTTGATGAACAAGGTAATGTCTTGACTCCCAATACAGTGCTGTTAGTTCTAGCACGGCATTTAATAAAAAACAAGGGTAAAAGCGGGGCAATCGTTCGCACTGTGGCAACTACGCATTTATTAGATAATTTTGCTGCTAAGTATGGGTTGCAAATTTATGAAACTGCGGTGGGTTTTAAGTACATTGGTGAGAAAATGCGGGAAACTGCCGTTTTGATTGGTGGGGAAGAATCCGGTGGTTTAAGTATCATTGGTCATATTCCTGAAAAAGATGGGGTTTTAGCAGATATGCTAGTGGCTGAGGCGATTGCTTATGAAGGTAAGCCTTTAAGTCAGTTGGTACAGGAAGCTATAGCCGAAGCTGATGGTCCTTTGTATAACAATCGCTTAGATCTACATCTAACGGAAGCTCATAAAATAGCTGTGATTGATAGTTATACTCAAAAGCCCCCCTCAGAAGTGGCAGGAATCAAGGTGAAAGCGGTAGGTAGGAAAGATGGTATCAAACTCTATTTAGAAGAGGGTAGTTGGGTGTTACTGCGCCCTTCTGGAACAGAACCTTTGGTGAGGGTGTACATGGAAACTAACTCACCAGAAAAACTTAGTCAGATTGCTCAATTCATGGCAGCGGAAATTGCTAAATTGGGTTAACTGAACATTCCCGTAGAGATGTTTTATGAAACGTCTCTACACAATTGGTCATAAATTTATATTTTTGCAGTTATGAAGATTTTGATAAATTTTTTGATAGTATTAATCATAGCCATTTGGGTAGCAGCGATCGCTCTTATCTCTGTCCAAAATGCTACTCCTGTATCTTTACGATTCTTGGTTTTTCAATCAATCCAAATTCCTTTTGGTTTAATGTTAGCTTTTAGTGTGGTTGTAGGTTTGTTGAGTACAGTAGTTTTACAACCTTTATGGGAATTGGGAGAATCTCAATCTAGAATAGATGAAGATGGAGACTTTTTTGTTGATGATGAGGATTTTTAGAGTTTTCTCACCCCAAGACGGGTTTAACCAACTTTTGCTTTTAGATATAGAGCGATCGCCCGCACCTTAATCTAAAATAGTCCCAAAGAGTAAAAACCGTAAATCTGGATATGACCACAGCTACACCCGTAAAAACTGAATACGAAGCAATTATAGGCCTAGAAACACACTGTCAACTCAGCACCAACACCAAAATTTTCTCCAATAGTTCCACAGCCTTTGGTGCTGACCCCAATACTAACATTGACCCAGTGTGTATGGGTTTACCAGGAGTTTTACCCGTACTTAACGCCAAAGTTCTCGAATACGCCGTTAAAACGGGTTTAGCGTTAAATTGTCAAATTGCTCGGTATAGTAAATTTGATCGCAAACAATATTTTTATCCTGATTTACCGAAAAATTACCAAATTTCTCAATATGATTTACCCATAGCCGAACATGGTTGGATAGAAATTGAATTAGTCGATGATGCAGGAAACCCCAGTCGTAAACGCATTGGTATCACTCGATTACACATGGAAGAGGATGCAGGTAAACTTGTACACGCAGGTAGTGAAAGGCTTTCCGGTTCTACCTATTCTCTCGTAGATTATAATCGCGCTGGTATCCCCTTGGTAGAAATTGTTTCTGAACCTGATTTACGAACAGGACAAGAAGCCGCCGAATATGCCCAAGAACTACGGCGAATTGTGCGCTATCTTGGTGTCAGTGATGGAAATATGCAAGAAGGTTCTCTGCGTTGTGATGTAAATATTTCTGTCCGTCCCGTGGGACGAGAGCAATTTGGCACTAAGGTAGAAATTAAGAACATGAACTCCTTTAGTGCGATTCAAAAAGCGATAGATTATGAAATTGAACGTCAAATAGCCGCTATTGAATCAGGAGAAAAGATTATTCAAGAAACCCGTCTCTGGGAAGAAGGTTCACAACGCACCAGTAGTATGCGAATCAAAGAAGGTTCTAGTGATTATCGCTACTTCCCTGAACCAGATTTAGCACCCATTGAAGTTACTCAATTAGAATTAGATTCATGGTTAAATCAATTACCACAACTACCCGCCCAAAAACGCCATTATTATGAAAATGATTTGGGACTTTCAGCTTATGATACACGGGTCTTAACCGAGGATAAACCAGTTGCAGATTATTTTGAAAGTGCTATTTCCAAAGGTGCAAATCCTAAATCTGCTGCTAACTGGATTACTCAAGATATCGCTGGTTACTTGAATAAACAAAAACTCACCATCTCCGAAATTAAACTGACTGCTGTTAACCTTGCAGATGTGATTACTCGCATTGAAAATGGTAAAATCAGCAACGCTCAAGCTAAGGAAAAACTCACAGATTTATTAAATGGAATTACACCCGAAGAAGCCTTTGCAGGTCAAGAACTAATTGCAGATCGTACCATTCTTGAACCCATAATTGATGAAATTATCGCCGCTAATCTTCAACAAGTAGAAAAATACCGCAAAGGTAACACTAACCTCAAAGGTTTTTTCGTGGGACAAGTCCTGAAAAAAACCAATAAACGCGCAGAACCCAAACTTACCAATCAATTGCTAGAAGAAAAACTCAATAATCCCATTTAGGTTCAGAGAGAACTCTTAACGGACAGTTTAAGCACATGAAATTAAAATAATGACACGGTTTTTTTTAGTGCTACGCATCTTTTCAAAACATCTTTTTTTTGACCGAGTTTTAAACTGGTGTAAATGAGTGTTTCTTGTCTGTTCCTTGTTAAGAGTTCCCTGGTCCCTTTTTTTGTAAAAAAAGATTGTCATCAACAGATAAACTCACAATAGAGCAAACGTAATCTAGATAATTGTAAGCAGAATTATGGCAGATTGGCAAATAATTACTGGTGGTGTGACAGCAGCACGGGGGTATAAAGCAGCGGGAATTACAGCAGGTCTGAAAGCTTCGGGACTACCGGATTTAGCCCTAATTGTATCAGATGTGGAAGCGATCGCAGCAGGTGTATTTACCACCAGTCAAGTCAAAGCAGCTTGTGTAGATTATTGTCGACAAGTGTTACAAGGAAAACATAGTGCTAGAGCCATTCTTTGTAATGCGGGACAAGCTAACGCCGCTACAGGTGAACAAGGTATTAAAGATGCTCAAGAATGTGCAGACCTATTAGCTCAAGAATTAGGTATTAACCCGGAATCCATCTTGTTAGCTTCTACCGGCGTAATTGGTCAACGGATAAAAATGGATATTTTGCGAGGTGGTATCCCTAAAGTAGTAGCAGAACTATCAGAAACAGGCTCAGACGCAGCCGCAGGGGCAATTGTGACTACAGATTTAATCACAAAATCCATCGCATTAGAGACTACTATAGGTGAACGTCCGGTGCGAATTGGTGGAATTGCTAAAGGTTCAGGAATGATTCACCCCAACATGGCCACAATGTTAGCTTTTGTTACCTGTGATGCTGCGGTATCCTCTACACTTTGGCAACAAATGTTAACTAGAGCCGCGGATAGAAGTTTTAATTCTATCACTGTTGATGGTGACACAAGTACCAATGATTGTTTAATCGCTTTAGCAAATGGTCAATCTCGCACCCCAGCAATTACCGAAATGGGGGCAGAAGCTCAGAAATTAGAAGCTATGTTAACCTATGTATGTCAACATTTAGCGAAAGCGATCGCACGTGATGGCGAAGGTGCAACCTGTTTAATAGAAGTCCAAGTTTCTGGGACCCATGATGAATTATCAGCCCGCCAAATTGCAAAAACCATTGCAGGTTCATCTTTAGTCAAAGCGGCCATTTTTGGTCATGACCCCAATTGGGGACGGATTGCGGCTGCTGCTGGTCGGGCTGGAGTCCCCTTTGAACAGGAAAACCTCTCTGTTAAATTAGGGGATATTTTACTATTTGAAAATGGTCAACCCTTACCTTTTGATAAAGCCGCAGCTAGTGCATATTTAAAAGCGGCCGCTCATGGTGAATATATGCAATCAGACACAGTATTAATTGCTGTTAGTGTTGGTAATGGCCATGGTACAGGTCAGGCTTGGGGTTGTGATTTGAGTTATGATTATGTGAAAATTAACGCAGAATATACCACTTAACAAAATCGGGCGTTGCTGAATGGAAATTGAAAAATCAATAGCTAGAAATTTTACTCTCCGAGACTCCGCGCCTCTGCGTGAGGTAAAATCATACTCTTAAACAACAACGCCGACTTTTGTAAATTTCCAATCAGAGGTGTATTTTATGCGGTTACGCTCAATGCAGTTAATTTTTATAACAGGACTAATGGGGTTACTTTCCTGGATATGGACACCCACAGCCTTCGCCTTAACACAGATTAAATTATCTCATATTGCTTACCACGAATGTCCACCAGAACTAGCAACAGGAATAGTTGGTAGTAGCGGTTCAAGTGCTGCTAGTTGCTTCATCGTTACGGGTAAAGCAAAAAATGGCACTCGCAAAACCGTCTATGATGCGGATATTTTTGGGCGTATATATGACGCTAATGGTGATTCAACCTTACAAAATCGCACCCGTCTAGGTTTAATTGAGGAAGTCCCTCCCGGAGATAGTGATTTTGAATTTAGAATCACTGTCCCCAGTAATCAGCCCTTACCATTGCAGCTTAAACAATTTAAAGCTGCTGGGTTTAGCGGACGAGTCAGAAGATAATCCCTGTAGAGATGTTCCATGGAACGTCTCTACAAAAATAAAATTGTAATTTGGGCGTTAAAACCCTTGCACCAAAGTAGCACGCGCTAAACTCAAGGCCAAAAATGCCAGAATAGGGGAGAAATCCATACCACCCAAAGAGGGAATGATAGAGCGAAATAGATTAAGATAGGGGTCACTAATTTGGCTTAAAGCTGCAAATGGTTGATTAGACCAGTCAACAGAGGGAAACCAAGTCAATAAGACCCGAATAATCAGTAAGTAGCCGTAAAGAGAGACAAAGGTAGCTAGGGTTGTAATTAATAAATTCATGAATGGGTAACTTTCCTGTTAAATGTCATATTGTGTCGCTAATCAACGTAACTAAGGAAACGTTTAAGACTGCTCATTCATTGCTAAGAGATGAGTTACTATTCACATTTCCCAATTGCTGCCGCACATCATCAATTGTGGCATTGAGTTGGGCAATTTTATCTTCAAGCGATCGCCTTGTTGCTTCTATTTCTAAACTTTCATTAGCTGAAGCTCTAATTTGCCTTCTTCTAGCTGCTGTGTCTTGACCCTTTTCACCAGCAGTTAATATCTCATTCTCTTCATCTGTTAATTTAGCATCTAAACGTGAAGTAATCACCGCACCTAAAACACCACCGACTACACCCCCAATCAATGTTCCCAGTAGCAACCCACTAGCAAAACCATCTTGCTGACTCATATTTTTTACCGTTTTCTAGAAAATAAGCAACTTTGACAATACTTTAGCTATTTTCCGGCCTTAGCTGTATCCTAGCTCAAGTCCCAAAAATGCGATCGCCCGCATCCCCCAATCCTGGGACAATATACCCGTGATCATTTAAGATTTCGTCAATAGTAGCGGTATAAACTATTAAACCGGGATAGACAGCAGCTAATTTTTGCAAAGCTGGAGGAGCAACAATCACGGAAACAATCCGCGTTAAAGCAGGATCAACGCCTCTTTGGGTCAATTCTGCCATAACTGCCATTATAGAACCTCCCGTAGCCAACATTGGTTCAGTAATTAATACTCGTGTAAATGGTGCGAATTTTTCTGGTAAGTTATTTAAATAACAAGTAGGTTCTAGGGTTTCCTCATTGCGTACCAAACCAAAATGGTAAATTGAAGCCAAAGGTAGTACACCCTGCGCTCCTTCTAATAAGCCCAAACCAGCCCGTAAAATCGGCACAACAGCCACAGGTATGTTAGGATTAATGAAAGTCGCTGGACAGGCAGCTAGAGGAGTCTGGACGCTTATTTCTTGGGTAGGTAACCAATCCCTAGTAGCCTCATAAGTTAGCCACCGACCCAACTCAGTAATAGCAGAACGAAATAATACAGATGGTGTAGCTACATCACGGGCAACTCCCAACCAGTGCTGAATTAGGGGATGAGGTGGGACGATAATACGGAGTTGTTGTTGCGTCATAAGGAAAAAAGGCCAGGCTGTTATTATATCAAGAACTAAAAAACTATCATACTGCTTTGAAACTCTCAGTGGTTAAAACCTTAGGATTCGCTTATATTTCAGGGACTAAAGCCACTGAATTTGGCGCTGACTAGATATTTCTATAATGAGATATACGATATATAATTATGCTTTCTCCTGACTCCTAATGTTATGGCACCAAAAAATAATCTTCTAGACAATATTTTCTCTTCCTCACCTAACTTCTTTGCTCAATTGTTGTTCGGGTTATTTTTATTCATTATCTCCAGAGTTCTTAATACTTCAATTCCTCTAAGTATATTTATAGCCATTATGGGTAGTGTCATCTTGGGGTCGATAACCTTTGCGAATGAGAATAACCCCCAGAATACCAATGTAGCATCTAATGATGGTATTGATGCTGGTTTGAAATATTGGTTAATTTTTATGCTGGGTTGTCTTTTCTTGGGTTATTCAGCACCCATAAGTATTTTATTAGGTTGTATTGCTGGTATTGGTGGTGGCTGGATAATTGCTTGGTGGCGCAGCGACGAAGCATTACAAACCCAACTATCTGAGGAAATTGTGGAAGTAGAAGAAAGAGAACAATCCAGTGATAGAGCCGCTAAAAGACGCAAGAAAAAACCTAGTCGGCGTTTTCGTCGTGCTTCTACAACTTTCAATTTTCGATTTTGGGAAAAGTAAGTGAGGATTTATTAGATTTTTCCGCTGTCGATGATTTGCAAATATGGTTACAAACTAAGAAAAGTAGGTTGATACGTCAAAATTATCCTTAACTACCCCTTGACAAATTTCTGAATTTAGTCTATCATCAAATTATAATGGGAATCTGTGTCGCCATATATAGTCAGGTTATTAACAGGATCATATAAAAATAGATATCAAACATTCCCAAAAACTCATCAACCCAACCATTATTAAACATAATTGAACTCCTTTGAACTCGTTCCCAGACTCGGTCTGGGAATGGGAGTTTGAGGCTCTGACTCAAATACAGTGAATATAATGGAGGCCGAGCCTCCTGTGAGCATTCCCCGGCAGGGACGAGGGAAATATAATGGAGGCAGAGCCTCCCGTGAGCATTCCCCGGCAGAGCCAGGGAACGAGGGAAAATCTCACAATCACATCCTGTTAATCCTTAAATCCTGGATATCCTGATTCAGACAAAATCACAATTAACATCACCAAAGAAACTCCCTACAACTCTTTTAAAAAAGCCATTATTTGTTCATAAAAGGCAGTATTCCCTTGAGCCATGAACAATTGCGCTGCTCGTTGCAGGTCTTCTCTGGCTTTTTGTTTGTCACCAAGTTGATAATAAACAATTCCCCGAAGGACGTAGGCATTGGCTAAGTTAGGATTAATCTTGATAGCTTGGGTGTAATCATCTATTGCTCCTGGCTTATCTCCTAAATCATCACGGACTTTTCCCCGGTTGTAGTAGGCTAGGGCAAAGTTAGGATTAAACTTAATAGCTTGGGTGTAATCATCTATTGCTCCTGGCTTATCTCCTAAATCATTACGGACAATTCCCCGGTTGTAGTAGGCTAGGGCTAAGTTAGGATTAATCTTGATAGCTAGGTTGTAATCATCTATTGCACCTTGCTTATCTCCTAATTCATAACGGACAATTCCCCGGTTGCCGTAGGCTTGGGCATAGTTAGGATTAAACTTGATAGCTTGGTTGAAATCATCTATTGCTCCTGGCTTATCTTCTGATTGAAAACGGACAATTCCCCGGTTGTAGTAGGCTAGGGCTAAGTTAGGATTAATCTTGATAGCTTGGGTGTAATCATCTATTGCTCCTGGCTTATCTCCCAAATCATTACGGACATTTCCCCGGTTGTAGTAAAATGCTGCACGGGGACTGAGTTCAATGGCTTTATTTATCGCTGCTGCTGCTTGTCTATATCTTTTTAAATCGCTTAAAACTTCAAACTTCTGATTATACAAATTAGGATTATTGGGCTGGAGTTGAATGGCTTGATTTATGGCTGCTAAGGCTTTATCCAGTTGGTTTGAATATCCATAGACTGTACTTAACGTATCCCAAGCAGGAACAAAATCAGGTTGAGATTTCACCGCTTGCTGTAATGCAGTTATAGCCTCTGGATATTCTCCACTCCAACTTAACGCCAAACCCTTACCATAATAAGCCAGGTGAATAAACTTTGGTTTTTGCTTAATTGCTGCTTCAAAAGCCTGTATTGCTTCTGGATAGCGACGTAACCGCCACAGTTGATTTCCCCTTTCTAACCATTGACTGGCGGTAGTAGTGCTTTGGGAAACATCTACTGATAAAATCGCTGTTTGAATAGACCTAACTTTTTGTTGATTTAGTTCTGGTGGTGGGGTGGTTTCTATCTTTTGTGCTTGGGTATTCAGTCGGGTAGCTAATGCTAAAAATGTACTCACCGGGATACCCAAACTATTACCTAATTGGATCGTTTCTTGACTACTACTATTATTATCAATAGCAGCTTCTCCCTCAGTTTTACCATGAATACCAATTACCCGCCCTTGGGAATCTAAAACAGGTCCCCCACTCATGCCGCCAAAGGTGATACTACTATAAACTAATTCATATCCTCCTGTTAAAGAAACTGCTCCTTTAGCTGTACCAGAACTGTTATTGTTAAAATCTGATTGGGTAGTTCGTAATAATCCCCCTTCCTTACTATAAATCTGTCCCAATGTGAACCGCCAAGGTGATTTTTCTCCTAACCTGGGATAACCCGCGGTGAACATATATTCATAATCTTGTATGGGATAATTTGCTAAAGTCGCAACTTGATAATTTTCCCGACTGGTGAATTTAACTACTGCTAAATCTACCCCTTCTTCTAATTTAATCGTGCTTGGTTCTACAGGATGTTCTTTACCATCTACTGTGAGGATTTTATAGGTATTTGGCTCACATGGTCCTACTTTATCTGGTGGTTTACAAACTACATGAGCCGCAGTTAAAACGGTGTAAATATCACCTTCTTTAGCGATTTCTTTAGCGATAATTATCCCTGAACCATTACTACCGCTACTACTATCAATTCTGACGGTAATTTGTTGAGCTTTTGCTTTTAATTCTCCTAACCAACCTGTTAATTGTACTTCTGCTATTTGTTGTTTAATATCTGGTATAGGTAAGTTATAAGCGGTGAGAATTTCTGGTTTGACCTGACCTAAAACGGTTTTAATAGGTATTCCCCAACTCAGTTTTCTAAATTCCTGAATTTCTATATTTGTTGGGCGTTTTCCGTTGGTATAAGTATAAGCAGAATTGGACAAAGGATAGGAACTAATGCCATTAATTCCTATGAAATTTCCTGTATTACTAATAATTGCACCGCCACTCATTCCTTGTTGAATATCGCTGGTATAGCCAATTTCATAACCATCTTTTAAACTGGGTTGAGAAATTATTTGTTGTATTTTTCCTGTTGTTAATACTAATTTATCTTCAGATACAGCATATCCTGCGGCCATAACCTGTGTTTCTAAGTTAATATCAAAGGAGGCGATTCTTTCAGCAATTTCTGATGGTAAACAATGTTTTTGATTAGATGTAAATTCTACTATAGCTAAATCGAATTTATCAAAATTAGTATTAGGTAAAATTTTAGCTGCATATTTTTGACCATCGGCTGTGATAATATTAATATTATTAATTCTTCTGACAACATGGGAATTAGTAACTACTAAATAAGAGTTACCTTTTCTAGCGAAAATTGTCCCGGAAGCGCCTCTTTCTTTGTCTCTGACTCTGACTGTAATTTGTTTAGCAATGGTTTGTAATTGTGAGTCTGAATAAATACCATTTTCTGGGTCTGCTGGTTGTAGTTTGCACGTTTGTGAGGTCTGTGTAAGTAGTTTTGTTGTCTTGGTTTGGGTTTCTATTGCTGACACTGGATAAGGTAGCAGCAGTAAGCAAGAGATAATAGCGATTTGATGTTTCATGATTAGTTAAATAGTGTTTTTATCAGTAGTGATTTACCCCCTGGAATCTTGTCCCCTCCCCTTAGCAAGGGTGAGGGTTAGGGTGGGGTAATTTGTCGGGGAATTTACCCCCCTTAATCCCCCCTTGCTAA
>Ga0208698_100009_pt1 | contig 65601 bp, 65 predicted proteins | sample LakMenEpi20Aug08_FD_150717 | JGI IMG/M metagenome (GOLD analysis project Ga0208698, IMG submission 150717) | Freshwater microbial communities from Lake Mendota, WI - 20AUG2008 deep hole epilimnion (SPAdes) | ecosystem: Environmental > Aquatic > Freshwater > Lake > Epilimnion/Euphotic zone ... | reverse complement strand
ATAGATTTATATAAAACTGGAATTTTAGGCTCTCCTATTTATTTGAAATTTATAATAAGTGCTAGGTAGGGATTAGGGTATGCAATATTGGTATTCAGTGAATGATAAATATTCTTTAAGTTCAAGATTTTTCTAAGGTACTTAAATCTTCATAATTACCTTTTATTATACATAATAAACTACCAAATCATGCCCAAATTTAACATAAAATCTTTTAAAATATCTTGCCCTGAAACCGCAGCAGGAGCATCCAAAACCTCAACCTCTTTACCTTGTCTATAAATTCCCACTTGACGAGATTTCCGATTAATTAATATCCCCAAACGTATACCATTATCTATATATTCCCTCATCTTTTCCTGTGTACTCTTAAAACTATCACTAGGAGAAAGTAGCTCAATTACAAAATCAGGACATAAGGGAGGAAACTTTTCTTTTTCCTCATTAGTTAAATTATTCCATCTTTCTAACTTTATCCAAGCAGCACTAGGAGAATAAATAGAACCATTTGGTAAAATAAAACCGACATCAGAACCAAAAACTACACCTTGTGATTTTTCATCATTCCAATTTGCTAATTGAGCAGTTAAAGAAGCATTAATATTGCTAGATATACCTCCCAATAAAGGTTTTAATATCAGACTACCATCAGCATTACGTTCAATTTTGATTAGCTCATTAATTTGACATAATTCAAAAAATTGATTATCTGTTATTTGAATTGATAGAGGTAAATGGAGAGTGATAAAATTCATATTTCTTCTAAACCAATGTCATAACTTGCTCATATTCTTCTTTATGACTTTGCAAAGCATCCCAGACATCAACTTTTTGCTGAAGATTCAACCAAAGTCTAGGTCCATTTCCTAAAGCTTTACCAAGACGAATTGCAATATCTACAGTAATGGATTTTTCACCATTAATAATTTCCTGAATTGTTTGATTAGATACTCCTAAAATTTGGGCAAAATCGTTATAATTAATCTCTAAATCATCTAAAATATCTGCAATTACTTCACCTGGATGTATTGGTTTTACTAATCTATCTTGAGTAATATCTTGCAAATTATTCATAATCAATACTCCTTAAATATTTTAACTAACAGCATATTCTGTAAACTGCCTCATAAAAGGAGACTGAAAACCTAACACAATATCCCCCTTGGGAACTCCAGCAGCCACTAAATCAGCAGCAATATCATCCTCCGTCCCATTCCATTGCAGCCAAATTTTACCGCCTTTAATATCAATATGAATGATACAACTATGTACCCAATCTTGACCTTCCCAGCCGATATGAACTATTTGATAATGGTCACGTTCTGTATCAAAAATTGTCTCTACTTCTATATTGCCATAAGATGGTTTTTGCTTACTATATTCCTGTAATATTTGTTTTACAATCTGGCGATATCTAGTTAATGTATCCATTTAAAAATTACCTCTTGCTCTACATCATAAACAATCATTTTTAACTGATTTTCTAAAATCATATCTTTGGGGAAATCAAGTTGAAAAAATGTTTTGTAAGTTGTTAAAGGAACTGCTAAATATAAAACACGCTCCGGTTGCAACCTTCTCAATGCACCTCGATAATTAATAAATCGTCCTAATGCTGTATGAAATTCGGAAATAGCAGACGATCTTTCTAAAAAACTTTTGACTTCGACTGCAATTTTTTGTCCTTCCCGTTCTGCGGCTATTAGCTTTTCTGCGGCTAAATCAATAGAAAGATTAACTCCTCCTACACTAATTGTAAGTGGGTCATTAGTAACTTGCCAACCATCTTTTTGTAAAGCTATTTTAACAACTCCATGAAAAACATCTTTAGCTGACATACATATCTATTATTATATTGCTTATTCTATAATTAGATTACCAGAAAGCGATCGCACCTTCTACATCTCCAACAAGCGAACTGCTTGCAGTAGCGCTTCGCTATCGCACTCCCCACATCCCCAAACGTGATCGCATTCCCACATCCCAAAGGCGATTCCTAGGTCGCACTTCGCTATCGCACTCCCATATCCCCAAACAGCGATTACCAGGGAGTGCTTCGCTATTGCTAATCCATTTAATAGTCTAGGCTTTAATAGATTTATCAGCAGCATTAATTAATATTTCATCCATCCAAGCATTAATACTTTTTCCAGCTTTTTTAGCTGCAATAAAAATTTTTCTGTGATGTTCTGGAGTAGTTCTAAATGGCAATTTTCCAGAAAAAGGTTTATCAGGTTCTTCTCCTAATTCTTCACAAAAAGCTAAATAACCATCAATAGAAGTTTCAAATTCTTGACGTGCTTCTTCTACCGTTTTAGCTTTAAAAGTAATTACATCATTAATATCAAGAACTCTTCCAAAAAGTATTCCTGCTTCTACGTCTACTTCTATTGATGCCGTATATCCTTTATAAGTCAACATAATTTTAATAATCCTCACTCAGTTTTTTTGCGATTGATTTTACTACAAACTATTTATGGTTCAATTCCTGCTTTTATCAAAAATTCTCTCACTGATTTCACTGCTCCTTTATCGGTTTCTTTTTCTGGATGTGGTTCATGAAAATAACCTCTAACATCATTTAATTTAACTCTAACTCTTGAACCGCTACCTTGACTAACATCAGCACCTAAAGCTGTAAATAAATTTTCTATATCTTGCCAAATAATACTTGCTGATACAGGATTTGTAAAAATTAATTCTAAAATCTTTTGCTGTTTATTATTAAGATTCATCCTTTTTTACTTTTAACAGAAGCTAATATATAAGATATCATATTATGATATCATGTCAATAAATATTCTGAATAAAATGTGATTGTATCTCTTAAAACAGCGAACTGCTTGCAGCAGCGCAACGCTTACGCACTCCCCACATCCCAAAAGAGCTATATCTTCCCTTGACAAAATATTTTCATACAATTAACATGAAATTATCAAATAATTTATTGAAATTATGATGTTTAGTCTAAGCGATATTCACCCCTTATCAGAATTTCAGCGTGGAGCAAAGATGTTTCTGGATAAGTTAAAAGAAACTCAATCTCCCATTGTGTTGACTGTGAATGGTAAAGCTGCTGCTGTGGTTCAAGATGCTGAAAGTTATCAAAAACTGATTGATAGACTGGAATTACTGGAATCTGTTGCTAAGATCCGTCAAAGTATAAATGAGTTTGAACAAGGTGAGGGTATGCCCTTAAATCAAGCATTTGCAGAATTTAAGGAAACATAAGGCATACCGGATTGAGATTTCACCTAGTGCTATTGCTGATATTGAGAGTATTTTCCTGTGGATAAAAGAGGATTAAAAAATGTATGTCTAACTATCAAGAATTGTTACAACAAGCTAAAAGTCTGACTCCAGAAGAACAACTTAAATTAGTTGAGGATTTATCTATCTTAATTCGTCAACAATTGAAAATGACATCAAACCCAAAGCGTAGTATTTTAGAATTGCGTGGTTTAGGTAAGGAAATTTGGGGAAATATTGACGCTCAAGAATATGTTAACCAGGAGCGTGATTCATGGAATGGTTAAATGAATTACAGGGTAAAATTATAGGTTTAGATACTGCACCGCTAATTTATTTTATAGAAGAAAATCCTAGTTATTTAGAAGTTACAGATGCTTTTTTTACAGCTATGTATAGAGGTGAGTTTAGTGTTGTCACGTCGGTTTTAACTATATCAGAAGTTTTAGTTTATCCTTTACGTGCAGGAAATACAATATTAGCTCAACAATATCGTGATATTCTTTTCAATTCTCAAGGTTTAATAACTATTGAAGTTTTACCAGATATTGCTGAAAATGCGGCTAAATTAAGAGCAGATTACAATTTAAGAACACCGGATGCTATTCAAATGGCTACTGCTATTTATGGTGGTGCGTCTTTTTTCTTGACAAATGATATACGTTTACCTTCTTTACCAGGGTTAACTGTGTTGGTTTTAAATCAATTGATAAGTTAAGTGCTTTGAAATACAGCGATCGCACTCCCACACCCCAAAAGCGATTCCTAGGTCGCGCTTCGCTATCACCTAAATTCATCACCAGAATAAAAAATGATAAGATACTAATAAGATTTTATTCATATTAGAAACTTATGAATGTGAGTTTTCCGATACCAAAAGAACTTGAGTCTTATCTTGAGGTTCAGCTTCAATCTGGCAATTATGATACTGTAGCGGACTATTTTTTGATGTTGTTGCAGCAAGATCAACGGCGTAAGGATGCTCAAGCAAAATTAGCTAGTTTGTTGCAAGAAGGTTTGGACTCAGAAGCAGAACCTGTAACTCCTGAATATTGGCAAGATTTGCGCGGATCAATCCTTGGTAAGGCGCAGTAGTGAGTATGGCTTTTCAGGTAATTGTTCGCAATCGTGCTACTCAAGATATCAGACAACAAGCAAATTATATTTTGGTGAATGGTAATAGGGAATTAGGGGAGAAGTTTCTGGAGTTTGCTGAGTGTGCTTTTGCTCAATTGGCGATAACTCCCAATATGGGTAAGGTTGTGTCGTCTTTGTCTGATATGGGAACAATTCGTCAGTGGCGGATTAAGAATTTTAAGGACTATTTGATTTTTTATAAAGTTCAAGAGGAACGGGTGGAGGTTCTACGGGTTTTGCATGGAGCGAGAGATTTAGAGGCTTTTAAATGGTGTTTGGATGAAGTAATGGGAAATGTTTTTGATCATTCTCAAGCCTGTGAAGGTTTTGCTATGGTTCAAGTGCATCCTGAATCTAAACGATTAGCCGTGTGCATTGCTGATACTGGTATTGGAATTTATGGTTCTCTTTTCCAATCTGTTCATAAACCAAAATCACCCGTTGATGCTATAACTCTGGCTGTTCAAGAAGGTATAACTAGAGACAAGACAACCAATCAAGGTAATGGACTATGGGGTTTATTAGAAATCATCAAAGATAATAGTGGAAGTCTAAATATTACGTCTGGTTCTGGTTCACTATTGATACGCAATAATGAATCTAAACCATTTTCTAAACTTCCTTTCATAGATAAGAATCATCAGGGTACAATTATTGACTTCCAAATTGATGCGAGTCAGGATATTGATATAAAAGCCGCTCTCGGTGGCTACAAACCTGTAAATTTATTTCTAGAAAATTTAGAAAATGATACAGGTGAACATTGTATTTTAATTAAGGATCATACATCTGGAACTGGTACAAGAATTGCCGCAGAAAAAGTTCGTACATTCGTGATTAACGTAATTAATATGGGTGCTTCACCAGTTATTCTTGATTTCTCAGGAATTGCAATTATTTCTTCCAGCTTTGCTGATGAATTTATCGGCAAACTTGTTGTAATGTATGGTTTCTATGGATTTCAAAGTATTATTAGAATAAAAAATATGAATGAAGTATCTCAAGCTATTCTACATAGATCAGTAGCTCAAAGAATGATGAATAGTATTGAAAAAAATAACTAAAATAAGTAATTATTATCAATTTTAATTTAATGTAGAGACGTTCCATGGAACGTCTCTACATCATGGATATCATATCTCTATAAAATTTGATATCACATCCATAAACCTGATGAATTATTCTTGTCATAATCCCATTTGAGAGGATTATTAACAATATATTCCCTAATCTTATCCACAGATCCATCAGCACGAATAATTTTATCAAAAAATCGTTGTTGCCAAGCAAAATTAGGATACCCATTCATATTACACCAACGGGTAACAGCAGCTTTATATGACCTAATAATTACACTCAAAGAACCTGCTTTTGGGGACATTTTTGATAAATTCCTGTAAACATCTGTTTCATCAAAATCATCATCCGATGTTGTAGAATTATCATTCCCATCCGATTTTGTAGAGACGTTCCATGGAACGTCTCTACATTGGGTAACGTCTTTACTTGGGGAAATTTCTTTAGATTCAGGATTATCAATGACAATAATTCCGTGTACATGATTGGGCATAATCACATAAGCATCTATATATGTATGTTTAGAATGTTGAGGAATTTCAGCCCAAAAATTTTGTGCTATTTGACCAATTGTTGATAAATGAACTTGACCATTTACAACATCACCAAATAACCATTTACGTTCATAAGTGCATATCGTCACAAAATACCAACCGTTTTGTGAATAATCACGATTTGGTAATCTGGTTGATTCAACTCTATATTTATTTTTGAATAATGTCATGGTTTTATTTATATATGTGAAAAATTACGATTAATAAAAATGTGGGTTATGTAATATGAACAAATGACCCACAATATAACGAACAAATTACAAAATGTAAAAACGTTTTACCCAAAATGTAGAGACGTTCCATGGAACGTCTCTACAACATCAAACGTCTCTACATTTATTATCAGAAATTATTCAATCCCTTCAATCCGATTTTCCACCTCCTGATACAACTCACGTAAACGATCTAAATTCTCCTCGCTAGTCTCCCAATAACCGCGTCCATTCATTTCCAACAAAGTAGAAACAATCTTGCGGAAAGAATGAGGATTGAGATTCATGAGACGCTTTTGCATTTCCTCATCTTTGATGAAAGTCTCATTCGTGTCCTCATAAACCCAGTTATCCACAGCACCAGCAGTCGCACTCCAACCAGTCGTATTTACCAACCGTTTAGAAAGTTCCCGCACACCTTCATAACCGTGAGACAACATTCCCTCATACCATTTGGGATTTAACAACTTAGTCCGCGCATCTAAACGCACAGTTTCTGATAAACTTCTCACCTGTGCATTCGCAGTAGTTGTATCTGCAATGTAAGATGCAGGTTTCTTGCCATCTGCACGCAGACTTGCAACTAACTTAGTAGGATCAGAATCAAAATAATGGGAAACATCTGTTAAACTGATTTCCGAAGAATCAAGATTCTGGAAAGTTGCATCAGCAGTTTTCAAAGTAGTTTCAAAAATCTCCCGCGACTCATCCATAACCCCAGGATTATCAGAATTGAAAGAGAAAGATTTCCGTTTCAAATACATTTCCTGTAACTCAGCTTCACTATCCCAAGTGCTATTCTCCACCGCTAAGTTAATATTAGAAGAATAAGAACCAGAAGCATTAGAGAAAACGCGAGTTGCAGCTTGACGCAGATTTATCCCCATGTCCTCCGCTTGTTTCAAAGCGTGCTTGCGGACAAAATTCATTTCCAAAGGTTCATCAGCTTCCGCAGCCATTTTCACACCTTGGTCAAGCAAATTCATTTGGTTAATGAACAAGTCGCGGAATACACCAGAACAGTTAATTACCACGTCAATTCTAGGACGACCCAACTCTGATAAAGGTATCAATTCCAACTTGTTCACCCGTCCCAAAGCATCGGGAACTGGACGTACTCCCACCATCCACATAATTTGGGCGAGGGATTCGCCGTAGGTTTTGATGTTATCTGTACCCCAGAGGACACAGGCAATGGTTTCTGGCCAATTTCCATCATTTTCTGACTTGTTGCGTTCCAACAACCTATCAACGACGATTTTCGCAGATTGGACTGCGGCAGAAGTGGGGATAGATTGGGGATCTAAAGCGTGAATATTTTTACCTGTGGGTAATACGTCAGGATTACGGATAGGATCTCCACCGGGACCAGGGAGAATATATTCACCTGCTAAACCTTGGAGAAGTCCACCCAGTTCGTTATCTGCACAAACTTGTTTTAAGCAGAATTCCAAATATTCAAACAGAGGTTTTAATGCAGAGGTGTCAACTTTGGGATAACCTGATTGATGCAGTGATTCTACCCAAGGTTCTTTTCTACCCATATTGAAGAAATTCAACTTGGAAACCGCGATAACTCGACCTTCTGCGTCAATTTGTTCTTGAACTAATGCCGTTACAGCCGCACGGGTAGCGAGGGTGATATCTTGTAATAGTTGCACATCTGCCAAAATTCCGGCATCATTGTTTCTGTAGATATCCTCAATGGTGCGTCCCAGACTTCTGGCAATAATTCCCGGTAAACCTTGAATTTCTTCCTCTTGTCGATCTAAACTGGCAATATTGACCAAAGTTGCGATCGCTTCTTCGGCACTAGGAGGTTTACCAATTACGTGCAGTCCACAAGGTAACAACCGCGATTCAATTTCCATCAACCGACGATAAACGTTACCAACAATATTATCCCGTTCTTCCGAGGACATATCCTTAGAATCGGTTTCTGGTAACTCAATATCCTTGTCTAAGTTGACAATGCGGCATTTATCCATGATAGAATTGACAATGGAAACACCCCGTCCTGTGTCTTTCAAAGTTTGGTAAGAAGCAATTAACTCGCTGAGTTCTTTCAAACCCTTGTATAAACCAGCATTTTCCGCAGGTGGTGTCAGGTAAGAAATTGTTTCTGCGTAACTGCGACGTTTGGCAATTGTGGCTTCACTGGGGTTATTAGCTGCGTAATAATACAGGTTAGGAATTGAGCCAATTAGTTGATCTGGGTAACAATCACCGGACATTCCCATTTGCTTACCAGGCATAAATTCCAACGAGCCATGTGTACCAAAGTGTAACACAGCATCAGCGCCCCAAATCCGTTCTAGATAGGTGTAATATGCTGCAAAACCGTGGTGGGGACTTGCGGAACGGGAGAATAACAACCGCATGGGGTCGCCTTCATAACCAAATGTTGGCTGGACACCAATGAACACATTACCAAATTGTTTCCCATAAATCAACAGATTTTGTCCGTCGCTGTTGAGGTTTCCGGGAGGTGGTCCCCAGTTCTCTTCTAAGCGGTGGGAGTAGGGTGTCAGTGCTTCATATTCTGGCACAGACATTTTGTAAGCAACGTTGAGTTCGGGGCTGTTGTATTGTGCTTGTGCGTCGTGGATGACTTGTTCTAGCAATTCTTGGGCGTTTGCAGGAATGTCTTGCACGTCGTAACCGTTGTTTCTGAGTCCTTGTAAAACCTCGAAAATAGAACCGAATACGTCTAAATATGCGGCTGTACCCACGTTACCTTTGTCGGGAGGGAAGCTGAAAACGGTGATGGCAACTTTCTTGTCTAGTTTGGGTTTGCGGCGCAGATTTGCCCATTTTAAGGCGCGTTGAGCAACTATTTCTACTCTATCTTGTAAAGCGATCGCTCTGCCTGTTGCCCCATCTTTACCTGATAGGATGATTGGCTCAATTGCCCCGTCTAGTTCGGGTATAGCAATCTGTAAAGCCACTTGAATCGGATGCAACCCCAAATCGCTATCTAGCCATTCTTCGGTGGTTTGGAAGACCAAAGGCAAGGCAACCATGTAAGGACGATTTAACCGTTTTAATGCTTCAATGGCTTTAGGATGATCCTGTCTAGCGGGTCCACCCACCAAAGCGAAACCAGTTAAAGATACTACCGCATCTATTAACTGCATTTTTGTAATTGGTTCATAGAAGTAAGCTTCTATCGGTTTAGAGAAATCTAAACCACCTGCAAAAACAGGGAGAACTCTTGCCCCTAATGATTCCAATTCCTGCACAATTGCCACATAATGGGCATCATCACCAGTAACGAGGTGAGTTCGTTGTAAAACCAAACCTACACAGGGTGCAAGGGGGTCTTTCAGGTTACTAGAAATGTCCTTGCGAGCAGAATACCAGTTCAGATATTCTCGCACATCCTCAAACATGGTTGGTGCTAAAGGATGCCAAATTCCCATATCGGGATAAACAACTGGTGCTTCATACTTAGCAGCAGCAAAGCTTTCTTTTTCTACGCCTTTTAATACGTATTTATCAGCCAGCATCAGCAAGAAGTTTTCCAGGTTTTCCGCTGAACCACCTAGCCAATACTGAAAACTGAGCATGAAGTTTCTCGCGTCTTGTGCTTTTTCCATGGGGAGGAATTTCAGCACTTGGGGAAGAGTCCGCAATAACTTCAACATTCCGTCTTGGAAACCAGCGCCAGATTTTTCTTTGCGCTTTTTCATGAAGTTAGCGATCACGCTCTTGGATTGTCCTAACTGCGCCAAGGAGAAGCTACCCATTTTATTGAGGCGCATAACTTCGGGCATGGAGGGGAAGACAACGGATACATCTAGGTTATCACGATGGGGTTCGACTGCGGCAACTACTTTTTGTGCTAGGTCTTCTATAAAAATTAGAGAAGCAATGAATATATTAGCACTGGCTATATCGCGTTTCAACTCCTCATAGTTTTCAGAGTTGCGTAGTTCTTCAATCAAGTATCCACTGATTTCTATGGCAACGCTGGGATGATTAGCGTTAATTTCCCGTACCGCTTGCGATAATGCACTTTGGTATTGGGATTCTAGCACGACATAGACAACCTTGATTAATTTACGTCCCCGTAAATCGTCAGGTGCAATATGCCTAATAGTGGACTTGACTTGGGTAAACATTCAAATAAGCTCCTTTAAGGCGTGTTCTCATGAAGTTAGTCGCGGCTAATATGGCCGTTTGTAACTGCAATTATTTTCGGCAATAAGAGTTTTTTAGCAGAAAACTCGGATTCTGTGGGGGTTTTGTCCTATATCTGACACAAAATGATATAGAAAACAACATATTTATTCATGAATCTTAACAAAGAATGCAGGTTTTCTCACCTGTTTTTAAATTTTGTTTACAAGGCTGTTATGTTTTGTAACAAAACGTTAGTGCTGACAGTATTGTGATATTTTGGTTTTGAGTCGGGCGATCGCTCTAATTTGCAAATTTTTAGCGATTTTTTGCCGTCTCAATGCTGCTTAGTTGATATTTAGATGGGGTGTAATTGCTTAGGTTGCTTTATTCTGCGGTTATACGAAAAAATTCTGCGTAACTTGACAAGATTCGCCTGTAATGCTTACCATGTGATTATATACAAAAATGTTACACAAAAAATTTCTGTGTAATAACTAGTTAGTTCACCATATTCACTAAAACTTTGGAGTTTAAGTTATGCCTGAGAAATCTTATAATCTCGAAGTGCTTCGCAGGAAATGTCACGAGGAAATTACAGAGAATATCGATTGGTTAGCCAATTTTTATAGTGGAATTAGACACTTCAAGAAATATCCTCAAGAAACTGCTGAATTATTCAGTGATATTGGAAATACTTCCAGAGACAAAGCACTTCTTTGCAGAGTTGCGGGCATTCTTGAGTCTCAACAAGATTTGGATACGCTCAATTGGTTTGAGTCAGAAGTTAGAAATCATAAGCCTGATCTGAGCAATGAAGTTTCATCAAGTAGCTGGAATGCAGTATTCAATAAGTATCTAGAGGAACTAGTTGAAAATAGGCTGAAACAATTAGACTCTATGTTACAGGAATTTGCCTCAGAAGCTGAAAGTTATTTCTAAATTAATAATAGTTGTTAGGATGTTGGAAATGCGATAGCGCAAACGCAGCCTAGTGATCGCTGTTTAGGATGTTGGTTGGGAGTGCGATCGTTTAAAATTGGGGTGGTTGTGTGCGATCGCTGTTTGGGAATGTTGGGGTGCGATCGTTTAAAATTGGGGTTGTGTGCGATCGCTGTTTGGGGATGTTGTGAGAGCGATTATGATTTTTTGTCAGAATCAGGATAACCAGGATTAAAGGATTTACAGGATGTTATTTAATAATTGTTGGTGAAAATTTGGGGATTATTTTGTTTATTCTGATATGGCTAACGCCACGCTACGCTATCAGACAATTACAACATTAACTACCAACAAACAAATGAGCAATTACATCCTGTACATCCTCAAATCCTGGACATCCTGATTCAGACAAAAAATCCGTGTTAATCCGCGTTTATCTGTGTTCACCTCTGAATCAAGAAAAATAGGCGATCGTTTAAAATTAGGGTTGTGTGCGATCGCGTTTGGGGATGTTGGGGTGCGATAGCGAAGCGCTCCGTAGGAATCGTTTAAAATTGGGGTTGTGAGCGATCGCACTTTAGGAATAAGTTGGAATTGCGATAGCGAAGCGCTCCGTAGGAATCGCTTAAAATTAGGGGGTTGTGAGCGATAGCGAAGCGCTCCGCAGGAATCGCTGTTTGGGGATGTTGGGGTGCGATCGCTTTATTTTTGTACTAATTTAAAAAATGTTTCTTTGTCAATACCAATATCTTGAATCATTCCCATTAAAGTACCTGGTTTAATGTCTTTTCCTTGATGAATTGGAACAACAACTCTTAAACCATTAGTATTCTTGTAAATAGCATGACTACCTTTTTGTCTGTCAAAATAAAAACCCAAATTTTCGATAACCCTAATAAAATCTTTAGCTTTTATACTTGGTAAATTACTCATAATAAAATACTTAATGGCTTAACAATTAAATCCTCTTTAGGAACAGGTTGATTATCAGCTATTAAACTTTCAATATATAATTCAATAGCTTCTGTAATATTCTCAATTGTTTCTTCAAAAGAATCTCCTTGAGAATGACAACCTTTGAGAACAGGACAAAAGGCATGATAACCCCCATCTTGTTCCTTTTCCACAAGTACAGTGTAATTGTAAATTTGTTTACTTTTGTTATCCATATATCTTTACGTTTTTTGAGTTAGTGATTTTTAGCGTTGATTTATTCCATGATAAACGGTTTGGGGAATTTGGGAGAAGTGCATTAGCGTAAGCGTTGCACTCAGTAGGAATCGCTGTTTGGGGATGTTGGAGTGCGATAGCGTAAGCGCGACCTAGGAATCGTGTAAAATTGGGGTGGTTGTGTGCGACAGCGAAGCGCGACCTAGGAATCGCTGTTTAGGAATAAGTTGGGAGAGCGATAGTTTAAAATTAGGGTGGTTGTGAGCGATAGCGAAGCACTCTAACTAGATCCCAGACTTCTGAACATAACAGATAATTAATTGATATGATCAAAGAAGAAGCCGGGGATCTTCAACCCAGTTTATAATCTTCTTCCTCTGTGTCTGGAGTGGTTCGTTATTTATTCAAGTAGGAAAATTACAGATCAATCAATAATCAAGAATTGGTTTGTGGTCAGTTAGAATTTTTTTGTCTGAATCAGGATAACCAGGATTAAAGGATTTACAGGATGTTATTTAATAATTGTTGGTGAAAATTTGGGGATGATTTTGTTTATTCTGATATGGCTAACGCCACGCTACGCTATCAAACAATTACAACATTAACTACCAACAAACAAATGAGCAATTACATCCTGTACATCCTCAAATCCTGGACATCCTGATTCAGACAAAAAATCCGCGTTCATCTGCGTTTATCAGCGTTCACCCCTAAATCAAGGATCAAAAATAGGCGATCGTTTAAAATTAGGGTTGTGAGCGATCGCTTAAAATTAGGGTAGTTGTGAGCGATAGCGAAGCGCTGCTACAAGCAGTTCGCTGTTTGGGGATGTTGGGGTGCGATATTTCATTATTAGCAAAGCTACAAGAGAAATACTAAAATAAATAAAGTAATTTAGTTGAGAGCATTTATGCAACAAATTAACACATTTGAAGAAGTTCTCAATCTAGTGACTGAGCTATCAGTTGATCAACAAGAACTACTAATTAGTATCCTACAACGTCGAATAGCTGATATGCGACGAAAAGAATTAGCAAGTTCATCACAGGAAGCACTAGCTGAATTTAGAACTGGTAATCTTAAACCTCAAACCGCAATTGAAGCGATCGCTGAATTAAGAACTTACTTAAATAATAATGAAACATAATGAGAAAACTGGTTCTTACTTCTCGCTTCAAGCGATCTTTGCGAAAATTCATCAAACAAAGAGATTGATCGCTGTTTAGGAATAAGTTGGGAGAGCGTTTAAAATTGTATCCAAACGATTCAACAATGCGACAACAAAGCCAGTATCAGCTACTGCTGGGGTTCTTTCCATGTCCAACCTGATTTCTCTGTCACTTCATTTTGGAGAATATCTTCGGAATTAATAGCTAAATCAGGTGTGGCTGCAAATAAGCCAATTAATGGATCAGATACAGCATCATTAACTGTTTCTAGTGATTGAATTTCCAGGTATGATCTGACAGCTTCACTAATAATTGATTCCGGTGATTGACCACGTTTACTAGCCAAATTGATCAGTTTTTCGAGTAAAGTCTGTTCTGGATTCCAGTTAAATGTAGATTTCACAAGATAACTTCTCTCTTATTAACCACGAAAAACATTATAACAAATAAGTGCAATTTTATTAACTAATTATTTGCTTAGTGTCTTAATGAAGAAGCGCGACCTAGTAATCGCTTAAAATTAGGGTAGTTGTGAGCGATAGCGAAGCGCTGCTACAAGCAGTTCGCTGTTTGGGGATGTTGGAGAGCGATGGTTTAGAATTGGGGTTGTGAGCGATCGCCTAGAGTGCGCTACCATTTGTTTAGTCATTTTTAGGATCAGAATTGATTGTGACTACATCTCTCAACATCAACAAAGCCTTACTAAAAGAGGCGTTGAAACTTGACAATCAGGTAAACATTGATTCTTTAGTAGAAACAGCACTGCGCGAATATATTCAACGTCGTAAGCGGCTCAAAGTATTAGACCTCTTTGGAACTATCGAGTATGACGAAAGCTATAACTATAACAGCAACGTCATCAAGCATGAGCATTATTGTTGATATAGCTAGTTATGCAAATTCATGTTCCAATTAGAGTATATCTTTAGTAATGCTGAATCTCAAAATTCAGATCAAATCCAAAACTCTGCTTTTATTTCTGAACCAAACACTCCTCCTAAATCAGTTCAAGAAAACATTAATTATGAACCTAAAAAACTAGATGAACTAGATTTTGCTCTTGTCAGAAGTCTAGCCTCGTATTTTGAAGAAATGAATGGTAAAATCCGCCATTATCGTAAAGATCATAATGCTTCAGAAGAAGAAGCAGATGTAATAGGGAGTTATTACCTAAAGACCGCTGGTATTGTTAGGGGTGTTAAAACTGAAAAAGATTTGTCAGAACTGATTGAACATATAGAAAACCTCAAGGAAAAGGTTAGTATATACAAGCATGAAAGCTATAAATATCGTTGGTCTACAAGTTTAGAAAAAAACGTTCTAGCTAAATTAAGGAAAATAATGGATAGACTCAAAAATTAATTCAAAGACGTTTTTATTACTGCTAATTGCAAAGGAAAAAATATGAAATCGCTTTTAGGAAATAGAGACGTTTAAGGTTAATTAAACGTCCCTACATTTTGATTTTAATCTCTTATGAAACTACTGGAGGTTGAACTAAATTTTCTCCGCCTTGAACAACAGTTACAGATTCAATTTTATCACCAGCTTTGAGTTTATCTAAAATCTCTCTACCTTCAGTCAGATAACCAAACACAGAATAACGACCATCTAAAAGATTGCGTCCTGCGGGAGTAAGTTCTGGGTCAAACAAAAAGAAGAAAATTTGAGAAGAAGCGCCATTATCATCACTTTCTGGACGGGCCATAACTAAAGCGCCAAAAGATGAAAACGGTAAAACCGGCATATCTAAATAACGCCCAGCTTCTTCGAGAGTAATACCGTAGGTTGGTTCTTTTTCACCTTGGACTAAAATCTCTAAAGGAATAGCCCGATATTTACCAGTTTCAGGGTCAATAAAACCGACTTCCTTACCTACAGGATCTCCAGTTTGTAAAAAGTAAGATTCTTCAGAACGGGTAAATTCTAAACCGTTATAAAAACCTCTTTGTACTAAATCCACGAAATTACCAGCGGTGACAGGTGCGCTATAGCCATCTACAACTACAGTCAAATCGCCCTTATTAGTTTTGAAAGCAATAGTAGCCCGTCCTTTGAGTTGGGGCAAATTACTGTACTCAGCAGGAACATCAAAGGGAAATTCCTTCACCATTGATTCTTCTAACAAGCTGACAAGATCCAGTAATTTAGCTCTTTCATCAAGAACTGCTTCCTTTCGTTTAGTTTTAACTACTTCTTGCAGTTTTGTAATGCCAGATTTCAATTCAGTCATCCAAGCTTGGGCTTGAGGTTGGCGTTCTTCCGGAATACTTGCTAATATTTGGGAAGGTTTATCGAGTATCCGGGATGCTTGCTTGAGGTCATTATTAACTGCACTCCAACGCTTATTTGCCCGCAGTTGGTTAGAAATATCTTCTAAACTAGCTTGTAGTTTACGTACGGGTTGATTATTTATCGGCAGTGCATAGCGCAACAAAGCCTTACCGTCAGTGATTGCGTTTCCCCGTGGTAAGCCAGCATTACTAGTGGCAGTCCACCCAGTCGTACTTATGCCTAAAAATATTGTTAAGAGCAATATTACCTTTAGGCTACTCTTCACCCAGGACTTAAATAAGTTCAACATGAAATTTCCCTTTCTTCAGCATCAAAGTGTTGACTGGAAGTAATTCACTAATTATCTTCCCACATTGAGGGACTGGGGATTAATGAACCAGGGAGCAGTTGTCAGTTGTCAGTTTCCCTGCTCCCTCTTTCCTGAGAACTAACAACTTATGGCGCGGGAAGGGTACAATAAATGCCGATTGTCTTGCAAAATTTGAAAGTTTCATGATCTCTAGTAACGACTTTCGACCTGGTGTTTCAATTGTATTAGATGGTTCAGTCTGGCGCGTGATAGATTTTCTTCACGTTAAGCCAGGCAAGGGTTCTGCCTTCGTGCGGACAACTTTAAAAAATGTCCAAACTGGGAAACAGTTAGAAAAAACTTTTCGGGCTGGGGAAACCGTTCCCCAGGCAACTTTGGAAAAAGTAACGATGCAATATACCTATAAGGACGGTGATGAGTTTGTCTTTATGGATATGGAAAGTTATGAAGAAGGTAAATTAACTACAGCGCAAATCGGCGATCGCGTCAAGTACCTAAAAGAAGGTATGGAAGTTAACGTAATTCGCTGGGGTGAACAGGTACTGGAAGTGGAACTACCTAATTCTGTAGTCTTGGAAATTGTCCAAACAGATCCAGGTGTCAAAGGTGATACTGCTACAGGTGGTACTAAACCCGCAACTCTGGAAACTGGTGCAATTATCATGGTTCCTTTGTTTATTGCCCAAGGGGAGCGAATTAAGATTGATACCAGAGAAGACAAGTATTTAGGCAGGGAGTGATTTTTCTCATTTTTTTTGATACTAACTGGGAATAGTGAGGACTAAAGCCCAAATTGGTATTAATGATTTCAATCCCTTTTTTATAGAGGGATTAAATCCCTGCCTTACTGAGAATTTTAATTTAACAATTAGGTCGAGGTAAAATAATTGTGACATTAGACTTTAATGAAATCCGTCAGCTATTAGTAACTATTGCCCAAACAGATATCGCGGAAGTTACCCTCAAAAATAATGAATTTGAGCTAACAGTACGGAAAGCTGTCAGTTTTAGCAATAATCCCCAAGGAATGGTTAGTGGTGTAGTTAATGCTGGTATAACCCAGTTGGGATCTACAACTCCACCCAGTGCAATTTTTGAAGGAGGTGTAATAAATAAGGTTGTGGATAATTCTCTGGCACAACCTGCTCATTCTTCTTCACCAATTAATCAAAAATTGGTTGAAGTCCCATCACCAATGGTAGGGACTTTCTACCGCGCTCCTGCACCGGGTGAGGCTGCATTTGTGGAAGTGGGCGATCGCGTCAAAGCTGGTCAAAGTGTGTGTATCATTGAAGCTATGAAGCTAATGAATGAAATTGAAGCCGAAGTCTCTGGACAGGTAATGGAAATTTTAGTTCAAAATGGTGAACCAGTAGAATATGGTCAAGCTTTGATGAGAATTAACCCCGATTAAATATTAACAGGTAACTAACAACTGACAACTGACAACTGACAACTGACAACTGACAACTGACCACTGACAACTGACAACTGACAACTGACCACTGACAACTGACAACTGACAACTGACAACTGACAACTGACAACTGACAACTAACTAAAGCGGATAATTTTTCTGAAAACTTTCGCGGGTGAGTGGTTGTGGTATTTCCACACCTTCACCACCTAAAACCTCTAAGGGTTTACCGTTGACATCAATATATACTTTAGCTTGAGGATTTAAACTAGTAGCAGTATATACAACTTGTCCAACCCGTCCCATCATGGAACTGCTACCGCCACCAGTGGTAAAGTTTTCAGATAAGTTCACGTGAACATCATTATTTTCCGCTTTTATTCCTAATAGTTCAGTCCCCTTAGGAATAGTGGTAGAATCACTACCTTCACTTGGACCGGCTAATAAAGTTTTAAATGCTGCTTCTAAAACTTGGTCGGGTTGGGTAGCAGCAATTTTCAAGGGTTGGGGAACTAAAGCCAGCCGATTTTCTTTAGATTTGAGCCAATATATACTAGCAGTTTGTTCATTACCCTGTTGAGTTACTGGCTGCTTAATAGTTTGTGAGGAGTTGGTAGGTGTGGGAGTATCAGGAGTTTGGGCAGAAAACCAAGCTACACTACCACTTACTGCTACCACGGCTGCGGATATAGCTGCTACCACACCAGAAGAAATACTGTTAGTTCTTTGTTGGTCGTTCATATATAAAACCTACTGGATTAAGGACGGGAATACTATTTGTAAGATAAGCAGCGTGTTTATAAAGGTTTTATCCCCGATACAAGTCTTTGGTTATGATTTGTACATAAACTGCTGTTGCTGGTTTTGCTCTCACCTACTCTAATTGTAGAGTTATCTTTTTCGGTCCGTCACTTTTTCCTTTATCTAAATCTTATGGTTTTTTGAAAAAAGATTTAAATTAGAATTGGGTAAAATGTAGTACGCCAGTCAGTTGGTAACTGGATTATGAGGTATAATTTATGTTTTCTTTTCACGCAGAGGCGCGGGAGGTAAGAGTTTAAGAAGGTAATTTTTGCAGGTTTCCTGAAAAATATGTTGACTAGTTATAGTATAATTGATTAATATCTCCGATGTGGTTGCTATGGTTGTCACTGCTTCGACCCACAAGATTACCTGGGAACTTTTGCCTGAAGACTTCATTTTAGACGATGAACCTGTGGATAATGTCAATCAACCTTCTTTGGCTGCGGCGCTGACGGAAAGTCTACAATTGGCGGGGAAACTCGCAGAAACAGCCCTCGCTACGACCAATTATGGTATCTGTACCGCAGTTAATGACAAAATTGTGGTGAAAGCACCTGATTGGGCTTATATACCGAAAATTACCGGATCTAGAGAGCAAATACAACGCAGTTATACCCCTCACAAACAGGGTGAACTTCCTGTGGTGGTGATGGAATTTCTTTCGGATACAAATGGGAGTGAATATTCCAGTAAACGGACTTTTCCTCCTGGTAAATGGTTTTTTTATGAAGAAGTTTTAAAAGTTGCCAATTACCTGATTTTTGACCCTAGTACGGGTATTTTTGAGGTACATCGGTTACAAAATTCAGGAAAATATGAATTACGTTCTCCTGATGAAAATAACCGTTATTGGTTGGAGGAAATGGATTTATTTATTGGTGTGTGGTCAGGAAAGCGGGAAAACCGTGATGGTTACTGGTTGCGCTGGTGGGATAAACAGGGTAATTTGTTATTGTGGGGGTTTGAGTCGGTTGAGCAGGAACGACGGGAAAAGGAACAAGAACGACGAGAAAAGGAAGTTGCTTTACAACGTTTAGCAGATTTGGAGAAACGATTGCGAGATGCGGGAATTGAAGTTTAAACTAGATTCTGTTTCCCAGGATAAGGCTCAAAAAAATTTTTAGATCGCTCCGTTCCACTACGCTTTGAAGGGTAAAGAAAAGAAGAGCAAAGAGCAAAAGCGTAAGAGTGTAAAGGGCTACTAAGTCCTCGCCGCACCACTACACACAACCCGAAAACCAATATCGTTGACGTAGAAGACGAGATTGAAGTTGTCGCGAGAAGCAGAACGGCAATTGCCAGGAGCGTGGTACCACGAACCACCGCGCAGCAGCTTAGTATTACCGCTTCGACTTGTCCAACCACTACCATCTTTAGGCGCATCTATATAATTATTATGCCAATCGTCTTGACACCATTCCCAGACATTCCCGTGCATATCGTACAAACCAAAAGCATTAGGGGGAAAAATACCTACATCTGTTGTTCGTTGAAGATGTTTACCTTTTGGCTCAGAAGCATAGATGGAAGTTCCATTATAATTAGCTAACTCAGTTGTAATCGTTTCCCCAAAATGAAAGGGTGTAGTCGTCTTCGCACGACAAGCATATTCCCATTCTGCTTCGCTGGGTAGACGATATTCCCGTCCTGTCTTTTGACTCAACTTTTGACAAAAATCTACAGCATTATTCCAAGATACTTTCTCTACAGGACGTTTTGCTCCTTTTTCGGTAAAATAAGAAGGATTGTTACCCATGATTTGTTGGTACTGTTCTTGAGTCACAACAAATTTACCCATAGAAAAAGCAGGTACATTTACCTCATGTTGTGGACTTTCACTTTCATACCTACCTTTTTCTGATTCTGGTGAACCCATCATAAAAGAACCACCAGGGATTTGTACCATTTCCAGGGTGATACCATTACTTAAATCTTCTTTAAAATATTTAGCTTGATGATTCTCTTGATTAACTATTTTCCCTGTTTTGTCAACTGTTTTAGTTGTAAATGTAACTGTTAATAATTCAAGTAGTTTAGGTTGTACTTGTTTAGTTTGTACTGTAAGCTTCAATATCTGACTAAATACAACAGTAGTAACTAAACCTGTTCCTCCTAAACCAGCATAAATTAAAAATTGTCTGCGTTTTATAGGAGGTGAGTTTGACCCTGAAGGATTTCCAGATGGTTTTCTATTTTCCCCCTGAAGTTTTTGATATTCAGCTTCTTTTTTAGCAATAATTGGCTGTTCTATTTGCAATATTTCCTGTTCACTGAGTTGCAAAGAGATTTGTAGTTTTTTGAACTTATTTCTACTTGCTTGATGAAAGGGATATTCTTTCTCAATTTTTGCTGAAAATTCCCGTTGATACTGCTCTAAATTTTGCTGATGTTGTTGACGAATTCTTTCAGCCTGTTGTTCTCTTCTGATTCTCTCTTCTTCTTCGCGTTTTCTATATTCTGCTTCTTTCTGAATAAAAATTGGTTGTTTTATTCCTGATACTTCCTCTTCACTGAGTTGCAGAGATTTTTGTAAATTAGATAAATTATCAATACTTTTTTGATTTAGAGGAAACTGTTGTTCAACTTCTTTTAAAATAGCCTGTCGGTATTCTTCTTGTTTGCGATTATTTTCTTTAATCTTTTCAGCAAGTTCAAGTATCTCTGTCGGTGACATAGTAGCATCACCTCTAGATGAACCAGGAGATTCAGGATTACGAACAGGTTGAGAAATTGGTAATAGTGTTGAATTATTCTTTTTAATTGCAATCCTTTTAATAGCCGATATTGCATCTAAATCAGCACGAGACACGCCTAAAACTCTAATCCATATTTGTTCTGCTAACTCAAAATTTCCAGAATTTTCGGATAAGGATGCCTGTAATTTTAATGATTCAACATCTCTCATTGTAGCAGATTGCTCTAACAAAATATAATACATTTTATATGGCGGTTCTGCCTTGAGATAGGGATTTTGAATTTCTTTTTGATATCTAGTATTTAATTGAGGAACAGCAGAATTGAGATATCTATCTAATCTTTCCACTGTGGCACAATTAGCTTCACCATGTAATCTTAAACCTGTTAATAGTGTGTGTGTAAATGAACCATGTCGTAATTCGGCAATTTCCCAAGATTTCTGGTTAGCAGCACAGGAATAAAAGGTAATTACTCCTTGATGCTTTTCTTCACCTATTCCTAAACCACTACGACTACTTTCTTCTCGACAAGCATCTAATAACAAAACTACATTATCAGCACGACTACGACGCAATCTTTCAGTAATATATTCAACGGAAATAGCTGTATGTTCAATATCACCAGGATCACTATCTGCAAGCATTAAATAATCTTTGTCAGCATGACGCATACCATGTCCAGCAAAAAAGAACCATAAATTATCCTCTGGTTCTAATAAAGGTTGTTCAAATTGTCTTCGTAAAAACCCCCGCAACCCTCCGAAGGTTGGTTGGGTGGGAATTGGTGGACTGGTGTTAATGTGTGGAGAGTCCTCTGTAAATAAAAACACCTGATCAAATTTGGCTTCTTCCCGAAACCAAGCGGCCATTGCTTCTGCGTCCCGTTTAGCAAAGTTTAGGGCTTGCAGGTTATCATATTGATTAATGCCGATACTAATTGCCCAGTTCTTACTCATTTTCATCTATGATTGTCGCTTGAATTTAAAAGTCAGACTGCCTTTACCGCCTACTTTTCCCCCGGTTCCGAATAAACTCAGTTGTCCTTCTCCATTGACTTCTACAGAAACTTCTACTTCATCTAAGCGGATTTTAGAGTCAGGATCATCTGCTTCATCTAAACATTCTCGCATAGCTTGTATAAATCCCCTCATTTCCTGCTTGAGTTTTGTAACCTCAACTTTACGTCTAGTAATTACTACTTTGTCTTTTTCTTTGGTAACTATTATTTGTTCTTCCGTAGTTTTACGTCCTAATAATCCACCTGTATCACCACTGCTTCTAGCACCGCTAATGGTTGTCGTTGAGGTTTCCGCGACTTCTTCAGTAATAATCCACAAACTGTCTGGGGTAGAAAATTCTGCTGACATAAAACTTACTACTTGTATGGTTATAAAAATAAATTACCATAAGTAGTTATATTTATCAAAGGGCGGGCAAGATGCCCACCCCACAAGGTTTGAGTTTTAACTTGATATGGCGGGCAAGATGCCCACCCCACAAGGTTTGAGTCTTAACCTGCTATAATTGGTAAGATGCCCACTTCACAAGGTTTGAGCTTTAACTTGCTATAATTGGCAAGATGCCCACCCCACAATATTTGAGTCTTAACCTGCTATTGCCTCATTAATCCATTGTTGTAATGTATTAATGACTTCTTCAATGGCTATTTCTTGAGATTCACGAGTTGCGCGTTTGACTATTTCGACTTTACCATTTGTAATGGCGCGACCTGTGACAATTCTGAAGGGAATACCAATTAAATCCGCATCTTTGAATTTAACACCTGCTCGTTCATCTCTATCATCTAATAAGGTTTCTACTCCTACTTTATTAAGTTCTGTGTAAAGTTTTTCTGCGACTTCAATTTGTTGAACATCTTTAATGTTAGGAATTGTGATAATAGCGTGATATGGTGCGATCGCAATTGGCCAAATTATGCCATCTTTATCATAGGATTGTTCTACGGCTGATTGTGCTAACCGAGACACGCCAACACCATAGCAACCCATAACTAAAGGCTTTTCTTCCCCTTGTTCGTTGGTATAAGTTGCACCCATCGCTTCAGAGTATTTTGTGCCTAATTGGAAGATGTGACCGGCTTCGATACCTCTAGCTGTTTGTAGGGTTTGACTGGGGTTTTTTTCGCAATGTTCACCCGGTCTTGCTTTACGAATATCTACAGTAAAAGTTTCATCCTCTAGTAGTTTAATTTGCTCTCCCCAATTTGCCCCAACTACGTGATAGCCAGACTCATTAGCTCCAGTAACAAAATTCTTCAGGTTAACTACTGTCTTATCTAGTAAGTGTCGGAATAGAGGATAAGGATACTGTTTCTGAAAATTCTGGAGTGCTTTATATGCATTCATTAGACTAACTGACTCCAACATTTTAGCATTTCCAGATGTAGATGGTATTGTGATGCTACCCAGAGATAAAAGTTTTTTGCGAATATTTATACCCACACTCAATACATCATAGTCTTCTCTATTCACTACTAAATCAGCATTAATAACCTCATCGAGCAATGAAGATGTTAAACCTGTAAGTTCCTGAATTTCTTCTTTACGTAGACGCGGAGAAGGACGAAGATAGTCGTCGCTAAGATTTGGTCCAATATAGCCTTGAGGGAGTTGTCGAGAAAACCAAAGGTTTTGTTCTTCTGTGCTAACAAGCTCTAGTTTTAGAACAGTAGACCTAATTTCTGGATAGTTGTCCAAATCTTCATTTGAGGAGAATTTCCTAAGATACTCATTTTGAAGTTTTACTTCGTTTATGTCCTGATCACCACGGATACTCACTAGCACAAAAAATGTCCAGCCTTTATCAGAAATTGTCTTATAAAGAATATTTTTTACAATTTGGCTACGAGAACATTTCAAGAAATTACAAAGTTTTTCAATTGTGTCAGTTCCAGGAGTTTCTCGTTTTTCAAAAGTTGTAAAAGGTGAAGTTTCTGCTGCTGCGGGTATTGAAACCGCTTTTTCTACATTTGCTGCATATTTACCATCTTCAGTATAGAGAACTTCATCTTCTCCCGCATCTGCTAACACCATAAATTCTGTAGAACCAGAACCACCAATAGCACCAGAATCAGCTTCCACAGCCCGAAAAGCCAAACCAGAACGACGTAACATATTACTATAAGCAGTATACATTTCCTGGTAAGTTTTTTTCAAACTTTCTTCATCTGCATGGAAAGAATAACCATCTTTCATAATAAATTCTCGTCCGCGCATTAAACCAAACCGGGGACGAATTTCATCACGAAATTTAGTTTGGATTTGATATAAATGTACAGGTAATTGACGATATGAACGAATCATATCACGGGCAACAGTAGTAATTACTTCCTCATGAGTTGGACCTAATCCTAATTGTTGTTCTCTTCTATCAACTAAAGAAAACATAATTCCTTCAGCCTTAGTATAAGTATCCCATCTTCCCGACTCTTGCCATAATTCCGCAGGTTGTAATTGCGGTAATAAACATTCTTGTGCGCCAGTAGCATTCATTTCTTCGCGCACAATTTGAGAAACCTTTTGCAAAACTCGCCACATTAGGGGAAGATAAGCATAAATCCCACTACCAATACGACGAATATAACCAGCACGGAGTAGTAATTTATGACTAGGAATTTCCGCATCAGCCGGATCATCCCGTAGTGTAACAAATAACATTTGTGATAATCGCATTGTTTTTTCCTTTACTTACTAACTTTTCAAATCGCGTAGGTTTAAAATGTTTCCACGTCATAAGAAAATAGGGAACAGGGTGCAGAAAATGTTTATCTATTACCTATTACCCATTATCTATTACCAATAAAATGTATCAAGCACAACCACCTTTAGAATTTATTCCGCCAGCTTTCAACCCTTTATTGTTAAAATTGGTACATTTAGTTTTACCTAACTGGATTCAGTGGAAAACACCCATTGGTAACATTGAAGCAAACAACGTTGAAACTTTAGCGAATTGCTATCAACGATTTCAGGATGGTAAAATCCGGTTTATGTTAGCATTTCGTCATCCTCAAACAGCAGACCCGCTTTGTTTAACTTATTTACTGTCCCAAATCTTGCCTAAAGTAGCACGAATTGGGGGTATACAGCTACAATATCCGCTTCATGCTCATTTTATCTATGATCGGGGTATTCCGCTCTGGGCTGGCGCTCATGTGGGTTGGGTCATTTCCCATTTGGGGGGGACTCCCATTCAACGCGGTAAGGCTGACTGGACGGGGTTGCGTTCCGCGCGGGATTTGTATATTAATGGTCGGTTTCCCATGGCTGCTGCCCCGGAAGGTGCTACAAATGGTTTATCGGAGATTATTAGTCCTTTAGAACCGGGTATCGCTCAAATGGGTTTTTGGTGTGCAGAGGATTTACAAAAAGCGGGAAGAGATGAAGAAGTTTTAATTTTACCAATTGGGATTAAATATAGTTATGAGAATGAGCCTTGGGATAATATAGCAAATTTATTAACTGAATTAGAAACAGCCAGTGGTTTATTTATAAATCAGGAAAAAACCGCGGCTAATTTTGCTGTACTTTATCCCCGATTATTAGGTTTAGCTGAACATTTATTAGGGATAATGGAGCAATTTTACACTAAATTTTATCATCAAACATTACCAGATGAAAAAATTACTAATGGGGAAATTATAGATAGAAATGAGGCTTTAGCTTATCGGTTACAATCTGTGATGAATATTGCTTTATTTATTGCTGAACAATATTTTGATTTACCATCTAGAGGTAATTGGAATGATAGATGTAGACGGGTAGAACAAGCCGGTTGGAATTACATATTTAGGGAAGATTTTAAAGATATTAAATTAATATCAACTATTGAGAAAAGTTTGGGAGATAGAGTTGCTGAAGAAGCAAATTTTCGGATGTGGCACATGAGGTTAGTGGAAAGTTTTGTAGCTGTTTCTGGGATTTATATCCGCGAAAAACCCACAGTAGAAAGATTTGCAGAAACGACTTTACTTTTATGGGATATGGTTAATAAAATTAAGGGAAATATACCTTTAAATCGTCCACAATTGGGTAAGCAACAGGTGAAGATAACTGTAGGTGAACCAATTTCTGTTTCTGACCGTTATGCTGTTTATAAAAGTAGTCGGGTTGCTGCTAGACAATCTGTGGCTGAGTTGACGACTGATTTACAACAGGTTTTGGAAGGTTTGCTTAATTAAAGATAATCTCAAGAACTTTTCCCCTAGAGTCTCAAATTCTTGATACAGTATTAATAATGCTGAATGTCATATAATGCAATTATTCCTCATGCAAACACAAAAACCATCTGTTAGTCTAATTCGGGCTAAATCCTACGAACAAGAAGCTTTAAAAGAATCCTTGGAAACACTGCTAGAACCTTTAGGAGGTATGGCTGCTTTTGTCAAACCAGGAAACCGGGTTTTACTCAAACCTAATCTCCTCACAGGTTCTCGTCCGACTAAAGAATGTACTACCCGTCCAGAATTAGTGCGTGCTGTTGCTGAAATGGTAATTGCTGTTGGTGGTAACCCATTTTTAGGAGATAGTCCCGCTTTTGGTAGTGCTAAAGGTGTGGCCATAGCCAATGGTTTATTGCCGATTTTAGAAGAATTAAAATTACCACTTGTTGAATTTCATGGTAAACGTTATCAAACAGTAAATGATAATTTCAATCACTTGCTTTTATCTAAAGAAGCCATGGAAGCAGACGTGATTATTAATCTTCCCAAAGTTAAATCTCATCTGCAATTAACTCTAACTTTAGGAGCAAAAAATCTCTTTGGTTGTGTTCCTGGTAAAATGAAAGCTTGGTGGCATCTAGAAGCGGGAAAAGATGCTAATAAATTCGGAGAAATGTTAGTAGAAACTGCCAGAGCAATTAATCCAACTTTAACAATTTTAGATGGAATTATTGGTCATGAAGGTAATGGACCAAGTGGCGGAGAACCCCGGAATTTAGAAATTTTAGCGGCCTCAACTAATGTATTTGCTTTAGATAGAGCAATGTTAGAAGTTCTCCAAGTTGCACCCGCACAAGTTCCCACAGTTGCAGCTTCCCAAAGATTAGGAATATGTCCAGAATTAAGTGATATTCACTTTCCGAATTTATCACCAGATTTATTACAAATTACAGATTGGCAATTGCCTGAAAAATTAATGCCCATAGATTTTGCTATGCCTCGTGTGATTAAATCTACTTTTAGGCATCTTTATATCCGATTTATCAAAGAACCCATGAGCGCCTATACTGGAAAAAGTTTATAAGATCAAGTGTAAATAGGGCGTAAATGCCCTGTCTACCCTTGTTAATTCTACTAGCTAAGTGTGAGATCATAGACCTCTGGAAGACTCAGGTATAATTACGCTGATAATTAATAGGAAATTTGGCTTGAAGTAAATTTCTGACGGCTACTTCTAAATCATTTTCTTTAAGTAAAGATTCTCCCATGATTACTGTTTGTACACCCACTCCCGCTAATAGAGCTAAATCATCAGGGGTTTCTATTCCTGATTCACTAATTACCAGAATGCCTAATTTTTGAATTAGCGATCGCCTAGCTGTTAATAATTCCTCAGTAATGTTAATATTAATGCTAAAATCACTTAAACTCTGGTTATTAATGACAATTACTCTCACATCTTCTAATGCGAGAATTCTATCTAAATCATTTAAGTTATCAATTTGAATTACGGCATTCATGCCTAAGTAGTGAATTACTCGTAAAAAGTTCTGTAGTTGTTTATCTGTAAGAATGGCGGCAATTAATAATATTGCATCTGCACCAGCCGAACGTGCTAAATAAATTTGGCAAGGGTCAATGATAAAATCTCTACAAAGTAAAGGTATTCCGACCCGATATCTAATCGCACGTAGATGATCAAAACCACCATGAAAAAACTTTTGGTCAGTGACCACAGATACACAAGATGCTCCTCCTCGTTTATAGGACTGAGCAATAGTAACTGGATCAAAATCTGGTCTAATTACACTATGATAAAGCGATGCTTTTTTCACTTCTGCAATTAAACTAGGTTTATAGATACTCAACTGCAAAGCTGTCAAAAAATCCCGTACCGTCGGAGCAGCAGTTAACTGACGTTGCAAGGAAGCCCAAGACATATCCTGTTGTATTTGTGCAACTTCTAGTTTTTTATGCCACACAATTTCTTTAATAATTGCTTGCATTTGATAATTATTTGTAGTTTGGTAGATCATAGAACCTGTATAATGGTGAGCGATTTTTATTGATGAATCTTCACCTTCCCTTTTATTTTCTAGGAGAAATTTAAATGGATTTAAAAATGCAACTACTTTAATCGAAAATCGAATCTATTAACTTGTCTGATAGGTGGTTAATTTTCCTGGGAATTACCAAGTAAGCAGTTAGTTTTAAGTAATCTGATATAAGTACGGTAGGGTATGTAGTCCATAGGGTTATAACCAGCAAATTGTAAAACTAGAACACAAGCCCAAGAATATTTACCCACAATAATCGCTTTGATTATTTGTTCTATTTGTTCAGTTTTGATTTTTTTGTTAACAGATAAATTATAACTGCTAAAATTTTCACTCATAATATATACTCCTGTCGCTCCTGTTGATAATAAGAATCATGGTTTTAAGAATCTTTCTAATATTGATTAGCAAAGGCTTCTTTTTTAAGACTACCCAAAGTTACACTACCAATACATGAATTATTTTTTGATGAATTTGATAATTTTTTAGTTCTTATTTTTTACATTTAACCTAACTGTCAAAATCTTGGATTTTTAAGTTTAAATTTAGCACAACAGACTATATAGTATTTCTGTCTATTTTTAGGTTAATTTTTTGGTAGGATTCAATTAAGATTTTTTAATTAAGTTTGTTGTTTGGTTTATATCATTTCCCAGTCTAGTTATGTACACGACGAGAATAAGCAAAAATTACTGCATTCCTTGTCTGTTAACTGTTATCTCTCACAAATATATCAATTTAACCAGTTATTTATCCTCCCTTGGGAGGATGTTAAATCACTAACATCTAATTTGAGACATAAAGATATTTCTATAGACAGATGACTTTGTATATTCTTTTGTAGTCCAATAGAAAAGAGAGTAAATTTAGTGAAATCAGGTAAATAAATGATAATTTAACTATAAAATCTCAAAAACCAAAAATCTAGACAAATATTAGTTGACAGAATCGAACTTGTATGGCAATGAAGATCAAATTTCAGGGTGACAAACAACAATTATGTTTTGATGCAACTAAATTGAAAGTATTTACTTTTTATTGATAAAATCAAATTTGTTCACCCTGAAATATAAATTTGTCAAAGATTAACCCCTCATTGAGACAATAGCAATTATCAAGATTTCATTAACTTTATTAACTATTTATTCTCATTTTCTATTCCCTATTGTCCAGATTATATCTAGATTTGTACATAAATCCATCCAGGGTTTAGTAATGAGTAAAAAAATTTAGTGATTGGCATAATTATGTACAAAACAAAAAAAATTATCGTCATTGATAATGACATTGTGAACCGGAATTTTGTTGTAAATTGTCTTCAGGTTGAAGGCTATGATACTATAGATGCAAAAAATGGTATTGTTGGACTGGAATTAATCAAAAAATATGTACCTGATTTGGTAATTTGTGATCTGGTAATGCCGGACATGGACGGTTATACTGTATTAAGTAATCTGCGGGAAGATTCATTGATAAGCATTATTCCTTTTATTTTTCTGACGGCTATTAACACAAAAGCCTCTTTACGAAAAGCCATGGAATTAGGAGCAGATGATTATTTAACTAAACCTATAACCACGGATGAATTATTGCGAGCGATTGATATTAAATTACAAAAACAAGCTCTTTTAAAATATTGGTATGGCATAAATTCCCATCAATTAGCATTAACAGAATTACCCAACAAATCAGTAAATTCTCAATCAATTTTTCCGAATATTCCTCATCTAAAAAAGGTTTTTGATTTTATTGAAGCTAATTATCAAAAAGGAATTACTTCATCTGATGTTGCTGCATACGTTGGTTATTCTTCTGCATATTTAACTAACCAAGTTGCCAAACACACAGGAAAGGCAATAAATGTTTGGATTGTTGAACAACGCATGACCGCAGCCCTACCTTTACTAAAAAATACCAATCAGACAATTGAGGAAATTTCAGCTAATTTGGGTTATCAAAATGCTTGTCATTTCTCCCGACAGTTTCGCCAACATTATGGTTTGTCCCCCAGAAATTGGCGAAAAACATATCAGTTAACAGCAGATTCTGGAAATACTAAGTTGCAACTTATTAAAAATCCCTAATCATTAATCAATTGTTTCAGAGGGAACAGGAAACGGACAACTTTCTAACAGGAAAAAATCATGTTTAAAAACATGAGATTAAAATAATGACAATGTTTTTTTCGTGCTACGCATCTTTTAAAAACATCTTTTTTTTGACAGAGCTTTATTGTCTGTTCCCTGTTCCCTTTTTTTTGTAACCATTCAAGAGGCAGAAAAAAATACCCCTTATTTCCTATTAGATAAAACTAACTACTTTTAGGATTACTTAATTGCTGGATAAAAAGTTGTATTGATAAGGCAAATAAACCTAATGCTACTAACCCAAATATTCCCGCTCCCAAAGCTACTATACCCACAACTAGGGTACGCACAGCAGAAGCAATATTGATAACAGTTTGGTTATCTGAATGGGTAGGTTTATTAGCAAAAGTAGTGGCAATTGCTATCATTAAAGAATAGGTAGCAAATGCAAATCCTCCCGAAATTGTTGAACCAATTATACAGCGCAAAGGAGTTGCTTGTACTTGAGTAGAACTATCTGCTGACGGCGTTTTTTGTGGTTGATTCATAACGATATTAGTAATAAATTAGGCGATTTTAATTCCATGTTTAATTGTGTGAGTTACAAACAATTCTAAATCCTCATCAGGAATGGCTTTACGTATCCGCTGCTTGACAATTTCTCCTTGATTTCTAGATTCAACAATGGCAAATACAGAAGGACCAGAACCTGACATCATTGTTCCTAAAACTTCTGGTTGACTGGCGAATAATTCCCGCAATTGCCATACTTGAGGATAAGCTGGTAGGACAACTTTTTCTAAATCATTATGTAGTTCTTGAACAATTTTTTCGGTATTTTTATTGACAATAGCTTTTACCATTTCTTCTGAATGAAAAGCACTAGCACGAGCCGCTAAACCTTCTGAACTTTGAATATAGTTAATGCCAAATTGTTGCCGATAGGTCTTATATGCCCAAGGTGTAGAAATTTCTAAACTGCGATATTTAGCCAATACTATATGCAAATTATCCAAACTTTGCAAAGGAGAAAGTTGTTCTCCTCTACCAGTAGCAATGGCCGTTCCTCCACCAATACAAAATGGTACATCTGAACCAAGACTAGCGCCTAATTCTTCTAATTCTGACTGAGTTAATCCCAAATTCCAAAGTAAATCTATACCTACTAACACCGCTGCGGCATTGCTAGAACCCCCCGCTAAACCAGCAGCAACAGGAATATACTTTTTAATAGTAATATCCACACCACCAAAATTACTAAAAGCTTTAGGAAATTCCTGAGCCATTAATATCGCTGCTTTATAAACTAGATTAGTTTGATCTGTGGGTACTTGGGGATGATTGCAATAAACACGAATATTTTCAGTGCTGGCAGAATGGATATCAATTTGGTCGGATAAGTCTATACTTTGGAGAATCATTGCTAATTCATGATACCCGTCAGAACGACTGCCGATAATTTCTAAATACAAATTGATTTTGGCAGGTGCAATTAAACTGTAAGAACGCATAGGGAATTGGAAATAGGGAATAGGAAATCTTTCCACTGACAACTAACCACTAACTAGGAAATTCTTCACCATTTCCTATAATATTCACCAATGATACCCATTGGGCAATACCCAGGTCTTCAGCGCGGACTTGGGGATTTATTTCTAATTGTTCCAGTAATTGGGTCAAGTTATCACGTGCAATTACCGATTGTAAATTATTTCTTAACATTTTTCGCTTTGAACCGAATCCTAATTTTACCAGAGTTTCTAGCTTTTTCGGGTCATGAGCCGGAATTTCTATCTGTTTGGGAATCAACCGCACCACAGCGGAATCTACCTTTGGTGGAGGTACAAAGGCCGCAGCGGGAACTGTACAAATTAATTCACAATCTGCCAAATATTGTACTCGCACCGACAACGCCCCAAAAGTCCTAGAACCAGGTTTAGCATATAATCTTTCTGCTACTTCCTTCTGTACTAACAAAACAATAGCATCAAAAGGTTCTGGGTTGGGATGAGAAATCGTCCCCAGTAACTTTTCAATAATTGGTCCAGTAATATTATAAGGAATATTTGCAACAACTTTATTTTGCTTTTGAAAATTAGCAAATGCCGTTAATTGGGATGGTAAATCAAGAGTGAGAAAATCTCCTTGTAATAATAAGAAATTTTCTTTTTCACCCATTTGTTTAGCCAGTAACTTACACAAATCTCGATCAATTTCTACAGCTAATAAAGATTTCACCAGCGGTAATAAACGACGAGTAAGAATTCCCGTACCAGGTCCAATTTCCAGAACCTTATCAGTTTCTTGACAATTAGCCGCTTGCACAATTGCATTTAAAGCTTTATCGCTTTTTAACCAATGTTGAGCAAACTGTTTACGGGGTTGAATCATCTTGTTAATTTTTTGTTTCCGAAAGTGAAGCCAGGGAATTAATTAATTGTAACAGGTTGCTACCTTTGCCGTTAAGAGTCTGTTTCCATTACCCTAAATCATTTCTTCTATTGTCCGGCTTAATATCCCTTGACTTAGAGTAATTTATTTTTGTTCAGCAGTATAAGTATAAAATTGATTTAATACTCCCAAGGTTTCCAATTTGTACCCTGGTATCCGGGAATCCAATTTGATTTCCGTCCGGTAAATACTAAGAATCATATAATCTTGTCGGTTAGTTGTAGTGGTAATCAGTTCCTTTATATGCGGTATAGCAGACTCAAGCATTTGTTGACAATCAACTTTGATTAATTTTTCTAAGAAACTTGGTGTTTTCTTACATACATCTGACTCTAAGTATGTTGTCAGTTTTTGGACTGCATACTTTTCATATTCACCCTGACTGGGGTTAGTTTTCACCATCATTACCCCTAAAATAGCCACGCCCGCTGCTCCTACCCATGTCATCATAGTTAAAGGTTTCATTTCTAGCCCTATTTAGTGTAGTTGTTAGTCTTTTAAAGACTACAAAAAAATTATCTAAAATTTCTGACAAAAAAGCTTGATCATTTTTTGGAAGTCATGCTATATTTACAGGAGTAAATTAAATGGCGAGCGTAGCCAAGTGGTTAAGGCAGTGGTTTGTGGTACCACCATTCGTGGGTTCGAGTCCCATCGTTCGCCCTGTTTTGTTTTAATTGTTTATAATTTCGTTTATTATGGTGGCACTAATAACAACTATCAGTTCTCTCTTTTCGGTCTAGTAAATGAGAGAACTAACAGACTTATAATATCCATAGAATGTATGGGGGTGTAGGAAATGTGTTATTACCGTTGTCAGATTCTAACTTTTAAACGCCAATAAACTCTCTGTAACCGTAACCAACGCATCCAAACTTTTGCAGGTTGGTCAAAAAAAGTGAAAATATCACCAAAACCAAAGTTAGTTTTTTGGTGATGTAACCAGTGCTGTTCTGGTGTAGTAATAAATAGAAATTGACACAAAATTGTCACAGCCTGAGGTGTTTGCCAACCCAAAGAAATTACGTGTCTCCACCATACATGAAACTGACCAAAGAATAAACCACAAATGACACCAATGGGAGATAAATCCCATAACCAGAATGCTACCAGCAGATATGGTAATGCGCCCAAAATTCCATCTAAAAGCACTTGGGGATTAAATGTTAAAATTGCATAATGGCGGAAATTCTGTTTCCATGAGTGATGAGTTGTCAGGTGAAGACTACCAAAAACGTGTTCAGGGACATGATAGAAGAAGGTAGAAAGGAAATCACCAAGAATCAGTAACAGCCAAGCAACAGCAATAGCTTCAAGCATTTGGAATCCTGTATACATCTATAATCCGATAGATACATTGTGTGTTTTGAATTTTACCGTCATAATTGTCTAATTAATACATTACTCATAAGTAAAAATTTAGTTAAGAAAAGTACAAATTTCAGTTAAATTAGGGTACAGTAGATTGCATCTATTGGCGGGCAAAATGCCCGCACCACAAAAGTTTGATCATTAGTAGATGTACTTGATAATACTGAAAGCTACTGTATATTTTCAATTCCTAATAAGTGAGAATCCCCTGAAGATGGGGTAGTAGTAAAAACATCAGCTAAGGATATAAACCTCTATCGGTTAAAGCTTGCGCGACTCTACCTACACCCAAAGTATAAGCAGCTAACCGCAGATTTACTCCCCTGACTTTTGACTCATGAATCACTTTACGGTAGGCCTGAACCATTAAATGTTCCATTTCTTTATTGACTCGTTCTTCGTCCCAGAACAGGTAAGAAAGACCTTGTACCCATTCTAAATAACTTACCACTACACCCCCGGCATTGGCTAAAATATCCGGTAATACGGTAACACCACGGGCTTCTAGAACTTGGTTAGCGTCTAAAGTTACAGGACCATTAGCAGCTTCTGCGATAAATTGCGCTTTGATTTGATCAACATTCTCTTGAGTGATTTGGTTTTCTAATGCAGCGGGAATTAGTACATCACAAGATAAAGTTAGCAAATCTTCATTACTAATAGGTGTACTTTGTGAAAATCCCACTACACTGCGGCGGTTTTCAGCGGCATAAGCTTTAACAGCAGGAATATCAAGACCAGATTCAGAAAATATACCTCCAGCGCCACTGGAAACAGCGATAATTTTTGCTCCTGCTTTATGTAGTAATTCTGCCGCAGCACCGCCCACATTACCGAAACCTTGAATCACTACCCGCGCTCCAGTCAGGGATTTACCATGATCTGCCAGGGATTCACGGACAATAATCATTACACCGCGTCCGGTGGCCATTTCTCGTCCTAATGAACCACCAATAGATAGAGGTTTGCCTGTGACTATTCCTGGTACAGAATGACCCATATTAACAGAATAAGTATCCATCATCCAGGCCATTTCCCGCGCTGATGTTCCCATGTCTGGAGCGGGTATATCTACGGATGGTCCAATGTCTTTAATTAATTCACTGATATAACGGCGACTAATCCGTTCTAATTCCCCCACACTGAACTTTTTGGGGTCTATGGGAATTCCTCCTTTCCCACCACCATAGGGGATACCTAATAATGCACATTTCCAAGTCATGAGCATGGCTAGGGCTGATACTTCCCGCAATGTCACTGCTTCATGGTAGCGAATACCACCTTTATATGGTCCTAAAATATCCGAATGTTGTACGCGGTGTCCTGCAAAAACCCGTATTTCTCCAGTATCCATTTTTATGGGAATGGAAACTGTAATAACTTTTCGAGGATGACTGAGTATTTCTACGATACCTTGATCTAATTTTAATTCTTTAGCAGCCCATTCTAAATAGCTACAAGCTTGATCATAAGGGCAAATATGAGCGGGAGAATGATTTTCTATAAGTGGGAGAGAGGTTGTCATCATCATACTTAGTCCTCAGTACAGTTCGTTTATAAACTGGATTCATAAGGTTAGTTTACTCTGTTTTTTGAGAAATATATGAATTTTGTAGTTTTTGTTACAATTATATTTTTATTTATATGATAGGAAACGGTTACTATACCGGGGAACAGGAAACAGGAAACAGACATAAATATGATGTTGTTGCGTTTCGTCAACCCAACCTACGTTAAATGAATAAGTATCTGGGCAAAATTAATTGCACATTTGGGAAAAGAAAATAAATCTCTGTACCTCTTGTCTGTCCCCTGTCTCCTGTCAACTATCAAATGAATATTTCTGGTGTAAAACTCCCATGTAAACCGTAGGGAATATGATGTTTTAGATGTAGTTTTGCAATTCTACCTTTTTCCAAATTCTGACCATCTAAAATCACTATCTCTGAACGATGATTTTCTGCATTGTAAACTACAAATATGATCCAACCATCATCTTCTTGTTGAGAATTTGCGCGGGGAACAAAAATTGGTTCTCCTACAAATCCTCGCGGTGCTGCACTCCACAATTGTTTTGTTCCTGATTCTAAATCTACCTTAAAAATGGCTTGTAATGGTGCATTTACTGTTGATTGATGAGCCGCAGCACTGTATAAATAACGATATGATTTACCCATGTAATTCGGGTGAATTGTGGGAAATTCGGTGGGACGAGGATCTATTAACTGATTTTGCACTTTATTGTTTGACAAATTCAGATTAAATCGCCATAGTTGAGGAGGTGAATTTTTCTCAAAATCAGTTTTTCGATAGTCGCTATTGGGTTCAACTTCTGTTAATGATTCATAACAAATAGAATCAACAATAATTTCATTTTCTAGTTCAAAAGCGTTAACATGATGGAAAATAAAACCGGCTTTGGTTTCTAAAACTTTGACATTTTCAGTTTGTGTTTTGCGAGGAATAATGATGATTTTTGTGGGTTGATTTTTTTGAATTTTAATACATTCGGCTGCACCACATATTCCTAAAGCGAAGGGTATGGGGTTAAAATTAACGGGATTTTGGAAAAAGATACAGTAATTTTCTGTAATTACAAAATCATGAATAAAGCAAAAACCAGGAACGTTATGATTTTTTTTGCTGGTAATTTCTCCGTTTTTATTCAATTCAAAAATGGTAATTGTAGTTGATAGTCCGGGTTTAATAGCAAAGTTGACTAATGTACCATTTGGATCAATTCTTGGGTGGGCGCTAAATGCTTCTCCTTTAGATAAAACACCGTTAAAATATTCATTTCCTAATGTTTCTAAGGTTTGAGGATTCAGTAAATAAGGTTCGGCCGCTTCCCATAATGCTAAGAGTTTTTTACCCCAATAAATTACATTTGTGTTAGCAATATTTTTCAGTTTAAAATCGAAAATATTAGCTAACCAACCACCAGATTTTTGTGTACCAAAAACACCACGATAAAGAATTTTACCTGCTTTTTGTTCTGCTAAATAACCCGGTGTTTGTACAAATCGGTTACGAAAATGGGCGCGGCCATTGATAAATGTAATGCGGCTGATCATCCCGTCACCATCAAAAGGATGATGTAATCTTTCTCCATTTATATCTAATAAACCTGCTCCATTTCTAAATAATGTTCCCGCTAATTCTGGAGGTATTTCTCCTTCTATATCATCAATCCAATAGTCATATTCTTGGGTAAGAGATTCATATCCTCCTTGCCAATCTTTGAGGGCATAGGATTTCTCTAAAACTTGACTGTCTTGGGGTTCTAATATTTGCATTTTTTTGTTGACTATCCTGAAAGACTATATTGATGAACTATCATCAATATCTATTGTACCATTTGGTAGCCATTTAATAAAAAATATGGGAATTAGAGAACTACAGTTAGTAATGATGATTAATAACCATAGTGAATCAAATTGATGTTCTGTGATTCCTAACCATTTCATCATGATAGATCCTAACCAATAGGAAACTGTTCCTCCTAAATTAAATACAGACATTATTAAAGCAAAAAATGTGGCCTCTATACCGGGAGGACAAAGTTTTGTTGCTAATACCAATACAGGCATAAATACAATTTGTCCAATGACGGTAATAATTAAATTATCACCTAAACTAAACCAATGATCATCTATTCCTAAAAGTCTGTTGGTATGTGTTACTAATAATAAGGTTGTCATTCCTAAAGCAGTAGATATAAAAATACCCCAAGTAAACATAGTTCTAAAGGGGATAGTTTTAAAGTAACGCTGAAAAGCCCAAATCCCAATTAAGGAAGCGAAACTTGTTACTAATCTAACTCGTCCTAAAAATTCTGGTTGAAATTGTAGTTCATTAGTTGTAAAATAGAAAAACGCTGATTCGGCATTTGGTGTAGCGTGCCAAACAAATATAAATACTGTTGGTAGCCAAATTGCTTTTTGTGTGATTGCTTGCCGTATTTGTACTAATTGATATTTAATATCATCGCTTTTTTTCTCATCTTTATTTATGGGTTTTTCTGTAATTAACCAAGCGACAAATGAGGTGATTATGGGAAATAATGCTGTTATTAAAAATACTGTACGCGTGGTAAAATATTCTAAAAGTAAGCCGCTAAGGTAAGCTGTACATAAGCCACCAATAGCTGCAATACCCCAACAAAGAGATTGTAAAGAACCTAATTTTTCTGCTGATTCTGATCTGGCTCTTTCAACTACTATGGAATCAACTATTACATCACTAAGAGCAACGGAAAGAGAACAAAGGAGAATCATCATTGTTGCAATTGAGCTACTATGAACTATTGTTCCTAAACCTACCCAAGCTGCACTTCCGATAATTCCCGATAGAAATATATAAGTTTTTCTGTGGTAGCCAAATAATGGTAAAATATCAGCAATAAAACCATATAATGGCTTAATCATCCAAGGTATGGTACTAATACCGATAATGGCTGACATTTGTGCTGGACTTAATAACAATTCATCTTTGAGAAAAAAGCTAACAGCTAACCGGGATAACATTAATATCCCTTGGACAAAATATATGGTCAGAATTGCAATTAACTCAGGAGTAAGTTTATTTCCTAAAAGAATTTGCTCGATTAGTGAATCTTTAACTTTTGGCAATTTGGCAGATTCATTTAACATTGAGATCAATACTTTTTAGTTTTCATTTATTTTTATATCATACCGGGATTTTCAAAATATTGTCTAAATTTACCTTAATTACATTCCACAAATCTCAAAGAATAGTTTTAATGTTATAAACTTTACCAAAAGCCGTTTTCCTACCCCTTCCTTTACCTTTTGGTTGTCATAAAACTACCTTTGTTTCCCCCCCGGAAGGAGGAGGGGAACTAGATTTTCAATAATCGACGAAAACTCTTTCTGGCTAAGGATCTATACTATGTAAACCCTTGCTTATAAGGGAAGAGGGGCAGCTTTTATCATTTTGGCTGTAAACCTAATTCACAAAGCGTTTTTGCTTCCTCAAGGGAGTAATTTTGCTCTAATTCTATCTGTGATTGTGTGCAGAAACCCTGTCTAAACCACTCATAAGAACGCTGCTTGCTCCAAAAAGTTATGTTCTGATCACTTTGTCTTTTATATGGGCCTTGTGTGTTAGCACTACATCCTTTGTCGTTCCAGCCCTTACCCTCTAACCATCTTGTATCACTGTCACCTAAATCAATTAAGTAACGTCCACTAGATTCAGAAACTGATTTAGCTACATATTTTTTACCCATTAACTCTTTAACACAGCTACCAACACTGTTTTTTTGACACTGTGCTAATGCAGCATCAGGTGAAATATTCAATTTAGTGTATTCTTTGACACATTGAATAACTGCCGATTCCTGAGCTTTAACCTTTGTTTCACTCAGGGGAAGTGCAATAAATAACCCTATGGCTGTGGTAGTCATTAGTGACTTATGGAATTTATTCATGGTAATTTTCCACGGTAATAATTTTGACATTTTACCTAAGATACAATGTACTGACTACAAATTTACCATATTTTAATATCTTCGTAAATTTACCAAATACAGGACTAACAGCCATTAAAATCTTCATGAGGATTTTGCCCAAGTTATTGATCTTTGTAAAGTAATATTACAAACCTTGGAAAAATATTGAGAAATTGTTCTTTAGGCAAACATAGATTTAAGGTAGAAACTATAGAAGAGAATTAAGGGCAATTTATAAAATGAACAAAAATAATCTTCAAAACTATCGGTTTGCTTGCACTTTGACCTTTGGTGATATCTACGGTCAAATTATTGCTTGGTTAATTACGATTACCATTAGTCTAGCCTCAGCTTTAGCACTAATGGGCGCGAAACGTCCAGTTTACGCTTTGGCCACAGTGGGTCTTGTTGTCCTATTGTCTCTGCCTTTTTTACTTTTTGCGTTTGTGACGACTTTATTAAATAATATCGAACTAAATGCTGTAGAACCCACAACAAACGCAGAATCAACACCAACTAATATTTCACAAAAACCTGCCCAAATAACTAACTAAAGGGGATTTTACCATTTACCCATTCCCCATTACCCTGTTCTATAAGACAGGGAATTTTTTTTGTAATTGGTGATTGACAATGCTCGAACATGATGTAATTATTGTTGGCGGTGGTTTGGCTGGATGTCGGGCTGCGCTGGAAATCGCCCGCATTGACCCTAATTTAAAGGTAGCGGTAGTTGCTAAGACTCACCCCATTCGCTCTCATTCTGTGGCTGCTCAGGGCGGTATGGCCGCATCTTTAAAGAATGTTGATGATCAAGATTCTTGGGAAGCTCACGCTTTTGATACTGTCAAGGGTTCTGATTATTTAGCAGATCAAGATGCGGTCGCAATTTTAACTCAGGAAGCTCCAGATGTGGTGATTGATTTAGAACATCTGGGGGTGTTGTTCTCTCGTTTACCTGATGGTCGCATTGCTCAACGGGCTTTTGGTGGCCATTCACACAACCGCACTTGTTATGCTGCTGATAAAACTGGTCATGCGATTTTACATGAATTGGTAAATAATTTACGCCGTTATGGTGTCCAAATTTATGAAGAATGGTATGTAATGCGTCTGATTTTAGAGGACGGCCAGGCTAAGGGTGTGGTCATGTTTCATCTTTTGGATGGAGATGTTCAGGTATTACGAGCAAAGGCTGTAATGTTCGCTACGGGTGGCTATGGTCGCGTTTATAATACGACTTCTAATGATTATGCCTCCACTGGTGACGGTTTGGCAATGACGGCGATCGCTGGTTTACCTTTGGCGGATATGGAATTTGTCCAATTTCATCCTACGGGTTTGTATCCTGTAGGCGTGCTGATTTCCGAGGCTGTGCGCGGAGAAGGGGCATATTTAATTAATTCCCAAGGCGATCGCTTTATGGCCAATTACGCCCCCAGTCGCATGGAATTAGCCCCTCGTGATATTACCTCACGGGCGATCACTTATGAAATCCGGGCTGGTCGTGGTGTGAATACTGATGGTAGTGCGGGTGGTCCTTTTGTCTACCTGGATTTGCGCCATTTGGGTAAGGAAAAAATCATGAGTCGTGTTCCTTTTTGTTGGGAGGAGGCCCATCGTTTGGTTGGTGTAGATGCTGTTACGCAACCTATGCCGGTTCGTCCTACTAATCATTACTGTATGGGTGGTATTCCTGTCAACACTGATGGGCAAGTTAGAAGTAATAATGATAGTTTTGTTGAAGGCTTTTTTGCGGCTGGGGAAACTGCTTGCGTGTCGGTTCACGGTGCAAATCGTCTCGGTAGTAACTCTTTATTGGAATGTGTAGTTTATGGTAAAAGGACTGGGGCGGCGATCGCTAATTATGTCCAAAATCGGCAATTACCATCAATAGATGAAGCCAGATATATTCAGGAAGCCAAACAACAAATACAACTCTTAATAGACCAACCAGGACAGTACAGAATTAATCAAATTCGTCAAGCTTTTCAAGATAATATGACTGAAAATTGTGGCGTTTTCCGCACTGATGAAGTAATGCGTCAGGGATTAGATAAAATCGCCCAATTACAAAAAAAATATTCACAAATATATTTAGATGACAAAGGAAAAATATGGAATACAGAATTAGTTGAAGCCTTAGAATTGCAAAGTTTAATGGTAGTGGGACAAACCATTTTAACTTCCGCCCTCAACCGTCAAGAAAGTCGCGGCGCACACTTTAGAGAAGACTTTTCCGAAAGGGACGATAATAAGTTTTTACAACATACAATGGCTTATTATTCCCCAACGGGAATTGATATTCAATATCGTCCCGTCACAATCACAATGTTTGCACCAAAAGAGCGAAAATATTAATTAAAATCATTCCGTAGGGGCGCAGGGTCTGCGCCCTTTTTGGTTATTCTAATTCTATCATGTCAGCTTGGAGAAACTGTTTTGCCTCTACAACTGTTGTGACTAGCACCTAATCTAAATCCAGAGATTTACGAATTTAGTGAGCTATTTGACTAACTAGATTTTTAAAATATTTCTATTATATTTGTTTTATTATAGCTTCCTTAAGTTTATTCAGAAACTCCTTAGTATCAGCAAAATAATTTGGATAAGCTTTTTTTAGAATCTGTATTGACCTTGCATTAACTAGTACGATATCTATCTCTTTTTTGTCTTGATATTTTTTCTCAAAATTAATATAGTCTTCAGTTGCTTTAGGAAGGTATTTTTCTTTGTAAGACCATATTTTAACAGTTTGTTCATCAATATCAAGTAAGATTAGAAAATACCCTGAATAATCTCCAACTACAGCATTAGTAATTTGATCAGTTGAAACTGAAAACGCTTGAAGTTTCTTGACTACTTCTAACTCTAATACTAACCTATTTACCTCATCTTTGATTTCTTTTAGTCTTTCTTTTGTTATATTTTCGGGGACACAATTTTCTAAAAATGCAAAAAGTAAACTAACTAGCTGAAAAAAATATAGCCATTTCTCAGACCCTTTTCCAGATTTTAATTGTTGCTTTAAGAAAGTTCCTGTAACTTCTACTGCTGTAGCCCATGAATGTTGTATTTTGGTTCGGATTTGTATTTCAATTGTATGTCCGTTGTATATATCCTCTTTCTTGCCTTTGTACTTGTAAATTAAATGTATCCCTCTATATCCTGAATCTTTAGGACTTTTAATATAATCATTTTCTTTTATTAATACGTTTTTGGTTCTGCTATTTAGTAGCAAATTCCTCAGAGTATTTACTTTTTTAACATCTGATACAACGACTCTGCATCCTCCAATATCTTGCATTCTATGTAATTTCATGTCGGGAAACCGTTTGAGTTTTCCTAGTATTGAGGGAATACGTTTTAATCTTTGGGTAAATATTGCATTTTTTTCAACAGTTTTTACTTTAGATCGTAATAAAACTGTAATATTTTTTAAAGGAAATGTATATGATGCTCTCCAATTGCTAACAATATCTAATGCTTCTAGGAATTCTTCATCGGAGCAATCTGAATTTATTAACGTATCCCCTGCTTTACTTACTGCTTTTTTGCTAAATTTCGGTTCAATCAAAGTCATACTTTTGCTGTATATTTTGTGTCTGCACTCAATACAAAATATACATTGATCGAATTTTAAAGTCAATAACTTGATGCAATTCGTTCAGAGAATGATGATTTACGCATTCAAAATCATCCTAATCCGTTCTTGCTCCACTCGGTCTGATTCTTGTGTCATGGCTTGATGAAGGATAGTATTGATTTCCAGCGTCGCAATTCCTCCCAAAGAAACCGCCGCTGCATAACGCAACGCCCAATCTTTAGCGGTTAATAATGCCCAACTAGCTAATTTTTATCACGCAAAGGCGCAAAGAAAGACAGAAACAATAGTGTATATGGATGCTATTAAAGTTTTATTAAGAGCATCAATAATACCAACACACCTAATCACTGTTCCAGCATATTTTCAAGGTTTATCACCAAAAAAGCTACTTATGCTTAGGTTGAAAATTCGGCAATTCTACAGATGCTAAAGATTTGCGTCCCTTCGGTGGTCGTCGGGGATAAATCAAAGGTGAAGGCGATTTATTTCCAGATATAATATTATCATCCAATAACCCCGATAAAACCTCATTATCTGGTAAATTTAATCCTGTTGCTGAGGAAACATCTAAGCAATAATCCTCCGTTTCTCCAGTATTTATCTGATGACTTAAAGCATTAGTAATAAATATTGAAAAATCTTCACCTCCAGAATCTTCAGTAGTAGCAAAATCCTGTTTAATGATTATTTCTGGTTGTTCATGACTTTCTGGAGTAGACACAAAAGATTCTAAAATAGAAATATCAGCTTCATCAATATTGACATTGGTTTCCGTCACCTGAGAAGATTCTTCAGATAATGCTGTAATCAGAAACTGATGAATTAATCCTTCTATATCTTGTTCTGTAGATAATAATTGAGAATCATCTCCATTTTTTGCAGGAATAATTGGTTCATTAACTTCTGTAGAATTAAAAATTACTGGTTCTGAATGCTGTTCATAATTTTCAGAACTTGTAACTGTAGACTTAACCCAAGAATTATTCACAGAATCTACAATACCAGACCAAGGCCGAATAGGTTGAGCATTGGGAAAAAAAGATCGAGCCTTTCGAGAAAATCTAGTTTGTTTATGGATAACATTGTATGGATGATGAATATGATCCTCTAAATTTTCATGGCTAGGAATTGTAGAATCTAAACATTTTTCCAAAGCCGATTTAAACTGCATAGTCTGACGTTGTTGCCGCATGAGCCTAGCCCGCAATTCACGACAAGTATTTTCCGAATGTAATAGCTGCTGAGAATCTCGACTGTAGTTAGTTTGCAGAACAGAACATTCCCTTTCCAAATGTGCTAACCGTTCTTGGCTAACTTGCAACTTAGCCTTATAATTTTCAATACAAAGTTCTTGTTGTTGAACAGTTTGCACAGCAGATTCTAACTGCTGATACAGAGAGCAAATTTGCTTTTGACCAGCGGAAAGTTCTTGATTTTGTTGGTTGAACATAGATTCTGTCACGCTAGAGCGTGTTTTTTGCCACTGCAAAATCTTTTCTGCTTCTGCTAATTCGGTTTTTAACTCCTCTACCTGAGCGTATAAATGATTATTAGCTCTAGTTAATTCTGTATTTAAATTCAGTAATTGCTGGAATTCTAAGTTCACCTGTGCTTGTTGATTAATATTAGGTTCTGCAATCCAGTCTTGTTGGTTACTCTCTTCCAATTTTTCCATAACTACGTTTTCACATTGACAATCTGTAGTTGGCTGATAGCGTGGTTTTAGCTTGATAATAGGCGAATGTGTCACAGTCATATAGTCATATAATTTTTATCCACAAATACGCAGCCGTTGTCAGTTATTTACATTCAGAAAAATTGACAGTTGATAATTGACAATTGTTAATTATCAGTCGTCAAATGTCAATTAATTAAGGCAACCAACGAGGATGAAAACCTACTAGAGGTAGTTGCTCTGGTTTAATTTTTACATTCTGATTATCAGCAATAGGTAGCAAGGGCATCAACCAAAGACTACTACTAGCAATCGGTTCACCATCATCAGTTTTTAAAGTGTTTGCGGGTAATTGTGTAGTGTTATTAGTAATAGGCACAACTTGATCAAACAAGAATCCTAAACCGTCGGGTGACAAACTAGTTTGAATATTACGTTGAGCCGGAGGTAAAAGCATCAGAGGTTTTTGTTTTCCTGTTTTCAAATCAATAGATACTAAATACGGTTGTTCTACGTATTGTTCCTTAGAAATAAGTTGTGTAACTAAGCAGTAAAGGCTAGGGGAAGCAGGGTCAAACTGACAACTAAGAATTGAACCTGTAGTTTTTAACAATTGTTTTTGTATACCTTGGTTGGTAACTAAAAACAAATCTCGCGTGTAGTCAGTATTAAATTTCACCATTGCTGCTTGAGAGCCATCGTTAGAAAAAGCCCGTACTAAACCAAATTGAGGAAGAAAATCCAAGGGTTTATCGCTGTCACCTTCTAAAGATACAATTGCTGTTCCTTCTCCCTGGGAAACTGCCACTGCCTTGCTGTCTCTTGAAATCAGAAAATCTCCACCAGGTTGCCCTTCTAAGCGTTTTGGGGTAGGTGTTTCGCCATAATTGTCATTTTTGGTTGATAAATACCAGAGAGCAAAATCACCGGGATTATTTCGTTTACCTCGTTGAATCACAACGACTTGTCCATCTGCTGAAAGGTCAAATTTCAGGTTTTGATATTCTTTGTTATCTAAAATTAAGTCAACTTTACCTGGGGCTTCTGTTTCTTTACCAACTTGACCAGAAATACCCGTGGTGACAGTATAAAGTTGGGCAGAAAGTAGATCGGGATTTTTAGAAGAACGGGCAGAAAAGAGAATTTTATCACCATTGGGGAAAGGCTCAAAATCCATAACAATTAAGTCTTTAGGGGTAAGAACCTTTTTTTGTTCCTGGGTTAAATTATAAAGCACCAATTGTCCTTGGATTTCTGGAGCAGCCCCAATATAAAGGATGGCCCGGTTACGAGTGGTAAAACTACCTGTAAAAGGCTGCATGACGCGGTTTTTCCCTTCTGCTTGAGAATATTTATCTTTACCTTTTTCTAATTTGACTTGGTAATTTGTACCGTAGGGGGCTGGTGTGAGGAGTGTATACACCATTCTTCTTCCCGCCCAACTGATTTTACCTGCTAGAGGTGGATCTATTTTAAAATTCTCCTCAATGCTTTTGGAGTCCATTGGTCGACTAAAGGTGAGGGAGAAAGAGAGATTATCTGCTCCAATTTGTTGGTTTTCCCAGGTAAAGTTGCGGACACTAGGTTTGACTACATCACCTTTCCAAATGATTAACCCAATCAACACACTTAGCAAAAGCATGACTGCGATCGCAATTCCGTCTAATGGTTGAATAAGTTTATAGGATTTGCTCATCTCACAATTTTGGATTTTAGATTAAGGAACAACAGACAACTAACAACTGACAACTAACTAATAACTATAAGGATTTTGAGGTTGAGGAATTTTTTTGAGGGAGTTAGCCTTGATAGTTAATTGGCGTTTTTGGGCAATAGTTTGAGTTGTCATTTCCCCTTCCACCTCTAACCATGTATCAGGTGGGTACTGTTGACGGGAAGAAGTTGATATTTGCACAGGTAATCCCACTGGGTAAGCATCTGCAGCACAGCAAGTAAGAACAAACCGGGCTAAAAATATATATTCCTCACCGACATTAGGTTGATGAATCACGAATCCCTGAACCTTGACCTTTTGTCCCGTGTATTTGTCTGGTTCAGGATAGACATTAAGTGTCCTCACCCAGTCTACAAGCGATCGCTCTTCTGAGCGAGATGTAGGCCGAAATGCTTGGGGTTGAGCGCGACTTCCACCAATTGATTCAGTCACACCCCGATCTAGTGCTGTTTGACTAGCAAAGGCGCGGGGTGTGATCATTAATCCTAAAATTGCGGCTGTTAGTAGTAGGAAGCTACCCCAGCCAGGCGGAAATAAACTAATATGTGGAGTATTAGGTATTTCGGGAAGGTGACGGTGTTTCCATAGTTGTAACCCTTTAAAAAAACCCACTATCAACAAACCCGTGCCACCGGAGATGGCCAACCAAAAGTAATCAGGATGAATTAATAAATACAGTTTGCCCGTCAGCCAGTATTTCAACATTAAAATACCCCAAGCTGTAATAGCTACCACATCTAACCAAGGTATGAGTTTATTTGGGGCTTTAGTTTGGGAATTCAGCATTAAAGTTATGTGGTTAATGGTCAGTGGTCAGTTGTTAATTCTTCCTTAGCTAACAAGAGTTTTATCTCCAATTACTATATTTGCACTAGCTCAGGATTTAGGATCTATACCTCAGACCCCACATTTGCCCCTAAAAGAGAATTGTCGGTGTAATAGAGTCCAAGGAAGTCCAAGACCGCATTTCAGAACAAATGCTACAGCAAGTACATCAAATCACCTGTAAATTCAGAAATAAGGTGAATAAAAGTGTCAATTGTCCAGCTAAGATAAACAGATAGATGAGGGCTTTTGGCTTGAAAATTGATAACATCAAGCCAATGCTTTTAATATCAATCATTGGTCCAAATACTAAAAAAGCTAATAATGAACCGCTGGTAAAGGTAGAGGCAAAAGATAGGGCAAAAAACGAATCAACCGTAGAACATATTGATACGACCCCTGCTAATACTAACATAGCCAAAATAGAGCTAACAGGTCCTGCCCCAAGACCAATAATCAGTTCACGGGGGGCTAATACTTGAATAGCGGCGGCTATCGCGCTTCCTAGTACCATTACTCCTCCTAATTCCCGCAATTCTTGCACAATATTATCTAGTAAGGAACGGAGTTTCTCTGGTAAGGGTTTACTAAAGTTAGGAATTACAGCAGCTTCACCATAATTATTATCTATGCGTTTTGATGCTCCCGTTGTCCCGCCCAAAATATATGTTCCTGATTGCAATAACCCAAGATCATTGATTTGGGGTTGTAGTTGAGATTGTCTTCCTTTAGCGGTTATTTTTGGTGCGGTGGGAGGGTTAAATTTAAGATAACGAGCGATCGCTGGTTGCAGAAAGGGAATCAAGTCTGGTTGGAAACTGAAGATCACGCCGATAATCGTAGCAATGGCTAGAGAAAATACCACTCTTAACACTACAATCTCTGGTTGATCGCGGAATGCGGTCCAAGTTGACCAAATGACAATGGGGTTAATGGTCGGGGCTGCTAATAAAAAGCCAATTGCTACTGGTGTGGGCACTCCCTGCATCAATAACCGTCTTGCCACTGGCACATTACCGCATTCACAGACTGGGAAAAAAAGCCCCATCAAGCTGCCAAATAAAGCCCCCAACAGGGGATTTTTAGGCATAACCTTGACTAATTTACTTTCATTGACAAAGGATAATAGCGCGCTGGAGAAAAATACACCCAGTAGTAAAAAAGGCATCGCCTCAACTAACAGACTGAGAAATATTGTAAAACCATTATTCAGTTGATTCATCATGCGTTGCAGTCAACAGCGGTTCTAAGTTTTAGGGTTTTGTGTTATCATCTTTGATAGCGTAGCTGGAATATGGCTAACACCAATCTATACTAAATCCTTATGGGGATCATTGATTAAGCTGCCAAAATTAAACCCCATTATAATGAGGAAATTATAGCAGTCCCCAAGAATTTGTGAAAAAATTCCTTGTCTTTTCCCTTTCAATAGTAAATTTACAACTTAGAACCGCTCAATAATTTAGGCTCTTGGCTACTTGTTATACTAAACCGAGAAGTAGAGAGAAAGGAACAGGGAACAGGGGAATATTGAAGATTTTGCTATAATATTCAAACACAAGGCTGATTGCTGATACATAACTAGCTTTATGAGATTTTTGTGTTCAGATTTTGCTTAGGATACACTCAAGAGCCATAATTTATTAGACATATCCGCAAAGAAACATAGAGACGTTCCATGGAACATCTCTACAAGAGGGTTTTAGGTTGATTCCGTTATCCCCGATTAGTTCAATATAAACTTAGTCTTTTGGGCACTCTTTGACGTTATTAGATACCCATTTTTTACAAGATAAACCCAAAAAACCGCCATTTTCTGCACAGTATCCTTTATCAACCTCCTCTTTTTCTCTAGGAATTTCTGACACATTGGAACTTCTTTGAACGTTTGCTGAAAATTGTCCCCTCTCAACTACTGAATTATCTTGTCTAATCTCGTATTCAAATTCATTTTTGTAATTTGGCCTCACAACAAATGCACTATCCCTATGCTCAGTCCCAGTAGTTATTTTAGTGAACTCCGAGGATCTGCCTTTGCTATAATCCCGATTAGTGTGTGGAAAATTGTCGGGAGACATTCCCCGGGAAATATTTCTGATAATTACTCTTCTGCCCTTTTTTGGTGGTTCGCTTGAGGATGTGAACCAGGCTTTAGTGGTGCCTATATAAATACCAGGGCTAGGACATTCACCTACATACTTATACAAGGGCAAAACTATTTGATTAAGTTCTGATTTTCCCTGAACTTCAAAACCAATCTCAGGTGCATTACGAGCAGATTGTCCCCAACTTGGCAAGGATTGGATGAATACTAATGGAGTGGACAATGCAATAATCTTGATCAAATAGGATATAGAGCAAACTCTTTTTGACATTTTTTCACCTCTTATAAAGTCAAGAATTTGTGGACTATTTATTGACATACTCACCGACTTGAAGGTGTGGTGATTCTTGACGCTTCACTGACTGACGCTACCGAAGTAGTCTTACTCTGTCTCTGCGCCCGTTTAAAGTCTCCCAATGCCCTATGGCGACTATGACCAAATTTTAACATAAAGCCGCCCTGGAAGGACGGGGCTTGTGTCCCGTCTTTTCGGTCAATAAGCTTCCGTTAAGAAAGGATATCAACTTTAATTGTTAAGTTCAATTTTTGAAATGGAAGCAAAATTCGCTGAATTTATAGACATATATACCCACGGCAATCTATAGGTAAGATTTCTATAGGTATACACTTATTTTATATTACAACTATCCAAACGGGCAATAAAATTCCCCCAAACAGGTCCATCTAAAAATGCTCTAGGGAAGTATCCTTTGGGCGCATCTAAGGAGTATTTAAGCTGATCCTTGGACAAATATCTACCTCGATAAAGCCAGCCTAAATCATTGGCAAAATTGTCAAAATTCTCATTATTTGGCTCAAATTTATTGCCAAATAAACTTTTCCATTTTTGTGTTTGTGCAGAAAAACCAAAGCGACCTTGGCTTTGATTTTGCCAAAGTTGATTAATGGCGATTAAATTTCCGCAAGATAATCGGGAAATTGCCTTATCATTAAGTGATCCAGAAGCTTGGCTAATCTCCAACATTAGAGATTTTGTTTCTTCATCAGCCCCTTTCCAATCACCTTTAGATAATAATTTTTCCAATTTGGCAGCAAAAGAGAAATCTACAGTATTACCTCTGGTTGCTAATTTTTGTTTTTCTTCTTTTGGCAGAATAGGAGACCCAGTAGGGGGTTTCCGACCGGTGAGAGAGTAAAAGATATTAATGGGAATTGCTGCATTAAATCCTGTTTTTTGCTCTGTAGATGTTCCCGTTTCCTGTTGTCCAGTTTTTTGCTTTGTTGGGGTTACTTTTTCTCTTGTTCTCTGTTGTTCAGTTCCCGGATTTGTCACTGGTATAGGTAGTTTTCTTTTTCCTCTTGTTTCTGGCTGGGAGGTATTGTCATCCCCACCACCTGCATCTGCTAGTCCGTGAATACCGACAACTCTACCATAACTATCAAATACAGGACCACCACTATTACCAATAAAGGTAGTGGCATTGTATACTAAGCTGTAACCATTAACTCCTTTATCATTGAAAGTGACTACTTTACCGGGTGTGACGGTATATGTTCTATCTTTACCTTTATTGCGAAAAATACTGGGAAATCCGGCAATTGTAATTTCCGCCAACCTTTTTACATCATCAGAATTTCCTAAAGGAGCGATAGGATAATTTTCCTGGGCTTCAAAGGTAACTATGGCTAAATCTGGGTCTTTTGGATTTTTCTGTAATATTTGACGGTCTTTAATGGGATAATCTTTGCCATTGTGAGTACGAATTGTGTAAGTAACATCTGTGGCGCAGGTAACTGGTTTGCGTCCCTCTATGGCCTCACAGACAACATGATTAGCTGTTAAAACGGTGTAAATTTTTCCTCGCTTATCAATAATTACACCTGAGCCTCCGGGAGATCCATTACCTAGACTATTAATTTGCACTGTAGTTTGTTCGATGGTGTCCTCAATTTTTCCGGCTTGTGCGGGTATTGATGTCACAAGAAATACAAATATGGACACCATAACTGAGAAAATAGAAGAATTATTTTTCAGTATTTGGTTAGGTAGATTCATATTCACACATAGATAACTTACTTGTTTACTATGGTATCACACTTGGTTGGTAGAATCAATAGGTTTAGACAGGGAATTCACTCTCTGTCTACACTTTACTTTACAACCGTGGTCTAGTACAAGCTCATAGGTTCTTGGATAAATGGGAGGATTAGGTAGTAATTTATCAATTTATCAATATCAAGGTATTAATTTATACAGCACTTCCCGTTGTTATGAGGTAAATACTTAGCGAGCAAGATGCCCGCACCACAAGAGTTTCATGATTTAATTTTGTACTCATTAAGGTATTAAATTTATACAGCACTTCCCGTTGTTATGAGGTAAATACTTAGCGGGCAAGATGCCCGCACCACATAGAGTTTCATGATTTAATTTTGTACTCATTAAGGTATTAAATTTATACAGCACTTCCCGTTGTTATGAGGTAAATACTTGGCGGGCAAGATGCCCGCACCACATAGAGTTTCATGATTTAATTTTGTACCTCATCAGTGCGGAAAACACTGTAATTAGGAATTTCTTATAGCAAAGGTTTCCACCAATCATGATTATGGAGATACCATTCTACAGTTAAACGTAACCCTTCAGTAATTGTTACGGATGGTGTCCAAGCAAGTTCTGTTTTTAACTTATTGGCATTAATAGCATATCTTCGATCATGTCCAGGTCTATCCTTGACAAAAGTAATTAATTTTTCTGCTGGATATATTGGTAAATCTGGGACTAATTCATTCATGATTTCACATAAATTTTTTACCAAACTAATATTTTCAACTTCGTTATTACCACCAATATTATAATTTTCTCCTGGTTTTCCTTGATGTATTACTACATCTAAAGCCCGACAGTGATCAATTACATATAGCCAATCTCTAACATTTTTTCCATCACCATAAATAGGTAATTCTTTACCTGTTAAAATGTTAATACATATCAGTGGAATTAGCTTTTCTGGAAATTGAAAAGCACCATAATTATTGGAGCAATTAGTGATAATTGTCGGTAATTTGTAAGTATGATAATAAGCTCGAACTAAATGATCACTTCCGGCTTTTGAGGCTGAATAGGGACTATTAGGACTATAAGCTGTAGTTTCTGAAAATGCTGGTTCATTTGGGGTGAGACTACCATAAACTTCATCTGTAGAAACATGAAGAAATAAATAATTACTAGGTTGTGTTTTTGTGTTCCAATGTTGACGAAAAGCTTCTAAAAGTGTAAAAGTTCCCACTACATTAGTTTGCACAAATGCAGCGGGTTCAGTGATTGAACGATCAACGTGAGATTCGGCAGCAAAATGGGCTATAGTATCTATATTTTCTTCTAAAAGTAGTTTATCAACTAAAGAGCGATCGCTTATGTCCCCTTGCACAAATCGGAAATTCTCTCTGGTTTCAACTGAGGCTAAATTATGGCGATTTCCAGCATAGGTAAGAGCATCTAATACTACTAATCTATCATTGGGATAAGCTTGACACCAATGATGGACGAAATTCGCACCAATAAACCCAGCACCCCCTGTCACTAATAATCGTCTATTCATGAGATATCCTAATTAAAATGTAAATATTTATTTTTAATTTTAGCAAAGATTCTTTGTATTAACAATTTTGCTAACCGGATTTTTGTAAAATCGGGAATTTTAGTTGAGTAATGATTTTGATGATCAAAGAAATCATTTATTTCTGCTAAAATTAATCCTAATCGGTGAATAATATTCTCGGTTCTATACTCTATTAGGACATTTTCTGATAAGGTCAGTATGGGAGAAGACTCTAGAACTTTCAAAATTCTTTCCACATCATATTCTAAAGCATAACCAGCGATTTTATGACAATTAAATCCTGGATCTAAATAATCTGATAATCCCCCATTAACACTAGAAAAAACTTGACAACCACAAGCTAATGCTTCCATTGGTTGTAAACCAAATCCTTCGCTGACTCCTTGTAATTTCCAGTATTCTGCTGAATCATAAAGGTAAACTTTAGCACGGTTAAATAAAGCTGGTAAATTTTCTACATAACTATCAATAACCAACACTTTACACTTTTTTGCTAATGATGGAATTAAGGATTTAATTAAATACTCTGAAGACTTCCGCGTTTGCACTAAAACATCAATATCTCGATTTTGATGTAAATTAGTAAATTCTTCGCTAATTTGATTTGGTAGGTAATAAATTGGAGAATGTGGTGATTTTTGTCCCCAATAACCTAAGGTATTTTTGCTAACTGTAATTATAGGAATATTAGCAGGTAAATTAATCTTATAACCTGCACTGTGAGCATGATAAATTACATGATATTTTTGCAATTTAGATGCTAGTTTGCCAATATCAAATCCCCAACTAATCACAAAGATAATATTATCTAAATCTGATTTTTTTTCTTTTAATAAATCATCTAAAAATAATTTATCTGCTTCCCGTTGACGATAAGTAACTACTTGAGTATCACAAATCTGTTGCGCTAAAGCAACTGTTTTCAACTCTGCCCAAAGACCACCACAAGCAAATTTACCATCTGTCCCTGGAACTAAAAAGTACAGCTTTTTCATGATACTAAATATGTAAATTTTAACTTGATAAATCAGGGCGCAGGGGCTGCACCTTGTGCTAACTAATTTTCCCAATCACCTCATCCCCAATTCCCAATTACTATTTAACGCCTAACAGTTCTACGTCAAAAATTAAAGTAGCATTTGGAGGAATAACCCCACCAGCACCACGGGCACCATAACCTAGTTCTGAGGGAATAATTAGTTGACGACGGCCACCTACTTTCATGGTGATTACTCCTTCGTCCCAACCTTTAATTACTTGTCCTGTAGCAATTTTAAAGGTGAAGGGTGTATTGCGATCGCGTGAACTATCAAATTTAGTCCCATCTTGTAATGTCCCGATGTAGTGAACTTCAACGGTTTGTCCAGCTTGGGGAGTTGCACCTGTTCCCTCTATTATTTCAACATATTTTAATCCAGAGGAGGTAGTAACAGCATTTGCTTCAGACATAGTATTGCTCTTTATTGGCGTATTGTTTTCTTGAGTGACAGTGGTGGTTGGTTGTGTTTGGGGCGATTGATTACTTATTGCAGTATTTTTTTGACCGCTAATTTGAGTAAATACTAAAACGCCAACACATACCAGCATTAACACCACGCTGAGAAAAATTCCTTTCAAAATCAACTCTCTCTGTTTTAATTACTGGTGATCAGATTCCTGATGGAACACAAATTAGTTTAAATCAGAAATGACCTTTTAGCGCCACAGTTTATTTTCTAAATCCCGAACTTGACGCTCTAAACGGTCTATTCTCCCCCGTAATTCGTCTACTTCTGACTGACGGGCTACTCCCAAATCCTGCATCATGTTTCGCATTTGTCGCTGCATTTGCTCGTCCCAATTGCCTTGTTCTGACTGCAACTGATTTACAAGATCATCCATGACTGCCTTAGCTTGCTCAGGATTGAGTTTACCATCTTTTACCAGTTCATCACTCACTTCTTTGAGTTTGTCTGCAACTAAAGAAGTTGTGCCAATACCCAACATCATTAGTTGTTGCAACCAATTGTTACTATTCATACTTCTTTCCTCTGATTTGTTGCTAACTAAAAGCTTCGCAATTCTAGCCTACACATTTATTTTGGCAAATTCAGCAATTTGTCAGTTGTTAGTTGTTAGTTGTTAGTTGTCAGTTGTCCGTTGTTATTGTCAATATATTTTTCTTTGTCTTTTTTATACCTCTATCCATCCGTGCATGGGTGCGATCGCTTTTGTTACCAACTCAATTATCTCTGGAGGTGCTTCCGAAAGCATGACACTGGGATAAACAGCAGTTCCCCATTGAGGGTGCACAAGAACATGGCATTTATTTTCAATTGCGGGATACTTAAGTAATGCCTGGGCTACGGCTGTATCATCATGGGGAACTAACCCGGAATGAGATAATAATGGATAACCTGTACGGGGATCTATCAGGTCTGTTAAATATCCGCGATCGCGCAAATTAAATGCTACATCGCAACCAAAACGCATAAATTTTTCCCGCAGTTTTTCTTTTTCTTTTTCAGTTTCGGTGGTCATTTCTTCTAGAGGATATTGTGATTGCTGCAAGATAATCACCACCCACAAAAACTGCTGCTGTTTCCAATCTGGTAAGATCTGTTCGCAATTGGCACAGATATATGGACTGGGAGTATGAATAGAAATCTCTATAGCTTGTCCTGTTTTGCCAATTAAATGAATAGGACAGCTAGGAGCGGAAATACAAGTTTGGGGATAATACACTACATTAATTCGGTTTATGAAAGTTTTTAATTTTATCTTTGCTAAAAATAATAACTCTTAAATCTACAAATAAATCATCTAATTTTGCAAATAATTTAGATGAGGACAATTATTTATTGCTATATGTAGCTGATGAAAATCGGACATTAATTAGGATTTTCTGCTATTTTAAAGTATTGTGGGGATTTTGTTGGTCATCCTCTCGGTTTTGCAAATTATCCCAGATATATTCCCTGATATTCCTGATATTACTTAAATGTAGTTTGTTCTTAATTATAGATTCATAATAATTGCGTTAGCAAAAGGGAAAATCGGAATTATAATGAATTAGATTAACGCGCCCAGTCACAGAGAATTTAAATTCATTAATAAATGAATCTGAAGAACAGAACTATAGTAACTTATACTATAATCTCTAACAAAGAAACTGCGGGTCTACCTATGTAATATATAATAGGTTAACTGCTGGTTAGTTGTTTGATCTTAGCGTGAAATTTGCCATTTTGTAATGCTTGTACTGTTGTTGTCGAATCTTGTACCCAAAACTGTCTTCCAAAGCGGACAATCTCCCGGTAATTTCCAGATTGAACAATACCAATCACAGGTATTCTTGATTTATCTTTATCTCCTGCTTGTGCTTTGAGAATTGTATTTAGACGATGTTGTTCTTCAATGGTCCCTGCTTGTTGTGGACTTAGTTCCACTAAAATCATTTTTACTGTTTCTACAGTTTCAGCATCTTCTAGGATAAATTGAGTTTGATCATCACGACGATCTACTTTACCCCAAATAATCAATCTAGCATCAATTTGAAGTAGGTGACTAATGCGTTCATAGGTTTTTGGAAAAACAACAACTTCCGAGGTAGTAGATAGATCTTCAACTTGCAAAATTGCCATAGAGTCACCTTTTTTGGTGACAACTTTTTTGACATTATTTAACATTATCACTGCACAAAGAATAGAATCATCTTTTTGTTCTCCCAATTGTGCGAGGTTGATGGGTGCAAGGACTGAGGATGATTGTCTAATAGATTTAAGAGGATGATCTGAAAGGTAAAATCCTAATAATTCTTTTTCCATGCGGAGTTTTTCTTGAGGTGGTAAATCATTCACTGGAGGAGCTTTTGGTGCAGATTCAAAACCATGATTTTGAGATTGATTATTATTACCTGCAAATCCACCTCCTAATAGATCAAAGATGTTTCCTTGTCCACTAGCTTTATCTCTAGCACGGGATTGAGCCCACTCATAAACTAATTCGGAATCATGGATTAATTGGTTGCGATTAGGTTGAATTTTATCAAAAGCACCGCAGTTAATTAATGATTCTAAAGTGCGTCGGTTCATAGTACGTAAATCAACACGGCTGCAAAAATCCGCGAGTGATTTAAATGGGATTAATTCTCCTGATTCTTCTCTTGCTTCTAAAATAGAAGCGATCGCATTTTGTCCCACATTTCGCACTGCTGAAAATCCGAATAAAATTTTGTCATCTATGGGTGTAAAATCTAAACCAGAGCGATTAACATCAGGTGGATCAATAACAATACCCATATTAGAGCAATTATCAAGATATTTCCGTACTTTGTCAGTATCACCACTGTTAGCAGTTAACAGTGCGGACATATATTCTAATGGATAATTTGCTTTTAAATATGATGTTTGATAGGTGACATAAGCGTAAGCAGTGGAGTGAGATTTATTGAAACAATTGGAAGCGATAAAACCATTTTTAATCACAAAATTATGATCATTTTCTACACCAATATCATAAACATTGGCTTGACCTACATAAGTACGAGAAACTATTTTAACCATATTATTTAGTTTTTCTCAATTTGTTTATTTACAATTTAATAGTTATTGTCAGCCACACAAATACCTTTACATTTAATACCATTTGTGGCGGTGCGTTGACAATGGGGACATAAAACTTTTTCTGGTTTTGTTTCTTGACTTATTTCCACATTAGTGTTTTCTCGTAAATTGTCTTTTTTGGTTTGGGGTTGTTCGTTCATGAGCATGGAGGAATTTTTCGCTGTTTAAATTTTACAAGTTATTCAGGAGTAAAGTAATATTTTTGGTAAAAATCTCACTATAAATCTAGAACTATATGACTAAACGCGGTTTTAATCGTTTGTTTAGCTTGTATGTCAGTAGGCTTTGTGACTAAGCTTTATGCTTAGGTATTCTGTTAGATTATTACTTCATTATTTGAGGTATAATCAAACATCCGTGTTCAACTAATTCATCCCGCATTTATGCAACGCCAAAAATTGTAGTTGCTATTTAAGATTCTTGTAAATATTCACTATCAACAGCGGTTTTATTAAATCCACCATTACGCCAAGTATCAGCTATATCTTTAATAAAACTAGCCAGAGGAATAGCAACTAATAAACCCAATACACCTCCTAGTTTCGCGCCTATTAATAAGGAAATTACCACCCATACAGGATTTAAGCCAGTTAAATTTCCTAAAATTCGTGGAGCGATAATATTAGAATTAATTTGATCAATAGCTACACATATAGCTGCCACTTCTAACCCTAAACCAAAATCTTTTAAAGCTATTAATAAACTGACAATACCAATGCCAATACCAGTACCAAAAGGAAATAGAGAAAATAAACCAATTCCTAGTCCAAAAAGTAGTGATAAAGGCACTCGTAAGACTACAAAAGCCAAGGTAATGAACACAGCTAAAATAGCCCCCAATGTAGCTTGACCAATGAAATAATTATTAAAATCTTCCCGCAGTAATTCCCTAATTTTTTTAGCAGTTTGTGGAGGAAACCAAAGATAAATTCCATCCCATAAACTTTCACCATTTAATACTAGATAAATCGTCAAAACTATAGCTATGAGTAAATTCAATAAATTGCCAATAGTATCGAAAGCAAAGCCTAAAATTCTTCCTGTGAAAGATTGCAGTTGACTAGATATTTTTCCCAATATATCACCAGCTAAACCACTTAAATTAACTGGTAATTTCTGAGTAGCTGCCCAATTTTGTAAAGCTTCTATTTGTTGAGTTGCTGATTCAATCCAATAGGGAAGAATATTAGCTAATTCATTCAATTGTTCGAGAATAAGTGGTAATAAAATAACACCTACCGCGCCTAAAATAATAATAGACAGTAGTAATACTACTATAGCTGCTAAAATGCGAGGTACTCCACGTTTTTGAAGAAGTTTAATAGGATAATCTAGCACAAAAGATAAAAGAATAGCCACAGAAATAACACTGACTAAAGGCTGAAAATAGTTAATAAATTGAATTAATAACCATCCATTAAGAAGAATAATAGGAAAGGCTAATCCTATATTTAACCATTTAGGTAGATTTGGTAGATTGTTCACTAGTTGCATGAAATTTATCAATAATGTAATTTTAGCAAAATATCGGGAAAATTTTCAAGGGTTGTCAAAATCATCAAACTATAGGGTTTTGATAAAATCCAACATTATTTTCTGAGGTAAAGTCGCTAAAGGTCTTACTTCTCCTGCTTTTATAGAATAATATTCACCCTTGTAAATATCTGCGGCTGTTAACAAATCTAAATCCCAACCTTCAGAAAGCACAAGTTGATGTACTCCTACTAATAATGGTGCTTGAAATACATAACGCACAGCTTTTTCATCGCTATAAATTCCAAATTTGGTAAAATCAGTTAATTGATAACCAATTTCTTCCATAATTTCTCGCTGAACGGCTATTTCTGGAGTTTCTCCAGGTTCGATATGTCCACCAAATAAAGCCCAACATCCGGGAGCTATAATATTAGGAATATTATCTCGTAATTGCATCAAAAATTTATTTTGTTGATAGAGAATTGCTACTGCTACATGAACTAATTGACTATTCATAAATTACTTTTCCTCTAAATAAACTCCACCGTATTCTTTACCAGTCAAAGGAATACTTTTGTACTGGACATTACCTTTCAATACTACTTGTTCTCCAACTGAAAAATTGCCTTGATTAGTGATAACCCAGATTTTCCCAGTTGAGTCATTGATTTCATATGCTTTTTTCTTGATTAAAGGAGCAATTTTTTCTACTTTACCTTGAATGTAAACTGTAGTATCCTGATTTTTTTGGGTAATTTTTTGAATTTGTGTTACATTAGCACCAATATTTAAATTTTTAAGATTGATACCGGAATTTATCCCCTTACCACAAGCATAAAATCCCCATACTAGGAAAAAAGATAATCCCACGGTAAAAATTTTTGCTTGCTGTCTAAAGACTATAGATTGAGAGAGTTTTTGCATATTGGCAATTTAATTTCCAATTTACATAAGTTAATTGCTATTTATCATAATCATATTTTGTGCAAAAAAGATAGTGGTTCTGCGAAAATTATGAAGAGATGAATAAATTTTAAGTTATCCCTCTATTTAGGGAGGTTGTTATATAGCTTGAGAATTTTTGCAAAGAATAGCTAAAGGAGAAAATGATGATCAAGTAAATTAGGATTTTTAGATCAGATAAATATTTATATACAATGAATCTCTTCTCAATACATAAGGGATTTTACTGGGTTAAAAGGCAAAAATTGTAAAATTTTATTGCAAAATTTCATACTTATATATTGGGTTAGTGATATAATCATAAAAACCACCACGATTAACCCTAGTTAAACGTCACAGCGATCGCCAAAAATGATCAAGTAAATAAATAGTATTCCTAGATAAATATTTTCAGACAAGATTTTAATAGAAGGAGAAATCAATGGAAGGTAAAAGATTTATTCATAAAATCAAATTACAAAACTTTCTTTCCTATGGAAGTGAGGGAGAAGAAATAGAATTACAACCGCTAAATGTGTTAATTGGTCGCAATACTTCTGGTAAGTCTAATTTAATAGAAGCTATTAGTATTTTAAAAGCAACACCAACAGATTTACCTGCGCCTTTTCGTCAAGGTGGAGGTATCAATCAATTTTTATGGAAAGGCAAGGGAAGTAATTCTATAGCTAATATAGAAATTACCTTAAATTATCCAGAAAGGCACGAAAAAAACTTACATTACAAATTGAGTTTAACAGAAGTAGCAGGACAAAGGCTAGAATTAGTAGATGAATTTCTACAAAATAAAGAACCTTATGAAGGTCAAGAAGATGTATATTTTTATTATCGTTATCAAAATGGTCGTCCAGTTTTAAATATCAATAAACTCACGGAAGATGGTAAGACATTTGAAAGAAATCTCCGCAGAGAAGACTTAATTCCAGATCAGTCAGTTTTATCTCAAAGAAAAGATCCTGATTTGTATCCTGAACTTTCTTATGTGAGTACAGAATTTTCTAAAATAGGTTTATATCGTCACTGGCAAATGGGAAGACATTCAGAACCTCGCAAATCTCAACCCACTGATTTACCTCAACATCCTTTACTAGAAGATATAAGTAATTTAGGGCTGGTTTTAAATAATTTAAAATATCAATTAGGTCATAGGAAAATGATTGAATGCCTCAAAGAATTTTATGAAGAAGCAGAAGAATTAGATGTGAGAATATACGGTGGTACTGTACAAATATTCATTCGTGAAGAAGGTTTAATTCAACCAATTCCAGCTACTCGTTTATCTGATGGAACATTACGATATTTGTTTTTAATGGCGTTACTTTTAGATCCTACTCCACCCCCATTAATTTGTATTGAAGAACCTGAAATAGGGTTACATCCAGATATTTTACCAACTATTGCCGAATTATTAATTGAAGCATCTCAGAGAACACAATTAATTATTACAACTCACTCTGATTCTTTAGTTTCTGCGTTGAGTGAATATCCTGGATCTGTAGTAGTTTGTAAAAGAGATGAAGCAGGATCTCATCTTCATCGTCTTGAACCTGATAAGCTAAAAAATTGGTTAGAAAATTATACTTTAGGCGACCTATGGCGGATGGGTGAAATAGGGGGAAACAGATGGTAAAGGAAGTTCGTATTCATATAGAAGGGGGTGGAGATTCCAAAAATCAGAAATCTTCACTTAGACAAGGATTTAGTAAGTTTTTTAAAGAATTAGTAAAGGAAACAAAAAGCAAAAAAATTAAATGTAATATCATTATCATTATGTGTGGTACTCGTAATCATGCTTTCCGTGACTTTAAAAATGCTTTAGAATCTCATCCTGATGCTTTTAATGTATTGCTGGTTGATGCAGAAGCGCGTGTTACAAAAAATTCCCCTTGGGAACATTTGAAATTGAGAGATAATTGGGATAAACCAACAGAAGTTAATGATGATAATTGCCATTTAATGGTTCAAACAATGGAAGCTTGGTTTATTGCTGATATTGATGCTTTAAAAACATATTATCGTCAAGGATTTAAAGTAAGTGGTATTCCCACAACTCCTCATGTGGAAACTATTGCAAAAGATGATTTAGAACGTATTATCAAAATTGCGACTGCTAATACTAGCAAAAAAGAGTATCATAAAATCAACCACGCTTCTGAATTATTAGGTAAGATAGATGCAAATAAAGTCCGTAAAGCTTCCCCCTATTGCGATCGCATTTTCAAAACCATACAAGCAATAATAGATGTATCAAACAATAACCCTAACTAAAAATAAACACATCAAACCTCCCCATCTCTACGTCTCAGCGCCTCTGCGTGAGACATATTCACTCTAAAATACAAAAAAATAAATAAACTTTAAGCGATCGCTCCCAAATTCCCACATCACGCTATCATCAAAGACAGTGGAAATAAACTCTCAGCATCTACCATGACGAATCCGACACCAGAACCCAATCAACCAAACACACCACTTACTGATACAAATCTGGTAGAAGACCGCAGTAAGCTGAGTAAGATGTATCAGCATTACATAGAGATGAAGGATAAATACCCTCACGCGTTGCTGCTATACAGAGTCGGTGATTTTTTTGAAACCTTTTTTCAGGACGCTGTAACCATCTCCAGAGAATTAGAACTAGTTTTAACCAGTAAACACGGTGGTGAAGTTGGTCGCGTTGCCATGACAGGTGTACCTCATCACGCTTGGGAACGCTACACAACTCAACTGGTAGAAAAAGGCTACGCTGTGGTGATTTGTGACCAGGTAGAAGACTCCGCTGATGCTATTGGTTTGGTAAAACGAGAAGTAACGCGCATTCTCACACCTGGGACATTGTTAGAAGAGGGAATGCTAAAAGCAAGTCGCAATAATTACATAGCCGCTGTAGTAATTGCTGTCAATTATTGGGGGTTAGCCTATGCAGATATATCGACTGGGGAATTTCTCACATCTCAAGGCGGTAATTTAGAATACCTGACACAAGAATTAATGCGGTTACAACCCGCTGAGGTGCTATTTCCCACTAATGCCCCTGATTTAGGTAGTTTACTGCGTCCAGGAGAAACTTCCCCATCCCTTCCTCCGTGTTTACCCCCATCATTTTGTTACAGTTTACGTTCTCAAGTTCCCTTTTCCCAAGCAGAAGCTAGGAGTAAATTATTACAGAAATTCAAAATGCGATCGCTGGAAGGTTTGGGTTGTGAACATCTCCCCCTCGCTGTTCGCGCCGCTGGTGGTCTTCTAGACTACATCGAAGATACACAAAAAGCCAATCCTGTATCTCTGCAATTATTACGCACCTATACCCTCACGGATTATCTAATTGTAGACCATCAAACACGCCGTAACCTGGAAATTACTCAAACCGTCCGTGATGGCACATTTCAGGGTTCTCTATTATGGGCTTTAGACCGAACTAGCACAGCCATGGGTAGCAGGGCTTTGAGAAGATGGTTGTTACAACCGCTACTGGAAATCAAAGGGATTAAATCACGCCAAGATACGATTCAGGAATTAGTAGAAAACACCCCTTTACGTCAAGATATCCGGCAATTATTAAGGAAAATTTATGATTTAGAACGTTTAACAGTCAGAGCCGCCTCTGGTAGAGCAAATGCACGGGATTTAGTCGCCTTAGCTGATTCTTTCTCCCTTTTACCTGAATTATCACGCTTAGTTAGCGGCGCGAAGTCCCCTTTCTTAAAAGCTTTGCAAAAAGTTCCCCCGATTCTGGAAGAACTAGCAGAAAAAATACACACTCACATAGTAGAATCACCACCTACACACCTCAAAGAAGGTGGTTTAATTCGCGCAGGTATTAATACGCTTTTAGATGAAAGAAAGTCCACTGTAGAAAGTGATCAACAATGGATTGCTAATTTAGAAGTTGACGAAAGAGTGAGAACAGGAATCCCGACTTTAAAGGTAGGATTTAATAAAACTTTTGGTTATTATATCAGTATTTCCCGCAGTAAATCTGACCAAGTTCCCGATAATTACATTCGCAAACAAACCCTGACAAATGAAGAACGTTACATTACTCCTGACTTAAAAGAACGAGAAGCACGCATTCTCACAGCGCGGGATGATTTAAATCAGTTAGAATATGAGATATTTGACGCATTACGAGATGAAGTCGGTAATCATGCCGAAATAATCCGTAATATTGCTCGCGCTGTCGCCGCCGCAGATGTATTATGTGGTTTGGCGGAGTTGGCTGTACATCAGGGTTATTGTCGCCCGGAAATGCTTACAGGTAGAGAGATTGAGGTGATTGATGGTCGTCACCCGGTGGTGGAACAGTCTTTACCGGCTGGGTTTTTTGTCCCTAATTCTACTCGGTTAGGGGATAAGGAAACGAACCACGGAGGCACGGAGGACACGGAGGGTTTGTCTTTATATCCTGATTTGGTGATTTTGACGGGTCCTAATGCGAGTGGGAAGAGTTGTTATTTGCGTCAAGTTGGGTTAATTCAATTAATGGCACAGGTGGGGAGTTTTGTCCCGGCTCGTTCTGCTAGATTGGGAATATGCGATCGCATTTTCACTCGTGTTGGGGCGGTGGATGATTTGGCTACGGGTCAATCTACATTTATGGTGGAAATGAATGAAACTGCTAATATTCTCAATCATGCAACTTTGAAATCTTTGGTTTTATTAGATGAAATTGGTCGCGGTACAGCAACTTTTGATGGGTTATCAATTGCTTGGGCGGTGGCGGAATATTTAGCAGTGGAAATTAAGTCGCGGACGATTTTTGCTACTCATTATCATGAGTTAAATGAATTAGCTACTATTATTTCTAATGTAGCAAATTATCAAGTTACGGTTAAAGAATTGCCAGACCAAATTATCTTTTTACATCAAGTTCAACCTGGTGGTGCTGATAAATCCTATGGAATAGAAGCAGGAAGATTAGCAGGTTTACCGACGGTGGTAATTCAACGGGCAAAACAGGTTATGGCACAAATCGAAAAACATAGTAAAATAGCTGTGGGTTTGCGTGAGAATTTATAAAAATTGCTAACTGTCATTAGTATCAGAAGATAAAGATCCTGAAGTCCTCAAGGAAAAGTTTCCTAAAGGTTATCAAGAAATTAAACCTTATTTGCGAATGAGGGGTGAAATGAGCAACGGTATTACTCATTTCACCCCGAAGTGTTGAATGTTAAGATTTTGAGGATTGTGTCCAAGTTGTGCATTGGTATTGGTGATACCAAATTTGATCAATTAATGACTCTATTCTCAATAGAC